>OARM01000010.1_pt1 | contig 178907 bp, 154 predicted proteins | sample 1475591 | NCBI WGS metagenome assembly OARM01 (sample SAMEA3360676, study PRJEB22359) | human gut metagenome | biome: ENVO:urban biome; feature: ENVO:human-associated habitat; material: ENVO:feces | place: Bangladesh | collected 2011
AGCACCCCAGTTCTTTTGCCGACGCTCTGCGTGCCGTAGGCAAGGCACCTACTCGCTGCGACCGTAGGGAGTGCCTTCGGTATTGCCACAAAGAACCAAAAGGATGCATTTTTATTATAAATTTCATAATTTAATTGTACATTAAAATGCACTCCTCCGCACGACTAAGAAGTTATAGTTAAAGCATAGTATTACCGTGCGGCAAGGTGGTACAGCTCGTACGCGGGAAAAAGAACAAGAAAAAATTACAGAATGTAAAGTTTTAATATGTATTTAAAAAGTTACTGCTTAATAATACATGAAACTTAAATTCTTATAAAAGGAAAAATAATGAAAAATACTTTTATAACTTTATTACTAATCTTTATAATATCAATAAACATAAAAGCAGAGGCTAATAATATGAAAGGCAATTTTAACTTCAATACAAAAACTGTTAAACTAAATAATGGTTATGAAATACCTTTAAATGGAATAGGCACATACAGCTTATTAAATGAGGTTTGCTACAACTCTGTGCTTTATGCTTTACAAAATGGTGTGAGATTAATTGACACGGCTTATATATACCGCAATGAAGAGGAGGTGGCAAGAGCTGTGAGAGATTCTAAGATTGATAGAAAAGATATTTTTGTTATTACAAAGCTATATCCTAATCAGTATAATGATGCAGAAAATGCCATAAATGAAGCGTTAAAAAAATTAGGCTATATTGATATGATGCTTCTTCATCACCCGGGAAATAATGATGTTGAAGCGTATAAGGCAATAGAGAAAGCTGTAAAAGAAGGAAAGATAAAATCTATTGGTCTTTCTAATTGGTATATAAAAGAATTAAAAGAGTTCTTGCCAAAAATAAATATTATGCCTGCTTTGGTTCAAAATGAGATACACCCATATTATCAAGATACTGAAGTTGTAGAATATATTCAAAGTTTGGGGATAGCTGTTCAAGCATGGTATCCATTGGGGGGAAGAGGTCATCAAAGAGAGCTTTTAAATGATAGTGTATTAAAAGAGATAGCTAAAAAGCATAATAAGTCAGTTGCTCAAATTATATTAAGATGGCATTTACAGAGGGGAGTTATTGTAATACCCGGTTCAAGCAATAGGGCTCATATAATAGAAAATACAGAATTATATGATTTTGAATTGAGCGATAATGAGATGAGAAGAATATCAAAACTTAACCGCAATGAAAAGCATGATTGGTATTAATAAAAATTATGTAAACAAATAATAATAATAAGGAGTTATTAATATGCAAAAAAGGAAACTTGGAGATTTGGAAGTTTCGGCCGTTGGTTTAGGGTGTATGGGTTATGGTGTAGTGTATGATGAGAATTATGATAAAAAGCAATTAATATCCGTTATACATGAAGCTATAGAATTAGGCATTAATTTTTTTGACACAGCAGAAGCTTATGGTCCATACAAAAACGAGGAGATTGTAGGCGAAGCATTAGAAAAACATAGAGATAAAGTTGTGATAGCTACAAAGTGCGGAATAAAAACTGTAAATGGAAAGCCTGTATTAGACGGCAGAAAAGAGACTATAATATCATCAGTAGAAGGTTCATTAAAAAGACTGAAAACTGATTATATTGATTTGTATTATCTTCACAGAGTAGACCCCAACACTCCTATTGAAGAAGCTGCAGACACAATGAAAGAATTAATAAAAGAAGGCAAAATTAAACATTGGGGCATTTCAGAGGCAGGAGCAAACAGCATAAAAAAAGCTAATGAAGTATGCAAACTCACAGCCATACAAAGCGAATATTCTATGATTTGGAGAGAGCCTGAAAAAGAGATTATACCATTATTAGAAGAATTAAATATTGGTTTTGTGCCTTTTTCACCGCTTGGCAAAGGTTTTTTAACAGGCAAGCTTAACAGCGAGTTTTCAAAGAATGATTTTAGAAGCTCTATACCAAGATTTCAAAAAGAGAACTTTGATAAAAACAAATCATTGATTGATATTTTGGAAGAGATTGCTAAAGCCAAAAATGTTTCAAAGGCTCAAATAGCATTAGCTTGGGTACTTCATCAAAAACCGTTTATAGTGCCTATATTTGGAGCAAGCAAGATAGAGAGATTAAAAGAGAATGCCTATTGTGTTAATGTGGATTTTAGTAAGGAGGAATTAAACAAGATAAATGAAGCAATATCCAAAATAACGATAGAGGGCGACAGGTATCCGAAGGAGCATTTGGAGATAGTAGGAAAATAATTTTATAAGTTTTAGATTTATTTCAAAACAGGTTATAAATATTTATATTATTTTTAGTTTAATATTTAGTATATAAAATATAATTAGTATTACTTTCTTAAACTTGCGTTTTTTGCAACTTTTTTGAGCGACAAAAAAGTTGATAATACATTTATAAAAATATTTAAAGTAGTAAAATATAATTGTTTAACTATATACTAAAAATTTAAAGTTTTTTATTTGTGGTGGCTTTCCCCCACGCCCCCAGTTCTTTTGCTGCCGCAAAGAACCAAAAAGGCTGCATGTTTATTACAATTAATTATACACTTTTTGAATATTAAATAATTTTATCAAGCAGTTTTGAAGTAAGTCTATTAAATAAAAAAATAACAGGAGCTCATGATGAAAATATTGATAGCTTATTATTCGCATTCAGCAAACACTAAAAAACTTGCTGATACAATAGCAAAAATTATAAAAGAAGAATCACAAAATGTACAAATAGACTTTTTTAATACAGAGCCTGAAAAAGCGTATTCGCCAAACTACAGCACCGTATTAAACGAAGCTAAAAGAGATATAAACAGCGGTTACAAACCAAAATTAAAAAACACCATAAAGAGCATAGATGATTATGATATTATATTTGCAGGAAGTCCTAATTGGTGGAATACAATGGCTCCTCCGTTAAATACGTTTTTGAACAGTTTTGACTTTTCTAATAAAATAATAATGCCTTTCTGTACGCATGGAGGCGGAGGGTGTGGAAGCATTAAAAGAGATATAGAAAAAGAATCCAAGTCTAAACAAGTAGGTAAAATATTAAGCGTATATGGAAGCTCTGCGTCAAGTTCTGAGAGTGAAATAAGAAAATGGATTAAGGATATATTTGTAAAAATAAAATATACCTAAACAATTATAATTTGTTAAAAATTAAAGTTATATTTTATTTTGATAACTGGGGCTTTGCCCCAGACCCCACTTCTTTTGCGACCGTAGGAAGTGCCTTCGGTATTGCCACAAAGAAGCAAAAAGGCTATTTTTTAGCTAAAATATATAGTTTTATTCTATATTTTGAACATTATTAGTACAGTTTAATACTAATTTTATATTTGCACTTTTTGGTTCTTTTTGCGGCGGGAAAAAGAACCAAAAAAAGATTGAAAAAGTTAAAAATTTTTAGTATAACAAAAAGGAGAAATAAAATGTCTGATTATAAATATCAAAAATCACCAGAAAAAACTATATTCATAAAAAATGGAGAAGGCAAAAAGTTTAAAGGAGCCAAAGAATATTTTACAGGCGATGTTGAAGTAGAGATTCTCACAGAGCCTAATGAAGATTCGCATTTTTCTGTAGCCTATGTAACATTTGAGCCAGGTGCAAGAACAGCATGGCATACACACCCTTGCGGTCAGCATTTAATAGTAGTTGAAGGAATAGGGCTCACACAAGAAGAGGGCGGAGAAGTTTTAGAGTTTCACAAAGGAGAGGCATTATACTGCCCAAAAGATAAAAAGCATTGGCATGGAGCTTCACCAGATTGCAAAATGAAGCATATTGCTATAACAGGCGACAAAGACGGAAATAATGTAACTTGGTTAGAGCATGTTACAGATGAAGAATATAATGCTTATAAAAAGAATAGATAATTTTATATTAACTATAAAGATATATTGAAACTATAAGATTTTTTTTATTGCTTGTGGGGGCTAGTCCACGCAAATAATTTAAAATTAAAAGATAGAAATTTATAAAATATAAAAATATTTAGTATATAATAAACTTATTATATTTTTATAAATTATAATTATCAACTTTTTTGTCGCTCTCGCACCACAGGCACTTCCTTCGGTCGCTGTGCGGACTTCGTCAAAAGAACCAAAAAGTGCAAATGTGATATTGGGTAAAGCCTAACAAATATTCTATTTTTAAATAAATTAAATTATAATCTGTTTCTTAGCTTGCCTAAAAACACTTTTGATGCCTCTGAAAATATTTGGTTTTTCTTCCATATCACCCTCGATTCTATTTCCAATTTCGGCTTTAATGGAACAAAACAAAATCTTTCCGAATTGTTTACTAGTTTATCCATAGTTAAAATATATCCAATATCTGCTTCAGCCATAATGGCAGCATTGTAAATAAGATTGTAGGTTAATATAATATTTAATTTGTCAAAGTCTTTTCCTATCCATTCATCGAACTTTGAAGTTTGTATTTTATTGTTAAAAAATATCTTAGGGCACATTATAGGTATACTAAGCAAATCTTTTTTTTCTATAAATTTCTTTTTCGATAGAGGTGAAGTTTTTTTCATTAATATACCATAAACTTCTTTGTATGGTATATCCAAGCATTCATATTTGGAAGAGTCAAAATTGCCTATCACAACTCCAAAATCTAAAAGCCCTTTATCAAGTTTTTCTGTAATCTCTGAATATGCACCGCTATGTATATGATAAATTATATTAGGGTATTCATCTCTCATATTTTTTATAACATCAGCAATAAGTTTAACATAATAAGTTTCGGCACTTCCTATATGAATGTCGCCTGCTATAATATCATCAGAAGATTTAAACTCTTTTTTAGTTTTCTCCATCAAGTCAATAATCTCTTCTGCTCTTTTTTTTAGAAGCATTCCGTCGGTTGTAAGTTTTATGGTGTAGTTGCTTCTAATAAACAATTTCTTTCCTATTTCTTTTTCTAAGTTGGATATTTGCCTTGATAGGTTAGGCTGGGTAAGATTAAGAGAGTTTGCGGCTTTAGTGATGCTACCTTCTCTTGCCGAAATTAGAAAATATTTCAAAGCTTTTATGTCCATTATAGTACCTCATAGATTTATAGATGTATTTTTAAGTTTTTGTTTGTGGTGGCTTTGCCCTACGAGCTGTAGCACCTTTCCGCACGATATAGCTTCTTATTAATACATATCTTTTATGCGTGCGGGTTGTTACTTTTTAGTACACAATAAATATATACTAAACCCTAACCTCGCCAGTTAATAACTTTTGCATAACTCCTTTTTTTTGAAGCTTACGCAGATGTAAAAGCTGTTTAAGAATTTCTATATCTTTGTCAATGAGCGTAAGCAACTCAGCAATTTTGTTTTGTTCCTCGAGTCTTGGAATTAATAGATTAAAATTTAAAAAATCACTTTCTGATAATTCTTTTTGACCTGTACCATTAGCCAAATGATAGTATTTTTGCATATATGATTTTCTTGATAATAAGAAATATATAAACTTATTATTACAGTTTTTATTAACTGTAAAACTCATTATTGCATTTGAACATATTGTATTATCAAATTCTTCACCTACAATTGCAATACTTCCATTAAAATAATTTTGCTTGCCTATAATTATTTCATCTTTTTTTCTAATATAGAAAGGTCTTTTATCAGCCATTTTCCTTTCTATATTAGAAAATTCTATTCCTTTATTATGCAATTTAATTGTTATTTTTTTATATTTGGAAGTATCAAGGACTCTATCTTTTGAACCAACTATTAGAATATCTTTTAATTTCACGTTTTCCCACTCGTCCGTAAAACCATTAAAACGCACCTCGCCTGTTAATACCCTTTGCATTACGCCTTTCTTGTACAGCTCTTTTTTCTCTATTAGCTTGTTGAGGTTTTCTATCAAATCATCGAATGTAGAAAGTATGTCGGCTATACGTTTTTGCTCGTAGAGTGGGGGTAATAATATTTTTATATTTAAAATATCTGAAGTATTTAAGGCAGGATAATTAGAACCAACTAACATATTAGATATTTGTTTTTCTATATAATTAGCATATAAAATTTGGTAAATATATTTCATACAAATTTCAGATTTTGAAGTTAATACTGCAAAACCTGTGGAACATATATATTCTTTTGGGTCAAAAGAGATATAAGCAAATCCTTTTAAATTTGGTCTTACAGTTGCCATAATAACATCATCTATTTTTATTATTCTTCTCGCTCTGCTTGGTGCATTTTTAAAAGTTATATAATTATTTGGAAAATCTATAATACCATTTTTTACAGATGATAAATCTATATATTTAAATTGATAATTTTCATTAGTACTTTCTCTTAGGCTATTAACATTTATATCGCATATATCCCCAAGCCTTACTTCTTTCCAGTCGCTCGGCAATTCTTTTTTCATAATTTTCTCCAACTATTAAAAATATTCTATTATGAAATTTCACTTTTTGCAACTTTGACGAAGTCCGCAGAGCGTAGTTGCGGGAAAAAGAACAATAAAAAATTACAAAATATATTTATCTTACTTTTATACTAACATATTATCTATTTTTATCAATGCCTTTTAGTTATAATTGATTATAAGACATAAATATTTAATATAGTTGCGTTAAATATTTATCAGTATAACTTTTAATGAATGCATGATTGAATATGAAAATTAATAAACTTTAAAAATATATTAAAAAAATAAATTGGCATACCTTTTTTAAGATATACCAATTTTTTAATTATATTGAAATTGTTTATAATTTTATAAAATTTAAATAATCAAATATTCAATCCCATATCGTATGCATCTTGCATAAATTTTTTATTATTGATTTCGCCTTTATTCCAAACGCTATGTGCTAATATAAATCCTTTCTCTCTCGCATCTTCTAAACAATCCAAAAATCCTCTAAAGCCGTCAATAGTTCTAAGCATTTCTTTTTCATCTTCAGTAGCAGCAGTTGCAATAAAATAAAAATCTTTGTTTTTAATCTCTAAATATTTAGTAACGCATCTGTCTATAAATGTTTTCATCTGGGCATTCATTGTGTAAAAGTAAACAGGTGTAGCCATTACTATTACATCAGCTTCAAGCATCTTGTCTAAAATGTCTTTCATATCATTTTTTTGTACGCAAGGCTTATTATTTTTATAGCAGGTTCCGCAGTCTTCACAGTAATTAATTTTTTTGTCTTTTAAGAATATCTTTTCTACATTATGTCCTCTTTCTTTAGCACCTTTTAAAAACTCATCGCATAATGTATCAGAGTTGCCTCCTCTTCTTGGGCTAGATGATATTATTAATACTTTTTTACTCATTTTATAACCTCTTATTTATTTTTATTAATTATATTATAGCATTAGAGTATGCTCCAATGTCAAACGATTTATCAAGTTTTTTGTATTTTTTATTTAATAAAAGGGTTATATTTTGATTAACTATTAAAAAATCTATGTAATACTTTTTAGTTATAATTAATTATAAGACATAAGTATTTGATATATTTCTATTTCTAATTAAAATAAAAATTAATCATTAAGCGTAATACTATAAGAAGGAGAATAATATGAAAATTATAGCATTAATTATATTATTGCTTACAATTATATCATGTAACTCAAACAACAATAACTCTTATACCTATCAAAAATTCCCAACAGAAACTATTTTAATAAAAAACGCTGAAGGAGAAAAATCAAAAGGCTCAGCAGATTATTTTATAGGCGATGTTGAAGTAGAATATATAACTCCTCCAAATGAGACTTCCAAATTTTCTGTAGCTTATGTTACATTTCAATCTGGTGCAAGAAGTGCATGGCATACTCACCCTAAAGGTCAGCATTTAATAGTTATTGAAGGAGTAGGGCTTACTCAAGAAGAAGGAAAACCTATACAAGAGTTTAGAGCCGGTGATACTCTATATTGTCCTTCTAATATTAAGCATTGGCATGGAGCTTCTTATGATTCTCCTATGAAGCATATTGCTATAACAGGAGATTCTAACGGCAGCAGTGTTACTTGGATGGAACATGTTACGGACGAAGAATATTACAGCTATACAAATCAATAATAAAGGATTTAAATCTTATGAGAAAGATTATTACAACTTTTATACTATTTATGGGATTATTCACTATGAATGCATTTGCTCAAAACACAAGAATAAAATTAACTTTTGAAGGCAATGAAATATATGCTCTAATCAACAATTCAAAAGCAGGAAACGATTTTTTATCTCTTCTTCCTTTAAACGTTAAAGCAGAAGATTTTAACAGCACAGAAAAAATATTTTATTTAAGCAAGAAATTAAATACTCAAAACGAACCAGACGGCATAAACCCTAAAGCAGGCGATATCACCTATTATGCTCCTTGGGGAAACATTGCTATATTTTATAAAAATTTTAGATACTCAAATAATTTAATTTATTTAGGCAAGTTTGAAAATACTTCAGATATAGAAAAACTTTCAAATATAAAAGGCAATTTTGATATACGCATTGAAAGGGTGAATTAAGAAATACAAATAATAAATATTTTAGGAGATGTTTACTAAATGAAAAAATATATAAAAAATTTTATTTTAATTATTTCTTTTGTATTAATATTGTCTTGCAATAATCAAAGTAATAATACACAAGAAAGTAATACTTCAAACATTCAAAATAATAATAAAGTATATGTTACAAATGATTATGAAGGCAGAATACCATCAAAAGGTTTTGCAGTATTTTCAGAAAATGGAGTGTTTGAATCTTATGAGTTTACAAGGCAAGAAGTAGGAAGCAACGATATATTAATAGATATATTATACTCTGGAATATGTCATAGTGATATACATTCAGCAAAAAGTGATTGGGGAACTCCAAATTATCCTATAGTACCAGGGCATGAAATAGTGGGTATTATAACTCAAGTAGGAGAGAATGTTACTAAATTTAAAGTAGGAGATTATGCAGGTGTTGGCTGTATGGTTAATTCATGCGGGGAATGTGAAAATTGTCTGAACAATCAGGAACAATACTGTTTAAACTCTTTTGTAGGAACATATGATAACCCAGACAGATTCCATAATAATGAAATAACAAGAGGAGGATATTCTGATAATATAGTAGTATATGATAAATTTGCTGTAAAAATACCAGATAATGCAGATATTAAAAAAGTTGCTCCATTATTATGTGCAGGAGTAACAACATATTCTCCTATAAAAGTTATGAATGTATCTAAAGGTGATAAAATAGGTATAGCAGGTTTCGGAGGATTAGGACATTTAGCTGTAAAATATGCTGTTAATTTGGGAGCAGAAGTTACTGTATTTGATATCACAGAAGAAAAAAGAGAAGACGCTTTGAATATGGGAGCTTTTAAATATGTGAATGTTAATAATACTAATGAGCTTACAAATTTAAATAATACATTAGATTATATAATAAGTACAATACCCGCCAACTATGATATTTCAATGTATATGAATATGCTAAAAAGAGGCGGAGAAATGGCTATTTTAGGAATACCTGCAATAGAAAATATGCCTAGTATAAATGTAGGGACTTTAATACTAGGAAATGGAAGCAGAAAATTATTTGGTTCTTTAATAGGAGGAATGAAGGAAACTCAAGAAGCTTTAGATTATTCTGTAGCCAATAACATATATCCAGATGTTGAAATAATCAATGCTGATGCTCAGGCTATTACAGAAGCATACAATAAAGTAATTAATGGTGAAGTAAAATTCAGATATGTAATAGATATGAAAACTATGGATAATCAATAAAAAACTAAAAAAGGAGGTCATTAAGAAATGAAAAAAACATTAAAAATTATTTTATCTTTATCTATTCTAGTAATAGTATTTTCATGCATAGCAAATTCACAAAACAAAGGAGAAAGTTTAACTATGACAGAAAAAGCAAAAAACAAATATAATGAACTCTTAAAAAGAGATGCATCTATAACTAAAACTAATGATGCAGATTTGGAAAGCATATTTAATAATTTTGTTTATGGAGAAGTTTATAATCATGGCACATTAGAGCCTAAATTAAGAGAGCTTGTAACATTAGTTTCTTTAACAGCATCACAAGGTACTGATATGATAAAACCTCATGTAGAAACAGCTTTAAATATTGGAGTTAGTCCTATAGAGATAAAAGAAGCATTATATCAGTGTTCGCCTTATGTTGGTTATCCGAGGGTGTTTGCTGCATTAGAAAAAGCAAATGAAGTATTTAAAGAAAAAAATATTTCACTTCCTATAGAATCTCAATCAACAGTTACAGAAGAAACTAGATTCGATAAAGGACTTGAAATACAAACTAATACATTTGGCACAAGAATATTAGACGCTCATAATAATGCTCCAGCAAATCAAAAACATATTCAAAATTTCTTATCAGCTAATTGTTTTGGAGATTTTTATACAAGAAAGGGACTTAATATGAAAGAGAGAGAGTTATTAACTTTCATAATGATAGTATCTTTAGGAGGAGCTGAGCCTCAGGCAGCTTCTCATGCAAGTGCTAATATATCTATAGGAAACAGTAAAGATATGTTAATAGAAACTGTAACTCAATGTTTGCCTTATATAGGCTACCCAAGAACATTGAATGCTATAGCTATAATTAATAATATAAAATGATAAAAAATTATATTATACTTCTTTCAAAACTAAATTAAAAAATATAATAGTATTTTTAATTTTTGTGTTTTATAGTTGGGGCTTTGCCCCAAACCCCAGTTCTTTTGTTGGCACAAAGAACCAAAAAGACTGCATTTTTACTTAAAGTATGTATGATATTTTTATTAATAAAAAATAATGCTTTATAACATTAATATATTATAACTATATTAATTAACAATCATGCCTATTTAATATAATTTAAAAATTAATATTACAAGGAGAACTTAAATGAAAAAAATAATATTAATGTCTTTATTTCTTTTTAATACATTATTAATCGGAGGCTTAAACGCTCAAAGCTCTAAAGTATTAATAGTATATTTTTCTTGGGGCGGAAATACTAGAACCGCTGCCAATATGATTAAAAACCTCACTCAAGCAGATATGTTTGAAATAAAAACCGTTGAACCATATCCAAGTTCTTATAATGATACTGTAAATCAGGCAAGAAAAGAACAAAATGATGATTTTTTACCAAAGTTGAGTGCTAATATAAATAATTTGTCAAGCTACGACACTATAATATTATGTTACCCTAATTGGTGGGGTACTATTCCGCAGGCTGTAAAACAATTATTATTAACTCATGACTTCAGCGGTAAAAAAATTGCTCCTTTATGTACTCATGGCGGAAGCAGAATGGGAAGAAGCGTTACTGATATAAAAAAATTATGTGCTAATTCTACTATATTAGATAGTTTGAGTATATCTGGAGGAAGCGTTAATAGCTCAGAAAATAATATAAAAACATGGCTTCAAAATATTAATATACTATAAAACTTTTATATTTACTTACTGCTTATTATAATTAATAGGCAGTAGTAAATAAAAAATATTTTAAGGATTATATAATGAAAAAATTATTATTAGTGTTTTCAATAATATTATTAAGTATATCATGCAATAATTCTAACGATACGCAAAATAAAATTATTATAGATAAACAAGGAAGTTTCACATTTGGCGGTAAAGTGTTATCTGCAAATGGAGAATTTGAAAAAGATACTTTATTTCCAAGTTCAAACGGACAAACTTATCATAGCGACCATGGATATGCATTTTATCAAATACCTGTTAATGCTAAAAAGTACCCTATAGTATTTTTACATGGAGGAGGACAATCTGCTAAAAGCTTTGAAACTACTCCAGACGGCAGAGAAGGTTTTCAAAATATTTTCTTAAAAAAAGGATGTAGCGTATATTTGGTAGATCAGCCTAGAAGAGGAAGAGCTGGAAGAAGTTCTGTAGCTATAACTATTAATCCTACTCCAGATGAACAGTCTTTATTTAATTGGTTTAGAATAGGTTCTTGGCCTCATTTTTTTGACAATGTGCAATTTAAAAATGATGAAGAAACTTTAACTCAATACTTTCAGGAAGTTACTCCTAATACTGGTAATTTTGATGAGGAAGTAGTATCTGACAGTTTGTCTGCATTATTTGATAGAATAGGAGAAGGAATTTTACTAGCACATTCTCAAGGAGCTGGTCCTGCATTTTTTACAGCAATAAAAAATAAAAATGTTAAGGCATTAGTTTTATATGAGCCTGGCGGATGCAGTTTGCCTTTTCCTCAAAATGCTTCTCCTACTAATATTACTATGCCAACATATTTTCCTATAAAAGAAATTCCTGAAGATGATTTTAAAAAATTAGCAAGCATACCTATAGTAATTTATTATGGGGATAATATACCAAAAGAAAAATCTGATAATCCTTATTTGGAAGAGTGGAGATTGAGAGTAGAGTTAATAAAAAAATGGGAAGAAACTTTAAAATCTTATAATGCTGATGTAGATGTTGTAATTCTACCAGAAATTGGAATATATGGAAATACTCATTTTCCTTTTTCAGATTTAAACAATTTAGAAATAGCAGATTTGCTTGAAAAATACTTAAAAGAAAAAAAATTAGAATAAAATGATATTAAAAGGATTTATAAATGAAATACGTAAAATTAAATAATGGTTTGGAAATGCCTATTTTAGGTTTTGGAGTTTATCAAATTCAAGATTATAATGAATGTAAAAAAGCAGTACTAAATGCCATTGAAACAGGATACAGATTAATAGACACAGCAGCCTCATATAAAAATGAAAAAGCCGTTGGAGATGCCATAAAAGAAAGCGGTATAAACAGAAAAGAATTATTTATAACAACAAAATTATGGATACAAAAAAACGGTTATGAAGATACTAAAAAAGCATTTAATAATTCTCTTGAAAAACTTCAATTAGATTATTTGGATTTATATTTAATACATCAGCCTTTCGGTGATTATTATGGAGAATGGAGATGCATGGAAGAGTTATATAAAAATGGAAAAATTAAAGCTATTGGAGTATGCAATTTCTTTGCTGACAGATTGGTTGATTTAATAATGCATAATGAAATAGTGCCTGCTGTAAATCAAGTAGAAGTAAATCCATTTTATCAAAAAAATGATTATCAAACTATTATGAATGAATACAATGTACAAATGCAGTCTTGGGCTCCTTTTGCTGAGGGAAGAAATAATATGTTTACTAATGAAGTATTATTAAGCATAGCTAAAAAATATAATAAATCTATAGCTCAAGTAATTTTAAATTGGCTTGTAAAAAGAAATATAGTGGTAATACCTAAAACTGTTAGAAAAGAAAGAATGGAAGAAAACTTTAATATTTTTGATTTTGAATTAAATGAGAGTGATATAAAATTAATTTCATCTATTGATAAAAATGAAAGTTCTTTCTTCTCTCATCAAGATTATAAAATGGTAAAACTTTTATCAGAAAGGGTTCTTGAATAATTTAATAAATATAAGGAGAATGTATAATGAAAAAAGATGTTTTTGTTTTAACAGGGGCAGGCTCTATTGGAATTGCTATAGCAAGGAGAGTAGGAATTGGAAAGCATATTGTACTTGCTGATTTCAATATAGAAAATGCTAAAAGAGAAGCTAAAACATTATACAATGCAGGGTTTGAAATTTCTGTATTTGAAACGGATATTTCTTCAAGAGACTCAATTTTAAAACTAATAGATTTTTCAAAGGGTTTAGGAAAAATAAAATATTTTGTTAATGCTGCAGGTGTTTCACCATCTCAGGCATCTATTAAAGATATTTTAAAAGTTGATTTATATGGAACAGCAGTCTTGCTTGAAGAGTTCGGCAAGGTGATAGAAGAGGGCGGAAGCGGAGTAATAATATCTTCACAATCTGGTTATCGTTTGGGCTCTCTCACAGATGAAGAAAATAGAATACTTGCTACCACTCCAACAGAAGAATTGTTATCTTTGCCAATACTTGAAAAAGCTTCAGACACATTAAAAGCCTATCAGTTATCAAAAAGATGCAACTGTCTTAGGGTGATGTATGAATCTGGTAATTGGGGCAAGAGGGGAGCAAGATTAAACTCAATAAGCCCTGGCATAATAATAACACCATTAGCGAACGATGAATTAAACGGTCCAAGGGGAGCGATGTATAAAAGAATGCTAGAGCTTTGTCCTTCTAAAAGGGCAGGCACTCCTGACGATGTTGCTAATGTTGCTGAGTTACTAATGACAGATAGAGGCTCATTTATTTCTGGAAGCGATTTTCTTATGGACGGAGGCGTAACTGCATCTTGGTGGTATGGAGAATTATCAGAGGGTAAATAAAGTTTTTTAATGTAAACTAAAAATTATTAAGGAGTGTATTGATGAATGTGTTTATAAAAAAAATAATATTTGTGCTTTTATCAATAATTATGTTATCTTGCACTAATAATGATACTCAAAAAAAAGATTATATAGTTGATAGTTTAGAAACTTCACAAAAAATTGATGCTCTAAATATTAGTAACACTCAAAACAAAATATTAATAGCATATTTCACATGGTCAGACAACACAGTAGTAGAAAATCCTAATTCTATTGACGTAGATGCTGAAACTTCTGCAAGCGTGTTATCTCCTGGTAATGCTGAGTTAATTGCTAATTGGATAGCTGAAGAGACAGGAGGAGATTTATTTAGCATAAAGACACAAAACAAATATTCAAGCGATTATGATGAATGTTTGAACCAGGCAAGAAAAGAAAGGGACAATAATGAAAGACCAGCATTAGTAGGGAGAGTGAACAACATTGATGATTATGATGTTATATTTTTAGGCTTTCCAAACTGGTGGTATACATGCCCAATGGCAGTATTTACATTTGTTGAAAGCTATGATTTAGAGGGCAAAACGATAATACCATTTTGCACACATGGTACAGGAGGACTTTCAAGAACAATAAGGGATTTAAAAAACATACTTCCAGAAAATTGCGAAGTGTTAGAGGCTATAGGAGTGTATAGACCAGAAGTAAAGAACTCAAAGAATAAAGTTTTGGATTGGCTAAAGAAACTTGGCTATTAAAGTTGATAGATGTTTTTGAATAATTTATATTATATGTAATTAGTATGATTTTAGATTATTTGCACTTTTTGGTTCTTTTGACGAAGTCCGCACAGCGAGCTGCGGGAAAAAGAACAATAAATTTTTATTTTTTTTATTATTTGCAGGGCTTTGCCCCGCACCCCAGTTCTTTTGCGACCGAAGGGAGTCCTTCAGGGCGACCGAAGGAAGTGCCCGTGGTATTGCCACAAAGAACCAAAAAGGCTGCATTTTTTACTAAAATTTAATGTATTAAACTACTTTTAATACATTAAAATATAAGGCTATAGTATATGCGTTTTTTGCAACTTTTTTGTGCGGCAAAAAAGTTGATAACATTCCTATAATCCACAGAAGTTTGTCAAATATAGTTCTTTAGGTATATGCTAAAATTAATCAATTATATTATATAAAAAATAGGAGAAGCTTCGATGAAAAGAATAATTAAAATTACAGTAGACATAATAATGACTATGCTCTTCTTTGTTTTAATGGCATATCACTTTACAGGCGATGCTATACATGAATATCTAGGTTTCTCACTTTTTATATTTTTTATACTTCATCATATACTCAATTTCAATTGGTATAAAAATATTTATAAAGGCAAATATAATTTTAACAGAATATTAAACACATTTATTAACACTATGCTTTTTTTGTGTATGGCAGGACTCATGATTAGCGGAATATTATTTTCACAAAGGGTATTAGGTTTTCTTAATATTCACAACAGCGGAATGTTTACAAGACGCCTTCATATGATTTCAAACTCTTGGGCTTTTATATTTATGTCGGCACATTTGGGAATGCATTGGGGTATGTTTATAAATAGAAAGTTTATTAAAAAACAAATCTCTATAATAATAGCTTTGTTTGTTTCTATATATGGGGTTGTTTCATTTATTAAAAGAGGCTTATATAATAAAATGTTTCTGCTTGTGGAGTTTGCTTTTTTTGATTATGAAGAGCCTATAATATTTTTCTTTATGGATTATTTATCTATAATGGGGCTATTTATATTTATAACATATTGCTTAAAAAAAATATCAAAAGGATAATTGATTTTAATTAAATATTAGTTTTAGTCTTTGCTGAACATTTTCTAAACTTATATTGTTATTAATAGTCTCTTCGCTTTCTAATGCGAGCATAGACATAATTGCAGCAAACTTTACTTTGTAGTCCAAATCAAAATTGTTGTATATAGAATAGATTATACCAGCCATAAATGCATCTCCTGCCCCTGAAGCATTTAGTATATTTACTTTGGGTGCATTTAAATGTGCGGGCTTTGTTTTAGTAGAGGCGTAGCATATTCCTTTTTCTGCAAACGTGATGTATATTTCTGATACTCCTATATCTATAAATCTTTCCACCGCCTCCAAACCTTCTTCTATAGTGCTAATGTCTTTGTCTAGAAGAAATGAAGCTTCGTTTGAATTGAGCTTTAGAGCATATATATGTTTTTCTAATCCTTTTATATTTTCTGCTTTTTTTACAGATACAGCATCGCATAATAATTTTTTGTCTGGAAAGTTTTTTATTAAATATTCAAAAATCTCTCTTTTTATTACGGCGTCTATTGTAATGAGTTTTGCATTTTTTATTATATCTTTTATACTATCTAAATATTCTATTGTAATGTTTTTGTCTAAATCGTCCATATCAGAAACGGCTAAATACATATCTTTATCACTATTCATTATAGCCATATATGTTGTTGAAGAGCCTTTTTTTATGATGTATGAAGTATCTATATTAAGCGATTTTATATTATTTAAAAGAATATCACCGAATATATCATTTCCTATTGATGTTATAAACTTGATATTATAAAGACCTAAGTTTGATAGATTATGAACAATGTTTCTTTCTACTCCTCCTGCACATATATTTATTTTTGCAGGGTTTGATTCTCTTAATAAAATATTTTCTTTAGAGAAGCCTTGTATATCTATATTAGAACCGCCTATAGAAACTATATATTCATTCATAAACTGTTTTTTCCTTTTTTAATTTTTTTATGTTATATTAAAAGACATTATTTGACAATATGTTTTATGTATTTTTTGTTTTATATTTATTTATAATATTTATATGGATTTTGGTTTATGAGTTTAATAAATAAATTGGATAGTTCTGCAATAGAGTTTGCACACAGTTTACATAATAATTTTAATTTTTTGGACTATTTTTTCTCAGTAATTACAAATATGGGCGATGCTATATTTTTAATTGCTGTAATAATAGGTTTTTTGATATTTAAAAAAACAAGGATTTGCGGTATCAATATGGCTGTTAGCTGTTTTATAGCATTTATTATTACTGCTGTTATATTAAAACCTTTGATAGCAAGAGAGCGTCCTATTACAGACTATTATGATTATTGGGTTGCTGTAGGAAGTCATATTGAAACATCATTTTCCTGCCCGTCTTCGCATGCTACAGTTTCTTTTGCTGTTTATTTGCCTATATTTCTTTACTTTAATAAAAGATATAGCTTTTTGGCAGTAATTCTTGCTTCGATTATAAGTTTTTCAAGGGTTTATTTGATGGTTCATTATGCAAGCGATGTTATTTTTGGAGCATTTGTGGGTATTATTGTTTCATTTGTTGTATATACTGTTATGAATAAAAAAATATTTATTACATCATAAATTTATATATTTTCCATTTTTAAGTACTTTTTTTATGTTTTTTTTAAATATTAATTCAATAATATAATAATTTATACTTGCTTTTATATTTTTAAAAAGTAAAATATTTGTAAAGAATATTTATTAGTATTATTTATTAATATCATTTATTATTAAGAAGAGGTTTATATATCATGAAAAAAATAAGTCTTCGATTAAAAATAAGTTTTTCTATTTTAATACCATTGGTAATAATGCTTGTATTTGCCAATGTAGTAAATATTGTTTATGTGAGAACTGCTAGTAAAGGGTTCGTATATCAGATATTAAATCAAAGTGCTGCTATGGAAGTTGAAAGTTTAAAATCTATTATTAATGATGAGGCTGATATAACAGTTGGATTTGCTAATACAGTAGCAGGTTTTTATAAAGACGGTGTATCAAACAGAAATTTTTATGAAGCAGCGGCTTACAATTTTTTTGGTACTCTTCCAAAAGAAGTAAATAAATTATTAATAGCTTTTGAGCCTAATGTATTTAATGATGATAATAATTATTTAACATCAGAAAAATATATGCAAGCTAATGGACGTTTTAATTATTATGTAACAAGAGATGGAGATAACTTAATAGACGGATATTCAGATAATACTATTTTTCAAAGCGATTATTATACATCTGCTGTAGCCAGCAAAGAGAATTATATAACAGATATTTATACTTCCTCTTCAAATAATAATAAAGCCATGAATTTTATTTGGTCTATACCTATAAAGGCAGATAATAGAGTAATAGGTGTTGTTGCTATAGATGTATCAGTAGAGTCTTTATATAATTTGCTTTCTAATATAAAACTTTTTGAAGGCACTACTACAACACTTTTTGATAATAAAGGACTTATATTATATGACAGCGATAAGGATTATTTTATAGGTAAAACTTTAGATGAGATATATCCTTATTATCAAAAGTTTGATATGTTTAATAAAGTAATGAAAGGTGAGAATGTAATATTTCAAACTTATAGCCAAACAGTAAAAGAGAATTATACTTATTCATTTACACCTGTTGATGTTATGCCTGGTAAAAATTGGGGATTAAAGATTACAGCTCCAAACAGAGTAATATTCAAAGACTCAAACGAAATAAGAACTATAATGATAATTATTTCTATAGTGATAGTTGTTTTAGCATTTTTAATAGTTCCTTACATTATAGGAAGAACTGTTTCTAGTATTATTACTGTTTTAGCAAAAGATATAGTAGGAATGTCTACAGGAGATTTAACTATAGAAATACCTAAGGGCTTTGAAAACAGAAAAGATGAATGGGGAGATATTGCAAGAGGCTGGGACAAGGCTATGCTTAATTTTAATAAGGTAGTACATACCGTAAGAAACTCAGCAGAGCAGGTATCAACTGCAGCCAATCAGGTATTATCAGGCAATACAGATTTATCACATAGAACAGAATCTCAGGCTGCTAGTTTGGAAGAGACTGCTTCATCTATGAATCAGATGGCTAGTGCTATAAAAGAATCTGCAGAGGGTGTTGCTAGAAGTACGCAAATGGTTGCTGATGCTAAAAATTCTCTTATGAAAGCTGGTGTTATAGTAGAAGATAGTGTTGAGAAGATGAATGATGTTTATGAGGCTAGCGAGAAGATTATAAATATTACTAAGCTGATAGAGGATATTGCTTTTCAAACTAATATACTTGCTTTGAATGCTTCTGTAGAGGCAGCTAGAGCAGGAGAGCAGGGAAGGGGATTTGCTGTTGTTGCTAGTGAAGTGAGAAACTTGGCACAAAATGCTCAGGAGTCTGTAAAAAATATTACAGATTTGATTACAGACAGCACTAATAAAATTAATTTGGCTACTAGAAGTGTAAAAGAGTCTAAAGAGATGTTTGATGATATATCTCAAAAGATGGACGATGCTTCAGCTATAATGGAAAAGATTAATATAGCAGCTCAAGAACAGGGAAGGGGAATAAGTCAGGTTAATATTGCTATTACACAAATGGATACTTCTGTTCAGCAAAATGCGGCATTAGTAGAAGAGGCAACTTCAGCTTCGCAGTCACTTCTTAATGAGGCAGAGGATTTGATAAAGGCAATAGAATATTTTAAGTTAAAGGAAGAATAATATTATATAGCTATATTTTGTAAAAAAGTTTTATTCTTCGTATAGGTTAAAAAAAAAAGCATTTTCGCAAAGCGTGCCCGGAGGGCAAAAACTTTGATGAAGTCCGCAAAGCGAAGGCGGGAAAAAGTTGAATAAAAACAAAAACATACAAGACAAAATATAATTAATATAAACTCAAAAATAAAAGCACTATTTAAAAATTAATTTAATAATTATAAATAGTGCTTTTTTATTATATAAAAGGTTTTATTAACGGCTATTTTATAGTTTCAAATTTCATCTCTCTAAATCTTTTATATTCTTCTTCTATCTCTCTCTTTCTAGACATGAAATTATCTCTTGTCTCCATTATCTCTTGTAAATGCACTGCCCTTGCTTCGTTAATGTTTCTGTCTCTTATAAGTCCGTTTTCAGCAAGCACAAATTTATACTTTCCATTTTCTCCTTTTACTAAATCTCCTCCCGCACCGCAAACAGCACATTCAAAATTAAACTTAACTCCGTCCCAATGCTCTTCGCCTGGATATATTAAAGAAGAATGACATCTTGGGCATAAACCTAAATTAGGGTCTCCTAGCCATTTCCTCTCTTCAACAGGTGTATTAATTGCTTGTACTATGTTTTTACCTATTTTGTAAGCTCTCTCCAAATAGTCTTTATGTATAAGAACGTTTCCTGGTCTTCCAACGCTTGTAGCTAAATACATATCAACTACTGTGATAGATTGAGTAAACATTGTAGCAGCAAGCCCCTCCAAACTCATAGTCTGCCAATCATGTTTAGAGCCTCCCACTCCTATAAGTCCTGCTACTGTGTGAGGGTCTTTTTTTACTTGTCCTATCTTTATTCTAAATGATAATTCATAAGCCAAAAATCTCTGAGCAAATGATAAATATAATGAAGAAGGAAGCAAATCATAAGTAGGACAGCCAACTATTATACCTTCGCATTCATTCATAACATTAACTATTTTGTCCATATCATCTTTTTCTTTGTAGATGCAGCCTTTATATTCTTTTTTTTCTTTAAATGCTTTCTCCATGCCTATTGTACATGATTCGCAGCCTGAGCAAGGCTTTATATCATAATCAAATAAATTAATAAGTATAGCCTCTCCTCCTGCATCTTTTACAGCTGTTAAAGCTTGTTTTACTAAAATTTCGCTGTTTCCATTATGTCTTCCAGCAACTATTCCCATAACTTTCATAAAATATGAGTCTCCTTTTATTGAAAAAATTATATTACTGGATAGGCTGCCAGTCTTCGTATTTTGTTTTTAAAAAATGATATTGTCGAAGTTTATCGGAAATCTTATATTTTAGATATAAGCCCTACCTTATTAAAGCATTATATAGTTATAATAAAAAAAATCAATATAAAAATGTTTAAGTCCTTTTTTATTAATTTTTTTTAAATCCCGCCCTATTAGGTTTTGTGTTTATGTTTTAATATTCTTTATTGCCTAATTAAAAAAAGCACTCCCGCCCAAGATTTAATCAAGCTGATAATCTACTTTCCCGCACGGTAAATGTATTTATAAAAATAATAAAAGTTGCATTTCTAATTAAATTATATATTTTGTTTTGCTTAACGTGCGGTGAGAGGATAAAAAATTTTAAAAAACGCTTGGGTGGGGAGCTAAAAATTCTCATTGTGCAATGAATATAGAGAAAGTTTAAATTTTAAATTAGAGCAAAAAGGAAAAGGGCGGGGTGTGTAAATAAAATTTTTTAAGAAATAAAATACTATTTAAAAATAGCACTTTATTTCTTAAATTTATTAAAATTATAATTTATTAAAACTATTCTTCAATATATGCATAATTAAATCTGTATCGTCCCAATGGGTCATCAATATAGTTTTTTAACTTCGGATTTACAACTAAAAAGTCCGTTCTATATATAAAAGGTATTATAGGCATCTCTTCAAAAAGAATTGCCTCTGCTTCTTTTAAAGCTTCCATTCTATCTTTTTCATTTGTTGAAGTAGTTGCAAAGTTTATTAAATAGTCATATCTCTCATTTGAAAAGCCGCTGTAATTTATATCGCTTTCGCTTGTCATAATCTGAAGCATTGTGAGAGGGTCATTATAATCTCCTGTCCAGCTTGTTCTAGCTATTTGGTATTTGCCTGATTGTCTGAAAGGAAGTGTGATTTTTGATTCTTCTGTTCGAACTACTACATCAATATTTAAATTATTTTTCCACATCTCTTGAATTGCCTCTAATACTGTTGTGTAGAAACCAGATGAAACTTTTACTTCTAATATTGGAAAGTTTTCTCCGTTTGGGTAGCCTGCTTCAGCTAATAATTTTTTTGCTTCTATTATATTATTGCTGTAATTATTTGCTATTATAAAATTACTGCTCTCTTCTCTAAAAGATTTTTCAACTCCTTTTACAACTGGCGGAATAAAGCTTTCTGCTGCTATTAGTTTGCCGTAGCCAATGTTACTTACAATGTAATTTCTGTCTATTGCTAGAGATAATGCTTTTCTTACTCTCTTGTCGGACAAGGTTTTATCTTTATTGTTTAAATCTAAATAATAAACTCCTATAATATCGCTTATAGCCATAAGGTTTTCTTTTATTAAACTTTCTATCTCGCCAATAGGAGGGGCATTAATAGAAAAGTCAACATCTCCTGTTCTAACGGCATTAAGAGATATATATTCATCAGCTATCAAAACAAAATTAATTTTCTTAGCAACTTGATTTTTGTAATCCCAATAATTAGTATTTAATTCGAATGCTATTAACTCATCGGGCTTTCTCTCTGTCATCTTGTAAGCACCATTTCCAATATAGCTTTCGGGATTCCAAGTCCAATTATCGCCGTATTTATTTATAATGTCCTCTCTCACAGGCACATAACAGCCCCCAGAAGCTAAAATATCTTCAAAGTATAATGTAGGGTTTTCAAGCTCTATTGTAAGAGTGTTTTCGTCTATTGCGGTAACTCCCAAACTTTCAATGGACTTTTTGCCTATGTTTATATCTTTTGCATTTTTTATATAATACATTAAATACGCTATAGGTGAAGCTGTTTTAGGGTCAACAACTCTTCTATATGAATATACAAAATCATCGGCTGTGAGTTTTTTGCCGTCGCTCCATTTTGCATCTTCTCTTATGTGGAATGTGTATTTTAATTTATCTTCGCTTATCTCCCATTTGTCTGAAGAGCCTCCTACTATTTTGCCGTTTATGTCTTTTGTCAATAATCCTTCAAAGTCATGATTAATATAAATAAAACCATATGTCTCGTCGTTTATTGCTGGGTCAATAGACTGAAGCTCATAGCCTAAGTTTACTGTAAGTTCATCTTTAATCTTTTTTGTTTTTTTACTACCGCAAGAGATGATTAACAAGAAAATTAGAAAAATAAAAAATGTTTGAAATAAAGTTTTAATAAAAAAGTTTTTTGTTTTAAGATTGTAAGTCATAAAAAACTCCTAAAAAATATTAAATAGAGATTTTTATAACGCCGTTTGTCTTGCTTTATTGAATTTTCTTTAACTGATTTGTTTTTTAGTCTTGTTTGTTTAAAGAATAATTTAATAAAACAAGACCAACATTAGAAAAGGTCTCATTTTATTAATTTATTTAGAGTAAAAAAAATAAAAGAGATAATTCCCTACGCTGGCATTACCCAAACAGGTTATAAGGGTCGAAATTTAATTATATAAACTTCCTCTCAGCCTTTTATAAGCTCCCCATGTTGATGATATTATATAATATTTTGATTATTAATCAAGAGAGCAGCGTATAAATTTTCAAGTTTGTCAATTTAGAGTTTTTATTTTTTGTTTTTCTTTATGGATATGTATGTTTGGATAAGGTGTTAATTTTTAGAAAGATAGAATTATTATTTTTTGTGTATATTAGTAGAGTATAGATTTAATATGTTTGCACTTTTCGCGAAGCGTACCCATAGGGTAAAAACTTTTTGATGAAGTCAGCACAGCAATTGAAAGGAGTGCCTGCGACCAAAGGGAGTCTTTCAGGGCGACTGTAGGAAGTACCTTTAGGTATGGTGTGAGAGCGACAAAAAGTTGATAATATATTTAATAATTATTTAACTATATTTTGAAAATTGTAATTTTGTTAAAAATTATTTATTTAAATTAAGATATTTGATGGCTTTACATTTAACAAAGTTCACAGCATGTAAGATTGGTAAAGTAGAATAAAAAAGTTATAAAAATATTTATTTATATTGAAAAACGTTTCGAATAAAAAAGGCCCCTTATAACAGGAGAACTAGCACCCAGTTGGGTTGACTTACCGTTGCTTCCTTCCGAACCTGGCGGATTCATCATCAACTGCCGTAGAGCCCCGTTATAAGAGATGTAGGAAACTAAACTACGGAGAGAGTGGGATTCGAACCCACGGTACTTTTACATACACACGACTTCCAATCGTGCTCCTTCAACCGCTCGGACATCTCTCCATATATTTAATTTAAACGTGCCTGAGAAGATTTGAACTTCCAACCTTCAGAACCGCAATCTGATGCTCTATCCAATTGAGCTACAGGCACATAGGTTTTATAGTCTCAAAATTATAACATAAAAATATTTTTTTGCAAATACTTATTTTTTCTTTAATCAATTATTTTTTTATCTGCTCTTTAGTTTTGGGTGAAGTATCTTATCTAATGCAAAACCCAAAAATGCAAAAGACATTCCCAATATAGCAATCAATATTCCAGGAGGTATTATCCACCACCAAAGACCAGATAACACCGCAGAACCCTTCATAGCATCATGCAAAATCTGCCCCCATGTAACAATAGTGGCATCTCCAAGACCAAGCAAAGATAATGAAGACTCATAAACTATAGCAGAAGGCACAGCCAAAGCCATAGAAGCAAATGAAAAAGGCAAAAGTAAAGGAGCTAAATGATTAAATATTATTCTAAAATGCGAAGCTCCTATTGTGCGTGCTGCCTCAATGTAGGTCTCTTCTTTAAGCTGCATAGCCATAGAGCGAACCGTCATAACTGAACCTGTCCAAGAGAAAAATATCATCATCGTAATCATAGTCCATATTGTAGGCTTAAATATTGCACTCATTACTATCATTACAGGCAAAACCGGTATGCCTATAAATATCTGATACACAAACTGCATAAAGCTATCAACAAACCCTCCAAAATATGCAGACACTATTCCATACATCACACCAATTATAACCGATATAAAACTCGTAGCTATGCCTATAAATAATGCCCATTTAAGCCCTGATATTAAACCAGAAAATATATCTCGCTTCATGTTGTCAGTGCCCATTATTCCAGACATAGAGCCTACTAATACCATATAAGGATTTTCAAAACTTGAATTAATGTCAGAAAAATTAGCTGTTACTTCAAATTTATAAACACCTTTTAATGCTAAGAAATTTTTTGCCATATCATCTTTTTTTGTATTAAAAAGTATTTTCATGGGGTTGGTTGTGAGGGTGTCAATTTGTCTTGCAAGCATTCTCGGAACTGATTCTCTGTAAAACCTAAATATTCTATTTTTTGAATCATTAAATGCAGATATTCTTAAGTCTCCTTTTGTATTATGTAAACTATCTGAAAGTGTGATTACAACGCCGTCTGGTCTTGTTACATTCCACACTAAAGCAGAAGAGTTATCTACATTAGCATGAAAGATTAAGTCTACTGGAGATTTATCAAATTGATAATCATATTCAAATACTGCTTTGTATACTGCTTGATTATCTATATAATTAGTTTTTACGCTTATAGGTTTTATATCTGTTGTAATTGCCGATTTTTCTCTGCTGAAGAAATTAAGCCACTCTGGAGGAGCTGAAGCTGGGTTATCCTGCCAATATGTGATGTCTCTCCAGCGTTTTGGTGCTTCTTTGTATGTGAGTATTAATGGCTCAAACAGTGAAACAAATATTGCCAAAAGAAGTATGCATAAACCTACAACTCCTGTTTTATCTTTTTTAAACTCATTAAAAAATTCTATTAGAGGAGCAAGTTTTTTATTATTATTATTCATTACATCTTGCCTCCAACTTTTATTCTAGGGTCTAAAAATCCGTAAGATATATCAAGCACAACCAAACCAAATTGATAAAGAGCAGTAGTAATAGCTAAATTACCCATTAATACAGGTATATCATTTTGCTGAACGGATATCCAATAAAGATTGCCTAGTCCAGGCCAAGAGAATATTCCTTCAAATATAATAGAGCCTGCAATAGAGCCGAGTAAACCTAATAAAGTTATTGTAACTATAGGAGGAGCAGAGCTTCTTAAAGTATGCCCTAAAAGAACAGACTTTTCTGATATGCCTCTAGCACGTGCCGCCATGATATAATCTTCTTGAAGAGTAGACAATACTATATTTCTTACAACAAAAGAAAGCCCCCAGAATCCTATTAATGTTAATGTGAGCATAGGTAATGCCATATGCCATAACATATCCAAATAATACATTATGCCTGTAGGTGTTGGTATAGAATGAACCCCTCCAGATGGAAACAAATTAAACTTATAAACAAATATCATTATAAGTATCATAGAAAGCCACCAAGTAGGCATGCCGTAAACTATCATAGTGATAATACTTGTTGTTCTGTCAAATAGTTTTCCTGCTTTTCTTGCCTTTACGAGTCCTATTATTAAGCCTATTATCATTTGTATGATTGATGCTGTTGTAAAAAGTATTATAGAGCGTGGCAGTGCTTCTCCTATTATTTTTATCACATCTCTATTGCCATTAGAATCCATCATTATAGTAGATTTGCCGAATTGAAATGTGATAGTATTAATTGCTCTTATAAATATTCTCTCACCTATGCTTCTGTTAAGCCAATATATATCATAATAGTATGCTCTTCTCTCTTTAATAAAGTTTTCCACATCTTCTGTGCGCATATTGCTAAGTCCGCGTACTTCGGCATTAATATTTTCTTCAATCTGAGCTTTTAGAGTTTTTTCGCTTACAGTATTAAATATAGCAGAAGACATAAACATAAGTATCACAAACATGATTATGCCTTTTAGTATTCTTTTGATTACAAAATAAGTAAACATAATATTATCCTTATTTAAGATTATACTAAAAAGACTTAAAATTGTAAAGCATTATAGATTAAATTATTTATTATAGTTGTTATTTATGATTTTTTTATAATTATATAAACCTAAAATTTTTAATATAGACTATTTTTTATATTTTAAGTATAATAGCTTTATATGATTAACGGAGATAATATGCAAAAAATAATTATTAGAAATTTACTTGTTGTAAAAGATTTTGAAATGGAAATTAATAAATTTAATTTAATTATAGGAGAACAATCTTCAGGTAAAAGTACAATAAGTAAAGCCATATTTTTCTTCAAAGAAATAAATACTCAAATTAAATTTTATATATTTGCCTATAAAAATAAAATAGAATATGAGATAAATGAAATATGTAATCATATAATAAAAGATTTTTTTATAGGTATATTTGGAAAATTAGATAGTATAGATAATGATTTATATTTAAAGTATATATATAAATCTAATACTTATATAGAAATTACAAAAAAAAATAATAATTTAGATATTAATTACAGTGAAGATATAATAACATTTTTTGATAAATTAGAAATTGATATAAAAAAACTTTTTGAGAAATATTTAAATGTTAATAGTTCAATAAGATTTAAAGATATTTTTGAAAGAGGAATAGGTAAAGAAATAAATGATTTTTTTGAAAATGAGTCAATGACCTATTATCTACCTGCTTCAAGAAGTTCTATAGCATTATTAAATAATCAAAGAACAAGGCTTGATTATGATACAATAGATTTTATATTTTATACTTTTATTATGCTTGTTGAAAAAATTGAGTTCCTATTCAAAGATGGAGTTCAACATATTATAAATAACATCAATGATGATAATAAAAAACTAATTCTCAATAAAATGAATAAAACAATAGAAAAATATATGGGAGGACAATATTTTTGTGATGATAAGTTTGGATATATAAAATTAGAAAACAGCAGCAAAAAAATACCTGTAGATAAAATATCATCTGGTCAGCAAGAAATATTGTGGCTTTTAAATGTTTTACTAGGTATAACATATATTAATAAAAAAAATCAATTTGTTATAATAGAAGAGCCTGAAGCTCATTTATATCCAAAAATGCAAAAAGAAATTATAGACTTTATTGTTAATTTTATGAATATGACTAATAGCAGTATTTTAATTACAACTCATAGCCCTTATATATTGACAAGTACTAATAATTTGCTTTATGCTGGAAAACTAAAAGAAAATTATAAAGACAATAAAGAAAAAATAAAAAAAATTGATAATATTGTAGGTGAATATGGAGCTATCAATCCTAATGAAATAAATGCTTTTAAATTATACTTAAATGATTTTAGATATACAAATCTTATTAATGAAGAACAGGAAATTAACTCTGAAGAAATAGACGATGTATCAAATACTATTAATGAAACATATACGAAACTGTTTGATATGGAATTAAATAATGAACGATAATTATGAACTATTAAAAAAAATGTTAGAAAAACTTTATCAGATGCACAAACAAAACTTTATATAAAAGCAGAAAATGATATTTCTATTATAAAAGTTGATAATGGTATATTTAATGACAATGTAAAAAATGTGATTACTTAGCATATAGAGAAAAAGAAGTTTCTAATTTTATAGAATTAAAAGGTGTAAAAATAGATAAAGCATATATTCAAATTATAGAAACAATAAAAAATATTTCAGACAACAATAAATTAAAACATTTAATAGATACTAATAAAGTAAAAGCTTATATAGTTAGTAAAGAAAAAAATAAAATTCCTAATGGTATAGAAAATAAATCAAAACAATTAGCAAAAATTTTATTTGCTAAATCTAAAATAAAACCTCAAAATATGTTTGAGTTAATTAATTATGTTCTTGTGGTTTCTGATAATGATAAAAGGCAATCTAATGGAAATAGAATAATATGTTCATCTAAAAAGCCTTTAATATTATAAAATATACCTAAGCGGCTATATTTTATCAAAAATAATTTTTTTAAATTTAAAATATTGCATAGCTTTGCCATTAACGAAGTACGTATAGTGTAGTACTCATACATCTTGATATAAGAAGCAAAAGGGCTATATTTTAGCTTAAATTATTTATTATAGTTTTTATTTATGATTTTTTTATGAAGTTATAAATAAATTATAATATCTTATATAGAATGTTTATGTAAAAGTATAATATAGACTTTATTTTACCGAAAATATTAATATACTATATAGTATTATACTTGAGTATTGGTTTATTAATGATATAATGATACTCTCAAAGGTATAAAAATAAATACTAGTATATAAGCGGAGTATTATGTCAGACAATAATTTAATATTAGATGAAACAGAAGTTCTTGCGGTAAGATTTATAGCAGAATATCCAGATTTAGACCAGTATATATATTTTGTATTTTTTATAGATAAACTAACAATTAACCTTATTAGTAAAACAGTATTAATTTCAGATAGTTATGAATTATTTGAAGTATTAAATAGCTATGATAATTACTTAGAGCTTTATAAATATATAGAAGTTTACAATAATGTACATTATAAAGTAAATATAGTTTTAGATAAATTAAACAGCGATTTGGATTCCATTTTAGCAAACAGAACAAATGTAGTTCATACAACTATGGCAGCTATTAATAATGACATTATTTCTATAATAGACATATTTTCAGACACATTAAATGTTTCTATGGATTATAATATAGGAATATACGATGTAAACTGTAAGGGCTTTTATATTGATGATGTTAATAACTTTTTACAGAACTTCAAGAAAGAGTTTGAAGGAACCAGCATAGATATAAGTCAATATGCATTAGATGCCAATAATGATAAATCTAAAGAAACCGATGAAGAGTCAATTACAGCAAAATATAAGATATTAGATGGAGATTTTGTTGTAGCTCCTATTATGGGTAAGGCTATAGCGGATATAAAGTTGGGAGATAAGATTATAGTAAAAGTGGATTATAGTTCTTTCTATACTAATATGACTTATTTAGATATTAATACTAAAAAAAATAACGGCAATAAATATTTTGTTGTAGGCGAGGTAATAGATAAAACAGTTAATGAGTATTCTACAAAGATAGCACTTGCTTTAACTGATGAGCATTGCGTTATTATAGAAGAGACAGAACCTATAAAAGTTAAGGTATTTAATCCTCAAAAAGACAGCTATGTAACACCAAATTCTTATCAAGAAAACAGCAAAGAAGAGCAGATATATAAGATGCTTTCTAGTTTTAATATGTTTAAGTTTTTATTGTATGGATTAGGTTTTATTTCTTTATTTGTTTTAGTTTATATTTTGTATGTTATAATATTATAATTTATTTCGATTAAAGTTTATAATAATTTGATACCGATAAAAGAGCAGTTAATTTTTTTAAAGATAGATAAATGGAAAAGATAAAAGAATATTTCAATGAATTTCTAGAGATAATATCAGAAAACGGAGAATATGCTGGGGTAGCTTTACTCAAGGGCAGTTTTTTTAGGGTTGATGATGAGGAAAATGTAAGTATTATTTGTTCTGGGGATTTTGCAGCTAATCATATAAAGAAGGATTTTTTAGAGCGTATAAAATCTTATTTAAAAGATAAGTGCGGGCATAATATAAATGTAGAAGTATTAGTTGATGTAAATGTTGTTAATAATAATGAAGAAGAAAATACTGATGATGCTGCAGAAATAACAGTAACAACAGAAAATAATAATAATAATACAAAAAGTAAATCCAATTTAAACGAATATTTTAAGTTTGACAACTTTATAGAGGGAAGCAATAATAAATTTGTATTTGCAGCTGCTAAGTTAGTTGCTGAAAAACCAGGCAGAGAATACAATCCTCTTTATATATATGGAAGTGTTGGCATAGGTAAAACGCATTTGCTTCAGGCTATTGGAAATTATTATTTAGAGAATAACCCTAATGCAAAAGTAAACTATATAGACGGAAGCGGATTTAGAGATGAATATATATATGGTCTTCAAACTAAAAAGTCAGACAACTTCAAAAAGAAATATAAATCTTTAGACATGTTTTTGCTTGATGATTTGCAATTGTTAGAAAGTGCTCAGGAGACTTCTAAAGAGTTATTTGAAATATTTCAGGCTTTAGATAATGCTTGTAAGCAGATGGTGTTTGTAAGTGATAAGCCTCCGAAGGAACTTAGAAACATAGAGGCAAGATTAAAAAACAGATTTGAAAAGAGTTTGATATTATCCATAGAGCCTCCGCAGTATGAAACTAGGCTTGCCATAATTGAAAGAAAATTAATTGATTTAAATACAACTATTGATGAAGAAGTAGTTAAATATATGGCAGAAAATATTACAACAGATGTTCGTAAGATTGAAGGAGCTATTAGGGCTTATTTGTCTGTGAGAGATTTGATGAAAATAACTCCTAATGTTGAAGAGTGCGATAAGTTAAATATATTCAAAGATTATTTTACTAATAAGCCAAAATTAAAAAATGCTACTATAAAAGAAATAAAAAGAATAGTTGCTGATTATTACGGCATAGAGATGAATGCTTTTGACAGTAAAGACAGAACAAAGTTTATAGCTAAAGTAAGACATGTTGCTGTATACTTAGCTTGTGAATATTCTAAGAAATCTGTTACAGAAATAGGCTTGGAGTTTAATAGAGACCATGCTTCTATTATACATGCAAGAGAAAAAATTAAAGAAGAGCTTAAAGCAGATTCTCATGTAGCAAGGGAAATTAACGACATAATATCAAGCATATCATGATTAATAAAAAAGTATGATATTTTGATATTTTGCCTTGACATTTGTTTAAATTCTTATATAATATTAATTGTATTGTTAAATAATACAATTTTTCATAAACCTCCTTATCACCCTGCAGATCCTTTCTCGGGGTGATACTTTTTTAAACACCTTTTTATAATTCACTGTATAATTATTAAACATCTATTATTCGCTTTTGTGTGTTATTATTAAACATAATAAATTGTTAATGTTTTGTATTTTTAATAATTATAATATATATGTGTAGTTTCGCTAATTTATGGCATCTTCTATTAAATAAACTATATAATTTAAGCTCATATCAATGTTTTATTCAATTATTTTCTTTTGTTTTAAATAGATATAACAATAAAAAATAATATCTTTGGCACGATTATTGCATATATTATAGGTGTAACTTCTGTAAATAATTAAGAGGAAATTAAAAAGGAAACAAAAAGGAGATTAAATGCAAGAAGAAGAAATGAAAGAAGGCAATGAAGCTGCTAGTAATGGTAGTGAGGACATTGCAGAAAACAATTCTAATGCAGAAGCTAATGAAATTAATGAAGCTAATGAAGTTAATGAAGAAGAAAAAGAAAATTTAGAAAATAATGAAGATGAAATTAGCATTCTAAAAAAGAGAGTAGAAGAGTTAGAAAATGAAGTTTCTGATATGAAAGATAAATATATGCGTGCTATGGCTGAGGCAGAAAATATTAGAAAGAGAACTGCCAAAGAAAAAGCTGACGGCATAAAGAGAGCTAATAAAGGTTTATTATTATCTCTTATCAATTTTATGGATAATTTTGAGAGGGCATTAAAATCTTTTGATAATGATGAAACTATAAAGGGAAGCGAATATTATAAGGGTATAGAATTAATACATAAACAGTTTATAGATTTTTTAACTGATAATGGCGTGAGTGAAATAGAGGCATTAGGAGAGGAGTTTGACCCTAACTTGCATGAGGCATTAACTATGTTAGAAGTTCCTGATATTGATAAAGAGCAGGTTGTAGAAGTTTATGCTAAGGGTTACAAATTAAATGATGAACTTTTGAGAACAGCTAAGGTTGTGGTTGGAAAACCAAAGAAAGCTGAACAATAAATTTTTATAAGGAGATTTTTTTATGGCACATATTCAACTTTTTAGAGCTTATTTTGAACCTAAAGATTCAAAGAAAGAAAGCATAAATCATATTAATAAGGTTTTGCAAGATTTAACAGATGAGATTAACAGACATATAGAAAACAGAGAAGTTATCAATGTTGATCTTAATACATCACATTTAGGCAATGGGCATACTGAATATATTGTAAGCGTTCTAACGAAGAATTAGACTTATAGACTTTAATCGTACATAAACATTTAATTAATATTTAAGGAGAAATTTATAATGAGCAAAATTATTGGAATAGATTTAGGAACAACAAATTCATGTGTATCAGTAATGGAAGGCGGAAAACCTGTAGTAATAACAAACAGCGAAGGAAACAGAACAACACCTTCTATAGTAGCATTTACAAATAAAGGGGAAGTATTAGTAGGTCAGCCTGCTAAAAACCAAATGGTAACTAACCCAGAAAATACAATATTCTCTATTAAACGTTTTATGGGTAACACTTATTCTGAAGTAACAGAAGAGCGTTCAAGAATGCCTTATACAGTTATAGAGGAAGACGGAAAAGTAAAAATAAAAACACTTGAAGGAAACTTTACTCCTCAAGAGATAAGTGCAAGAACACTTCAAAAGATGAAACAAACAGCTGAAGAGTATTTAGGAGAAACTGTAACAGATGCAATCATCACAGTACCTGCATACTTTAATGACAGCCAAAGACAGGCAACTAAAGATGCTGGAAGAATTGCCGGACTTAATGTATTAAGAATAATAAACGAGCCTACAGCTGCTGCTTTAGCTTATGGTATGGAGAAAAAGAAAGATGAGAAAATAGCAGTTTATGACTTGGGCGGCGGTACATTTGATATATCTATACTTGAATTAGCTGACGGAGTATTTGAAGTAAAAAGTACAAACGGTGATACACATTTAGGCGGTGATGACTTTGACCAAGCTATAATTAATTGGCTAATAGAAGAGTTTAAGAAAGATACAGGCGTTGATTTAAATAGCGACAAAATGGCTTTACAGAGATTAAAAGAAGCTGCTGAAAAAGCTAAAAAAGAACTTTCTAGCTCACTTCAAACAGATATTAACTTGCCATACTTGACAGCAGATGCATCAGGTCCTAAACACTTGAATGTATCTTTATCAAGAGCAAAATTTGAGGATTTAGTAAGAGACTTAGTAGAGAAAACTCGTATCCCATGTGAAAAAGCATTGAAAGATGCAGGACTTTCTACTAGCGATATAGATGAAGTTATACTTGTTGGAGGTTCTACAAGAATACCTTTAGTACAAGAGACAGTTAAAAACATATTTGGAAAAGACCCAAATAAAAGCGTAAACCCAGACGAAGCAGTAGCAATGGGTGCTGCAGTACAGGGCGGTATTATTAAAGGTGATGTTAAAGACGTTCTTCTTCTTGACGTTACTCCGCTTTCACTTGGTATTGAAACAGAAGGTTCAGTAATGACTGTTTTAATTAACAGAAACACTACTATCCCTACAAACAAAAAACAAGTGTTCTCAACAGCAGCAGACAATCAATCATCTGTAACTATTAGAGTATTACAAGGTGAGAGAAAAATGGCTAATGACAACAGAGAGCTTGGAAGATTTGATTTAGTAGGCATACCACCTGCACCAAGAGGCGTACCTCAAATTGAAGTTTCATTTGACATAGACGCTAACGGTATAGTACATGTTACAGCTAAAGATTTGGGTACTGGTAAAGAGCAGAAAATAACAATAGCTTCTTCAAGCGGACTTAGCGAGGAAGAAATAAACAAAATGGTTCAGGATGCTGAAAAACATGCTGAAGAAGATAAAAAGAAAAAAGAGGAAGTTGAGGCTAAAAACAATGCTGACCATATGATTTATCAAACAGAAAAATTGTTAAAAGAAAACGGCGATAAATTACAGCCTTCAGATAAATCAGAGATTGAGTCAAAAATGAGTGCTTTAAAATCAGCAGTAGAATCTAACAATACAGACAGCATTAAAAAAGCTACAGATGATTTACAAGCAGCATGGAGCAAAGCTTCAGAGGCTCTTTACAAACAAGCAGGAGCACAGCAAGGACAAGCTGATGCAGGACAGCAGCAAGCACAGCAAAACACTAACCAAGATTCAGGCAGAAAAGATGACGGCGTAGTTGATGCTGACTATGAGGTTGTTGATGACAATAAATAATAAAATAGATAAAAAGTAAAAGTTGAATATATAAAGTCTAGTAGGCGGTTGGAAGTTAATTTTTGAAAGGATTAATTTTTAGCCGCCTATGTTTTTTTAAATTATAACAAAATATTATTTGACGATTTTTCTATGAGATTAGAATATGCAATTATATTTCATCATAGAAGTTTTTTGTTCAACTTTTTCCCGTAGCTGCGCGGTGCGGACTTCGTCAAAGTTGCAAAAAGTACAAATTATTTCAGTTTTATATCTAATATATATATGAATGATACCATATGTTTTTGGCTATACTTCATAAAAATGCAGTTCTTTTGGTTCTTTTATACCAATAAAAGAACTGGGGTGCGGGGCAAAGCCCTGCAAAATAAAAAAAACTTTTAAGAAGCTTAAAAATTTTTAGTATGTAGTTAAATAACTATATTTTGTCATGTAGGTTTTTGTTTTGTTCAACTTTTTCCCGTAGCTACGCGGTGCGGACTTCGTCAAAGTTGCAGAAAGTAGAAATTATAAAATTAATACTAAATAATACTAATTGTATTTTATAAATATCTAAGATAAAATTATATATTTCAGTTAAAATAAAGCCTTTTTGGTTCTTTGTGGCACGCCTCCGGCACTTCCTTCGGTCGCAAAAGAAGTGGGGTGTTGCACGCTGTGTACTTCGTTAAGGGCAAAGCCCTGCAAAATAAAAAACATATTTTCAACGCATAAGCCTAAATAATCAAATGCATCACTCTTTGACAATTTTCCCCAACATTAGTATAATATATATATGAACAAGATTAATCTATTAAATGACTTTTTTATTAGGTATCTTTTAGCTTCTAAAGGTGATGAGGATATACTTGAAAATATAGTGAATGCTGTACTTACTAATATTGGTTTTGAGACGGTTCATAATTTAGAGATAATTAATCCTTATAATCTTAAAGATAATCAATATTTAAAAGAATCTATTTTAGATGTTAAAGCTAAAACTAATGATAATAAAAAAATCATAATAGAGTTTCAGCTCTTTGGGAATATAGATTTTTTAAAAAGAATTTATTATTATATATCAAAAAATATAGCTTTAGAATTAAAAACTAATGAGGCTTACAGAGATATAAGTCAAATAATTAGTATAAATTTTTTGGATTTTAATTTAAACTTTAATGATAACGGAAAAGAGCATAGATGTTTTAAGCTTATAGATACTGATAATCATGATATAAGTTTAGATATGATTCAAATACATTTAATAGAGATAAAAAGATTTAAGAAAATATTAGAAGCTTCAACTATTGAAGAAATAAAGAAAAATAAATTACTTTCTTGGATAGAGTTTTTTACATCGAATGATTTAAATAAAATTATAGATAAGCTAAAGGAGGAAAACATTATTATGAGTAAAGTTATAGAAAAATATAAAATATTTACCTCTGATGAAGAGAGTATGCAAGTTTATAATGCTCGTGAGGCTTTTCTATATGGACAGGAAGTAATGCTAAAGAGAGAAAGAGAAGAAGGCAAAAAAGAAGAAAAATATGCATTAGCTAAAAATATGAAAACAGAAAATATAGATATTAATTTAATAAGCAAAATAACAGGTTTAAGCAAAGAAGAAATTGATAATTTATAATTCAATTATTTGCAAACGGATTTATTTATGGAAAATAATATTAAAAATGAAACTACTTTTGATAATTTCCTTTCGCTTGATATTAGAGTAGGTACAATCATAGAGGCAGAGGATTTTCCAAAGGCTAAAAGACCAGCATACAAATTAAAAATTGATTTTGGAGAATTGGGCATAAAGGTGTCATCTGCTCAAATTACAAAACTCTACAAAAAAGAAGATTTAATCGGAAGAAAAATTATTGCTGTTGTGAATTTCCCAAAAAAACAAATTGCTAACTTTTTTTCTGAATGCCTTGTCCTTGGTGCTGTAAAAGAAAATAATGAAGTTGTTTTACTTAGCATTAATGAAGAAGCAGAAAACGGCACTCCTATAGGCTAATTTTTTAACATACTAATTATAATTTGACTTTTTGTATAATTGATTTATCATTATAGCCAAATACATTTATTAAATATTTTTTATTAGAGGAAAATATGGAAAAGATAAAAATAGAAAATGTAGAGCTTACATTATCTCACCCAGATAATTTAAATATAAAATGGACAGGACAAAATGATTTAGTAAGGCAGATAATGGCTTCTTGGCATATAATATCTGAAGATGATATACCACTAAACCCTAGAATTGTGGGAAAACCTGGTGCTGGAAAAACTACTCTTTCTTATTATGTAGCTAAAGAGCTTCTTAAAAGAGATGTTTATATATTTCAATGTACAGTGGACACTAGACCAGAGGATTTAATAATAATACCTGTAATATCAGAAAATAATACAATAAGCTATCATGCTTCAAGTTTGGTTACTGCTATGATTAAAGGCGGCGTTGCTATACTTGACGAAGGAAATAGAATGAGCGAGAAAACTTGGGCTTCACTTGCTCCGCTTCTTGATGATAGAAGATATGTTGAAAGTGTTATTGCCGGCATAAAAATAAAGGCTCACCCAGATTTTAGAGTGATAGTTACAATGAATGATGATGCTAGTACTTTTGAGCTTCCTGAATATATACATTCTCGTTTGCAGCCTACAATAGAGCTTCCTTTTCCAGATGTTAAAGAAGAGTATGATATATTAAAAATGAATCTTCCTTTTGCTGATGATGAAATATTAAAAATTACTGTTGGTTTTCTACAGAAGTCGCATATACATAATGCTTCTTTTTCTGTGAGAGATGGTATTAGTATGGCGAGATATGCTATGAAGCTTTATAACAGTAATATCGCTCATAGTAAAGATTCTGCTTTTTTAATAGCTTTAAAATCTGTGCTTGGAAGTGAAGGTATTAGAATATTATCGCTTAATATTGATGAGAATAACAAAGATGAATAATTTTAAAAATTTAAAAAACAAAAAAGATAAAAGAAATTATTTAAAAGAGAATTATTTTAATAAGTCTATATACTGCGTTACTGCTGAAGATTTTTCTAAGGGCAGAAATAATATTGAAGTAGTAGGCTCTATGCTTGAGGCGGGTATAAAGATTATTCAATATAGAGAAAAAGAGAACCCTAAAAAATATATGCGTGAGAAGTATAAAGAGTGCGTTAAGATAAGGGAGATGACAAGAAAGAGTAATGCATTATTTATAGTAGATGATTATGCTGATTTGGCTTTGGCAGTGGAAGCTGATGGGGTGCATATTGGGCAAAATGACATGCCAATAGAAGTGGTTAGAAAGATTGTTGGCGATGATATGATTATAGGGCTTTCTACAAAAAATATTGATGAAGCTAATGAGGCTTTTAATAGCAGTGCTGATTATATTGGGGTTGGTCCTATATTTGATACTAATACTAAGATTGATGCTAATAGTGCTGTTGGTATTGAGTATTTAGATTATATTGCTAAAAATATTGATATGCCTTTTGTTTGTATTGGTGGTATTAAACTTAATAATATGGATTTGCTTATAGAGCATAATGCAAAATGTTTATGCATGCTTACTGAGATTGTTGCTTCTGATGATATTAAAAATAAATGCGAAACTTTAATAAAAAAAATGCACTCTTAATAATAATAATTTCATTTGTTTTTTTATTTATTTTAAGTAATTTTTTATTTGATGATAAAGAAGCGTTATTTATAGATGATGTTTCTATTGATGCATTTATTAAAAACTCTAACACTCAAATAATATATGATTATATAAAATTTAGAGAAGATGTTTTTGTTGTTGGATATAATAATAAAGATTATATAAAAAATGTTTTCCCAAGTGCTAAGTTTATAAGCAAGTTTCGTTTTAGAATATATTCAAGATTAAGAAAAAATATATTATGTTTTTTTAGCGATGATAGTCTAATAGAATATGCGTATAAAAACAAAATAGCCTATTATAAAGTTGTACTCGATATTAACGACATAAAAAAAGAAGAATATATTACATTAAGAGATTCTAATAATTCAAAAATATTTTTATCTGTTACAAATAATAATTATAGTGAAAATAATATTGATAAAGATTTGATAAAAGTTTTGGACGGAGACACCATAGCGTATAATAATAATCTTTATAGGTTCATAGGAATTGATGCACCAGAATTAGAACAAGTTTACGGCAAAGAGGCGAGGGACTATGTTTCTAATTTAATAAAAAACAGCGATAAAGTTTCTATGCTTGTTTCTTCCTATGATATATTTGATAGAATATTATGCCATGTTTTAATTGATGATGTGCCTTTAGCTTATTATATGATAGAAGAAAAATTAGCAAAAGAGACTGTATTAAAATATGGAGATAATGGTTTTAGTGAGATTGCTAGTAATATAGTTTATTTATCTAAGTTTCAGGGCCGGCGAAAGTTTATAGACCCATCTAGATACAGAAGAGAGAACCGCTAATTTTGTTTAGCATTTTTTAATTATGAATATTAGTATAAATTATATTAATTTTATTTTAAATGTAGTATAAAGTATATATTTTAGCTAAAAAATAGCCTTTTTGCTTCTTTGTGGCAACAAAAGAAGTGGGGTCTGGGGCAAAGCCCCAGATATAAAACAAAAATATAAATTTATTTTTTGACAAAGTTAAAAAAATTAAGTATATAAAAAAGGAGCTTAAAAAATATTAAGCCCCTTTATATTTATTTTTTATTAATTATTATTTTTTAACATCAATGAGTTTGTCTAAAGCATTTACACTAAGAGATGATGTTGGCTCTATATTTGCATAATCATCAGAGTTAGTGATAATTACAGGAGTAACTGTAGGGTAGCCTGCAGATTTTATTCCCTCAATGTTAAACTCTAATAATAAATCGCCTTTCTTTATTTTTTGACCATCTTCAATATGTGAAGTAAAATGCTCACCATTGAGTTTAACAGTATCCATACCTATATGTATTAACAACTCAACGCCTTTATCAGAACTAAGTCCAATAGCATGTTTTGTAGGAAAAGCAGTTTCTATTATTCCGTCAAAAGGAGCATATACTTTGCCTTCAGCTGGGTCAATAGCAATACCTTTACCCATAGCACCAGAAGAAAATGCCTCATCTTTAACATCTTCAAGTTTAACAATGTTTCCTTTAATAGGAGCATAAACAGTGTCAACAAGTTCATTACTACCAGAAGCTGCAGATTCTTGCTTTTGAGGTTCATTAGCAGAAGTGTTTTCATTAGAAACAGTCATATTATCTTCATTGTCGCTTATAGGGTCATGTAAATACTCTTCAAGTCTTGATTTTATTACTGTAACTTTAGGTCCGTATATAACCTGTATGCCATTACCTTTTTTGATGATTCCAGCAGCACCGCTTTGTTTTAGCATAGTGTCATTAACTTTAGAAGTATCAAACACTGTAACACGAAGTCTTGTAGCACAGCAGTCAACATCGCTTATATTTTTCTTTCCGCCAAGTCCTGAAGTGATTAAAGGAGCTTCTTCATATTTAAATAAAGGATTAGTATCAATATTTTCTCCTTTAGCTAAAGCCTTAGCAGCCTCAACATCTGCTCTTTTATAAAGTTTAGGCTCTTCACTATCTGGTTCTCTTCCTGGTGTTTTCCAGTCAAATTTCTTAATCAATGTAGAGAATAAGAAATAATAAATAAAGAAATAAACAGCACCAACTACTACAATCCAAACCCAATTAGTTTTAGCATTTCCTTGTATTACACCAAATAAAAGCAAGTCAATTAAACCGCCTGAGAATGTCATACCAACTGTAACATGAAGTATATGCATAAGCATGAAAGATATACCAGCAAGTACACAGTGTATAGCATAGAATATTGGAGCTACAAAAAGGAATGTAAACTCTATAGGTTCAGTGATACCAGTAAGCATAGCAGTTAAAGCTGCTGAGAAAAGCAAAGCACCTACAACTTGTTTCTTTTCTGCTCTTGAAGTTTTATACATTGCTAAAGCAGCACCTGGCAAACCAAATATCATGAATGGGAATTTACCAGTCATAAAACGAGTAGCATCAACACTAAATGCAGTTGTAGTAGGAGAGCCTAATTGAGCAAAGAATATGTTTTGTGCACCTTCTACCAAATTGCCGTCTATCATCATAGTGCCGCCGAGTGAAGTTTGCCATAAAGGTGTATAGAATACGTGGTGCAAACCGAAAGGTATTAATGCTCTTTCTATGATACCATAGAATAAAGTACCCACATAACCAGAACCAGCTATTAAATCTCCGAGTTTATTCATTACAACCTGTATAGGAGGCCATACAAAATACATTAATATACCAACTACCAAAAAAGTAATAGCAGATATTATAGGAACAAATCTTGTACCGCCGAAGAATGATAATACTTGAGGAAGCTCTATAGTATAGAATTTGTTATGCAAAGCAGCAACTCCTAACCCTACTATAATACCGCCAAATACACCCATCTGAAGTGATAATATACCAACAACATTAGTAGTAGAACCAGCTAATAATTTATCAGCTCCTCCCATAACTGTTATCATCTTACCAATAGAAGCATGCATTACAAAAAATGCTATAGCTCCAGATAAAGCAGCAACCTCTTTTTCTTTTTTTGCCATACCAATAGCTACACTCATAGCAAATATAATAGGCAAGTTTCCAAATATAATATTACCAGCCTCACTTAATACTGATAATATATCATAAGCAATAGTGCCCGGACCTAAAATGCCCATAAGATTATAGGTTTCAAGCATAGTTGTGTTTGTGAGAGAGCTACCTATACCCAAAAAGAGCCCTGCTACAGGAAGCACCGCTATAGGAAGCATGAATGACCTTCCTACTCTTTGCAATACTCCAAAAAGTTTATCCTTCATATATAAAAACTCCAATTTTTTTGATATAATATAATATTATCAATATTTTTTTATATGTCAAATGCTATTTTGTTTTAACGATACTATTATCACAAAAAAGGGCAAATATCACTAAAATATCTTCTAATAACTATAATAAATATTGAAAATAAATGCTTGATTTTTTCGCTTTTACTATTATAATTAAATACTAAAAATAATGAAATTAATAAGAGGATATTATGTCTGAAAATACTACTACTAATAAACTTCAAAAAAATGCGGAATTAATATTTACTTATGTATATAATAATAGAATAATTTTTATATCTGGTTTTGTGTTGATAATAGCAATTATAGCTGGTATTTTAATTTATAATATGAATATAGAAAATGCTGATAAAGAAACAGCAGCAAATTTTGAAGAAGCTTTGGCTTTATACGGTATGTATCAAACAGCAAATATCCCTGAAGAACAGCTAAATAACCCTGCTTTAATAGTAGATATTACTACAAGAGTTCAAAAGGCTTATAATGATGCTAAAGGTAAAACTCTAAAACTTAGAGCAGCTTTCACTTTGGGCGGACTTTATTTTGATGTTGCTAATTATAATGAAGCTAAAAAATATTATCAGGAAGTGGCAAACTCTAGAGGTTTTTATTTACAGCCAGCAGCTTCATACAATTTGGCTAATGTATTAATAGAACAAACTAATTATACAGAAGCAGCTACTGTTTTAGAAAACTTTACTAAAGCATATCCTAAAAATTATTTAACTCCTCAAGCAACTTTAACATTATCTGATGTATATAGAAAACAAAATGATAAAACTAAAGCTATTAATGTATTAAGAACTTGGGTAAACAACAATACTAATAATACAGAATATTTTAATATATTTAATGAAACTATTACTCTTATAGAAAACAATATATATTAATTTTTTATTAATTTTTAAGGAAAAAACATTGAATAATAATGCTCCTATCATAGTTCAGGGCGATGGTACTATTTTACTAGATGTAAGTACAGAGCATTTTGAAGAAATAAGAAATTTTTTGCTTGTATTTGCAGAGCTTGTAAAGAGTCCTGAATATATTCATACATATAGAATTACATTAGTATCATTATGGAATGCTGCTAGTTTGAATTATACAGCTCAGTCTATAATAGATTTTTTAAAGAAATATTCTTCTTATGATATACCAAAAAACATTGTAAAACAAATAGAAAGCAGTATATCAAAATACGGAAGAATAAAAATTATTAAAGAAGATGATGATAAATATTATCTTGTAAGCGATGATGAAAGCATTATAGAAGAAGTATTGCATTATAAGGCAATGGTAAAATATATTAAAAGAGAAGTTAATGACAATAAAATAGAGATAGACCCAATTTACAGAGGTCATATAAAATTAGCTCTTATAAATATAGGATACCCTGTAGAAGATTTAGCTGGTTATAAAACAGGAGAAGAGTATCATTTTAATTTAAGAAACAAGCTTTTATCTAATGGTGAAGATTTTTCTTTGAGAGAGTATCAATTAAATGCGATAGAAGCTTTTTATGCAAACGGGCGTCCTGAGGGTGGGGCTGGTGTTATAGCTTTGCCTTGCGGTACTGGTAAAACTGTTGTAGGAATAGCTGCTATGAGCAAGATGCAGACAAAAACTCTTATAATAGTTACAGGGGTTACAGCTTGCAGGCAGTGGAGAGATGAGATATTAGATAAAACAGATATACCAAAAGAAGATATTGGCGAGTATAATGGACTCAACAAAGAAATAAAACCTATAACAATAGCTACATACAAAATACTTACATATAGAAAAGACAAAGAATCTCCTTTTGTGCATTTTGAATTATTTTTTAAGCATAATTGGGGGCTTATAATATATGATGAGGTTCATTTGCTTCCTGCTCCTATAATAAAGCTTACAAGTGAGATTCAGAGTATGAGAAGGCTTGGGCTTACTGCTACTTTGGTGCGTGAGGACGGGCTTGAAAAAGATGTATTTTGTCTTATTGGACCTAAGAAGTTTGATATGCCTTGGAGGGAGCTTGAAGAGAAGAAGTTTATTGCTGAGGCTTATTGTTATGATTTGAGAATACCGCTTGACAATGAACAGAGGGCTGACTATGTGGTTTCTAGCGATAAAGTGAAGTTTAGAATTGCAAGCGAAAATATACTTAAATACGAAATAGTTAAAAAAATCATTAAAAAACTAGAAGGCAAAAACATACTAATTATAGGGCAGTATTTAAATCAGCTTAATGAGATGAAAAGACAAACAGGATATACAATCATTACAGGTAAAACTCCTCAAGCTGAAAGAGATGAGATTTATAAAAAGTTTAAGTCTGGTGAAATAAAAATACTTATAGTAAGTAAAGTAGCTAATTTGGCAGTTGATTTGCCTGATGCTAATGTATTAATACAGATATCTGGTACTTTTGGTTCTAGACAGGAAGAAGCTCAAAGATTAGGCCGTGTTCTTCGTCCGAAAAAAGGTGAAAACAAAAGCTATTTCTTTTCGGTTATTACAAGCGATACAAAAGAAGAAGATTTCTCTCATAAAAGACAATTATTTCTTACAGAGCAGGGATATCATTATGAGCTTTTGGATATGGCTTCTTTTGAAGAACTTACTTTTTCAAAATAAAATTTAAATTATTAATTAAATATAAAAAAACACTCTATAGAGAACCTATAGAGTGAAAGTAATGGGTTTGTATATATATCTTAAGAGTGCAACAAATGACGTTTGCGCTATTTATATAAACATATTATAATAAAAATAGTAAAATATTATGGAAAAATAACATAAAAAAATGGGGCTTATGAAAACATCATAAGCCCTTCATAATAGTGTTAGGAGTCTGATAATAATGAATAATTACTTATCTTTTAGTTATACTTATATAACCCAATAATTTAGTTTAGGTAAAATAGCCAAAAATATTAATACTATTGATTTTTATTTTTATAAACATTTTCTTTTTTTGAAATATTAAATTTTGATAATATATAAACTATTCCAATTAGAAATCTCAAAAAATACATAGATGTTGTATAAATAGGGTGAAATAGTAATTTTTTCCATTTGCCTTTTTCTATATATACACCAAAATAGCGATAAAATAATCCAAATTGTTTTTTGGTAGTTTCATCATATCCCCATTTATCAAAGTAATTATTAAAGTTTGAAGCGTAGTAGCTTTTTTTTACTATATATTGTTTGAGTGTATGATTTTCATGATGATATAGAGGAGATTTTATTATATCAACATCTCCTATTTGTTTTATGCGTCTGTCAATATCCCAATCTTCTGTGCCGTTTAAATTTGAATCGAAACCTCCTATTTTTATGAATGCTTCTTTTCTAAAAAAACGAACAGCATCTATTACAGTGGCATCATAAAAAGAGCGTTCAAAACTTCTCACTCTATTAAAAAAACTATTTCCAAATATTTTCTCTGGTATATATAATGCTTGAATATTTTTATTGCTATTAAAAACTTCCAAGCATTCTGTTATAACATTTTCTGAGAGAGTCATATCAACATCTAAAAATCCTATTATTTCACCGCTTGACATTTCAGCTCCATAGTTTCTTTGAGCAGAGCGTTCAGGACCTTTAATAAAAGTTTTAGCTCCTAATTCTTTTGCTATTTCTACGGTTCTGTCAGTTGAGTTGTTGTCTACTAATATTATTTCTGTATCTTTATAATTAGAGTTTTTTACAGCATTTATGCAATCAGCAATAAAGCTTTCAGAGTTTCTTGTTGTGATGATTATGCTTACCATTAGTATTTCCAAAAAATATTTTTTAAAGTTTTAAAAATCATATATATAATTTTGTTGTAAAGTTTTTTTATTCAACTTTTTCCCGCCTTCGCACCCATACCTAAAGGTACTTCCTACGGTCGCAGGTACTTCCTTCGGTCGCGTTGCGGACTTCGTCAAAGTTTTTACCCTACGGGCACGTTTCGCGAAAGTGCAAGTTTTTTAGCTTTGTATATTAGCAATATGTAAAATGTATTATAAAACCTAAATTTAAGCTAAAAATGCAGTCTTTTTGCTTCTTTGGGTCATACCCACAGGCACTTCCTTCGGTCGCCAAAAAGAAGTGGGGTGTTACCCTACGAGTACGCTTCGCAGGGGGAAAAGCCCCACAAATAAAAAACTGAAAAATATTCTGAACATTTATTAACAATTTTGAAACAAGTCTAATATCAAAAAATAAAATTAATTGTTCTTAGCTCTCCAAGTTTCTTTTTCAAATTCATTAGCAATGCCTACCAATGATTCATCTAAATCTATTTGAAGTACAGCATTAAAATTGTTAGTAGCCATCATTTGAGCTGCAAAACCTACTATAGTAACTATTTCAGAATCATTAAAATATTTTTTTAAGTTATTCATAAGTTCATCAGTTACACCATTAGGGTCTTTTACCATTTGTTTGCCTAATTCTGATAATAATTTTTCTTTTTCATCTAATTTAAGATTTTTAGGGTCATCGCCTATAGCTTTCAAATCTCTTATAAAAAATAAAGAACAAAGCATACAGCCGTTTGTAGTAGAAACACTATGTGCTAGTATCATAGCAGCTCTTTTTCCTACAACTTCTACCAATCTTTCAAAAGATACATACCAACCCATAAATGCTTCATATGTTGCATAATCATTTAAAAGTGCTTTTTTCATGTTTGTAACATTACCGCTTTTTTTTAATTGATAATCAAAAGCCTCTTTTACTTTGCCTTGAGCTTCTTCATATTGCATAAACTTCACTCTTGCCATAATTTTACTCCTAATATAAAAGCTTTATAAAAAAATATTATATTATAAGAAAATAATTTAATATAATTTTTTATTAATGCAATGATAAACAACATTTATAACTAAGTCAAGCAGTTTTATTATTGTTTAAAAGTGTTTGTATAAAATAAAAAACTATTATATAATTTTTTATTATTATGTAAAATATAGGTTATTATTATTTATAAAATTCAAATTATTAGATATGGACATTATGAGAAAAATAGCATTTATAATTTTTGTATTATCATTTAATTTATTATTCGCACAAGAAGAAGAAAAGCTTCCTCCAATGCCTCCAGACAATCCAGAGGTAATACCTATGAGTGAAATAAAAGAGGGTATGGAAGGAGTAGGCTACACTGTAATACATGGTACAAATGTAGAGCCATTTAAAGTAAAAGTAATATCAGTATTAAGAAAGATGTGGAATGGAAGCGACGCTATACTTATACAGCTAGAGGGGCTTAATTTAGAGCATTCTGGCACTGTTGCAGGAATGAGCGGCTCTCCTATATATTTTGACGGTAAAATAGCAGGTGCTTTGGCTTTTGGTTGGAATTATTCTAAAGACCCTATTGCTGGTGTTACTCCTATAGAAGAGATGTATAAATTATATAATGACACTAATGTAAGACCTACAGGATTAAAAGGAGGAAATGCTTTACAGACTCCTTTAATGTTTTCTGGATTTAATGCTAATTCTTTTAATGAATATTCTTCAAAGTTTAAAGAGATGGGCTTTTATCCTATGCAGGCTGGCGGAACTGTATCAGACACTAATCAAAGCAGTAAGTTTTTGTTTGGTGATTCTGTTGCTATAGTGTTGGTTGATGGAGATTTATCTATAGCGGGAGTTGGTACTGTTTCTCATACTGATGATGAGAAGTTTTTGCTTTTTGGTCACTCTATGTGGGGCAAAGGGCATTTGAGAGCTCCTGTTTCGAGGGCTTATATTAATCATATAGTGGCATCTGTTGCTTCTTCTTTTAAGATTGGTGCTGCTTATTCTAATTATTTAGGTTATACTGTTTATGACGGTACTTTTGGGGTGTCTGGTGTATATGGCGAAGTGCCTGAAGATACTATGATACCTGTTAGTCTTAAAGTTGAAGACCAGAACTTTTTAAATAGAGATTTTAATTTAAGAGTATTAAATGACCCTACATATTTTTCACAGCTTCTTTCTATGGCTATATATGAGGCTATTAGTTCTACTGCAGGAAGCGAAGAGGAAGGGGTGTTTAGCATAAGCTATGAGATTGAAACTGATTATTTTGATGAGCCTTATAAAATAGAAGAGAGAATACTTTCTTATTCTTCAAAAGATGCTTTTAGAGAGGCTATTAATCAGCTTGTAGCTCCCATAGATTTCTTTATATACAATAACTTTAATAGGGTAGCTATAAAATCTATTAAATTATCTGTAAAAAGAAGCAATTTGGAATATGGTTTTATTAATGATATTACATTATTAGAGCCTAGAGCTGTTGCAGGAGAGACTATACATTTAAGAGTTGGTGTTACTCCTTACGGCAAAGAAAAAACTTATGTAGATATACCTGTAAAATTGCCTGTTAATCTTAATACTGATGTATATTCTATATATGCTGCCAATGAATATATATATGCTTATGCACAAAAATTGTTTATGCCTAGTAAATATAAAATTAGAAGTTTAGATGATGTAATGAAATATTATAACAAGTCTTATGATGATAAGGCATTAAAGGTTTGGCTGTATTCATCATCGAGAGGAGTTCAGATAGGGGAGTATTCTTACCCAACGCTTCCTATGTCTAAATATGGTGTAATGGCAAAAGATGCTACATCAGACAAGGCGGCTGTTATTACTGATATAAATGGAAATTATAATATGCCATATTCTATACTTGGTTTAATGAAAATAGATATAATAATTGAAGGGGCTAAAAAATATGAAAATCGCTAAGATAATTTTTATACTGCAAACTATACTAATATTATCATCTTCGAATGTTTTTGCTGTTGTAACAAGAAGTTATGCAAGCACAAAAAAAGGTTTTTATGATAATGGACTTTATAATGGAATAATGCTTACAGAGCATGGTTCTTTGAGTTTAGCTCCTCTAATAGAGAAAGAAAGTTCTATAGACGGCAAATATATATGGAAAATCTATCCTGCTAAAGACGGAAGTATGTATGCTGCTATAAGCGGAAATGGTGCTGAGTTATATAAAAAAAGTGCTAATGAAACTAATTTCAGCCTTTTTGTAAAATCTGATAATGACAATGCTTTTACTGCTGTAATTACAGATGATGCCGGCAATGTTTATGCGGCAGTTGGACCTTATGCTAAAATTATGAAATATGACAGTAACGGAAAAGAGATTTGGTCTAAAGATGTTGATGATACTTATATATGGGACATGAAGTTTGATGCTAATGGCAATTTATATTTAGCTACAGGTGGAAACAATGCTAGGGTATTAAAAGTATCTGCTGCTGATGGAGAGATTACTGAAATATTGAAAACAGAAGAACAGCATGCTATGTCATTATATTATGATAAAAAGCAAAACAAATTATATGTAGGCACTGCTGGAAGAGGCTTAGTATTATATATTGATTTATCTACAAATGTTGAAAACCCTTCATATAATGTGCTTTATGATACAGCACAAAACGAAGTATATGCTATTACTATGGATAATATAGGCAATTTATATTTTGGTACAGCTACAAGAGAGCCTTCATATTTAATACTTCCTTCTATAATAGACAGCGGTAAAACAGTAGAAGACAGCGATAAAGAGTTTAGAAACTCTCTATATAAGGCAGATACAAACGGTACAGTTCAGAGACTTTTCTTCTTAAATCAAACATTAGTATTTGCTATGAGTAGTGACAACAACAATAATATATATTTTGTTACAGGCGATTCTGCTGATGTTTATAGAATAAATGGAAATGACGGCTTATTATCATACATAGGCGGCTTAAGAAACAAGATATTATCCACTTTTGCTGCTGCAGATAATGGACTTTATTTTGCAATATCAAAAACTGGTGAAATATATAAAATGGACAATGAATATCCAACAGAAGGCACTTTTACAAGCGATACTTTAGATTTGAGAGTGCTTAGCAAATTTGGAAGTTTAAATGCTGTAACTACTACACCAGATGGTTCTAGCATTACTATAGAAATGAGAAGCGGAAATGTTGCGAGGGTTGATGATACTTGGAGCGAGTTTAAACCTGTTGTAAATAATAACGGCAAAATAGAAGCTCCTGACGGAAGATTTTTACAATATAAAGTTACAATGAAAACTGCAAATCCAGAGATAAGCCCTGTATTAAGTTCTATGGATTTTACTTATGTAGAAAATAATTTAGCTCCTGATGTTATTAATGGAGGTTTGGCTACATATTACAGACAGCAAAATGATTCTGCTGAAAATAAAACTCCTCAATTAGAAGAGAATGAGGCTATGGTATATTGGAAGGGAACTGACCCTAACGGAGATAAACTAACATATACTTTAGAATATAGATTAAAAGGCGAGAAAAATTATAAGCTTATTGCTGACAATATAGAAAATCAATATTATAAGTTTAAGTCTTATTTGCTTCCTTCTGGTATTTATGATTTTAAAATAACTGCGAGTGATAAGTATGATAATCCTGTTGGAGATATTAAAACAAAATCTCTTGAGGTATTTAATATAAAATATGACAATGAAGCTCCTGAGCTGCTTGATTTTAAATCTGCTTCTGAAGGAAAGATAAGAAAAATTACGTTTAAATTATCTGACAAATTATCATTCTTAAAAACAGTAAGATATTCTGCTATTAACAATGAATGGTTATATATAGTTCCAGATGATAGAATATTAGATTCTATGAATGAGAGTTTTACTATTACTATAGAAGATGAAAATATATCATCTATTACTATAGAGGCTATGGACGTTGAGGGTAATGTTAAATATTATTCTTTCTTAATATAATAGGAGTGTGTGTATAATGGCAGTTAATTGTGTATGGTGCGGCAAGAAAATAGATGATGTTGCAGGACAGGCTACAATGGACACTTGTGATGAGTGCGAGGAGTTTTTTGAAGAGCATATTGATGATATAGCAAAGTCATTAAATGAGCTTCTTAAAAAAAATGAATCCTCTTCCTCTAAGCCAGATGAAAAAAAAGCTTGGATTAGCTATTCACTTATAACTGCTATACATATGCTAAGTTCAAAGCCTTGTATTGAGTTTAAGGATTCTAAATATAAAGATATTTTGTAAGAATAATTTATGAGAGTAAAATTATTATTATTTATATTATCTATTTTTTTTATTTTATCTATGTCTAGAAATAAAGAGACTCTCTACTGTGAAAGATGCGGTTTAACTTTTAAAAATTTAAATGAACTATTATCGCAAAGATGTGAAAAGGCACTTGAAGGTCCTTATTTAAATAGGCATAAGCTTTATGAAGGCACAGAAAAAGAGATGTACACTTGTAAATATTGCGGCTATCAGTATAAAACTATAAGGCTTCTCACTTCATTAAAATGCATCAAACACCCAGACGGAGAATACAAGGGCGACCATGCCCCTGAATTGTGAAATAAACATTTCTTTAATTATTAAATATAATTTTTTCATATTTTAGTTTTTATTTTTAGTATTATTATGTTATAATATAATCATAAGTTTGTAAATATTTAAAATTATAAGGAGAATTCAATTATGAGTAAAAAATTATTAACTATCTTTTCACTATTATTAATCTTTTTTGCAATGTCTTGTAACAACAAATCTACAGACCCAATACCGCCTTTAAAAGATTCTCAATATGTTGGTAAATGGTATGAAGAAAATTCAAATGGTATTGTATGTGAAATAAAACAAGATGGCAGTATTGATTTGTTAGACGAAACAGGAGTACTTGTATCTGCAAGCGGAACTGATGTTATAAAAGAAAGAGATGCTGTATTTAAAGCTGTTTTTTCAGCAAATGGTAATACAGCTGAAATTGTTTTTACTTTTACTAGTGCCGCAACTGGTTCTATGCTATTAGATAATGTTCCTCCTCCTGATAACATAATAACAATTGTGAAAAAATAATAATTAATTAGCTTATTTAAAAAGTGTCTGATATTATATTTCAGGCACTTTTTTATTTTAAATAAATATTTATCCTCCTAAACAAATTATAATAACTTTTTTGCTTGATAATAGAAAAAAAATAAAGTATAATCATATAAATTTAATTACAAAAAAAGGAAAATTGTTTTATGAAACAAACTGTGCTTCTTAAAATATCAGGTGAAGCTTTGCTTGGCGAAAAGGACTATGGTATAGATAATAATGTTGTAGACAGAATAGCTATGGAGATGAAAGAGGCTGGAAATAATACTCAAATAGCTGTTGTTGTGGGAGGAGGCAACATATTTAGAGGAATGCAGCTTTCTAGTAAGACAGGTATGGTAAGAGCTACAGCAGACTCTATGGGTATGCTTGCTACTATAATGAATGCCATTGCTTTAAAAGACAGATTTATGGCTGCCGGCACTCCTACACAGATACTTTCTGCTTTCAATATTGAAGGCATGATTGAGGGCTTTGAAAGAGATAAGGCTATTCGTATATTAGAAAGAGGTAATGTGCTTATAATAGCAGGAGGTACATCTAATCCTTACTTTACTACAGACAGTACTTCTATATTGAGAGCTTTAGAGATTGGTGCTTCTATAGTGTTAAAAGGTACTAATGTTGATGGGGTTTACAATAAAGACCCTAAAACTAATGAAGATGCTGTTATGTATAATGATATTACTTTTAAAGAGGCTATTAATCAAAACTTACGCGTTATGGATATGACTGCTTTTGCTATGGCTAATGATAATAATATGCCTATTAGAGTATTTAACATGAATAAAATGGGTAATATTACAAAGGCTATTAAAGGCGAAAATATAGGAACTTATGTTCATAATTAAAAAATAAAATTCAAAATAAAATTAAGGAGATTATGATGTTTGATTTATTTTGGGGGGCTGGAGTGGCACCTATGTTTGTTGGTATAATAATAATTATTATATTATTAATTATTTTCTTTAGGTTTTTCCCATTAGGTTTATGGGTTACTGCTTTATTTTCTGGGGTAAGAATTAGTATAATTACTTTGCTTACTATGCGTTTGAGGAGAGTTAATCCTTCTTTGATAGTATTGAATCAAATTAAGCTATGGAAAGCTGGATTAAAAATAAACAGCAATGAACTTGAAGCACATTATTTAGCTGGCGGTAACCCTACTGCTGTTGCTGATGCTTTGATTGCTGCTGATAAAGCTTCATTAGATTTAAGCTTTGAGAGAGCTGCTGCTATAGACTTAGCAGGAAGAGATTTAGTTGATGCTATAAGAACATCAGTTTCTCCTAGAGTTATAGCTACTCCATTAATTGCTGCTGTTGCTAAAGACGGTATACAGGTAAAAGCTACTGCTAGAGTTACTGTTAGAACAAACATTAACAGACTTGTTGGAGGTGCTGGAGAAGAGACAATTATTGCTAGAGTAGGCGAGGGTATTGTTACTACTATTGGTAGTGCTGCTACACATAAAGAGGTATTAGAAAATCCTGATAGAATATCACAGGTCGTTTCTGCTAAGGGGCTTGATTCTGGTACTGCTTTTGAGATACTTTCTATAGATATTGCTGATGTTGATGTTGGAAGCAATATTGGTGCTGTTTTACAAATTGACCAAGCTGAGGCTGATAAGAAAATTGCTCAGGCTAAGGCTGAAGAGAGACGCGTTATGGCTATTGCCCGTGAACAAGAGATGAAAGCTCAAGTTGAAGAGATGAAGGCTAAAGTTGTTGAGGCAGAAAGTCAGTTGCCGCTTGCTATTGCTGAGGCTTTGAAAAAAGGAAATATTGGAGTATTGGATTATTACAACATGAAAAATGTAATGGCTGATACTGAAATGCGTTACAGTATATCTGGAATGGATACAACAAGCAAAAATTCAAAATAATTTATTTTTTATAAAATAAGCGGGCTATTAATTTTTAGCTCGCTTTTTTATTTATTAAATTAATAAAAACATTTATGGAAATATTAGATTTAGACAGAGCCGAGTATGAATTAAATAAGGCTTACAAATTAAATCCAACTCCTTGGGCTAATCATTCAAGATATGTAGCAAAGGCTGCTAGGATTATATCAAGTGAATATAATAAAAAAAGTCCTTCTGATAAAAAACTCAATGAAGATAATGCGTATATATTTGGTTTGCTGCATGATATAGGCAAATATACAGGCATAAGTGCTGAGAGGCATTTAATTGATGGATATAAATATTGCATTAATTATGGCTGGGAGAAGATGGCTCAGATATGTATAAGTCATGCTTTTATGATAAAAGATATTAATAGTGCAATAGGTGCTTTTGATATGAGCGATGAAGACTATAATTTTATTAAAGAGTTTTTAGAAAATGTTCAATATGATGATTATGATTTACTTATTCAATTATGCGATAGTCTTGCTTTGCCTGATGGTTTTTGTTTATTAGAAAAAAGATTTGTTGATGCGGCTTTGAGATATGGCACATTTCCGCAAAGTGCATTAAGATGGAAAAAAGTATTTGAAATAAAAAAATATTTTGAAGATACTATTTCTACTTCAATATATAATTTACTTCCAAATATTAATATTTATTAAACTAATTTGTTTTTATATTTCTTTTAATATATAATAATTATCATGAAAAAAGAAAGAAAAGAAATTTATTTAGATAAAAATGAAAACCCATATAAACCTTCAAAAAATATTATAAAAGAGCTTGAAAGTTTTGATATAGAATCTTTTAGGCTTTTTCCAGATTATAGTGCCAAAGAATTGGATTTAGCTATGGCCAATAATCTTAATATTGATAAGGATAATATTATATCTGTTAATGGTATGTATGAGGCTTTTTACTGTATATTAAATTCATTTGAAAATAAAAAAATATTATTACAAGAGCCTTATAGGGATTTGTATAAAAAGATTTTAGAATATTCAAAAATTAGTTATGATACTATTAAAATAAAAGAAGATTATAATATAGATTTAGAGAGTTTTAATAATATAGATAAAAGCATTATAATAACAAGCAACCCAAATGCAGAAACAGGGCTTTTTGTAGAAAATATAGAAAATTATATAAATAATAATAATATATATATAATAGATGAGTCCTATATAAGTTTTGCTTGGAATAGTGCTTTAAGATTAATAGATAAATACGACAATTTAGTAATAATATCATCAATAGCTCACTCTCATTCGCTCTCAGCACTTAATATAAACTTTTTAATATCAAATAAAACTAATATAGAAAAGTTTTCTCATATAAGACAAAAATACGGCATAAATAAATTATCAGAAAAAATAGCAATATCTTCAATTAATGATAAAGAGACTTCTATAAAAAATATAAGCTCTATAATATTAGAAAGAGATAAAATGGAGAGTTTATTAAGCAAGGAGGGTTTTTTAGTACTTCCTTCTAAAGCAAATTTTCTTCTTATAAAGCACCCAAATAAAAGCTCTAAGTATATATATGATGAACTTAAAAAGAATCATATATTTGTAAAAAGCTATGAAGATAGTAATGTCTTAAAAGATTTCTTAAGAGTTACAATATCAGATAGCAAAACAAACAGTATATTTCTAAAAACTTTATGCGATATAATTAATTAATAGCCTCAGAACCGCCTATAATATCAAGAAGTTCATTAGTAATATGTTCTTGTCTAGCTCTGTTAGCTTTATTTTTTAAGTCTTCTATTAGTCTTTCGGCATTATCAGTAGCATTTCTCATAGCAATAGCTCTCTCAGCATTCTCTGATAAAAAAGAACTAGTAATCATAAAGTAAAAGTAAGTTTTTATAGCTAATGGAACAACTTCTTTTAATACATCATCAATATTAGGCTCTATCAAATAATCAATCTGTTTTTTTACTTTTCTTCCCTCAATATCTTCTTCATCTGGAATCATAGGAATTAAACTTTTAATTTTAGGTATATGCACCACTCTTGTATAATATCTTGTATATATAATTTCCACCCTCGAAGCATTGTCCACAACATAATCATGCATGAAACGCTGTACAACAGTAGCACAATCATCAAAAGTAGATTCTTCATCTATACGGGGATATTTACGAGATATTGGTATGTTTTGTTTTTCAAAGTATACTTCGCCTTTTTTACCCAACACATGAAGCTCAACAGTTCTTCCATGTCTATAATGGTGTCTAATTCTCTCCATTGCTTCATCTAATATTTTAGTATTATAAGAACCGCATAATCCTCTGCTCGATGTTATTACAAATAATATAATGTTTTTTATTGTCTTTTTAGGAGAGAGTAGAGGATGCAAATGGTCCATATCAGAATGTGAAAGTTCTTCTACTATTCTGTTTAACTTTTGTGTATAAGGTCTCATTCCTTGTTCTACTGTAAGTATTTTAGCAGTTTTTGAACGAGCTATCATATCCATAGTTTTAGTAATTTTATGTGTGCTTGTTACAGCTTTAATTCTTGCTTTTAATACATTAAGTTTCTCTGCCATAATTAAAACTCCAAATTAATTAGAATTTTCTAAATCTTTATATAATTTATCTATTATATCATTATCAATATTCTCATCAAATTTACGTGCAAATATATTGTTGTTAATATTGTTTTTTATATCATCATAATCTTTAATTGTAAAATTTATAGGTGTTCCAACGCCCCATATAAGATACCTTAAACAATCATTTATACAATTATCTTTAAACTCGCTATTAAGAAGTATAGACTGAAAATAAAACTCATCACTTCCCCAAGTATAATTAAATCTCTTAAGAAAATTAGGATTTTGTTTTGTATAATCTAATATATATTTAATAGCATTATTAGTTAAGTTCCACCACTGAGAGCCATAATAAATATTTTTTGGAGTAGTGCGTTTTATAAGAGGAAAATTAGATAATAATTCTCTTATATTTCTATGGAAAATTAGTCTATATAGTTTTCCAAAATTATAGGAATTTAATCTAAAAGACATTTCTTTATACATAGCTTCACTATTATTAATGCTTTCGTATGATATATATTCTTTATTTTTGTTTGCATCAAAGAAGTTAATAATCTCTTTATTTGTTTTTAGAGGCACATCTTGACCGCTAATAAATATATATCTATCATAGTTGTTTTTATAAGCTTCTTCTATTAAAAATAGGGTAGCTATAACTAAACTTACACCGCCATGATAAGTTTTAAATTCTTTATAAACATTTACATTATCAAAGCTTTTTATGTTTAATTTATTTCTTTTATCTATATGCACATACAAATCAAAATCAGTTTTAAGATGATTAATTAATCTCATTATCTGATTATGATTCTTATGTGCTAAGATTAAAATACAATTTTTATTCATTATTAGAATTTAGCCTTAAACTCTTCTATTACGCTGCTAAGTTCATCAATATTTTCAATATCTTTTTTCTCTTTTATATTATCCAATATATACTGTTTATCAGCCTTCATATATTGAAGCAGTCTCCATTCAAATTCAGGCACTCTTTCTAATTCAATATTATCCAAAAATCCCTTTGTAGCAGCAAATAATATAACAACTTGCTCTTCCATAGGTATTGGGCTATATTGTTTTTGTTTAAGAAGCTCAACCATTTTAGCACCTCTGTCTAATTGAGCCAAAGTAGCCTTATCAAGACCTATACCAAGCTGAGAGAAAGCCTCAAGAGACCTATATGATGCCAAATCAAGCCTCAAAGTACCGGCAACTTTTTTCATAGCCTTAGTTTGAGCATTACCTCCAACACGAGAAACCGATATACCAACATCAATAGCAGGACGAACACCGCTCATAAACAAACTAGGAAGCAAATATATCTGTCCGTCTGTAATTGATATTACGTTTGTAGGAATATATGCAGATACTTCATTGTCTTGAGTTTCAATGATAGGCAAAGCAGTTAGAGAGCCTCCGCCTAATTCATCGCTAAGTTTTGAAGCTCTTTCCAATAATCTTGAATGCAAATAAAATACATCACCAGGAAAAGCTTCCCTTCCAGGAGGTCTTCTAAGAAGAAGTGATATTTGTCTGTATGCATTAGCCTGCTTAGATAAGTCATCGTATATTATGAGAGTGTCTTTTTTCTCTTCATACATAAAATATTCTGCCATCGCACAACCAGCATAAGGAGCAATATATAATAGCGGAGCAGAATCTGAAGCAGTAGCAGCTACTACTATAGTATAATCTAAAGCACCATGCTGTCTCAAAGTTTCAACAACACCCGCAACAGTAGAAGCCTTTTGACCTATAGCTACATATACACATATAACACCAGTATCTTTTTGATTGATAATTGTATCAAGAGCAATTGAAGTTTTACCAGTGCTTCTGTCTCCAATAATAAGCTGTCTTTGTCCTCTTCCTATAGGAGTCATAGAGTCTATTGCCTTTATACCAGTTTGAAGCGGTTGTTTTACAGCCTGCCTATCTGCTATTCCTGGAGCAGGGTATTCAATCACTCTTCTTTTACTTGTATTAATATCGCCTTTTCCATCTAAAGGCACTCCCAAAGGATTAACAACTCTTCCTAAAAGCTCTTCACCAACAGGAACTTCTAATATTCTTTTTAATCTGCTAACCTTACTTCCTTCTTTGATGCCTACATAATCACCTAAAACAATAGCACCAATAGTCTCTTCTTCCAAGTTAAAAGCTATTCCTATAGCACCGCATTCAAATTTAATCATCTCATTAGCCATAATATGCGGAAGTCCAACTATTCTTGCTATACCATCACCAACTTCTACTACTACACCCACCTCATTAGGAGCAAAATCTGCTTTGTAATTTTTTATCTCCTCTTTAAGTAAAGCAGCAATTTCATTAGCTTTTATATTCATAAAACGTTTCCTTAAAAATTATTCGCAAAAATTATTCTGCAAGAAGAGAATCTTTTACATTATTTAAAAGTCTCTTCATACTATAATCATATATAATATCTTCTATCTCTACTATAATACCGCCTATAATAGATTCATTAATATCAATATAAAAATGAACATTCTTATTAACCATCTTTATAATATCTCTCTTCAATTCTTCAATGCCTTCCAATTCTTTGGCAATGGTAATTCTTACAGAAAGTATATCATAAAACTCATTACATAAGTTTTCATATTCTACTATTATAGCAGGCAAAATATTAAATAAATCCTTTTCAACTAATATAGATAATAAATTAAGAGCCTCATGAGATATTTTATTCTCATATACCCTCCTAATAACATCAACCCTTACGTTTCCATCTATAAAATTTGAAGTAAAGAAAGAAAAAGTATCCTTATCCTCAAATAAAGATGAATAAATAATGTCAAAATCTTTTTTAATAATATCTATCTTTTTTAATTCATTAGCTGCATCAAACATAGCCTTAGCATAGTTTTTAGCACTTGCCTCGTTTTTTACTATACGCTTAAATCTAGCGGTTTTCTCTTTCTGAACTTCATTGAATATTTCAGTTTTTAAATTTGTAAAAATCTCAGCAGTTATAGGATTCATATTCTCCTCTATAAACTAATAATTATTAAACAAATCTATTTTTCATCATATTTATCTGATTCTTTATACTATAATCATAAACTGTGTCGCCAATATTAACTATTATACCGCCAATTAAACTATCATCTATTTCTATAGTATATTCTATTTTTTTATCAGAAAATGATTTTATAGTATCTATTATTTTTTTTATAGTATCTTCATTTATGCTGCAAGAAGCTATAATTTTTACCCTCACAGTATTATTATATTCATCAAGCATTTTACCATAAATATCTGCTATATTTGCTAATTCATCTATAAGCTCATTTTCTATGAGTAAATTGATAAAAGAAAAAATCTCTTTAGAAAATATTGATTTTAATTTTTTTTCTACAAGTTTTGTTTTTTCTCTTTTATCTATTTTTTTATCATCAAAATATTTTTTTATTTCCTCATCTTCAAATAATTTAGAGCATTCTTTAAGTTCTTTATATATTTCATTTATTAAACCAGCCTCTTTAGCTATGTTAAATATAGCACTAGCAGCCGGTGTTAATAATTTCTCTTCATTACTATTCATATTTTAATAAAGCCCTATCTTTATAGAGATACATATTTTTTATTTATTGTTATCTTTTTCAAAATTATTCACAAACTCATTTATCAAAGCCTGATTATCATTTTTATCTATATTTCTTTTTAATATAGTTTCAGCCATAACAACGGCAATATCCACAGCCTGTTTTCTTACATTTCCCATAGCTTCATCTTTAGCTCTATCAATTTCAGAGAGTATTTTATTTCTATGAGATTCAGCCTCTTCACGAGCATTGCCAATAATCTTATCTCTAACCCTATTAGCCTCAATCCTAGCATTTTCTATTATAGAACTAGCCTCTGCCTTAGCATTGTCAATCTGCTCTCTATATGCAGCCAAAGATTTCTTAGCATTTTCCCTAGTTTTTTCTGCCTCTTCCAAGTCCTCTTGTATCTTATCTGCACGTGCATTCAAGCCTTTAAGAATTATCTTCCAAGTAGAAGCTCCAAGCACAGCAAGAACTAGTAAAAATGTTATCCAAGTCCATATAATAATACCCGGATCTATTTTTAAAAGTGCCATAGGTATTTACCCCCATTTATCTTTTATTATAATCAGTATTATTAAATGTTATTTGGTAAATAAAGCTAAAATACATATAACTAAAGCAAATAAACCAACACCTTCTATTAAAGCAGCAGAAATAAGCATAGCTGTTTGTATCTTACCAGAAGCCTCAGGCTGTCTAGCAATACCCTCAACTGCTCTTGAACCTATAAAACCTATACCCAAACCAACTCCAATAGCTGCAAGTCCTGCTCCTATAGTAGCTCCTATTATAGCAAATTCCATTTTTTTACTCCTTTTTATTAAAAAATATAATTTAATTTATAATTAATGCTCATCGCTAATGGCAATCTGTATATAAACCGCCGATAACAATGAGAATATATAAGCTTGTAAAACAGCAACAAACATCTCAAGTACATATATAAAACTTAAGAATAATACTGCAAAAGGCGATACCAATAAACTTCCAGACATGATGATAAGATAAGGTATTACTATCATCATTATGTGTCCGCCTGTGATGTTCGCAAACAAACGAATAGTTAAAGCAAATGCTCTATTAAACAAAGTAATAAACTCTAAAACCCATATTATAGGTATTAAAGGTATTGGGAGACCTTTTGGTACTAATTTTACCCAGTATTTTATTATTCCTTTTTTCCTTATTCCTGCGAATATATAGACAATAAATACTAATAAAGCAACAGCACCGGTAAAACCAATATTAGCTCCTAAACCGCCTGCCAAATAAGCATAATGTCCATCTTCTGTAGGAAGTTTTATTAGTGCAGGTAAAAGTCCTAGAAGGTTAGAGAATAATACGAATAAAAATACAGTTAAGCAGAAAGGTACATATTTTTTGCCTTCTTCACCCAAAGCTGCCCCTATAACATCTTTATTCATATAGTCTATTATAATTTCTAATAGGTTTTGTAAATATGTTGGCTTGTTAAATGGTCTTTTTAATTTATGAGCCAAATATTTCATGCTAAGTATTGATAAAATACCTGCTATTGTAACTAAAATAATATGTTTTGTTATTTTAAAGTCGAAATCTATATAATGTCCTAATTTTATAGGTATAGAGAAGAAAGGGTGTTCTGTATTATCTCCAATCTCTTCCATAATATAGTCATTAATACTTTCGGCAGCAAACACTTTAGTATTTGAAAAAACACTGAAGCAAATTAAAAACATTATAAAAACATTTCTAATAAAAATTAATCTATTCATAAGTTCTTTTCTTTAATATAATTTGATATTAATTGTATAACTATTAAATAAAAAATCAAGAATTATTTTACAACTTTTCTATAGCATCAGATACAGTCATAAAAATAGGAAAGAAGCTTATTATTTTAGTTAATTCAAAAACCTTTCTTACATTTTCTGTGATTTTTACTATACCTATTTTACCATTTACCCTTTTAAAAGAGCCTATTGCAAATACAAAAACTCCTATTCCGCTGCTGTCTATATAATATACATCTTCCATATCTATAATTATTCTTTTTGCTCCGAAGTCTATTTGAGAGTTTATAGCATCTTTTAAATCTGAAGAAGTATAAACATCAATATCTCCCACTAATTTTATTACAGAAGTATTATTTTCTAATTCTTCGACACTTATCTCCATTTTTTTACTCCAATAAAATTATATAAAATTATATATATAAAAATTAACATATATGCTAATTTTTTACAACAATATTTTAAAAAGCACCATATAAAAAATAAAGAGCCTGCTTATCAGAAAAACAGACTCTCTTAAAAAAATTAAATACTAAATTATTTTATTCAAATATTACTCTAGGATTATTATCTATATAGCTTTCTGGTATATTATTAAGCTCTTTAATTTTTGCTATCATAGCATCACGCATATCATTGCCAGTCATAACTATATTTTTGCCCTTTTCTCCTATAGCTTTTCCTTCACTGTCTTGATAACCGTCTCCTCCCAAAAATACAAAACTAGATAAAGCAACAGTGTAATCTTTTGTTTCATCAATATTTTCACCATTTAAAGCAGCAGATAATAATTCTCCATTAGCATTATATTTTACTTCCATTCCTCTAGATAACTGTAGAAAAGCACCAGCACCTCTCTTTTGTCCAGATATTTTTAGCATTTCAATAACATCTTTTCCTGTTAATGTTACTAATACAACCTCATTATCAAATGGGAAAAACTCATTTTGTATATTACCCAATGTTATATCGCCTTTTTTTAATGGAGTTCTAAGTCCGCCGGAGTTCATCAATACCATATCCAAATTATCATAAGAATCTAATACCAAATCGCAAGCAAAGTTTCCTATAGCCATAGAATTAGACCTTATTCCGTCATGTAGAAGTTCTACAGGCAAAGTTCCTATTCTTACATTAAACTCTTTATCCACAGTGCCTTTCATCTCATCAATAAATGCAAGCATATCAGCATCTTGTTTTATAGTGCTGTCCATAGGTATGAGTTTATAATTAAATTTTTCTATTTTTCCGCTATTTACAGATAAATCTATTTGTCCTAAATATCTTCCATAATATCCAGCCTGTACTATAGGTGTGCCGTTTACAATGTCTGCCTCTTCTAATACAGTGTGGCTATGACCTCCAACTATTACATCAAAAGTTTTAGGGAAGGCTTCTGCTATTTTTTTATCGCCCTCATAACCTACATGGCTTAAAAGTATTGTAATATCGTTTGTTGTATTAAGAGGTGTAGACTTTAAGAAACTTTTTAATGAATCTATATCTTTTTCAAATACTAAACCTTCAACATATTTAGGATTATAAACAGAATCTGTTGTTGTAATTCCTATTATAGCTACATTGAGTCCATTTACATTTGTAACTATATATGGTAAAGCATAATAACTATTGTCTTCTTTATTTTTTATATTTATAGATAGAGTAGGGAATTTCCTCTCTTTCATTATTGCTGTAAAATTATCAAGTCCATAATCTACAAAATGGTTTCCAATAGCAGCAGCATCAACTCCTATCATATTCATAATATCAACTTCATCTCTTCCCATAAATACTGTAGAATAAACGCTTCCTGTGATAGTGTCTCCTGCATGAAGAATTAAAACATTATTATTTGTTTTTTCTACATCTTTTATATATGAAGCTCTTCTTGCAGCTCCATACATATAATTAGTTTCTGGTGGGGTTACTTCTTTATTAACTATCATTTCTTCTTCATCTCTTCCATGTGTATCATTCATATGTATAATAGTTAATTCACCGCTGTTTGTAGATTTTTTTGCTGTGTTATTATTGCATGATGATAAAGCAAAAAAAATCATTAGTAAAATAATGCTAATTTTTTTCATATATATAAACTCCAATATTTTATATATAATATAGTATATTTTACTAATGATTATTGTCAATTATTAATATAAATTATTTTTTTTGTTTAGTACCTGTCTTAAACCCTCTTTTGCCTGATAGTCTCCTCCATTATAGCTTAAAGCATTTCTATAGCTTTCTTCTGCATTATCTAATTCATTTAATCTGAAATAACATTTACCCAAAGCCAAGTTTATATCAAACATTTCTTTTTTCTCTTCTGCCATACTTAAAGCCTCACTATAAGCATATATAGCATCATTATATTGAAGTCTTCTATAACAATAATTACCATAAAGCATATAGTTTTCTACTTTAGGAGACATTTCTACAAGCTGTCTATAATATGAGTTTGCTTCATTATATGAACGAATCTCTTCCATCATAGTAGCCAATGTTTTCCAAGCTGTTTCTCTTATAAAAGTATTGTTGTTTTCATCATTAGCCGCTGCCAATAGAGATTCATTTGCTTTTTTATATTCTCTGTTTCTGTAATATAACATTCCAGCCCTATATAAGCTTTCTCTGTCATTAGGGTATTTTGATAATGTGTAATTATAATAATTTAAAGCTTCATTATAATTACCTATACTTTCATAATATATAGCCAAAGTTCTGCTAGGAAAAGCATTTCCTATAGATTCTTTTATTGAGTTTTCGAGTAATTTAATTCCTCTGTCTGAGTTTCCATAATATAATTCTAATTCGCCTAATCTTGGTTTGAATATTGCATTATTTGTTTCTATTGTATATATTTCTTTATAATATTTTAGTGAAGCAGTAAAAGACTTTTGTCTATAAGTGATATCTCCAAGTCTCTCTAAAGCTGTTTTATATAAATCATCTTTTTTATCTAGCATGATTATTTTTTTATAATTATCTTCAGCTTCATCTAATTTGCTTCCTTTATAGTAGGCATTGGCAAGTAAACCTATAGCCTCATAAGCATTTGTATAATTTTTTATTTTTGATAATCTATAATAATACTTTATAGCCTTATCATAATCATTTTCTTCTTCATATAAATTACCCAAAGCTATAATTGTATTAATATCATTAGGATTTTGATATAATATCTGTTCATAAACCTTTTTAATAGAGTCATAGTCTTCAACTTGTTCATATACCTTTACTAATCTCTTTACAGACTCTACTTGTGTTTTAGAATTGGCTAAACTTTTTAAATACATTTCTATGGCACTGTCAGTATCTCCAGCTATAACATATATATCGCCAAGCACATTAGCAGCCATATCAGCATATTCATTATTGCTTTTTCTCACCAATTTACTTAAAGTATCATAAGCTAAACTTTGCATTCCTTCGTTTAGGGCTATTATACCAACATTAAACATAGCCTCATCATTTTCTTCAAGTTTTAATACTCTTTCATAATACCCCTTAGCTAAACGCGGTAAATCTCTATCCATATAAAATTTACCAATAGTAAGCAGAGTAGGAACATAGTTTGAATTAATAGATAATGCCTCTTCAAATGTTACCAAAGCATCATCATACATCTCCATATTTAAATATGTTATTCCTATATTATGCTTCAACTCTTCATCAAAATACAAAGAATTGCTCACAGAACTAAATATTCTTAAAGCTTCTTCATAATTTTCTGTATCATTGTATATTTTGCCTAATAAAATATTAGCTTCATATTCTTTTTTTGGGTCTATAGTTGTTGCTATTTCTTTTTTTAATATTGATTTTGCTTTATTATAATCTTTTTTTCTATAGTATTCTTGTGCTAAAGTATATTCATCTACTATTCTTGGGTTTAATCTTATTTTGCCTTGATTAATAGCTACATTTAAAGATATTATAGATATTAAGCCCAATGCTCCTATAGATAATATAAATACAAAGATTCGTATACTTTGAAATTTTTTTTCAATTTTTTTATTGTATATCTTCTTCTTGTATTGCATCTAAAATCCCATTAACAAATTTATAAGAATCTTTATCACCAAATATTTTAGCTATTTCTACAGCCTCATCTATTATTACAGACTTTGGTATATCTTTTAAATATATAAGTGAATATATAGACATTCTTATTATAGATTTATCTACATATTGTATTCTTGAAATGTTCCAGTTTTTAGAATATTTTTCTATAATACTGTCGATTTTTTGTAAATTATTTATAGTGCCTTCAACAAGCTCTTTTGTAAAACTGTTATTAGCAGCTTTTTTGTCATCATATTCAAAATTAAATAGCTCATTTATATTTACTTTTTTTTCATTTATCTCATATGAATACAAAGCCATAACAGCATATATTCTTGCCTGTCTTCTTGTTCCATATTTTGATAAATCTAAATCTTTTATTTTCTCTTTAGATTTTACAATTACTTTTTTCTTGATAGCTTTTTTAGGTGCTTCAGTATTTACTTCTTCGTTATTGTTTATTTCTTCAGACATACATATCCCAGCAAAAAATTAATTTTCTGTTATTATTTTCGGCAATGATATGCTTAAAAAATAATAGCAAATAATATTTTATATATATAAATATTAATAAATATTCATAAAATTAGTAGTGCAAATTAATAGTTTTTATTTTTATTAATTTAAAATAAAAAATATTAAGATAAAATAAAAACTTGTAAAAAATTAGCTTCTAATATAAAATTGAATATCTTTGTATATTCAAAAAATATTAAAGAAAATAAAAAAATGGAGCAAAAATAAGATGGATTATAGTTCTACTATCAATTTGCCTAAAACCGCTTTTCCTATGAAAGCAGGTTTAAAGGAAAAAGAGCCCAAAATAATAAAAAAATGGGAAGATGAAAAACTTTATCAACAACTTAGAGAATTAAGAAAAGGTGCTCCTAAATGTATTTTACATGATGGACCGCCTTATGCGAATGGAGACATTCATATTGGAACATCATTAAATAAAATTATTAAAGATATTATTGTAAGATATAAATCTGCTAAGGGGTTTGATTCTCCTTATGTTCCTGGTTGGGATTGTCATGGTATGCCTATAGAATTAAAGGTTCAAGAAAGTTTAGGAGATAAATATAAAGAAACTTCTAAATTTATAATGAGAAAAAAATGCCGTGCTTATGCTCAAAAATATATTGATATTCAAAGAAAAGAGTTTAAAAGACTTGGAGTAATGGGAGATTGGGAAAATCCTTATCTTACAATGTCTCCTGAATATGAATCTGAAATAGTTGAAGTATTTGCACAGTTAGTAGAGAAAGGCTACATATATAAAGGACTTAGAACTATTCACTGGTGTATGGAGTGTGAAACTGCATTGGCTGCTGCTGAGATAGAATATGATGAAAACCATACTTCTACAAGTGTGTATGTAAGATTTCCTGTATTAAATAAAATAAATGATAAATTAAACGGCAATGTTGATGTTATGATATGGACTACTACTCCTTGGACATTGCCTTCAAATATGGCTTGTGCTTTCAATAGAGATTTAGAATATGTGGCTGTTGAAATAGACGGAAGATATGCGATAATGACAACTTCTTTGGTTGATACAGTTTTATCTAAGAAAGAAATGAAAGCAGAGGGAAGAGACATTATTCCTATATCTATAGAAGAGATTGAAAAACTTGAAATAGCACATCCATTTATAAAAGACAGAAAGTCTGCTGTTGTATTTGCTGATTATGTTGAGGCTACTGCTGGTACAGGTGTTGTTCATACTGCTCCTGGTCATGGTATGGAAGACTATCAGACAGGTATGAATTATGGGCTTGAAATATATTGTCCGGTTGATAAAGCTGGAAGATATACAAGCGAGTTTCCAGAAATGCAGGGCATGAAAGTAAGAGATGCTAACCCTAAAGTGGTAGAAATACTTGAAAATAACGGTTCATTATACCATAAAGAGAAAGTTACTCACAGTTATCCTATTTGTTGGAGATGTAAAAATCCATTAATATTTAGAGCTACTTCTCAGTGGTTTATGAATATGACTCATGATAATATAGATGAAAGAACAGTTAAATCTTTAGATAATATTAAATGGTATCCAGCTTGGGGACATGACAGAATGAAAAAAATGCTTGAAAATCGCCCTGACTGGTGTTTATCAAGACAGCGTTCTTGGGGAGTTCCTATACCTGCATTCTATTGTAAAAACTGCGGAAAAACTTTACTTACTGCTGAATCTACAAGACATTTTGCTGAAATAGTAAAAACTAAAGGAATGGACGTTTGGTTTGAATTAGAGGCTAAAGACTTACTTCCTGAAGGAACTAAATGTGAATGCGGAAGCTGTGATTTTGATAAAGAGCAAGATATTTTGGACGTTTGGTTTGATTCTGGTGTATCATCTTTTGCAGCACAGAAAACTAATAAAGATTTGGACGGAGTTTTCCCTGTTGATATATATTTAGAGGGAGGCGACCAATACAGAGGTTGGTTCCAAGCTGCAATTTGGCCTTCTATGGCTATAAGAGGAATACCTCCATACAAAGAGCTTGTAACTCATGGTTGGACTTTAGACGAGCAGGGCAGAGCTATGCATAAAAGTGCAGGCAATGTTGTTTCACCTTTAGAAGTTATTGACAAATATGGTGCTGATATATTAAGACTTTGGTGTATAAGCGAAGACTTCACTCACAATGCACGTGTTGGTGATAACATGATGAAGGCTATTGCTGACAACTATAGAAAAATAAGAAACACTTTCAGATATTTGTTAGGCAACATTTCTGATTTTGATTACAGCAAAGAAAAGGTTGAAGTTAAAGATTTACTTCCTGTAGACAGATATGCTTTATCAAGACTTCATAGCTTTATAAAAGTTGCTGATAAGGCTTGCGATGGTTATGAGTTCCATTTATTCTATCAAAGACTTATAAATTACTGTGTTGTTGAGCTTTCTGCTACTTACTTTGACATTATAAAAGATAGATTATACTGTGATAGAAAAGATTCGCTCTCAAGAAGAAGTGCTCAGACTGTACTTGTTGAGATATTAGATGTATTAGTAAAATTAATAGCTCCAGTACTTCCTTTCACAACTGATGAGGTTTGGGGATACTACAAAGGAGAAAATGCTTCTTCTGTACATTTAGAGTTATATCCTAAAGCTGATGAGAGTTTAATTGATTTAGAGTTAGAAAATGAGTGGGCTTCAATTCTTAAAGTACGCGATGATGTGTTATTATCACTTGAAAGAGCAAGAGATAACAGCACAATAGGAAAATCTTTAGAGGCTTATATAACAATATGCACTAAAGAATCATCAACTAAAGACTTGCTTGCTAAATATGAAAAATATTTAAACGAGATATTCATTGTAAGTAAAGTAACACTTTCAGACAGCAAAGACGATACATTTATAGAGGGCGGAGTTTCTTTTGTTAAGACAGAGAAAGCTAGTCATGAAAAATGCGTACGCTGTTGGGGACATTATGACAGTGTAGGAACTGAGCATAAAGAGTTATGTACTAGATGTGCTGAGGCAGTAAAATAAAAAATAATATAATTTTTTAATATTAAAAGGGTAGCTGGTGTTTGCTGGCTATCCTTTTTTTATTTATATATAATATTTTTTATAAAAAGTTAAAATATGAACTATATATTGTTTATATTTTTATATAATGGTATGTAATTTATAAAAATTAGTTTTTAAGGAGTATATTATGGGATATGCTTTAATTCCTCCAAAATTTATTAATGCTGATAATCCAGAAAATTATCATCTTTTTAATGCTACTATTAATAATGGAGTTATTACAATTTTAGAAGAATCAGAATGTGGGGAGAATAGAAAAATAAGAAATTTTGATGGTTTGCGTTTATGTCATATATATGTTACAAATAGTAATGAAGAAATAGATTATAGTTTTTATTATCATAAAGGAAATGATATTTTTTATTTTGATAATAAAAATACAGCAAGAGTGGTTATAGCTTTTTTCAGAGGAGATAAAGCTTGTGGAACTTGTATATCCACTTTATATGCAGATAATTAATAGAAAATATTTAAAATATTGTATAATAAAAGGGTAGCTAGTGTTTACTAGCTATCTTTTTTTTGCTGATAATCATTATTATATTCTATTAAAATATTAAAAAATAATTATCTTTCTACTTGACAATTTTATATATATGTTGTACTATACTGTGTATAACACACTATAGCGTATTAAATAATAAGGAGTAACACTTGAATAATGATGATTTAATTTCTAGTTTGGTGCAAGAATTAAGGAGGGGGACTTTAATAATGGTTGTATTAAGCCAGCTAAAAAATGAAGAATATGGCTACAGCTTAATAAGTAAATTAAAAGAAAATGGTATAACAATAGAGTCTAATACTTTATATCCGCTTTTAAGAAGATTAGAAAATCAGGGGCTTTTAAAAAGTGAATGGAAAACAAATGAAGAAAAACCCAGAAAATATTATTTAATAACAAAAGATGGTTTGAAAGTATTAGAAAAATCTAAAGAACATTGGAGAGAGTATTCTAATGCCGTAAACAAAATTCTTGAAAAATAATTAAATTAAAGGAAAAATTATGAAAGAACTTAGTAAAGATGTAAATGATTTAATAGAAAGATATATTTATGCTGTTACAAAGAAAATGTCTTTAAAAATTAGAAATGATGTTGCTGATGAATTAAAGACATTAATTTATGATACAATAGAAGAAAGATATAATGATAAAGAAATAACTTTAAAAGATGCAAAAATCGTTTTAATGGAATTGGGAAGCCCTAATCAACTTTATGAAAAATATGATAATTCTTCAGACAAATGCTTAATAGGTCAGCCTTATTATAATTATTATAAAGATATATTAAAGATTGTTTTAATATGCTCTATCTTTGGAATAGTATTATCTTGCATCATTAATATTGAAAATCAAACTATATCAAAATTTATTAGTGATATAATATTTGCTGCTATATTATCTTTTTCTTTTGTTACTTTAATATTTATTTTTATGTATAAGTTTAATATTAATTTTTTTAATGATGATATTGATAAATTACCAAAGCTTCCAAATAATAATAATATAAAAACAAATAAATATTTTTCTTTATTATCAATATTATTTGCTGTGATATTTTTAAGTTTATTTATTTTATCTCCAAGTATATTTAGTTTTAATATAGATGGTAAGTTTATAAATTTATTTAATACTGATATTATAAAATCATCATATTTATTTGCTGTATTTTTTATTGCTTTATTAATATTTAGAGAGATAATAAAGATAGTTGATAATAGTTATAACATTAGAAATACAATATTATTTATAGCTATTAATATATTTTCTGCTGTTATTTCGTTTATATGGTTTTTTAATTATAATTTAATAAATGAAGTATTTATTAATTCTCTGATAAAAAATGCAAGTAATAATTTAATTTTATCTATATTTAGTAATTTTCAAATGTTTTGTTTTTTTATGATATTATTAGCATTAGTTTTAGACAGTATTGATAAAATATTAAAATTTAAGAGAAACTGTTAAATTTATAATAATTATAAGCTAAATAAAAATAGTAAAATATAAGAGGATAGCTAGTATTTGATGGCTATCCTTTTTTAAAAAAATATGATATTATTAACAAAATATATTATGGGGCGTTTTATGCAAAAAAATAAAAAAATATTCTTTTACTTGTCTTTAATTATATTATTATTATCTTTATCTTTAACTATTTTTAATAGAGTATATTCATTTAAAAGAGCTGCAGCTCCATATGATGACTTTTTATCACATTTCTATGATATGAAAAAATATTATGAAAATAAAACTATTCCTGTAACTGGTGCTAGACTTTTTATGATGCCTTTAGATAATGAATCTGCTCCACGTGTGCCTGGTGGATTCTTTTATATACATTATTTGCTTACTTATAAACTTGCTAATGAAAATATAACTGCAATGAGAATTATTAATTTAATTACTATGCTTTTGCCTGTTTTAATATTTTTGTTTTGGGTTTATAAAAGATTTGGAATATCAATATTAGCTATTATGTCAGTTTTTACATTATTCAATATATATTATGTTTTTACTAATAGTATATTTTATAATCCTAATCTAACTTTAGTTCTATCTTTTTTATTAATACCAATTATTGCTGAGTATATGGCTAATACTAAATATTCAAATGTAGCAGCTATGATGTTTTTTCCTGTGCTTGCTTTAATGGGGCAGTCACATTTTGCTGTATATTATGGTATAGTGCCTACGGTGATATTGTATTTGATAGTGAGATATAAAATTACCATTAAACATATTAAATATATACTTTTAGGGGTTTTTATTTCTTTTTTAACTTATTTACCTTATTTAATTAGTGAGATTCAAAACGGTTTTCAAAATACAAATAAAATGTTTATACTTTCATCTACTGCAGAAAGAAATGTTTTTCCTTTTCCTCAGGTTCATTTTTTATTTATGTTTCCTACAAATGAGTTTTCTGTAATGTACTATGCTAAGCATTTCGATAGAATTATGTCTTTTTATTTGAATGATAATCCGTATTATATTTTTTCATTAATTGTATTGGTGCTTTCTATTATTGTTGTGCTTGCCGCTTTTATATATTCTATTATACATTTTATAAAAAATAAAAAATGGAAGATAGATAGTAATACTAATAATACAGAGATGGTTATTAATGAATTATTTATATTATTTTTACTATATTTCCCTGCTACTATTTTTACTACAATATTTGGAGGCGGGGTTGCAGGACAGACTAGGTATCAATATGGAGGATTTGCTTTATCTTTTGTACCTATAATATATTTTCTTTATTATTTAATATTTAAGAATAATTACAAAGCGTTAAATTGTGTTGCAATATTTTCTATATTAAGTGCTATTGCTATGAATTTTAATATTATTGTTTATTATCAAAAAATTCATGAGCCTTACAGATGGACTGATTATATTGAAAGCGTGTATTCGATAACAAAAGATGCTAATGGAATGAATTTTAAAGTAGAAAATGCTTCTGGGTATTTTAATGATATGGGTAGAGCTTATAGTAAAAAAGATAGCTGGAAGAATGTTGCTAGTAATGAGAGTATAACTTATTATTTAGATGTACCTGAATTTGCAATTAAATACCCTCCTATATTTGATAGGAATGCATTGCTTTCAAAGAAATATACTAAAGAAGAAATTGAAAACATGAATTTAAAAGTTATATCTAGCAATAGTACATGTATAGTTTATAGAAAATAGTTTTTATTGATTATATGATTAGATAGTGATACGAATAATAATATGATTTTTTAATATAAAAGGGCGGCTATGAGTAATGGCTGCCTTTTTATTTTTGTTATTATTGAATATTTAAGTAAAATTTTATATACTATATAAAAAGTATTGTGAAAATGAGGTGTTTATGGCGAATTATAATTCAGCTAAACAAAAAGCTTATGATGTTATTTTGCATTTGGTGGATAATTTTCAAAATGGTATAAAAAGTAAAAATGAAACGGAGACTAGAAGGTATTATATTGATAAGTTTTTTGAGGCTTTGGGGTGGGATGTTGGTAATGAAAAAGGTAAAAGGGAAGTTATACATGAGGATATAGTGAAGGTGAAAGGGAAGACTAAATTTCCTGATTATGGCTTTTATTTTAAGGGGAAGAGAGTATTTTTTGTGGAGGCGAAAGATACTAAAGTTGATATAAAAAATGACAGTAGGCCTGCATTTCAATTGAGGTCTTATGCTTGGAGTGCAAAACTTGGTGTGAGTATTTTGACGGATTTTGAGGAGTTTGCCGTTTATGACTGTACTGTGCGTCCGAAAGAAAATGATAGGACTGAGGCGGCTAGAATAAAGTATTTTACTTATGAAGATTATTTGAAAGAGGGTGTTTTTGATTATATATATGATTTGTTTGAGAGGGAGAATGTTGCTAATGGTTCTTTAGATGCTTATTCTGAGAACTTATGCAATAGAAAGGGGAGCGAGACAGTTGATGTGCATTTTCTTAGCACTTTAGATGAGCTTAGGACGAAATTGGCTGTTGTGATAAGTAAGCTTAATAGGGAGATGAGCGAGAAAGATATAAATTATGCGGTGCAGCAGATTATTGACAGGATTATATTTTTGAGGGTGGCTGAGGATAGGAATGTTGAGAATTATGGGCTTCTTGCTTTGGCTAATCCTAAAAATAAAAATGAAGATGATTTTAAAAATTACGGTTTTAATGGGGAGAATAGTTATTATGAGAATTTGAATTATATTTTTGATAGGGCTAATGAGAAATATAATTCGGGGTTATTTGATGAAGATGCGATAGTAAGAAATTTAAATATAGATGATAAAACAATAAAAGATATTATAGATGAGCTTTATACGCCTAAGAATCCTTATCAGTTTTCAGTGATACCAGTTGAGATAATAGGTAATGCTTATGAGCAGTTTTTGGGCAAGACTATTAGTATAGATAAGAATCACAAGGCGGTTATAGAATTAAAGCCTGAGGTACGCAAGGCGGGAGGAGTTTATTATACGCCTGAGTATATAGTAGATTACATAGTAGCGAATACGGTAGGGGAGGCTATAAAGGGTAAGACACCCGATGAGATAGTAAATATAAAGATATTGGACCCAGCTTGCGGCAGCGGAAGTTTTTTACTTGGGGCGTATAAATATTTGCTAAATTATCATAAGGAATATTTTTTGAAGAATAAGACAAAGAAATATATGGGTTCAAGATATGAGATAATAGACGAGAGCGGTAATTTAGCATTATGGGTACGTAAGCAGATACTAATTAATAACATATTTGGTGTAGACATAGACAGCAATGCGGTAGAGGTAGCGAAATTATCTCTTTTATTAAAAAGTTTTGAAGATTCTTTCAATGTTAATGAATACGGGCAAGGTTCTTTACTTAATGAGAAAATCCTTCCAAGTTTGGATAACAATATCAAGTGCGGTAACAGCTTGATAGGTAATGATTTTTACGAGAGCCATTTAGATTTGGACGATGCCACTTTATATAAAATAAACTGCTTTGATTGGAATTCAAAGTTTAGGGATATAATGAAAACAGGCGGCTTTGATGTAGTTATTGGCAATCCTCCTTGGGGAGCATCATTTGATGAAAGTAGTAAAGGATATATTAAAAATAATTATAATCATTCTGATATAGAAATAGAAAGTTATATTTTATTTATAGAAAAAGGAATAAAAAATCTTTCTAGTAATGGATATCTTGGATTAATAATGCCAAGTAATTTATTTACTAATATAAGATATTTTTCTATAAGAAAATTTATTTTAGAGAATTGTAAAATAAATACTTTAATAGATTTAGGGTCTGGAATATTTAAATCAGTTGCTGCTGATTCAGGAATAATTATATCTAATAAAAATATTGATAGTAATAATATCATCAATGCTTTTGTAGGTAATATACAAGGTTTAGAAAATATAAAATATAATCTATATAAACAATCAGATTTTGTGAATAACAATAATTATATATTTAATATTTATATAAGAGATATTGATAAAAAAATAGCTGAAAAAATAAAAGATGGGAAAGTTGAATTGAAAAATTTTGTTTCATTTGCAAGAGGAATAGAATTTGGGTATAGTTCAAAATATGTAATGAATAATAAAGAAAATGATTTATATAAACCTATTGTTGCCGTTAGATGCATACAAAGATATTTTATACATTTTGAAAATAAATTTATTGAATTTAATGAAAAAGATAAATCTAATTTTAAATCAAAAGATATATATGAAAAAGAAAAAATTTTATTAAGAAGAATAGGCAATAAATTAATTGCTTCAATAGATTTTGACAAATATTATAATTTATGTGATATATATAATCTTTTATTGAAAGATGATACTAATATAAATTTAAAATATTTATTATCTATAATTAATTCAAAATTAATGAGTTATTATTTAGATATAGAATTTAAATCAGCAAAAAAAATATTTCCAAAAATTCCAATTGCTAATTTAGAAAAACTTCCAATTAAAAATTTAAATTTAGATGATAAACAAGATAAAGAAATTTATGATAAATTAGTTAATCTTGTTGACAACATCATTGATTTAAACAAAAAATTATCCTCCGAAAAGAACCCTAACACTATAGAAATGCTCAATACTCGCATACAAGCCGTTGATGCCGCTATTGATAAGATTGTTTATGCTTTGTACAATTTGACTGATGATGAGATTAGGGTTATTGAGGGTGAATAATGGAAAATATAGATTTAACTAAAACCGAAATTATTGATTTAGTTGTTGAATATATTAATAATACACGACAAGTGTTATATTTTATTAAAAATGATTGCAATATAAAATTTGAAATATCTACTAATCAAACTATTAATGCATATGGTAAAATAGTAGGCTATACATATCACATAAAATATAATGATAAATTATCAAATATTCAATTTCACAGTGCTATTTATAATGATATTACATGTATATATAATACTGATTCAAAAACTGTATTGATTAATTTATTTGAATTATTATCTGATGAAGAGATAGAAAATATAAAAAATGTTGCTTTAAAAATGAAAGAAAGAAAAAAAATTACTGATGAAAATAAGAGTGAGAATAAAAAAATAGATTTCATATTGAATAATGTATTAAATAATAATAATTATATTAGTATAAACAATACAATAGATTTAAAATCATATATTAAAATAGCAAATAATATTGAGAATAAACAAGATGTATTAAATTTAATTGATGAAATGGAAAAAGCACAAAAAGATAATAAACCTAAAGATTATATAGAAAAATTATCTAAACTTTTGGAGATAGTAAAAAATACAGCTGATATAACACCATTAGTTATTGAAGGGATTAATTGGTTAATGCAATTTTTTTAATTTAAATTAAAATTATTGGGGGAGTAATGGAAAATAAAAGACTATTATTTATAGATGATGAGATATATAAAGAAATAGACTTAGATTGTATTAAAAGTAAATTAAGTATCTTATTAGAAGAATATGTTATAGTAATGCCGATTGATAAAATAACAAAAATAAAAGAAGCAATATTGAATAGATATTTAAAAAAATCTTTTATATTAAAATATTTTTCATATATTCCATTAAAATATGGTTATAAATTTAATGTGCAAATAAGGAGAGAATTAAAAAAATTATTAAAACCAGAAAATTTTATCGATTTAAAATCATATATGGAAAATTTAAAAATAGATAAAACTAATTATTTAAATTCATTTTTTTATAATATAAACCTATTTAGTATTACTTATGATATTGATGAAACAGATTTAACAGAAAAAGTAAAACAAAGAATGAAAGATATAACTTCTTATAATGAAGAAACATATAATTTATTTTATATATGGGAAATGCTTTTAAATTCTTATGAACTAAAAAATTGTAATTTGTCTATATATACGAAAAACAAACATTTTTTAAAAGCATTTGATAACCAGATTTTGCAAAATGAGTGGAATGAAAAACAAAATGGAAAATTAAATTTATTTATACAAGATGTTTTATCGTATAATTCTGATGAATATTTTTATAAAATGATTGTTTCTTATAGTAATAAATATATAGATTTATTGAATTCTGAACATATCAATAAAGCAAATGAGATGATTGAAATATTAAGTAAAATATATATAGATATTTCAGAATATGATGTTAAAATTTCTGATTTTTCTTATGTAAAGGAACTTTTTTATATTCTAAATAAAAATATAAATAATATAAAATATGTAATGTCTTGCAATATTAATTTTTTTTATATGTATTTTTTTGATTATTGTAATCTTTTAAAAAAGAGAGAAAAAATGAAAAGCAAATTTAATTATTATATGAGGATTAATCTATAATGAACCGCACAATATTACATCTTCTGTAGTTCAAAGCTATGCCGTGCGGAAAGCCCGTATGGCGAATACTGCGGAGTGGTGCTACAGCTAGTAGTGGCGAATACCTACGATTGTACATAAGCAAAAAGCCTCCTTTTTTCTTTAATAATAATTATTATTAGTTGTATTTTTGTATTAATTTTATATAATATATACATGAATACTTCTATTTACAATCTATTTCCTCCTCTTTTGGGGCACATCTCCAACTGGTATAAGCATATTGATAGAATTAAATACATGGGCTTTGAATGGATTTATATAAACCCTATTACATATCCTGGCTTTAGCGGTAGTTTGTACGCTGCGAAAGATTATTACAAATATAATGAAAACTTCTTTTCAAGTGCTGAGGCTAATATTGCTGAAAAAGAATTAAAAGATTTTTTGAAATATTGTAAAAAAAATAATATTAAGGTTATGATAGATTTAGTTATCAATCATTCTTCGAAGGATAGTGTATTAGTTGATGAGCATTTTGAATGGTATTTGTTAGATGATGAAGGTAAATTAAAATCCCCTGGTGCTTGGGATAATGGTGTGTGGATTGAATGGGGCGATTTGGCTAGCTTCAACAATGAAAAGCCTGAAGATGGTGATAATCCTATTTGGAGCTATTGGAAAGAGTTAATACTTCATAATTTGAGTTTAGGTTTTGACGGGTTTAGATGTGATGCCGCTTACAAGGTTAATAAAGATTTGTGGATATATCTTATTGACATTGCTAAAACTAAGAAAAAAGATACTGTGTTTTTTGCTGAGAGTTTAGGCTGTTCTATGGAAGATACATTGTCTTTGATTGAGGCTGGATTTGATTATGTGGCAAGCAGTGCAAAGTGGTGGGATTATGAGTCTGAATGGTTTATAGAGCAGTATGATTTGGCTAGAGAAAAGTCTAAACAAATAGCTTTCCCTAGTAATCATGATACTTTGAGACTTATTAATGAATATAACGGTAATATATGGCAAGTTATGCAGAGATTTTTGTTTACTGCTATAGTTTGCGATATGTGGATGATAACTTTGGGCGATGAATACGGCTTTTATAATAGATGCGATGTTGTAAAAGGTAATGAGTTTGAGAATATTAGCTATGATTTAAGCGAGTTTATAAAAGATATTGGTAATTACATAAAAAATAATGATATACTTGCTAATTGCGGTAAAATAGTGTCTATTGATTTGCAGGAGAAGAAGCTAATTGAGGAGCTTAAAAAGAAACTAGAAAACTCACAAGAAGAAAATAATATAAATAATGATAATGAAGAAGAAGAGAAAAAAAATCCTCTAAAGCGTTTTTATAAATATAGCCTAGATGAAAAAGATGTTGTTTTAATAGTAATTAACACAAGTGAAGATAAAGAAACTTTAGAAATAGATAAATACAATATAATAGAAGATATATCATTTAATAATAGAGTAAATAATTTTGAAAGCGGCGTAGTGGAGTTTTTGCCTTATCAATTAAAGATATTTAAAGTTGTAAAAACTATTAGTTATAATTTAGAAGGTTAATTTGTTATGTCAGAACATAAATCTATAGAAACTTTTTTTAGAGACTTATCTATGGGGCTTCTTTATATGGAAAACACCTATGAGATAGATAGGGTTGTAGATTTTTTTTTGGAACAGGTTTGTACTTTTTATGGATTTGATTGCGGAGAGGTTTATTTTTCTAAAGGGGATTATGTAATACTTAGGGGAGTATACGGCATTGACAGGTATTATGTTTGTAAAGTTGATTTCCCTATAGCAAAAAACAGAATAGAAGAGGTTTTATATAAGCAAAAGAGATATGTCGGCAATAATATGAATATTAGTGAGTTTGAAGTTTTTAATGATTATTCTTCACTAATGGTTTTGCCTATTTATTTGCATAATAATCCTTTAGGTTTAATTGCTTTTAGAAATAAAGAGGATAAAAGAGAGTATTATAAAACTATATTAGAAGATTTACTTAATATAATAGGTCATTTTGCAGTATATGCCAATAATGTTTTACAGAATGTTACATATAAAGAGAAAGATAAACAATTAAAATTACTTAGAGAGCTTTATATAAAATTAAGCGATATAGACAAATTTGATTCTAATCTAAAAGGCATTTCAGAAGATATAGCAAATATATTCAGTTCACGCAAAGCATTTATGATGTTTAGCTATGATAATAATACTAGATTTGAAACTATATCTAAATATGGTTTTGATGATAATTTTGATTGTACTATTTTTGAGAAAGAAAATCATATATCTAATTGTATAAAAGACGGTAAATGTTTTATTAATAATATAGCAAAGACAGAATGTGCAGAAAGGTTTGTAGGTATTATTAATAGGTCTGTGTTGTTTAATAGGGTTATGATTAGAGAGGGTTTTGATGTTTATATTGTAGTAATAGATAGAATTCCAGATGCTGTTAATCCATTAGGTGATTTTGACAATGAAGATGCTGGATTATTAAAGCCTCTTTTATTAAACATTTCAAGTAGGGTATCAGAATATTTTAACATAGTAGAATTGAGCAAAGCTAATGAAAAAAATATGCGTCATATGGCACGTTTAAATACGTTATATGATATGAGTAATATTTTAGTAGAGCGTTCAAAGACAGAGGATATATTATTTTTATTATTAACTATTACAACAATAGGAGATGTTTTTGCTTTTAATAGGGCGTTTGCTTTTCTTTATGATGAGGGCTTTAATGTATTTAGGGGGCGTATGTGTATAGCTCCTAAAGACGGAGAAGAGGCTGCTTATATATGGAATGATATGAAAAATATTGATAAGTATGCTTTAAGAGAGAAGATAATGCTTTCTTTTAATATGAATAGTATTAAAGCTTCTTGGGATTTGAATCAGCAATTTATTAATACAGTTATACCTAATAATGAAAATTGCGAATTGTTTTTTGAGGTTTTCAATACTCATGATACTATTAATATTACTAATATAAATGAAGATAATAGAGTTGAACAGTTAAGGCAGTATACAGATTTATTTGGTAATTATCCTTTTGCTATTATACCAATAATGAACGCTACTAAATGTATAGGTATGATATTAGTTGATAATCCTTTTAATAATAAGCCTATACCTAATGATGACTTAGATTATTTAAAAATGTTTGGAAGGCAGGCTGCTGTTGCTTTAGGGTATTCATATCTTTATAATGAACTTGAAAAAAATAATAGTGCTTTAAAGACTGCACAAAAGACTTTATTTGATATGAAGAGTTTAGCTATTATAGGAGAGATGAGCTCTTCTATGGCACATAATTTGAGGAACTTCATTGTACCTATTGCGGGATTTGCTAATAGGCTTGTAAGAGTAAGTACTGATGAAAATATCAAGAAGTATGCTCAGATTATAGCTGATGAGGTTGAGAATTTAGAAAATTATATTAGAAAGAACCTATCATTTGCTAAGAGTATTAATCTAGAAACAGAAAAAATCAAAATAGAAGATATTATTAAATATATTATCATCATATCCAAAGAATATATAAAAAAGAGCAACAAAGATATAAAATTTTATGCTCATAATTTCTGTAAAAAAGATACTGTATACTGGGATTATGATAGAATGAATGAGGTTATATTTAATTTGGTTGTTAATGCAATAGATGCTATATCAAATGAAAAATATGCAATTATAAGCGTGTTGTTTAGCAATAATTTATATAATGATTCAATGATAGATATAATAGTAGAAAATACTAATTCTTATATTTCAGATGAAGTAATGGAGAATATTTTTAAGCCGTTTTTTACTACAAAAAGTCATGGTGTTGGTATTGGTTTGGCTATATCCAAAAGAATAGTAGAAGCACATGGCGGAAGTATGAATGTAAAAAGTATTAATAATCCATTTGAAGCTACTAGTTTTACTATTACAGTGCCTGAGGTTTTAAATAATTAATAAATGTATTCCGATAATAGTATTGGAGTAAGTTTATGGCAAAGATAAGTGAAGTAGCTAAGGCTGAATGTATTAGAAGACAAAACAAATATAAAGATTTGCTTTCTGTTGTAGAGTCTAAGTTAAATAAATTAGAAAAAGAAATATCTACTATTGATGATGAACTATTGGCATCATATAAAAAGATAGATTTAGCAGTTTTATATATTAATGCTTCTTCTTTAATAGCAACTTCTTGTTATGTGGCAATAGATTCTATAGATGTAAGGTCAGAAAATCAGCTTAATGATGGAAGAAGATATATTAACAAGGCTATTATTTTGCTTGAAGAGGCTTTAGGAAATCATTCTGATGATTCGCTTTCATTAAATGAAAATATACATGAATACTTAAAAGATAAGCTTAATGATGAATGGAGATATAAGTTTATATGTTCTTTTGGGTATGTTATAGACTTTTTTAAGTACTGTTATGGTGAAAACTCAAAATGGCTTCAAAATTTTTATGAGATAGAATGGCGTTTTGCTTTAATATCAAAAAATATAATAGATTTCAAAAATTATATAAAAGAGTTAAGCCCAGATGTTGAAGGATATATTTATAGGGTGAAACTTATGAGATTATCAAAGTCTTTGTTATCGGCAGCAGCAGAACAGCATAGAACAAAATATGAATTAAAAGAAAGAAGATTAGACGATATGAAAATAGCTCTAAATTTAATGGCTGCTTTAAGAAGAATAAATGTATATCTCAATGAAACAGAAGAGGCAGAATCACAGAAAAAGATTTATGACCTTTGGAAAAAGAAAATGGACGACGACATTAAAAAAATGTCATCTTAAATATTTTTTATATTCTTTTTACTCTGCTATTATAATATCATCTTCATATTTTAAAGATTTTACAGTTATAAGCTCTTTTTTATTTAGAGTTTTATCACTTTTAAACTTTACTTTTAAATATTCGCCGCTTGTGCCTATATAATAATTATTCTCCAAAACCTCTTCAACAATAACATCTAATTTTCTACCTAAAGAATTATTATAATAATTATCTTTCATTTTGTTGTTTAATTCATTTAAAAGTTTTGCTCTTTTTAATTTTCTTCTATATCCTATTTTGTTTTGCATTTTTGATGATGGGGTATTTTCTCTATCTGAATATCTAAACACATGCATTTTTATAAACTTTGATTTTTCGCATAAATTGTATGTATCATTAAAATCATCATTTTCTTCTTCTGGAAACCCCACCATTACATCTGTGCTTATTGCCATATTGGGATTAACTTTATATAGCTTTTCTATGGAAGTTAAATATTCTTCTCTTGTATATCTTCTGTTCATTAATTTTAATATTTTATTGCTTCCGGACTGTAAAGGAATATGAGCATGAGGGCATAATACATCTTTATTTTTAAATAGGTTTATAAGCTCATCGTCAAAATAAATTGGCTCAACAGATGAAAGCCTTATTCTAATGCCGTATTTAGAAGAATGTTCTAATATGTTTTTTAGTATATCAGCAAATTTTATTTCGTTGTTAAAGTTGTAAGAGCCTAAATTAAGACCTGTTAATACTATTTCTTTATAATTGTAATCATTAGCAATTTTTATAGCCTCATATATTTTATTTGGCTCAAGGCTTTTATGTTTGCCGCGTACTCTTGACACTATACAATAACTGCAAAATACTTCGCACCCATCTTGTATTTTTAAATATGCTCTGCTTTGCTCCTGCGGGAAAAATATTGGAGATTTTATTTCTTTGTTTGTATCTTTTTGTATAGTATTAAATATAATTTGTGCTGCTTCTTCTTTATGGTCATTATTAATTGTGATAATATTTTTATTTTCTGTAGTAAAGCCTTTTTTTGAAACATAACAGCCTATTAAAAATATTTTTTTTTGTTCTATATCTTCCAATTTTTCTAAGTAGGACACTAATTTTTTATCGCTGTCATTTGTTACGGTGCATGTATTGATTGCTATAGCATCTGCTTCTTTTAGTGTTGTGATATTTGCTCCCATGTTTTTTAATTCGTAGGCTATCTTTTCGCTTTCGTATTGATTTAGTCTGCATCCGAATGTGTGTATGTGTATATTCATTTATTTCTCTCTTTATTAATAAAAAAACTCTATTTATTTTTTGTTTATAAATAATAACAAATTATATAATAACATATTTTTTTATTTTTACTACTTGCAGAAAATTTTAATTATGTTAATATAATTATGTTTAGTAAAATGCCGATAATATCTTTATATTAAATTATATTCAGTGGAGTATATATGGATAGTAAGTATCGTATAGAATTAGATGAAAATTCCAAAGGGAGCATGGCAATGAATTCTTATAATAATCTCTCATCATTAGACACAGTAATCAAAGTTATAGGTGTCGGTAACGGCGGCTGTAATGCTATAAACAGAATGATAGCTGAAGGATTAGAAAATGTAGATTTTATAGCTATGAATACCGATGCACAGGCACTATCTCGTTCTAATGCTCCTACTAGAATAGTTTTAGGCGACAGAGTTACACAAGGTTTAGGTGCAGGTACAGACCCAGAGAAGGGTGCTGAAGCTGCTAGAGAAGATGTTGCTAAAATAGAAGAGATTGTAAGCGGTGCTAATTTGGTATTTATTGCAAGCAGTTTTGGAGGCGGTACTGGTACTGGTGCTAGTCCTGTTGTTGCAGAGGCTGCTAAAAAGGCTGGTGCTTTAACTATTGGTGTTGTAACTAAACCTTTTGAGTATGAAGGAAGACTTAAAATGGAGCGTGCTGAGGCTGGCATAGAAAAAATGCTTACAGTAGTAGACTCTCTTATCATTATACCTAATGAAAACCTTTATGATATGGTTGATATGGATAATTATAAATATGAAGAGGCTTTGGCTGTTGTTGATGATATACTACGTCAGGGTGTTCAGGGTATTTCTGATATAATTACTCAGGTTGGATTTATAAATGTGGACTTTGCCGATGTAAAAACTATGATTTCTCTTTCTAATGGAAGGGCTCATTTGGGTATTGGTGTTGGTAAAGGTGATGACAGACTTCATAAGGCTATTACTAATGCATTTGAAAATCCGCTTTTAGATGTTGCTAGTATTAAAAACGCTAGAGGAATACTTGCTAATATTGTTTGTCCTAAAGATTTTGGTATGAAAGAATATAGAGAGGCAAGCAAGATTATCAATAACTATGCTAATGAAAATGCTAATATAAAAATTGGTGTTTGTACTAAAGAAGATATTAAAGATGAAATTATTGTTACAATAGTTGCTACTGGTTTTGATAATAACTCTAATAATAGTGATGATAAAAAAATAGAAGATAAAGAATCTAATACTATAAAAGATGATAAAGTAAATGATGTTTCTAATGAAGTTAAAAATACTAATATAGAAAATAATTCTAATAATGTTCAAGAAACTCAAAAAAGCGATTTTGTTGCTGATGTTGTTGATATTGAAGAAAAAGCTAATGTTGATATAGAAGTAAATAGAGAAAATCTAGACGAGATAAAAAGCAGCAAAATGGACGCTATTATAGGTAATTATATAAAAAACATAAAAAAATCAGATAATATAGAAGAAGAAATAGAAAATAATAATGATATTTCAAACAATAAATATGTTATCAACTTTAAAAATAAAATAGAAGAGATGAAAAAACCTGTAATAGTAAAAAGCGGTTTTAGCAGATTAAATCTTGAGAATGAATTAAAATCAAATAATTTAGATATTAATTTATCTAGCGATAACATATTGAGAGATGATGATGTTGCTGAGGAGTATGAAGAAGAGTTAGAGCATAGTAAAATGAGCAGTAAAGAGGAAGCTAAAGATTATAGACCTATGGCAGCAGTAGAGCTTAACAGTGTATTAGAAGATGAAGTTAATACAGAGAGAAAAGCTATATCTCCTTTTGAGATTATGCCTGAAGAGGAGATGCAAAAACATAATAATTTGGGAGCTAAATTGCCTTTTGCTGATGAGAGTGTGGATACTGATTATGAAAAACCAGCATTTCTTAGAAGACAATTGCAGGTGAGAAATATTAATAGATAAAAGGGTTGCAGCATTGAATATATATAAAATTTTTTGTTTATTTGTTTTAACAGTATGCAGTGCTTTGGCACAGAGTTATGATGATGCTTTAAATCTCTATAACAATAGAAATTATGAAGCATCTATCTCTGTGCTAAATTCTCTAAATATTAAACCTAGTAATATCAATGAATATCTTTTGCTTATAGATAATTATATAAAACTTCAAAATTATACCATGGCACAAACTCTTATAGATGATGCTTATAGATATCATTCTAAAGATTATAGAGTTTTGGAAAGAAAATTAACTATAGAACTTTTAAATAATAAAAACAATGAAGCAAGAACTACAATTAACCAAATTAAAGCATTAGACAGTAAAAATTATCTTGCTAACTATGCTGAAGGTGTATTAAGCGAGAGAGTAGGTTATTATAAAACTGCTATGAGCTTATATGAAAGGGCTATGATAATAAATAGAACTAGAAGTGAAGCTACTGTAGCACTTGCATATTTAAAGCTTGCTAATGGTGATAGAAATACTGCTTTAGATTTATTTAATCTTAATGTAAAAAACAACCCTAGAATGGCTGAGTCTTATTATAACTTGGCTAATTATTATTATATAACTGGAAATTATAATGCATCTTTAAATGAAATAAAAAATGCTTTGTATTATTATACAAATTATAATGATGCTAAAATATTACAGGCAAATGTTTATATGGCTTTAGACAGATATAATGATGCTATAGCTATATTAGAATATTTACCGGAATCAAGTTTTAGAGATGATACTAAAAATTATTATATAGGCAATGTTTATGAGAAGGCTAATAATTTTCCTAGTGCTAAAAATGCTTATATAAATTATTTAAGAGTAAAACCAGAAGATGAGCTTGGCAGATTAGCTTATGAGAGAGTTTTATTTAATACTAATCCTCAAGCTGATTATGAGAGAGACAGAGCTGCTTTATATTATGCTAATAAGTCTTCTTACTATACAAGACTTGCTGATAAAGTTCGCTCTCAAGCATATTTAAAACATATGTTAAAATTAAATCCTGCTAATACTTATGCAAGACTTATGCTTTCTGATGTTTATAAAAGAATGGGTTTAGAAGAGAAGGCTTTAGAAGAATTAGAGATTGCTAAGAATGTTAATCCTACTAATAAATCTATTGTTTATAAATATGATAGTTATAAAAGAAAATTAGATAAAAATATAATATCTAGAACTTGGGGAATAGATAATCAGTATAATGTAGAAAGACCGGGTTTTACAGTTGCTATAGCTGATACTATTAATATACAAAAAGACAGCCCAATGTTTTTGAATACTGCATTATATCAAACATTGTCATACGTTCTTCCTCAATACGGCAGATTTAATGTTGTAGATATTTATAATACTTATTATTCTGAGAGAGATTTATATCAAGAATTAAAAAGAAGAAATGCTGATTATTATTTAAGAGGCTCTACATTTAGCGGATATGACAATATTACTTTAATGCTTGACTTAGTAGATGTTAATACAGAGAGAGTTGTTACTAATTTTACTATCACTACTAGAGGCAGAGATAAAATGATGACTGCTGCTGTTATGGCTGGAAATGTTATTAATAATACAGTGCCTTTCTATTCTAAAATAATTAAAATACATAATGATAATATATATATTAATGCAGGCAAACTTCAAGGCTTAAGCAATAATATGAATATGATGATATATAACACAACTAAAGCAGAGTTAAATATGACTAATGCAGAAAGTATTGGTATGGCTAAAGTAATAACAGTTGATGAGAATGTATCTTTAATTAAACTTATAGATAATAGAGCTTTAAGCAAACTTAATATAAATCAAATAACAGTTCCTTATGTTACTAATACAGTAAATACAAATATTGCTGCTGTTAATTAATAATTATTTATGAGAAACATTATAGGTGTATATGGTCTTATCTGTTCTGGTAAGAGTTCTTTTTCTAAAATGCTTGCAAAAGAGCTTGATGCTTTTTATATAGATGCTGATAAGCTTGGTCATGAGGCTTTAGAAAATAAAAAAGATATTATTGTAAAAGAGTTTTCTGATAGTATATTAGATTCCAATAATAATATAGACAGAAAAAAACTTGGAAGTATTGTATTTTCTAATAAAAACAAGCTTAAAAAACTTCAGGATATTACTTATTCTTATATAGAAAAAAAGACAGAAGATTTGATAAACTCCACTGATAAAGATGTTGTTATAGAAGCTGCTTTAATTATGAGGAGCAATATTTATAAACTTTGTAATAGTTTAGTTTTTGTTAATGCCAAAACTTCTAGTATCTTAAAAAGAATGCAAGAAACTAGAAACATATCAGAGCATCATGCAAGAAAGATATTAAAAATGCAAAGAGATGTAAAAAATAAGAAACTTGATGCCGATATTATTGTTAACAATATGAGAGATTATAATCATTTAGTAATTATATCTCGAAAATTAGGATGGCATTATGGAAATGAATCAAAAAGAAAACATGGAAGAAAGAGATTATTCTACTAATCTCAATAATCATCAAAAAAACAAAAGAACATTATATATAGTTAATTTTACACCTATAAGACTATTGGTATTTTCTGTAAGTGCCGCTAGTTTAGTATTATTTATATTTGTTATAGGTTTTCATTTAGGTTCTTCTAAAACTAGCTATGCTTCTAATAATAGTGCAGAAGTTTCAAGCGATATACTTATGAGAGAAAACAGCGGTGATTTAGATACTACTGATACTTTGGCTATGGCTAATGGTTTAAATACTCAAGAAAACACTATGCAAGAATCTAGTATTGTTGATTCAAATATAGATAATATTGAGCCTTTAAATAATAATGCTTCAAGCGGAAACAGCAGCAGTATTATTAGAGAGGGTGTATCTTCAGAAGACAGATATAATGAATACACTAAAAATTTAGCTTCAGAACTTGATGCTATTAATGCAAACATTAAAGGCGAACAAGCTCCAAATTCAACATATACACCTCCAGAGCAAATGATAGCTAGTGTAAAACCTATAGAGAAAAAAGAAGTAACTACAACTGTACCATATACTAGAAGCTCTTCTCAAGACTCTATTTATTTTATACAAGTAGCAGTTGGTTTTGATAAAGATAATACATATTCTGTAAGAGATACATTAAAAGCAAAATACCCAAAAACTTTTGTAAAAGAAGAAGTAGGCTCTGACGGAAAAACTATGTATAAAATTAAAATAGGAAGATATGAAACTAGAGAAGATGCTCAGAAGGTTTTAGCTGAAATTAAAAAGAATCCTGTTTATAAAGATAGTTATATTTATTCCGATAAGAAAGTAAGTTAATATTTTAAAGATATCCTAAAAGTTATTGTTAGTCCCCTTTTTAAAGCTATTTGCTTTGAGAGGGGATTAATTTTTTAAAAGAGCATCATTTCTTCTTCTTGTATATTAATTTTTTCTTTATGAAGTTCTTCTCTTGATTTGTATGAGACATTATATTTTTCTTCTAATGCTTTTATTTTTTTGTACATTTTCTCTTTATAATCATCTTTAAGAATACCATTGCTTCCATAAATATATAAATATTTCTTATAATGATTTGGAAAGTTCTCTCTAACAAAGTTTAAAAATATCTTTCTGCATTCACCGCAAAGTTTTAATGCATCAGCAGCACAGTAATCTATATCGCATTCTTTTGCTGTTTTAAAAATATTTTCTAATTCATCTTCTGTGATAAAAGGCATTACAGGCATTGTATGAATTGCAACTGTTGCTTTTGTTTTTTTGAACTCTTTTAATATTTCTAATCTTTTTAATGGGCTTATTACATTAGGCTCTATAAGTGATGAGAGTTTTTCATTTAATGTTGTTATAGTAACTGCTATTCTAACTGGCACTATATTTGAAAGCTCATCTATCAAATCAAAATCTCTTAATATTAAATCGCTTTTTGTAGATATGCACATTGGAGTTTTATATCTTATAAGAAGTTTTAATATATCTCTCATAAGTTTATAATCTTTTTCGCATTCTTGATAATTATCTGTAACGCTTCCTAAGTTAATAATATCCCTTTTCCAATTTCTTGATGATAACTCTTTTTCTAACATTTCTGCAATATTTTTCTTTACAAATATCTCACCAAAAAAATCTCTTGAGTTAATATATTTATGAGAATATACAGCAAAGCAATAGTAGCACTTATGAATGCAGCCTCTGTATATATTTAAATCATAACAGAAACCGTATTTATTATTTATTTTATTTAATGCTGATTTACAGTTAATTTCTCTATATTTAATCATTTATTATAATCTCTGTATAAAAATATTGTGTTTATTATAATACTGTATATTTATATTATGTCAATATATATTTGTGTTTATGTATTAAATAATATATAATTTTTTAATATTATAAAACATTTTATAAGGTGACATATATGAATGAAATAATGAATATATGCTTAATTTCAGATAATAATTTTGTAAACTATTTATCTACTTTAATAGTTTCAATATTAAAAAATTCAAATGATGAAGATAGGTTTCATTTTCACATAATAGAAGTAGATATTACGGAAGAAAATAAATCAAAAATAATGCAATTAAAAGAAATAAAAGAATGTGAAATAAGTTTCTATAAATCAACTAATATAGAAAAATATAAAAATATAAGCAATATAATAAAATCTAAACATACATGGCATAGCTGGCATTATAGTGTATTTTTAAAATTGGATATACCTTTTTTGTTTCAAAAATTAGATAAAATTTTATTGCTCGATGCTGATTCTATAATATTAGACAACATATATGATATATACAATTCAGATATATCAAATTTATATTGTGCTCCCCAAATATTTTTTGCTCAACTTCCAGAAGAATTAAAGAACTGGTTGAGAAGTATTGGTATAAAAAATCCTGATAAAGAGTATTTAACTAGCGGAGTGTTACTATTTAATTTAAAAAAAATAAGAGAAGAAATAGGGCTAGAAAATATAGATAAATTAATTGATGAATGTGTTTATAAATATTCAGATATTATATATACAGAAGAACATATACTATATTTTTTATTTAAAGATAAGATAAAATTTATTGATTTTGGTGTTGATACTTATGTGAAAAGTGGAGATAAAAATAGAAAAGTTAAGATAGTTACCTTTTATTTTGCTGGGGCTAATAATAAACCTTTGACTAAAAATTATATGGGTAGAATAAATTTATATTATAATAAATTTTGGGAATATTTTACTTTCACTCCATTTTTTAAAGATAATATATTTGAGTATATGAATATATTTGCTATGAATAAATATAAAGGCATATTATACAAATTAATAGATAAAATTGTTTGGTATATTCCTATAAGAAAATTAAGATATAGAACAAGAGAAAAAATGATTAATAAAGTAAATTCTATGATTGATTTTTAAAAGACATTATTAATAACTTTTTATATACGCCACATAAAACCATATTTTTTACCTATTTTTATTTTAATCTATATCTTTATTTAGATGTTTGTATAAAATATAATACTTTATATATACAAATAATAATTTTCTTTAGTAAGTTTAATATATTTCGATACAGTTAATGGATTATTTTAAATTAGATAAATAAAGGCAATTTTTAATTATGAAAGGTAAAAGAATTATCATAATAGGAGCTGGTCTATTACAAGTGCCGGCAATACAAATAGCCAAAGATATGGGATTATATACAATAGTATTGGATTATAATAAAGATGCTCCTGGAATGAAAATAGCAGATTATCCTATAATAGCGTCTACAAGAGATGTTGATGGGTGTGTGAGAGTTGCTAGGGCTTTAAGCAAAGAAATGGGTATAGATGGTGTTATTACTGTTGGAACCGATGCTTCTAGCACTGTTGCTGCTGTTGCCAATGCTTTGGGGCTTCCTGGCAATAGATTTGAAGATGCTTATGCTGCTTCAAACAAAATAAGAATGCGTGAGAGATTTAAGAAAAACAATGTTCCTCAGCCTAATTTTTTCCCTGTGTGGAATTATGATGAGGCGGTTGAGGCTTATAGAAATTTAACTAAACCTGTTGTAATAAAGCCTGCTGACAATATGGGGGCACGCGGAGTAATGAAGGTGTCTGATGAAAAAGATGTACTTAATGCTTTTAATAGGGCTAAAAGTGCTTCTCCTTCGGGTGAGGTTATAATAGAAGAGTTTATGGAAGGGCCTGAGCTTTCTATAGACATGCTTATTTATAATGATGAGATATATGTTACAGGTGTTGCTGACAGAATTATAGAATATCCTCCGTTTTTTATAGAGACTGGGCATATACTTCCTTCTGCTTTAGAGCAAGAAAAGATAGATGATGCAATCAATGTAATGAAGGCTGGTATAAAGGCTTTGAATTTAAAAATTGGTGCTGCTAAGGGAGATATAAAAGTAACAAAAAACGGTGCTATGGTAGGGGAGATTGCTGCGAGACTTTCCGGCGGTTTTATGAGTGCTTATACTTATCCTTTTGCTACTGGTGTAAACCTTATTAAAAATGCAATAGAGATAGCTTTAGGTAATCCTCCAAGTGATTTAAAGCCTAAATGGGATAGAGTTTCTGTTGAGAAGGCTTTTTTACCTGGTACAGGAATTATTGAATCTATAGAAGGCTTGGAAAATGCTAAAAATATAGACGGTGTAAAAGAGATATTTATTAAAACAAAGGTAGGCGATATATTAGTTTCTCCTACAAGCAATCTTGATAAGGCTGGAAACGTTATAGCTGTGGCAGATACTAGAGATAAAGCTATTGAAATTGCTAACAAGGCTATAAATGCTGTTCATTTTAAGCTAACCGATGAAAAATCTCTTACAATAGAAGAAATTAAAAAAGTATCAAAAGAAAAGTTATCTTCAAAACATAATGTTGATTATTTGTTTGATGAAAATAAAGATACAGGATTGGAAAATTATTCTTTCTCTCCAAGCATAATACATAATGATGATAAAGATGTTAGTTTGCAAACTAGTATATTTAATATGCATTTGTCTCAGCCTATTATAATAGATACTATTCATAACCTTCCAGAAGCTTTAGACGGTATAATGGATATAAAAGAATATTATAACATCACTATGGATATAGCTTCAAACTCTGAGATACTTGCTATACTCAATGATTTTAATAATGATGAAATATTTAATTTAGCTATCCAATCTATCAAAGAACATAAGAGAGGAATTGTTATGATTAGCGGTAATAACTCTCAAGATGTTATAATGAGAAAGCTTAAAGAGGCACAAAAAAATGGAGCTTGTGCTGTTGGAATAGATTTGTCTTATTATTATAATGGCTGTGAAAATAATATACATCTAAAAACTCATAAAGAAATAAATTATATTCAAAAACATTTGGACATACCTCTAATAGTAAAAGGCATATCTAATGAAAAAGATATAGTTAATAATAACTTAAATAATGTATATTTTTCTAATAATAATAAGTATTCATTAAAAGGTATGAAAAAAGTTTCCGATACTATTAGTAGCATAGCTTTAAACTTGCATAAGAATAAAATGCAAATTAATATTTTGGCAGAATCACCTAAATACGGCGGAGAATTATTTAAGTATTATGCTTTAGGTGCTAATGTTGTTTGCGTGACAGAAGAGAGTTTTATTTCTATTGTAAGCAAAGGCAGAAAAGGACTTGAATATATGATTTATTCTACTAAAGAAGAATTAGAAAGAATGATGAAAATATTCGGATTCAATAAATTAAAATATGATAATACCGTATGGTGCAAAAATTAGGTAGTTATTTATGGAAGTAAAAGAAATTAGCTTATCAAAATCATACCTTTATGGTTTTTTTGCTGCTATGATAAGCACTCTAATATATAGTGCTATAGCAATACCTATTTATATATTACTTATCTCTTCAAACCCTAATAACTTTTTGGTTTATTTGCTTTATACTTTGGATATTTGGGTTTGGATATGGATATCTATGTCTATATTATATGCTTTTGTTGTGGTGTTTATATTTTCTGCAAAAGAGCATGAGGCTAATTTAAGAAAAAGTATAGGAAATATTTTATTTTTTGTTGTTACTTCTATAGTGATGCTTCTTTCTTTAAGCTATATACCAGAAATACAAAAAATATTATACAGACAAGAATATACTTTCTATAGCACAATATTATCTCTATGCTTATTTTTTATGGCTATATTTTTATCTTATAATATAAGAAATATTATATTCTTTATGTATAATTTAATATTATTTAATTTAGGATATGAATCTGCTAATTCTTCTAATAATTCATCTGATGAAGCAGAAAAAACTAATACTTTAGAATATGAAATATTTAATAATACATTAAAAACAGTAATATCATTTTCACAAAGACATAATTATGCTATAGGTATAATGGCGTTTAATATATCTAATGCTAATGATATAATAGAGCATTATGACAGACTTGGATATTATAAGATAAGAAAAGATTTGGTTGCTTTTATAAAAAAAGAAGCTAGAGCAGGCGAGAGTCAATGTTTGATAGATGATGATATTATATATATAATAGTATATGCTAATGAAGAAGAGGCTTTGAAGATTACTAAGAGATATTTAAAGATGCTTCAAAATTATAACTTTAGCTATAATGGCGATAATATAGATGTGAAAGTGTCTATGGCTGTTAGCGGATTTGATTTTGCTGATAATAAGGCTAATAAAATATCAATATTTACAGTTAAAGATAATTTAACTGATAAGATAAAAGAAGCTTTAAGGGAATCTAAAGAAACAGAAAGCCCTGTTATAGTTTATCAAAAAGGAATATAATAGTGGAATTTTCAATTATACTTATAATGATGCTAATAGTTGTATTGGGAGTTGCAACTAATTTTATTGTAAAGAGCGGTTCTTATCCTGCCAAATTAAAACGCATTACTCAATTTTATGAAGATGGTAATGTTGAACTTGCAATGAAAGAAATCAATGAACTTGACCCGAAATTTAGAAAAGACCCAATTATATTATGGTATAGTGCCAATTTATATTATAAACAAAATCAGTATATATTGGCTATGGCAGCATTGCAATCTATGTTAGACGGTGCTTATTTTACTAAAGATATTACCGAATTAAAGGTGCGTGAGTTTTTGGCTAATATTTATGAAGAGACTGGAAACTCTAAAAAGGCTTTAGATGAATATGATTATATAATAAAAATAAAAAATCAGGATTATGATTCTTTATATAAAGCAGGTCTTATATCTTATCAAAGCGGTGAGTGGATATTGGCTCAAAAATATTTGTCATTGGCAGCTACACGTAATGACAGTAATCCTGAATTATTGTATATGCTTGCTTTTTCTTATTATAAAATGAGAAGCTATCATGCAGCTCAGCAAAATATTGAAAAGGCTATAGCTTTGGATTCTTCTAATTATAATTATCATTTACTTTATGGAAGGATATTATCAGCATCTAGAGATTTCCAAAATGCTGTAAAAGAATTAGAAATATCTTATGACAGCAGTTTTATAGATAATAAGGATAGTATATCATTAGATTTGGCTAATTCTTATTATGAGCTTGGAGATTATGATAAGGCTAATAAATATTATAGAGAAGTGCTTACTAAAGATAATATTGCAAATGAGAAAGTTGTAGATGAAAGATATAGATATGCTGAAACTTTGGTTAAACAAAAACATTTTGAAGAGGCTGTTAAACAGTGGGAGATAATAAAATCTATAAGAAACATATATTTAGATGTTGATCAGAAATTAAAAACTTATAGTTCTATCATAGCTAATAATGCATTTAGAACAGCTTTGGAAATGGACGTTATTGATTATTTGGAAAAACATTTCTATAGAATATTAACTTTAAATGGATATATTGTAACAGACCATACTAAAAAGTCTGATAGTTTAGTTTTCTTTGTAACTATTAAGAAATTTGGTTCTGAAGGTCAATCATATAAGAGTACTTTTGCTTTGGATACTTCTGGATATCCTATGAGACAAAATACTGTAGATGAGTTTATGGATTATGCTAGGGCGTATAAGAGTGCTCACTCATTCTTAATTAGTATAGGTGATTTTGCTCCTAATTTGAAAGTTGATGATACTGTTATGATTATAGAGCCTGAAAGATTTGAAGCTATTATTGAAGGCGTTATATCATTCAGCGATTAATTATTTTTGTAAAGCTATATATTGCAAAAAAAAGTAAAAACTCTTACTTGCAAAAAAAGAAAAATATATTATTCTTTTTTTAAAAATGTTTGGAGTTTTTATGATTAAGAAAGTATTATTATTAGTTTTATTTTTATTTGTTGCTTGCAATAATAAAGATAATTTGGATAAAAATCAAGAAAATACTGAAAATGTAGAAAATAATTATATAGATACTAATCAAAACGCTTTACCTGAAACAGCAACAACTACTACTACAGTTAAAAGTGATGGTGATTACAATGAATGGTTTTCGCCTTATACTTTTATGAAAAATGATAATGGCTCTATGGCTCAATTAGCTTTGAATGATATGGTTTTGCCGGAATATAATATTGCTCAATTTAGATTTACTTACATAGATGAAAATTTAATAAAGACTTATTTTTATTCTAATGCCACTATTGATAATGACGGAGCTGATATGTATGCTCAGTCTGATACAGGCTATACAATAAGAGGCAATTATTATAATAAAAACTTTACCATTACAACAAAAATAGATGAAGTAGATATTAGTGCTTCAGATTTTATTTCTGCTGTATCATACAATTATTTATACACAAACTCATCTCAAAATGATTCTCTTGGAAATGGTTCTACTTTCTTTTATAAAGATTCTATATTTGTTATTATTCCAAAAGATACAAATAATTTAGAAGTTTATGATAAAATAACTTTGGATATTAATAATAATATTGATAATATTGTACGTGATGAAACATTATGGCTAAAAAATGAAACTCTTCCTTTTTTTGAAAAGGCTATGAGTGATTTTTATAATGACTGGTATACGAACTCGGATTTTAATTATGAGTATATAGCTGGTAAAGATATATTATATTTTAATGATACAACAATATCTATAAATAGCTATTCTTCTATCTATATGGGAGGAGCTCATGGTGTTTATAATAATACATCTTTAGTTTATTCTCTTAAAGACGGAGAAAAAATCTCAATTACAAATTTAATAAAAGATTTTAAAGATGAAAAATTGCGTATAAGTATGAAATCTAAGCTTCTTTCTATAAGCGACAGAACAGAAGAAGATTATTTAGTTCCTTTAGATGAAATAACTTTAGAAGATACTAGTTTTTATGTATATAAAGACGGCATTCACTTTGTATGGCCTATTTATACTATTACAGCATATGTTCAAGGTGAAACAGAAATAGTTTACTCTTTTGACGAAATAAGACCTTTTGTAAACGAAGCGTACTTATATATATTAGAGGAATAATAGTTTTGTATGTAGTATAGTTTATGAACTTGACTTTTAATAGTAAATTTGCTATACTGTATTCATAAAACAATATAATTAATTTATGGTAAGTATTTATGACTGAAGAACAAAATGAACAATCTCCAGAATGTGGAGGTATTTATTGTGCTAATTGCAGGTATTGTGTACTTTTTAGAAAGGCTAGCGGAATAGACGGCTCACAATATTTGCTAAGAGTAAAATGTACTCAGGAACAATGGCGTAAAAAACTTGGTGAAGAAAAAATGTACAAGTATTTTACAGTTGCAAGAAGAACTGTAGAAAAATGCGACGATTATAAGGATATGGGAGATTTAAGAAGTTTCCTAAAAATCTTACGAAAAAGTTTGCCAGTACGCGATGAAGTCTATTCTATAAAAAAATAGTGGATTTTATTGGTGAAAAAAACTTATTATTTATTGCTTATTTTTGCTTTATTTACAATCTCTTGTGCTACAACTGTAAAAGTTGATGCAGAAGAAAGATATCCTAAAATCATAGCAGAAAAAGCTTATACTGAATTTAATAATAAAAGATATAAAACTGCTATAGCATACTATCAGTATATCATAGATAATTTTGATAGAAATAATTTTGCTAAAGATGTTTCTTGGGCTTATTATGAGATTGGTTTCTGTTATTATTATCAGAATAAGTATGAAGAGGCTATAGATTATTTTAATATTGTTATCAATGATTTTGCTGTTTTGCCTCCTAAAGTATTAGCTCAAAAAGTTATGCAAGATATTTATACTAAAAAACCAAAATTGAAACCTATTGAAACAGTAGAAGAAGTAATAATTGATGAAGATATTGAGCAAGTAGTGGAAGAATAATGAAAAAAATTAGTATAATGCTAAGATTGATACTAAGCTTTTCTATTATTAGTATTATTTCAATATTGTTTATATTCTTGCTATATAATATATATACTAGAGGCGAAGGTAAAGTATATGATTTGCCGGTATATATTTTTGTTTCACTTCTTATATACAAAAACTTTATTCCTTTTATTATAGCTTTAAGTGTATATTCTGCATTCTTTAAAGGCTCTTATTTGCCAGGATTACAAATATCTAGAATGATTGCTATACCTATTGCTTTAATAGTTGTATTAACAGCATTCTTTGCTTTTTATGATTATTTCTTGGCTAATAAATTGGTGTATGCGTTAAAAGAATACAATACAAATAAAGATTATAAACATTTCAATCAGTATAAATTATCGCTTAAAGAATATGAATATCAAAGGGCTCAGCAGGAATTTGATAATGGTAATTTGAATGAGGCTGAGAAGTTCGCTAGAAACGCTTTAATATATGATAGAAATGATGGTAATATTTTATTATTATTAAAGGATATTGAAAATAAAAGAATTGAATTGGAAGAGATTGCCAATACTGATAGGGCTACTTATGTAAATAATTTGCTTTCTCAAGGTTCTAGAGCATTTAGTCTTTCAAATTATAATCTTGCTAATAGATATTATACTGATGTGCTTAAAATTGATAGATATAATCCTTTAGCTATTTATTATCTTAATAAAATTAGCATTATACAAAATAATAAGCCTTTATATATTGGTAAAAACTTTTATGAATCATTAGCATACGGCAAGCTTGCAGATACTATAGAATTATATAGAAAAGGAAGTTTTTGGAAGGCATATAGCAGTATATCTAATTTGTATGTTAATTATCCTAATATAAATGAAATTGGCATCTATTATTCCTTGATAGTTGATAGTATTAATAGATATGATTTTTTTATAGATAGAGCACATGAGATTAGAAAGTTTTTTATAGATGATTATTATTCTATAACAAATACCACTATGCTAGAAAATAATGGTATTACTTTAATGCTCAATAATAATACTATGCTTTGTGCTCTTTATAGTATTTTCTTTGGAGAGTCATTATATTTATATGATGTATCCATTATTAATTTAGATAATCAATTAAAAGCTACAAATAAAGTAATATATAAATATGGTAAAATAACTGATTCATTTAATAATCCAGATATGAAAAATATTATTTTAAAAGCAAAATTTAATGATTTGAATAATACTTATGATAATAATAATTTAAATGAAAATATTATAAGTATTAATATATCTGATAGTGCTATAAAAAATATTAAAGATTATGCATTTAGAGTATTAGCTTATACAGGATTAAAAGATATTATAAGTTTAAAATCTGAGCTTCCTTCTTTTGGTTATTCTAACGATGTTATAATTGATATTTTATTTAAAAAGATTTTAACACCAATTTATTATTTACTTTTATTTATAATAATAGCATATTTCTCATTTAGATATAATATTTATATTAAAAAAGATGTTTCCTTTGGTGTAGTTTCCAATTTAATAGGTATTATTGGTACTATATTATTTGTATTGCTTTATGTTATAGCGGTTGATTATATATCATCACATATATTAATGCTTTTAGGTATTAATGTGAGTATTATAATAATGTTAGTTTTTGCTGTGGTAATGATATTAGCTTTGTTGCTTCAGATGTCAAGAATAAATAAATATGTTAAATAATGTATATTCAAAATCAGAAATTACTGAATATTTAAAGAGTAAGTCTATATTCCCAAATAAAAATAGAGGTCAAAATTTTTTATGCGACAGAAATATTGCTTATAATATAGCAAACACTGTGCCAAAAGATATTTTGAGAGGTGATTATGCTATAGAGATAGGAGGGGGATTAGGCTCTTTAAGTAATGTGCTTGTTGATATATATAAAAATAATCTTACTATAGTTGAATATGATAATGCTTTGTATAATCATTTGAAAGAAACTTATAAAGATATAAATATTATTCATAATGATATACTAAAAGTTGATATTAACGATATAGATAAAAACAAAAACTTTGATGTATACGGTAATATTCCATACAATATAGCAAGTCCTATAATAGAGTGGCTTTTTTGTGATTGCTATAATAGGTGGAATTATGCTGTTTTTATGGTGCAAAGTGATTTTGCAAATAGGTTAATTGCCAAAGAGGGCAGTGAAGATTATTCTGCTTTAACATTGTTTGCAAGTTTTATGTCTGATATTAAATTAGAGTACAATGTATCAAAAGAAGTTTTTTATCCAATACCTAAAGTAACATCATCTATTATAAGCATTAAGCCTAAAGAAGTTGATTTAAGTATGCTTAATATTTTTAAATCTGTTTCAAAGACATTGTTTCACAACAGAAGAAAAACTATAAAAAATAATTTCCTAAAATCTCCATACATTGATATTGATAAAGATAAAATAGATGAAATATTAGAAAAGGCAAATATTGATAAAGAGATTAGAGGGGAGTCTTTGAGTATAGAAAAAGTAAAAGAACTTTCTCTAATAATAAAAGATTATATTTAATTATTATCTCTTTGTTTTATTGAGTTTATTATACCATTTATAGTTTTATCATCTTTTTTGCTGTTAGCATTATATATAGCAGTTATTTGAATGATGTTATTTCCGTTTATCATTATAAAGCTTCTTTGATATGTTTTGTTTGGTCCATAGTAATAACTAATTAGCATATCGTAGGCGTTAGTTTGTTCTTTGTAGTATCCTTCTTTTTCTACCTTTACTTCTTTTAATACTTTATTATTGATAACTCCATTTATTATGCCTTCTTTTGAGGCTAGTATATCTATTGGATAATTAGATTTTGTATATGAAACATTGTATATAGAGGTTTTTGTTTCTATGCCGTATGAATCTATTATTTTAAAGTTTGGATTATATTCTATCATATTGTTTATATAATTTTGCTCGAAGTTTTCTGGTATATCTATTGTTATATCATCGAAGATTACGGTTATATTTTCTATTTTTTTACAAGATGATAGAATTATAGTGATAAGTAAAATATATAATAATTTTTTATTCATAATAATTTATTATACATTAATAGTATTTTTAAAGCAAAAAAATATCAAATTTTAATATAAAAAGTTGTAAAAATATTTCTATGTTTTATAATGTTTTCTATAAGAGGTGGTAAAATATTATGAGAAAAACAAAAATAATAGCAACTTTAGGACCTAGATGGTCTAATGAAGAAATGGTAAAAAAGATAATAGAGAATGGGGCTAATGTATGCAGGCTTAATTTTTCATTTGGAAGCTATGGTGAACATTTAGAGAGAATAAACATAATAAGAAAAGTTTCTGATGAGTTGGGTAAACCTGTAGCTATATTAGCAGATTTACAGGGACCTAAAATAAGAATAGGTAAGCTAAAAGAGAATATCACTGTAAAAGAAGGCGACATTGTAAAATTAAGCGGACATAAAGAAACTAATGATGAAAGCATAATACCAACTACGCATGAAAACATTGCTCATGATGTAAAGAGTGGTTCATTGCTTTTGATAGCTGACGGTACTATACAGCTTATAGTGGAATCTAGTGATGAGGCTTCAAAACTTGTTGTATGTAAGGTTATAACTGGAGGTACTATATTAAGCAGTAAGGGTATTAATTTGCCTGGTGCTCATGTAACAACAGAGGTGCTAACAGAAAAAGATGTTAGTGATGCTTTATTTGCTGCTAAAAACGGTGCTAATTATTTGGGTATGAGTTTTGTAAGAAGAGCAGAAGATGTTATAAGACTTAGAAAGATATTAGATGATAATAATTTTCAGCATGTTGGAATTGTGTCAAAAATAGAAAATACAGAATCATTAGAAAATTTGGAAAGTATAATAAAAGTGTCTGATGGTGTAATGGTGGCAAGAGGAGACTTGGGAGTAGAGATACCATTTGGAGAGGTTCCTGTTTGGCAGAAGAAGATACTAAAAATGGCAAACGATATGGGTAAAATTACAATAATAGCTACCCAAATGCTTGAGAGTATGACAAAAAGCCCAGTGCCATCAAGGGCAGAGGCTAGCGATGTTGCTAATGCTGTATTAGACGGTACTGATGTTGTGATGATGTCTGCTGAGACTGCTTCGGGAGATTATCCTATAGAGTCTGTTAAGGCTATGGTTTCTATAGTAGAGGCTGCTGAGAAATCTGTTAATAAAACTTCTCATGACAATATGACTTATTTAGACAGCGGAGTTAATGATGCTTTGGCTGATAGTGCTTCTTATTTATCATATAGTTTAGATAATAAGGCGATAATAGCTCTTTCAAGGTCTGGAAGAACAGTTAGAAATCTATCTAAAAAAAGACCAAAAACTCCTATAGTATTTATGTCTGCTGACAGCAATCTTTGTAATGGTCTTGCTATATGTCATAATGTTTATACTATACATATGCCTGAAGATTTGAACTTTAGTGCTGGTATTAACCATGGAGGTGAGATTAACATACTTGAAGATACTTTGGTAGAGCATAAATTAGCAGAACATGGCGACAGAATAATAGTAGTGAGCGGCAGCAAATGGCAGGGTAGGTGGCAAGAGAATAGCGTTCGTATAGTAGTTATGCACTAAATTTGTATGTAAAAGAATAGTTATTTCTTATCATTTTTCGACCTTTTAAACAAAAAAGTCGGTAATTTTAAAGTTGCAAAATAGACTTGACAAATTTAGTATATTTTGTTTTAATTAATGTAAGCGTAGTTAAATAATTTTAGGGATAATTATGGATTTAAATCTTAAAAATAAAATAGCTTTAGTAACAGGCGGAAGCAGAGGAATAGGAAAAAAAATAGCAGAGGCTTTGGCTAATGAAGGAGCTAATGTTGTTGTTACTGCTACAAATATTAATAAAGCTCAAGAAGTTGCTGATGAATTAAAATCAAAATATAATGTAGAGACACTTGCTTTAGTTCATGATGTGAAATCTAGCGAATCTTGTAAAGATGTTGTTGCTAAAACTATAGAGAAATTTGGTTCTATTGATATATTAGTTAATAATGCTGGTATTACTAGAGATATGCTAGTTATACAAATGGACGACAGTGCTTGGAACGATGTTATAGATACTAATTTATCTGGAGCATTTTACACTTCAAGAGAAGTTGCTAAAAGCATGTTAAGAGCAAGAAAGGGTAAGATAATTAATATATCAAGCGTTATAGGAAAAATGGGTAATGCTGGTCAGGTGAATTATGCAGCAGCTAAGGCTGGTATTATAGGTATTACTAAATCTATGGCGAAAGAGTTTGCTCCTCGCGGAATATGCGTTAATGCTATAGCACCTGGATTTATTCAAACAGATATGACTGGTGTACTTGCTGAAGATGCTGTAAAAAAGATAATGGATATTACACCTTTAAAAAAGTTAGGTAATGCTGAAGATGTTGCTAATATAGTTGTATTTCTTGCATCAGACTTGAGCAATTATATAACAGGGGAAGTTATAGCCGTTGATGGCGGAATGTCTATGTAATAGTTAATAAAGTTGCTTTGCACTTTATAATAAATTAAAAATAATAATAAATTAATAAAAGGAGATTCAATATGGCATTAATCGATGAAATTAAGGATGTTGTTGCTAATCAATTAAACATTTCAGACAAAAGTAAAATCACAGATACAGCTTCTTTCGTAGATGATTTGAACGCTGATTCACTTGATTTAGTAGAACTTATTATGGAATTAGAAAAACGTTATGATATCAAAATTCCTCAAGAAGAACAAGAAAAAATTAAAAATGTAGCTGATGCTGCTAAATATATTGAAGAGCATAAGAAGTAATTTTCTTAAAGATATTAATTATTCCCGTAATATTTTTGCGGGAATTTTTTATTTATAACATATAGGAGTTATTATGAGCGAACGTAGAGTTGTTATTACGGGTCTTGGAATTGTAAGTTGTCTTGGAAATGATGTTAAAACTTTCTGGGATAATCTTCTTAATGGTGTTTCTGGAATCAAGCCTCTTAGCAAATATTTTGATCCAGAAAAAGAACAATTAGTTACTAGAATAGGCGGTGAAGTAGCTGCTTTAGAAGGTGATTATTATTCTGATAAGAAGATGCTAAGAAGACTTGACCCTTTTATAACTTATGGTGTATATGCTGCTTATCATGCTTTAAAACAGGCTGGTATAGAGCCTAAGACAGGTTTTGATCCTTTGAGAGCAGGTTGTGTTCTTGGCAGCGGTATAGGCGGTATCACTACTCTTTTAAATAATCATAATGTAATACTTGCTGACGGACCAAGCAGAGTTTCACCTTTCTTTGTTCCTATGCAAATTATTAATATGACACCTGGTTTAATAGCTATGGAATATGGCATGAATGGTCCTAATTATAGTACAGTTACTGCTTGTGCTTCTTCAAACCATTCTATAGGTTTAGGATACAAGCATATTAAAGATAATGAAGCTGATATTATGATAGTTGGCGGTTCTGAAGCTACTATCAATCCTCTTACTATAGCTGGATTTAATAATGCTAGAGCTTTATCTACTAAAAATGATGAACCTACTAAAGCTTCTAGACCTTTTGATAAGGGCAGAGACGGATTTGTTATAGCTGAGGGTGCTGGTATACTTGTACTTGAAGAGTATGAGCATGCTAAGAAAAGAAATGCTAATATACTTGCTGAAGTTTGCGGTTATGGATTTACTGCTGATGCTAATCACATTACTGCACCTTTAGAAGATGGTGCTATGGGTGCTAGAGCTATGTCTTTGGCTATAGAGTCTGCGAAAATTTCTCCAGACAAGATTGACTATGTTAATACTCATGGTACTTCTACTCCTGTTGGAGATATTGCTGAGATTAAGGCTATTAAAAAGGCATTAGGTGAAGACCATGCTAAAAAGATAAAAGTTAACTCTACTAAGTCTATGACAGGTCATGCTTTGGGTGCTGCTGGCGGAATAGAGGCTATTGCTACTGTAATGAGTATAATAGATTCTAAAGTTCACCCTACTATTAATGTTGAAGAGCAAGACCCTGAATGCGATTTAGATGTTGTTGCTAATACAGCTCAAGACAAAAAAATAGAATATGCTATAAGCAATTCTTTTGGTTTTGGCGGACATAATGCTTCTATAGTATTTAAAAGAGTATAATAAATAGTTGATATAATAATTTAAAAGTCATATTTAGTTTAATTACTAAGTATGACTTTTTTATTTGCACAAATATTTTATATAATATTCTAAAGAACTATATTTTGTCATATAAGTTTTTGTTTTCTTCAATTTTTTCCCACATACGCTCTGCGTACTTCGTCAAAGTTTTTATTCTTCGGATACACTTTGCGAAAGTGCAAATACTTAAGTTCTTAATCTATTTTTAGCGAAAGTACAAATAGATTATTTTTGTATATATAAGATAATATCATATGTTTTTAGCTATATTTTATAAAAATGCAGTTCTTTTGGTTCTTTTATACCAATAAAAGAACTGGGGGTACGGGGGCTAGCCCCTGCAATAATTAAAATTAAAAAAATAAATTTTGAAAAACTTTAAAATTTTTAAGTATATATACTACAATATATTTTTTATATAAGTTTTTGTTTTCTTCAACTTTTTCCCGCATTCGCTCTGCGGACTTCATCAAAGTTTTTGCCCTTCGGGCACGCTTTGCGAAAGTGCAATATATTATTTTTATTATAACAAATACAATAAAATGATGCTATATGTTTTTAGATATATTTCATAGAAATGCAGTCTTTTTGGTTCTTTGTGGCAATACCTAAAGGTACTTCCTTCGGTCGCAAAAGAACTGGGGGTGTGGGGGCTAGCCCACGCAATAATTAAAATTAAAAAATAAATTTTGAAAAACTTTAAAAATTTTCTAATAAAAAAAGCGATAGGGCTTATTATAACTCTATCGCTTTAATATTCTTATCTTTATTAATTATTTATACTTCTTTGATATATACTTTGTTCATAGTTGAGTTTACAATAGGGTTGTCGTTGTGGTCTCTTTGTAAAGCAACTATCTTATCGGCAACGTCCATTCCGTTAACAACATTGCCCCAAACTGTATATTGTCCGTCTAAGAAAGGGCAGTCTGCTACACAAATAAAGAATTGTGAACCAGCACTGTCTGGATGCTGACTTCTTGCCATAGAGCATATTCCTCTTTTGTGTGATACATCATTAAACTCAGCTTCTATATTAAAACCAGGGCCTCCTGTACCATGTAAATGCCTTTTAGTAGGGTCTTTACTAGTAGGGTCGCCGCCTTGTATCATAAAGTTAGGTATTACTCTGTGAAATCTAATTCCATCATAAAAGCCTTCATTTGCTAATTTTTTAATAGCTTCCACATGTTTAGGAGCTTTGTCAGGATAGAATTCTATTTCTATAGTGCCGTAATCTGTTTCTATAAATAAATGTTCCATTATTTTTCCTTTATTTATTATTTTACATATACTTTATTCATTTTAGCAGGAGTAAGAGGGTTATCATTAGCATCTCTTTTAAGATTAACTATCTTGTCTACAGTATCCATTCCCTTAATAACCTCACCCCAAACAGTATATTGTCCATCTAAAAAATGACTATCAGCTACACAAATAAAGAACTGTGAACCAGCACTATTTATATTCTGACTTCTTGCCATAGAACATATTCCTCTTTTATGAGAAACATCATTAAACTCAGCAGGTATTACAAAGTCAGGACCTCCTGTACCATGTAAAGCTCTGTTAGGCTGTTTGCTTAATGGGTCTCCTCCTTGTATCATAAAACCAGGTATTACTCTGTGAAAGAGTGTGCCGTTATAAAAGCCTTCATTTGCTAATTTTTTAATAGCTTCCACATGTTTAGGAGCTTTGTCAGGATAGAAAGCTATCTCTATAGTACCATAATCTGTTTCTATAAACAAATGCTCTTTAGATGTTTTTGGCTTCTGTGCCAATAATACTGCTGTAAATGTTATTATCGCTAAAAATGATAATAAAATGATTTTTGTCTTTTTCAACATTAAACTTTATTTCCTCTCTTATATATATTATTTATTTTATATCTTTTATATTACCATACTCATTATTAGAGTCATAAGTACCATCTCTAGTTTCACCTTTAAGACTAGGTATTAATAATATTTGTCCGTTTATGATGATATTAGGGTCTTTTATTTTATCTTTATTAGCTTCATATATTTTTTTCCATAAATTACCATCACCATATATAAAGTCATAAGAAGCTATTTTCCATAATGAATCAGTACCAACTTTTCTATATTGAACTTTATAATATTTAGGGAATAATACTCCTGTTGTTTCTACTATAGTAGTTTCTTGATTATAATCAGCACCATTGTACATAGCATTAACCATTTCTATTACAAGTTTTGAATTAAATAATGAATTAGAAAAATCTTCACCGTCTAATGCTTGTTTAGCAAATATTAATGTAGTTGATGCTTGATTATAATTAGTCATTTTTGTTTCATTATATCCATCTTCTTTAGCTTTATTTAGAGCTTCTTGTGCTTTTGCATAAGCTATAGGAGCTTCAAGCATATCTAATATATTAATTGCTTCATTTGCATTTGAAATAGAGCTGTTATAGTCTTTTGCTTTTGAGAACATTACAGCGTTATATCTTAAATTTAATATTTTATTATCATTGCTGTCAGCGTTAGTTATAGCACCTTCATTGATAAGATAATCTCTTCTTAAACCTATTGATACCAAATCATAACCTAATTTAGATTTTAAAGAAGAATCAGTATATTTTGTTATAGAGTTGCTGTAATCTGTATCATTAGTAGCAGCATTAAATATAGTGTTTCCAGATTCATAGTCCATAACAGAGTCTTCATAAAGAGATATAGAAGATTCATTAGTATCTCCTCCAACACCTTTAAGTAAAGCTAAGTTTCTTTCAGCATATCTTTGAGCATTCAAAACTAATCCATATACTCCAAATTTAGCTATAACTTTATCAGAATATTCTTTACTTTGTTTAGAAAACTCAACGCTTTGAGTATAATCACCAGCATTATGAGCCTCTATAGCTAATTCTCTATATCTTTGTGCTAATTGATAATCTTCACTGTCTTTTATATTTTCATTTGTAATATTAGTATCTTGTCCATATATTAAATAACAAGCTGCAAAAAGAATTAATAATACTTTTTTCATAATAAAACTCCATATTAATTATTAGTAGGATTTTCTAAAACTTCTATTTGTTTAATTTTATCATCAGCCTCTTGAATACCTTTTAGGCTGTTATCAAATAGTTCTTTTGTATTAAAGAAAGCTTTGCTATGATAATCTCTTGTTTTAAGGAAAGAATCAACAGCAAGCTCATAGTTATTTGTGCTTAAAGCAGATAAAGCATTAATATAGTTTAATTCAGCAAGTTCATAATTTTCTTTATCAACTATATATGCTTTAATATCTTTAGAATATACTCTATTTCTTGAAGTTTCAGCTTTTAATTCTTCAGCATATACAGGCAAACCTTCATTTAAAACAACTAAATATGCATTTGAAGCAGTAGTGAGCAATTCTTTTACAGTATCTGGTTCTTTATTTTCATCTATAAGTATAGTTGCTTCTGCAAAGCTTGATTCAGCTATATCGAATTGTTCTTTAGAATAATTTTGAAGTTCGTATTTAATCGTTTTATCTCTTAAAGTTGAAGCATCTTTATACTCTTTAAGCGGCATAGATGCTCCGCAAGATATGATAACAGATAAAATAGAAGTAAGTATTGTTATGTGTTTGATTGCTTTCATAATATTATACTCCGAAAAAACTACAATATTTTATTGTTCTAATATAATATTACAGAAGATAAAAGTCAATAGTTTATTATAAATAATATAATTTTACAATAAAAAAAGCACTGATAATAAAAACTATCAATGCTTTAAGATTTATCAGATTAGATAAGTTTATAGTAAACCTAATCTGCGTTCTTTTTTGATTTTTCTTTTCATTCTTTTAAGAGCTTTTTCTCTTTGAAGTTTTTTCTCAAGAGAAGGTTTTTTGTAGAATTGTTTTTCTTTTAATTCTTGTAAAATACCTTCGTTTTCGCAAGCTCTTCTAAATCTTTTAATAACGCTTTCAACTGGTTCACCTTCATTAGCGAAAATACGTACCAATTAACTCACCTGCCTTTTGATTAAAGTTATTAGCGGCGAAGGGACTTGAACCCCTGACACTGCGGATATGAGCCGCATGCTCTAACCACCTGAGCCACGCCGCCAAGAATAAAAAAAGCCTTTATTATTGGCTATTAGCGGGGGCAGGACTTGAACCTACGGCCTTTGGGTTATGAGCCCAACGAGCTACCAACTGCTCCACCCCGCGATGTATAAATATTGATATGCATATTATACTATTTGTTAAAAAAGTCAAGTATTTTTTTACAATGAAATTTAGATAAAATATTTCATTATACTAATATTATTATTAATGTTATAAAAAATTACTTATTAATAATAACTTGACAATACTTATATCTTAAATTATAATTGGCTCAAATAATTTTAAGAGGTTTTAATCTATGTCAAAAGAATCCTATAAAGATAGAATGGAAAAGGCTATTAATAGTTTACAAAATGATTTGAAAGGTATTAGAACAGGAAGAGCAAATGCTTCTATATTAGATGGTGTAAAAGTGGAAGCTTACGGCAGCAGTATGCCGCTTAAACAAGTTGGAAACGTTTCTACTCCTGATGCTAAAACTATAATGATACAGCCTTTTGATAAAGCATTGGTAGGAGACATAGAAAAGGCTATATTAAAAGCTGATTTGGGTTTCAATCCTTTTAATGACGGCGGTAATATTAGAATTATGGTGCCTGAGCTTACTAAAGAAAGAAGAGAAGAATTAAAAAAAGGTGTAAGACATAGAGGCGAAGAAGCTAAGATTGCTATACGTAATATAAGAAGAGATGAAAACGATATTATAAAAAAAGATTTAAAAGATAAAACTATTACTGAAGATGAATCTAAAAATCTTGAGAAAAAAATACAAAATGATACAGATAGTTATATCAAAAAAGTTGATGAGTTAATTACTTCAAAAGAAAAAGAATTAGATAAAATATAATTATGATGACAGAAAAGGATAATAAAGTTCCTTCACATGTTGCTATAATTATGGACGGTAACGGCAGATGGGCTAAAGCTCGAAACAAGTCTAGAAGTTTTGGACATAGGGCTGGAAGTGAAAATGTTATTAATATAGTAGAAGCATGCTGTGAACTTAATATTAAATATCTAACATTATATGCTTTTTCTACAGAGAATTGGAAAAGACCTGAAGAAGAAAAAAAGGCTTTATTTAAGCTTCTAAAAGAGTTTTATAAAAAAGAAATTAAAAGACTTATTTCAAATAATATTTTGGTAAAGCATATAGGAGATATATCTAAATTTCCAAAAGATACTATAGAAACTATAGAAGAAACAGAAAAAGAAACTCTAGAGAAATGCAAAAATCCAATACTTACAGTGGTGTTGGCATTAAATTATGGTTTTAGAGATGAGCTTAAAACTGCTATAAAAAATATGTATTCTGATGTATTATCAAATAAGATTAATATAGAAGATATTGATGAGAACTCTATAGGAAATTATTTATATACAAAAGATATACCAGACCCAGATTTTGTAATAAGAACTTCTGGGGAACATAGATTAAGTAATTTTTTAATGTATCAAGCATCATACAGTGAATTATATTTTACTGATATATTATGGCCAGATTTTTCTAAAGATAATTTCAAAAAAGCTATAGAAGAATATTCAAACAGAAACAGAAGATACGGAGGCTTATAAGATATGAAGGGAAGACTTATATCTGTAGCATTAACTTTACCATTATTTACTATTATATTGCTTTACAATAGAGTTATTTTTCTCTTTCATGCTTTGATATTAGCTATTTCTATAATAAGTACATTAGAAATATTTAATATGGCTAAGGTTTATAGGCAAAAGAATTTTAGAACAGTGATAACAACTATAGCAGCTATGGTTTTAGGATATATTATTACCATATGTGGTACTAATATACTTCATGGAGATTTTTCACGTCTTTATAAGTTTACTCAAATAAATAATATTTCTATGAGCTTATCGCTTGTTATGGTATTTGTTTTAATAGCCGTTCTTTTTATAATAAATATGTTTAAGGTGAATGTATCTACTTTTGAAGAGAGGGGTAGGGCTATACTTACTGCGGTATTTTGTTTTATATATGTTGGACTTGGAGTATGGCATATATCTTTAATGCGTTTTATGACTAGCGGTAAATATTATATTGTATTTATATTATTATGTGCTTGGCTTAGCGATACTGGCGGATATGTGGTTGGAAGGAAATTTGGAAAACATAAACTTTCAAATAGTGCCTCTCCAAATAAAAGCTACGAAGGTTTAGTAGGTATGTTTTTATTTACAATACCTGTTTCTATACTTTATTATTATTTATATTCAAATGGATATTTAAGCTTAGTGCTTGGGAAAGATATACCTACATTTTCTCTATCACAGATAATATGGCTTACTGTAATATTTACATTAACAGGTTTTCTTGGGGATATGGGAGAGAGCCTAATTAAAAGAATGTATGATACTAAAGATTCAAGCAAGATGTTCCCAGGTCATGGCGGAGTATTTGATATATTTGACAGCGTGATATTGACTGCACCTATATCTTATTACATTATAATAATATTATTAAATTAATTATTGTTTTTTGCTTTATCTTCACTGGTTGCTATATCATAAAAATATAAGCCTAATATTGTTTGCAAAGGAAACATTATTATAGCTTCAAAAAATAAACTAACTCTTCTTATAGTATAAATAATATCTTTTTTCAAAATAAACACATTTAATATATATAGTATTTTTATAACAGCAAAACATAACATTATTAATATAATAACAAAGAATGAAATACTATTTGGGGCAGGAAGTAGGTTTATATATTTTGGAGTTTCATTATTGTTGGCATTATATATAAATAAAAATATTCCAAATATATATATAAAAGCAAATATGGCATCTAATATTACAGTTATAATAGTTGCTTTTTTGAAAGATATTTCTGGATACAACACTTTTCCGCAAGATTTACATTGTTTGGCATATTTATCATTAACAGTTTTACAGTATTTACATTTTACAATTTTAGCCATAGTTTTATTTTCTCTCCATACCTGTGTAAATTATAGGCTATATAATATTTTTAATTGTAAAAATTGTCAACTATTATGATTGCTTTAGTACGAAGTTTAAAAGATAATTACATACTTGCAAATATTAAAAAAAAATGTTAAATATATTTATTAATAATCATGAAAATAAAAATCTTAAAAAGAAAAAGAATATTAGCTATATTTTTAATAGTTTTGATTTTTTTTGTTAACTCTTGCGATACTTTTGATTTATATTTACGAAAGGGGTTAGACGGCGTTAATCTTTATGAGCTTACAGTTTATGGTGAGGCACTTGGAAGCGATATTAAAGTAGTAGAGCTTAGAGGGTTTAATGTTGATGATTTTCGTACTGAGAGAGTTTCTTATTATTTAGATAGGTATCAGGGTAGTTGGCGTCCTCATATGCAAAAAATTATTGACAGGGCACAGATATATTTGCCTTATATAAAGCAGGTATTTGCAGAAAAAGGGGTGCCTGAAGATTTAGCTTATTTACCTATAATAGAGAGCAGTTTTTATCCTCAGGCTGTTTCGCATGCGGGGGCTGCTGGGCTTTGGCAGTTTATGCCTATGACGGGAGCTATATACAATTTAAAAGTTAATTATTGGTCTGATGATAGGTTTGACCCAGAGCGTTCTACAAAGGCGGCTGCTGAGCATTTGATGAGGCTTGATGAGAATTTTAAATCTTGGGTTATTGCATTAATAGCGTATAATGCAGGAGGGGGAAGAATATCTAGGGCTATTAAGCAAGTAAAAAGTAATAATTTTTATGATTTGCTTAGGGCTAAAGTGCTTCCAAAAGAGACTGAAGAGTATATACCTAAATATGTAGCCTCTGTTATTATAGCAAAAAACCCAGAGAAATTTGGATTTAAGATTAACAAACCAAAAGTAGTTTTTCCAGAGGGTGATTTGGTTTATGTTGATGATGCGGCTGATTTATCTATAATAGCCGATATGATAGATGCAGAAACAGAAGATTTAAAAGCACTTAATCCGCATTTATCAAGAGGTGTAACTCCTCCTGGTATGGTGCGTTATCCTTTAAGAATACCTGAGGGAAAAGAGCAATTATTTTATGATACTTTCGGTAAGATTCCTGCTTCAGAGAGGGTTACATTTAGAAGGCATGAAGTTAAAATGAATGAAACTCTTTCGCATTTATCTAGATTTTATAATGTACCTATGCAGGCTATTGTTGAGATAAACAAATTAAAATCAAGAAATTTAAATATAGGTCAGCAGGTGATGATTCCTATTCAGGGACTAGACAATGCTAAGCAAGTAGATTTAGCTCAATATGAAGAAGAGCAGGAGAGAATAAGAGAAGGTAAGTTTGTATATTTTGAATCTTTGCCTCCTCCTGATTATGAGTATAAGGATATAATGTATCATATAAGGGCAGGAGATACTCTTTGGATTATAGCAAGGAAGTTTAAAGTTGATGTTGCTGAGATTAAGGCTTGGAATAAACTTGACAGCAATGTGCTTTCTATAGGCTCAGAAATATTTTTAAGAATTCCTGTAAATAAATAAGTATTAGTTTTTTAATAAATCAATATCTTAAATATAGTTCTTTATTTATATATTATTGATAATAAATTATATATTCTCTTGACTATGGCTATATTTTTTGTATAATTAATCGTATAAAAAATATATTAATAATAGGAGTTTTATTATGGTAGAATTAGATAAAGATACTTTTGATGAGAAGGTTATTAATTCAAAAGAATTATGCCTAGTTGATTATTTTGGCGATACTTGTGAACCTTGTAAAGCATTAATGCCTCATGTTCATGAATTAGCTAAACAATATGAAGGTAAAGTACCTTTCTATTCTTTCAATACTTCTAAAGCAAGAAGATTGGCTATTCGTGAAAAGATTTTAGGACTTCCTACTATTGCCATTTATAAAGACGGTGCTAAAGTAAAAGAAGTAACTAAAGAAGAAGCTACTATCGAAAACATTAAAGCTATGGTTGATAGTATGCTATAATATTTTAGTTTGCTTAAATAAAAAAGGCTCTATTATTTTTTTAATAATAAAGCCTTTTTTGTTTTAACGATAAAAAATATTATTATCTAAAGTTTACAAATTGTAAAGGTATAGGATAATCTTTTCCCTTTAGCATAGTAATTACAGCTTGTAAATCATCTTTTTTAGCACCAGATACTCTTACTTGTTCATCTTGTATGCTTGCCTGAACTTTTAGTTTCATGTCTTTTATATCTTTTACTATTTCTTTGGCTAAATCTTTATCTATACCATTAACTATTTCATTTATCTCTCTTACAGCATCGCCGCTTGCTTTCTCTTTTTTCTTTTCTCTTAAACTTTTTTGATTTAAGCCTCTTTTAATAAACTTCTGAAATAATATATCTTTTACTTGATTAAGTACAAACTCCGCAGGTGCTGTTATGGTTACAGTTTTTTCACCTTTGTTTAATTCTATTGTGATATTTTGCCCTTTAAAATCAAATCTATTGCTTATTTCTTTTACAGCAACATTAACACAATCGTCCATAACCTGCATATCTACTACTGAAACTATATCAAAGCTTGGATCTTTTGGCATATAAAGGCCTCCTAATAATTATTTTTATTTATTTTTTAAAACTTTATTATAAAGTTTTTTATATTCTAAAGCAGTTTTTAAAAGCGAATAATATTTTTTCATAGCATTATCTACAAGATTATCGAAATGATTTTTATTATTATAATATAAATTGAAAGCTAAGTCCATAGCCTCAACAAATGACTTTTGAGAATATTCATTAAATGAAAAACCTGTTGCTTTTTTTATAGTTTTAGCTCCATTGTAATTAATAACTGTATCTTTAAGACCTCCCACAGAATGCACTATTGGAAGACTTCCATATTTCATGCTGTATATTTGATTAAGTCCGCAAGGCTCAAATTTGCTTGGCATTAAATATATATCGCTTGCTGCTGTTAGCTTATGTGCAAGTGCTTCATCAAATAAAAATAATACTCTTATGTTTTTTGCTCTTTTTACTCTTGCTACAAAATCATTTTCAAAGTCTTTGAAATAATTATTGCTGCTAAATAAAAATATAAAATTAGCATCATATGTGGAAAGTTCAAAGAAAGAAGAGTATATTAAATCAAGCCCCTTTTGAGGGTCGAATCTTGATATCATTGTAACTAATGGATAATTTTTTTCTTTTATTTTTAATTCTTTATATAAAGCATTTCTTATTAATTTCTTTTTTTCTTTTGTATTTATATCATAATTGTATTTTATATATTTGTCTGTTGTTGGATTCCATTGAGTGTCATGCATTCCGTTTAATACGCCGAATAATTTGCCTTGTTCATTTTTGTTTAAAAGTAAATTGTTTAATCCGCATCCGAACTCTTCTGTTTGTATTTCTTTTGCATAATTTGGGCTTACTGTTGTTACTATATCTGAAAGTATAATTCCTGCCTTTATAAAGCTCACATATCCATAAAACTCTATTCTGCTTGGTATAAAATATTTCCAAGATATATTAAGAAGTGAGTATATATCTGTGTTAAAATTGCCTTGATAGGCTAGGTTATGAATAGTAAATATTACTTTTGTGTTTTTAAAACATTCTTCAGTGTTGTATATTTCTTTTATATAGAGTGCTGCCAATGCGCTTTGCCAATCATGTAAATGAACTATATCTAATTTAATATTTTCTTTTTTGTGTATATAAATTAATAATTCTATGGCACTTTTAGTAAAAGCTATAAATCTTTTTGCATTGTCCTCATAGTCCTTAGAGTTTTCTGAATATATGCCGTCTCTTTTAAATAAAAAATCATTCTTTACAAAATAAACATCAATATCATTATGTTTGTGTTTTATAATTTCTGTTTTTATAGTTTCTGAACCAAGTTTTATATCGAAATCGGTGTATATGTTATTATTTATTAATTTATAATTGTCTTTATAGAGCGGTATTATTAAAGAACTATTAACATTTACTTGTTTTAAAGCATGCGGAAGATTTCCAGCAATATCTCCTAAGCCTCCAGTCTTTGAAAATGGATAGGCTTCACTTGCAATCATAAATACATTCATAAATAATTATCTCTTTTAAAAAATATATTTATAATATATTTATATACCTTTTAACTCTAAAAATCAACTGTTTAAAATTACATATATTAATTTTTTGCTATTCTATTTTTAATACTCTTTTTACAACATCAATGTTTTCTATAATAAAACTAATAGAATTAAATATATAGTATGATGTAAATATTATAAAAAATATAAAGATGACTCTTTTTACAATAGTTTTAGATTTGCTATCTTTATCTTCAGTCCAGAATAATTCTATTATATCTTTCTTTTTTCTTCTTTTTATATTTTTTTGTTTTAGCTTTGTATTTTCTTTTTTATTTTCTTCTTTCTTTTTTGGTATTAATCTAAATATTAAAGATACTACTATGTATATTAGGCATAGAAGTATTATAAAATTAAATATTAGGTAAAATGTCATTATTTGTTCTATATTATTAAAGTTTAAAGTTTCCATAATTTATATAAACACTCCAATATTTTTTTATTTATATATTTAATCTGTTTATCAATAATATATATATTTTTAAAAAAATTTGCAAAAATAGAAATTATGTTATATTTTTTAATATAATATTTTATTGATGAGTATTAATAGGAGAATAAACAATGGAAAATAAATTACTAGATAGAAAAGATGTAAAAATAGAAGATACTTGGGATTTAACTTTATTATATAAAAACGATGAAGAGTTTGAAAAAGATTTCAAATCAATGGAAGATTTTTCAAAAGAGGTTAGTAAGTTTAAAGGAAATCTTTCAAAATCAGCAAAAGAATTAAGAGATATATTAGACAGTATAATGAAAGCTTCTATAATATTGGAAAAGCTAGGTTCTTATGCATTCTTAAAACAAACAGAAGATTTAACTAATAATGATTCTAATATAAAAGTAGCAAGATTTGCAAAACTTTCTTCAGAGTTTTCAGCTAATTTAAGTTATTTTGAGCCTGAACTTATGAGCATTGATGATGAAAAGATTAATAGCTTTTTGAAAGATGAAGTATTAAAAGATTATTTAATTTATTTAAGAAACATATTAAAATACAAACCTCATACATTGTCAGAAAAAGAGGAGAGAATATTAGCTCTTCAAGGAGAATTATCATCTACTGCTTCAAATGTGTTTGACACTTTAAATGACGCAGATTTAGACTTTGGAGAATTAGAACATAATGGAGAGAAAACCCCTTTAACTCATGCAACATTTTCAAGTTTTCAAGAGAGCCAAGACAGAGAAATAAGAAAAAATAGCTACAATCAATTTTATAAAGAATATGATAAACACAAAAATACATTAGCAGAACTTTATGCAAGCCAAATAAAGCAGGATATATTTGACGCTAGAATAAGAAATTATAACAGCGTACGTGAGATGGAATTATTTGCTGATGATATACCTGTGAGTGTTTATGATAGTTTAATTGAAAGTGTGCATAATGCTTTGCCTGCACTTCATAGCTACTACGAATATTGTGCTAACAAATTAGGCATTAGCGACTTTAGGCAATATGACAAATATGCCCCAGTGGTAAAAGATGTTAAGCTGCATCATACATTTGACGAGGCAATAGATGTTTTAAATAAAGCCTTATCACCACTGGGTGAAGAATATGTATCAACTCTCACAAAAGGTCTTAATTCAAGATGGGTTGATAAATATGAGAATAAAGGAAAAACTAGCGGAGCATTCTCAGCAGGCTGCTACACATCAGAGCCTTATATACTTATGAACTTCAGAGATGAAAGCATTGAATCAGTATTTACTTTAGCACATGAAGCAGGACATAGTATGCATAGCTATTACAGCAGAAAAAATAATCCTTTCCAGCATCATGACTACACTATTTTTGAAGCTGAAGTTACCTCCACTTTTAATGAAAAACTTTTATTTAATTATTTGATGAAAAATGAGAGTAAGAAAGAAGTTAAGGCATTTTTACTCAATAAAGATATAAACGGATTTGTTGCTACAGTGTTTAGACAGACAATGTTCGCAGAGTTTGAGCATATAATCCATAAAGAAGCAGAAGACGGCAACCCTACAACATTAGAGCTTATAAGAAATGTTTATAAAGATTTACTTAAAAAATATTTTGGAGAGAAATCTGTTCTTGAAGAGAGAAGCGATTTAGAGGCTTTGAGAATACCTCATTTTTATCGTTCGTTTTATGTTTATAAATATGCTACAGGTATGTCTGCTGCTGTTGCTTTATCTAATGGTGTTCTTGAAGGCAATGCCAAAGGTGACTACACAAACAGAGACAACTATTTAAAATTCTTAAGAAGCGGAGGAAGCAGAACTCCTATAGAGAATCTAAAAGTTGCAGGTGTTGATATGACTAAGCCTGATGTAGTAGAGAGTGCTTTGAAATTGTTTGCTAAAGAGGTTGAAGAATTAAAAGCGTTAAATTAATTATAAAATATGAGTTTAACTAAAGTTTATTTGGATATATTAACAGAAATTAATAATAATCCAATATCCATAAATATATTAGTAGAAAAGTATAAAATTACTACTAGGGCTGTAAGATATTATATTGATAATATTAACTATTATTTGAAAAAATATTCAATGCCTGAAATATATATAAAAAATGGAAAACTCTATTTTTGTATAGATGATAATGCCTTGATTTCTTTTATTGATAAAATACCTATAAGAGAATATTTATTATCTCAGGAGGAAAGAAAACAATATATTTTATTTAATTTTCTTTTTAAAAATAATGTAACTATATCAAGATTGGAAAGATTTTTAAATGTAAGCAGAACTACAATTAAAAATGATATTAATGATTTAAAAAAGTATCTTAATAATTTTGATTTATATTTTTATTTGGATATTAATAAAATAATATTGGGCGGCAATGAAAAGAAATTAAGGCATTTAAAATTTTTGAATATGCTTCAGTATGTTAGTATAGAATCAAATGAAGTTAATTATATAAAAGCAGTGTATCCAAATGAAAAAATGGAACTATCTATATTAAAAGAATATATTAGCAAAATAGATATTAATGTTATAAATGATATAATAGTTGAAGTGGAAAAGAAATTTAAATCAGCGTTTTCTAATAAATTCAAAAATATAATATCTATATATTTAATAGCTACATTAGAAAGAATAAAAACTAATCATATAATAAATAAAAAAAATAATGCCGATTTTTTAATTAAGCTTCCTGAATACAAAAAAATACAATATATATTTAATCATTTTTTATTAACTAGAGATAATAATAAAAATTATAAATATGAAATACTTCATTTAACTGAATATTTTATAAGCGAATATTATAATGAACATTTCTATGAAAATAAAATAATATCAGAAAAATTTATATTAAAAATCTTAGAATGTATGAATATTCCAATAGAGGAAGAACTTGTAAATGAGCTTATCAGATATCTTTTACCAGCAATATATAGAATTAAAAATAATTTTTGTATAGATGATAAATTGGATTTTTATAATTTAGATATTAGTATATTTAATAAAGTTAAATTATGTGTAAATGATAATATGTCGTATTTGCAGGAACCTTTAAGGGAAGAAGAAATTTATTATATATCTAAAATTATAGAGAAGTATATTTATCCTTATGATAAAATTTCATTAAAAGAACTCATAAAAATAATAGATAAAAATTATAATAGTAAAGAAATTTTAATAGAAAAAATAAAAAAGAAATTTTCAAAATTTATTTATAATGATATAAAAGATGTTTATGATATTTCAAAAATTTTAAAAAGAAAAAATATTCATATTCTAAAAAATAATATAAATATTCAAAATATTCTAAATAATTTTTTAGCTGATAAATATATTAATAATAAAGATATTGACTTGTTTGCTAATATATTAAATAAATTCGGACAATATTTTTTTATAAAAGAAAAAGTCTTTCTCATTAGTAACATGTATACAAATATAAATAGTTGTGAAAATACATCTTCTGTGCATTTAATTGTATGTGATAAGCCAATTATAATAAACGATAAAGAAGCTAACATTTTATTTTTTATAATAGCTAATAATAAAACAGAACATTTACAAATGGTATCTCAAATAATGAAAATTGCTGAAGATGATATATTAATAAATGACATAATAAATCAAAAATCATCTGAAAATATTATACTAGTAATAGAAAAATATTATAACAAATAAACTATACAAAAAAATTCAAAAAAAAGTGAAATATTATTTATATTGATTTTTTATATTTTGCATGCTAAACATAAATAACATATTAATAAATTAAAGTGTTGAGGTATCTAATATGAATAAGAAAGTTAATTTTTGGGAATTTTTCCAAGGATTAGGAAAAACATTTATGCTTCCTGTTTCTTTACTTGCAGCATGCGGTATTATGCTTGGTATAGGAAGTTCATTTTCTAGTTCTGTAACTGCGGAAGTTTTGCCATTTTTAAAAATACCTATTATAAAAGTATTTTTTGAATTTATGGCAACAATAGGTTCTTTTGCATTTTCAAATCTTCCAGCAATGTTTGCAATAGCTATTCCATTAGGACTTGCAAGAGATGATAAAGGTGTTGCAGCATTTTCAGGATATGTAGGATTTGTTATATCTTGCTTATCTGTTAATTTCTTATTAAGAGCTACAGGCACTTTAGCATCAGCAGAAGATATGAAAGAAGCAGGCCAGGCTATGGTAATGGGTATACAAAGTATAGATATTGGTGTATTAGGCGGTATATTAATAGGTATTATAGTTTCAAAAATACATAATCAATTTCATGAAATCAAACTTCCTGATGCATTGGCATTCTTCGGCGGTGCAAGATTTGTACCTATCGCTACTTCTGTGATAGTTGGTGTAATAAGTTTATTAATACCTTTTATATGGCCTACTTTCAATAAATTAATCATAGGTGTTGGTAATTTAATAGGGAAAGCTGGTATTTTCGGACCATTCTTATTTGGTACAGGAGAAGGATTATTAAGACCTTTCGGACTTCACCATATACTTGTTGCTATGATTAGATTTACTTCAGCAGGAGGTGATGCTGTTATTAATGGAGAAACTGTATCAGGTGCTTTAACTATATTCTATAAAGAGTTTGCAAATGGTATTTTAGATCCTAATGTAACAAGATTTTTATCACAAGGAAAAATGCCTTCATATTTATTCGGACTTCCTGCAGTAGCACTTGCTATGTATCATACTGCAAGACCAGAAAATAAAAATAAAATTAAAGGTTTATTAACATCTGGTGTAATAGCTTGTATGATAGGAGGAATTACTGAACCTTTAGAGTTTATATTCTTATTTATATCTCCTGTGCTTTATATATTCCATTGTATAATGGTTGGACTTGGATTTATGACTATGGGTATATTAAAGGTTGCTATAGGAAATACTGATGGAAATTTAATTGATTTCATAGTATTCGGAGTATTACAAGGTACTAGAACTAATTGGTATTTAGTGCCTGTTGTAGGTGTTGTATGGTTTGCTGTATACTATTTTGTATTCAAGTTTGCTATATTAAAATTTGATTTGAAAACTCCTGGAAGAGAAGTTATTGCTGAAGACGATAGCGTAAAACTTGGCGGATATGATGCTGAAAGAATGTTAAAAGCTATTGGAGGCAAAGAAAATATAGTTTCACTTGACAACTGTATTACTAGACTTAGATTAGTTGTTAAAGATATGGATGTAATAAATGAAGAAGAAATAAAAGCAACTGGTGCTATAGCTATAGTAAAATTAGATGAAACAAATCTTCAAATAATTATAGGACCTCAAGTACATGTTGTTAAAAATAAATTAGATAAACTTATAAAAAGCTAAATTAAAAATAAAATATATTTGCTGCATAATTAAAACTTATTAATCGATTATGCAGCAATATAATTTAATTAAATATTTATAATGAGGAAACATCATGGATTTTGATACTATTATAAACAGAAAAGGAACTTATTGTACTCAATGGGATTATATAAAAGATAGATTTGGTGTTAATGATCTTTTGCCGTTTACTATATCAGATATGGATTTAGCTTCTCCTGATGAAATAATAGAATCTTTAATAAATAGAGTAAATCATAAAATATTTGGATACAGCAGATGGAATCATGATGATTTTAAAAATTCAATAGAATTATGGTATAAAAAAAGATTTAATTTTGATATCAATAAAGATGACATAGTATATAGTCCTAGTGTTATATATGCCGTATCAAATTTTATAAGAATGAAATCTAATATTAATGATAATGTATTAATATTAACTCCAGCTTATGACGGATTTTTTAAGACTATTAAAGCCAATAATAGAAATATAATATCTTCTTCATTAAAAAAATCTGATCCAAAGTATGAAGTAGATTTTAATGATTTTGAAGATAAATGTAAAATATCAAAAGTTTTTGTATTTTGTTCGCCTCATAATCCTGTTGGAAAAGTTTGGGATATTGAAGAATTAAAAAAGATAATAGATATTTGTAAGAAATATAATGTTTATATAATATCTGATGAAATACATATGGATATAGTATATAATAAAAAACATATTCCTATATTTGCAGTTTCTGATTATGATAATATGGTTTTATGTACTTCTGCTTCAAAGACTTTTAATATTCCAGCTTTAGGGGGGGCTTATTTATTTATAAAAGATGAGAATGATAGAAATGAATTTTTAAAAATATTGAAAGAAAGAGATGCTTTATCTTCTGCGTCTATATTAGGCATAATAGCAACTATAACAGCTTATAATAAATGTGATTACTGGGTTGATGAGCTTTTAAAATATACAAGCAATAATATAAAATATATAATTGATTATTTAAATAAAAATATTCCTATGTTAAGATGTGATATGCCAGACGGTGCGTATTTTGCTTGGGTAGATTTTTCCAAATTAAATGTAAGTGAGGAAGTTTTTCAGAAATATTTAATAGAGATAGGTAAGGTTGCCATAATGACTGGTTCTACTTATGGCGAAGAAGGAAAAACTTTTCTTAGAATTAATTGTGCTTGTTCAATAAATAAAATAAAGGATTGTATGAATAGAATAAGTAAAACAATAGAATATATGAAATCAAATAATATAATAAAATGATAATATATTAACTATTTATTAGAATGTTAATATATTTTAAGGCTGGCATAGTTTTGTATGTTGGCCTTTTATTTTTTATATAATATTGTTTTTGATAATTGACTTATAGGCAAGTACATCTTACAATTTTAAATGTATTTAATTGATTTTAGATTAAAGAGGTATTTATGATGAAAATAAAAACTTTTATTATTTTATTTATTTTTTGTACTGCCTTTTTATATGGAGAGATAGATATTTATGAGCCTTCTCAATCACCAACTGTAAAATACAGGTTATTTAGAACAGCAAATATATGGACTTTTTTAAAATTAGAAACTACAACAGGCAGAATATGGATAGTTCAATACGATATAAAAGGTGATAATCGTTTTTCTGTAGAATTAAATATGGTTGATCTTTCAGGCGGAAAAGAAAAAAGCCTTGGCAGATTTACTTTATATCCTACTTCTAATATTTATACATTTATTTTACTTGATCAAATTTATGGTAATACTTGGCAGGTACAATGGAGTTTTGAAGAAGAGGCTAGATTTGTTATACCTATTGATTAGTTTTATGAAAATTATTTTTTAAATATTAATACTTTAATTATTTTTTATATATAAAATATTACTCAATACAAAAATTTAAATATGTTATTCTAATTGACTATAAAACAAAATATGTTATAATATTTCAAATTATTTGCATATTTTGTAAATAATAAAGTATCAATTCAAAGAGGTGTTATAATGTCAAAAATTAATTATTTAGGACAGTCTTATGACTTGTCCAACGGAGAGTCTTTATTAGACTTCCTTAAACAAAATGCAAAAAAAGATTCCAAAGATGCAGTAGCAGCAAAGTTTAATGGAACACAAGTTGACCTTACATATACGCCTGAAACAGACGGCGATTTAGAATTGATACTTACCACCTCAGATGAGGGACTTGAAATATTAAGACACTCTACAAGCCACCTAATGGCTCAGGCAGTTAGAAGACTTTATCCTAATACTCAAGTTACTATAGGTCCAGCTATTAAAGACGGTTTTTACTATGACTTTGATGCTGAGAAACCTTTTACAGAAGAAGATTTGCCAAAAATTGAAGATGAAATGAAAAAAATTGTAAAAGAAAATATTCCTGTAGTAAGAAAAGTAATGAAAAAAGATGAAGCTATAGAATATTTCAAGAAAGCAAATGAACCATATAAAGTTGAAATTATAGAAGGAATAGACGCAGATACTGTATCATTCTATGAGCAAGGCGATTTTATAGACCTTTGCAGAGGACCTCATGTACCTTCAACAGGATATATAAAATCTTATAAACTTATGTCTGTTGCAGGAAGTTATTGGAGAGGCGACTCAAACAATAAAATGCTTTCTCGTATATATGGTACTGCTTTTGAAAGTAAAGAAGCATTAGATAAATATCTTAAAAAGCTTAAAGAGGCAAAAGAAAGAGACCATAGAAAATTAGGTAAAGAATTAAACTTATTTAGTTTCCATGATGAAGGCCCTGGTTTTCCTTTCTGGCATCCTAATGGTATGATTATTTATAAGGCTGTTGAATCATATATAAGAAATGAAAATGATAAACGCGGATATGTTGAGATAAAAACTCCTGCTATACTTAATGAAGAGTTATGGCATAGAAGCGGACACTGGGATAACTATAAAGAAAATATGTATTTTACAGAAATTGATGACACTAAATATGCTGTAAAACCTATGAACTGCCCAGGCGGTTTGATTGTTTATAATTCTAATATACATAGTTATAGAGATTTGCCTTTAAGAGTTGCTGAGCTTGGTTTTGTACATAGACATGAGCTTTCTGGAGCTTTGCATGGACTTTTTAGAGTAAGAGCTTTCACTCAAGATGATGCTCATATATTCTGTACAGAAGAGCAATTAGGCGATGAGATTATTAACACTATAGAATATTATTTATCTGTATATAAAGACTTTGGTTTTAAGGACTTTGAAATATTTGTTTCTACAAGACCAGCAAAATCAATAGGAAGCGATGAGATTTGGGAGCTTGCTACTAAATCTTTAATGAATGCTTTGGATAAACTTGGCATAAGTTATAAAGTTAATGAAGGTGACGGAGCTTTCTATGGTCCTAAAATAGACTTCAATATTAAAGATGTTCTTGATAGAAACTGGCAATGCGGTACTTTACAAGTTGACTTCTCACTTCCTATGAGATTTGAGATTAGCTATGAGGGTAAAGACGGTAAAAAACATACTCCTGTAATGCTTCATAGAGCTATACTTGGTTCAATGGAGCGTTTTATAGGTATATTGGTAGAGCATTATAATGGTAAGTTCCCATTGTGGTTGTCTCCAATACAGGTGGCTGTTGTTAATGTTCTTAATGAAGAGGCACAAATAAATAGAGTTCATGAGGTAGCTAAAAAGTTAAAAGAAGCAGGTTTCAGAGTAGAAATTGATGAAAGTAATGACAATTTAGGTACTAAGATAAAAAAATATCGCTTGCAAAGAACTCCATATACAGTTATAATAGGAGCTGAGGAAGTTTCTAATGGTAAATTATCTATTAGAACACGTTCTTCACAAGAAATTAAAGATATGGATTTAACTGAGTTTATGGAAAAACTACAGAAAGAATCTAAGGAGAGAATGAATGATTCTATATTTACTACTAAATGAGGTAGCTAAATAATGGCAACAGTAAAAAAAGAAGGAGAGAGAATTAATCAGTTTATTACTGCACCAGAAGTTAGGGTAGTACATGACGAGAAAGGCAGCCTTGGTATTATGAGCATAAAAGATGCTTTAGCTTTAGCCAAGGAAGAAGGTTCAGATTTGGTAGAGATAGTTCCTACAGCAGAGCCTCCTGTTTGTAAGATTATCAATTACGGCAAGTATAAATTTGATATTCAGAAAAAGAGTAAAGAAGCTAAGAAAAAACAAAAGTCAGTTCAGCTTAAAGAAATCAAGATGCGTCCTCAAATAAGCATACATGATTATAACTTTAAGATGAAACATATTCGTGAATTCTTAGATGAAGGCAATAAGGTAAAAATCACTATCATGTTTAGAGGCCGTGAAATGGCTCATACAGAGTTTGGTTATGACCTTATTAATAAAATTATACAAGATTTGGAAAATGAAGCTTCTACAGAAAAGCCTGCTAAATTAGAAGGCAAAAATCTTTCTGCGGTGCTTAATCCAATGAAAATGAAAAAGACTTCTTCTTCTGATGCTGAAGAATCTTCTAAAAAAGAAGCTTCAGATAATACTGAAGAATAAGTAAATATAATTAATTTTTTAAGCCCACTAACTACTTCGTACTTATCATACAAGTAGATTGAGCATATAGTAAATATAATTTTTAAAGGATATTAGTTTATGAAACAAAAGTTAAAAACAAAAAGCGGTGCTAAAAAACGTTTTAGATTTTCTAAGACTGGTAAAGTAAAGTTCGCTCATGCATTTGGTAGCCACAAATTCTTAAGCAAAAGACCTGACACTAAAAGAAAGTATCGTAAAGCTAGAATTGCCGATGATACTAATATGTTAGAGATGCCAAGATTAATGCCTTATGGTAGATAATATAAAAGGAGACTAAAATGAGAGCAGTTAGCGGAATAGTAAGAAAGAAAAAAGTTAAAAAAATATTAAAAATGGCTAAGGGTTATTATGGTTCTCATAGTAAGCAAACAAAGCAAGCTAAAGAGGCTGTAATAAGAGGCTTAAAATATGCTTACCGTGATAGAAGACAGAAAAAGAGAATGATGAGAAGATTATGGACTCTTCGTATCAATGCTGCATGCAGACCTTTAGGTATATCTTACAGTAAGTTTATTAATGGTCTTAAAAAAGCTAATGTTTTAATAGATAGAAAAGCTTTATCTAATTTAGCTATTGATGATTATAAAGCGTTTGAGGCTGTTGTTGAAGTAGCTAAAAAAGCACTTGCTTAAAATAAATAAAGAATTAAAAAATATTTACAATATGTACCCGCTGTAATCTTGAAAAAGGTTATAGCGGTTTTTTTATGTATTTATAATAAAAAAATATTAAATAAAAAAATAAAGCCCCATAAATTCTTACAGGGCTTTTATATTTATTGCTTATTATTTGATTATTAAGTACAAGACTCACAAACTTCTTCAAGCTCAAAATTAGATTTAGGTGTTTTCATATAATAAAGTGTTTTAAGTCCCAAATCCATAGCATATTGAATATCGTCCCAAAGCTCTTTTGCAGAATCTGGTTTTACATAATAGAGATTTAAAGATTGTGATTGGTCTATATATCTTTGTCTTATAGCGGCCAATTCTATTATAGTTTTTGCTGGTATATCCCAACATCTTTCATAATATTCTCTATTTTTTTTCAAGTTCGGAGCTAAGCTAGGGAGAGTTTGTATACCTTCTTCTACGAAAAATAAATCTACTATAGGCTCTATACTTTCTGTAGCAGATACACTTTTTCCAGAAGTAGCAGTTGGTGCTATTGCTCCATGGAATGAAAATCTAACTCCATAATTTTTTATATTTTCTGCTAACTTATTCCACTTATCCATATCTATATCAAATTTCAAATTAGAGCTTTTATTCAAAAGTGAAATATGTACAGGAGTTTTTCCTTCTCTCCATTTAGATTCATTAAATGTTTTGTAAGGTCCTCTTTCTTTTGCCAATATATTAGAAGCTTCATATATGTGATAATATAAATCTTCAAATATTTTGTTTGTAAACTCTAATGCCTCTTTATCTGTATATTTTAATTTGTTTGATGCTAATAAATTGGCATAATTAATAACCCCTATACCAATAGGTCTGTTTTTCTTGTTTGCAATCTCTCCTTCTTTTACAGGATAAAATTGACTGTCTATAATATTATCGCAGCCTCTTAAAAGAGTGTAGCAAAATGACTTTTTCTTCTCTTCACTAAAATTAACCCAAGACATTAAGTTTACAGAAACCAAATTACATATACCAATCTCACCGCTTTTCTTTCTTTGTACTATCTCATAACTTCCATCTTCATTAACAACATATTTCTCTTCTATCAATTTAGAAGGAAAAGAAGGAATAACTATTTCCTGACAAAGATTAGAAGCTCCTACAAATTTATTAACCATATTCTGTTCGTTAATATTATCTACAAATGTGAGGTATAAGTTTCCAGTCTCTTGTCTTACTTTTAATATTTGAAATAATAAATCCTTTGCCTTAATTCTCTTTTTTCTAATAGAAGATTTACTCTCATAATATATATAAGCTACATTAAAGTTTTCTCCAAACTCTTCATTTAGAAGCGGAGTCTCTTTAGGGTCAAATAATGTAATATATTCATCTTTATTAACACGTTCTCTTAATATATTGCTTATTCTAATGGAGTAAACTAATTTTCTAGCCCTAGTATCTTCTGTACCGCCTGCATCTTTAAGCATAATAAGGTCTAATACATCTAAATGCCACCAAGGGAAAGTGATAACACAAGCTCCTTTTCTCACGCCTCCCTGATTGAATGATGATATTGTCTGCTCTGTTCTTTTAATAAAAGGTACAGGTCCGTCAGAACGTCCTCTATTGCTTTGTATAGTAGAGCCAGATGCCCTTATATATGAAGCATCATAAGCTATACCGCCAGAAAACTTTGAGTATAATGCCATATTTCCATCAGTTTGATTTAAACTCCAAGTATCATCGTCTGGAGTGTTTAATATACAGCTTGCAAGCTGAGGTCTTATAGACATACTATTTGCTATTCTTGGTGTTGCAAATGTTACCTCATGTTTAGAAAGCATGTCATAAGTTCTTTTTATATATTTTAATCTATCGGTTTTAGTTTTTTCAACTATATCTTTATTAGCTCCCTTATAAAAATCATCATAAAAAGAAAACATTGCCGCAACCATATAGGTAATTTGTGGAAGTTCTAATTTTTTGCTTCCTATGTTTTTACAGTATTTTCTATAAAATATAGCAAGTCCTTTATATGTAAATAGTAAATCTCTATCCGGAACTATCATAGAGTTAATTTTATCAAGCTCTTTATCTGAAAATAATGATACTATATTTTTATCGTATACTTTATGTTTAACGCCTTTTTTAAGAAAAGTTTTTATATGAGGATAGCTTCCTGTCTTTTTTAATTTGCAGGTTTCTTTATATATCTTCATAAGATACAATTTTTCTGCTATAGTATCATAAGAAGGGTAGAGCGGACTTATTTTATTTACTGCTGTATTTATTAGCTCATCATATAGAACTTCTATTTTCATTCTATCGTTTATTTTTATGTTTAGCCCTTCTAGCAGTGCATTAGTAAAGCCTTCTTTTCGGTCTGTAGCCCAGTTAATAACTTTTTTTAATTTTTCTTCGTTAAATGGTTCTTCTCTGCCGTCTCTTTTGATGATAATATGCTTTTTATCTTTAGTAAGTTCTATCATAATAAATTAACCCTGTATTATAAATCGTTTTTTAATGCACCTTTTTGATAAGAGGTGTTTGTTGTCTCTTGAAGTGCAGCATTTTGTTTATTGATATCTCTGTAGGCATTAAACCAATCTATAATATCAGATTTAGGCTCTTTTAAATATTCTGTTTCCACTCCTAAATCTTTTAATCTTACACCAGCCCAATACTTAATGAAATGTTCACTTACAGAAGAGTTTATACCAGAAACTTCTTTGCCGTCAAATAAATATTTAGCCCATTTTATCTCTTCATTAACAGTAAACTCAGTCATTTCTTTAGCCATATCATTATACCAACCGCTGTCAAATAACTCTTTGAAACCTTGATTAGCATCTTTTCTTAATATTCCTATAACATTTTTACCAGTTGGTACATGTGTATTAAGCTCATCATGTGCTATTAGTTTAATAGTTTTTGTAAATCCAGTAATTGCATCATTATAGCTATTATTGATTGTAAAAGTTACCAAAAATGAAAATGGAAACTTTACACTTTCAAGTAAATATATACCAGTTAAAAGCTTTAATACAGCCTTCTTTTTCTCTTCAAGAGTAGCGTTGCTATTTTCTATATTACATAAGTCATCAACACAAGAGAAAAGCTCAACTTCTTTCTCCATTCTATGCTTTACAAACTCATCATTATAAACCAAATCCAAAGTTTCAGTAGCTAAATGTCCAAAAACTTCAGAAAGTCCGTAAGAATAGCTTTCAGCATGTATAACTTCCTCTATAGCTATCCTTGAATAAAGAATAGACCATATAGAACTTGTAACTATTCTGTTTAATATTGATGAAAAACCGCTTGTAACACCGCTATCCATTAGAGTTTGATATGCAATGTTAAGCTTAAAAGCCCTTTGAGCATCTTCTGGAAGAGAAGAAAATCTTGTTTTATCAGATTTATAGTCCACTTCTTTTGAAAACCATGTATTTCCTTCACTAGCTTCTTTTAATTTTCTTGCTATTTCATGGCTTACAGAGTCTATTCTTATGTAGTGACCAAAATCTCCAAAAAATATTCTTTCATTTTCAAGATTAGGCTTTTTTTCTATGTCTATTACTTTCATTAATCTTATACCCCTTACTTATATTTGTTGTTGTTTTATTATAATTTTACTTAAAAAATTGTCAAATTTATTTTTTTTCAAATTTATATTAAAATATGATAAAAAAATCGAAATTTATGAAAAATAAAATGATTTTTTTGTTATATTTATAATAATAGTCTATATTTTATATGTATTAAAAATTACTTTAGCAGCAAAAATATTATTATGAACTTATTCATAAATAAAAAATAGAGCATGCTTTTTATTAAATAATATATTTGTAATACGTTTACCACATGTCTTTTATATATAATTATAAAATATTTTAAATTGTATTAATTAAACTTTAAAACAATAATGAACTTAAATAACAGTTATTAAAATTCATTATTGTTTTTTATAATTTAATCTTTTATTTTTGAAGCCATTATATTAGCTACTATTGAACCTGATATATTATGCCATACGCTGAATATTGCTCCTGGTACAGTTGCAAGTGCCATTGAAGCGAAATGAGTTGCAGCCAAAGAAGTAGCAAGTCCAGAGTTTTGCATTCCAACTTCTATTGATACGGCTTTACATTTAGCATTATTGAGTCTAAATAATTTAGCAAGCATATAACCAAGTAAATATCCCAAAGAATTATGCAAAACTACTACTATTATAACCAAATAACCAACCTGCATTAATCTTTGTGAATTAGCAGATACTACAGCAGCTACTATTGCTACAATTGCAAGTACTGATATTAATGGAAGTATTTCTTTTATACTGTTTGTAAACTTATAGAAAAATTTATTTATTATAAAACCTAAGGCTATAGGAAGTATAACAACTTGAACTATTGATATAAACATACTTACAGCATTAACATCAACCTTTTGTCCTGCATATAATAAAGTGAGTAGTGGAGTTGCAAAAGGAGCAAGTATAGTTGATACAGAAGTCATACCCACAGATAAAGCTACATCACCTTTAGCTAAATATGTCATAACATTTGATGAAGTGCCTCCAGGACAAGTTCCTACAAGTATAACTCCTACAGCAAGTTCTGGAGGAAGTTTGAAAGCGATAGAAAGCAAGAATGCAAGTAAAGGCATTATAGTAAATTGTGCTATTGCTCCTATGATGATGTCTTTGGGTCTTGTGAACACTACTTTAAAATCTTCAAGCTTTAATGTAAGCCCCATACCAAACATTACTATCATCAAGAGATAATTAACATAACTTGTTTTTATAAAGCTTACTGTTTTTGGAAAGAATAATGATACAGCTGCTACTATTAATACTATTATAGCCATATACTTACCAAAGAAATTACTTATTTGTTTTAATGTTTTCATTTTTATATCCTTTTTTATTAGTTTTTGTTTTATTGTTTTTTATATTATTTTTATGTTAGATTTGTTTCAAAATTTATTAATATTGATTAAATAATATTTAATATATTTTAGTATTTAAAAATGCAGTTCTTTTGCTTCTTTTATATCAATAAAAGAAGTGTGGGTGTGGGGGCAAAGCCACCACAAATAATAAAAACATAAAAATTTATTGTTCTTTTTCCCGCAGCAAAAAGAACCAAAAAGTGCAAATTAAGAAAGTAATACTAATTATATTTTATGTGCTAAATATCAAACTAAAAACAATATAAATATTTAATAATATAGTTTTACAATATCTTTAATTAATTATAAAACAAGTTTATTACTTTATAAAATTAATTTCTAATAATCATATTTCGCTCCTTTAAAAAAAATTATTTAAAATAAATTTAGTCTAAGCTTATATAAGCTATAAACTAAACAATTTTTATCCTGGCTTAAAAGATAGATATTCAAGCAGTCTGTAATTTTTGACTTTTAGTTTTTTTAGTGCTTATTAGATGTTATAGGATTAAATACCCCATAACATCATTTTATTAAAAATTATTTTAATACAGCACCAGTATTAGCAGACTGAACAAGTTTTCTATATCTTCCAAGCCAGCCTCTAATTTCCTCTAAAGGTTTAATAGGAGTCTCTTTTCTTCTTTTTTCCATTTCTTCATCAGAGATTTCTAAATTGATTTTATGATTAGGAATGTCTATACTTATTATGTCATTTTCTTTTATGAATGCTATTTCTCCGCCGCTTGCAGCTTCTGGTGAAACGTGACCTATAGAAGCACCTCTTGAAGCACCTGAGAATCTTCCGTCAGTAATTAATGCAACATCTTTATCAAGCTTCATACCAGCAAGTGCAGAAGTAGGGTTTAACATCTCACGCATACCAGGGCCTCCTTTAGGTCCCTCATATCTTATAACAACAACATCACCTTTATTTATTTTACCAGCATATATTGCAGCTATTGCCTCTTCTTCAGAGTCAAATACTCTTGCAGGTCCTTTATGTACAAGCATCTCATCAGCAACGGCAGAACGCTTAACAACACAGCCGTCTTTTGCAATGTTGCCCCAAAGTATTGCAATTCCTCCTGTTTTACTGTAAGGGTTTTCTATATTTCTTAAAACATTATTATTTTTATTAACAGCATCTTTTATGTTTTCAGCTATTGTTTTTCCTGTAGCTGTCATAAGAGAAGTATTTATAAATCCGCCTTTATCAAGCTCTTTCATAACAGCAGGTATTCCGCCAGCTTTGTATAAATCTTCTATATAGTTATGCCCAGCAGGTGCTAAATGACAAAGGTTAGGAGTACGGTCGCTTACTTCATTTATGATTTTTAAGTCTAATTCTATTCCTGCTTCATTAGCTATAGCAAGTAAGTGAAGTACGCTATTTGTAGAACAGCCTAATGCCATGTCTACTGCAAGTGCATTTTTGAAAGATTCTGGAGTTATTATATCTAATGGTTTTATGTCTTTTTTTAATAATTCCATAACCTGCATACCAGCTTTTTTAGCAAGCAAAGTTCTAGCAGAATAAACAGCAGGTATTGTTCCGTTTCCTGGAAGTGCTATACCTAATGCCTCAGAAAGACAGTTCATGCTATTAGCGGTATACATTCCTGCACAAGAACCGCAGCTTGGGCATGTATGCTGAGCATATTCTTCCAATTCAGCATCATTTATAAGATTAGCCTTCTTTGCTCCCACAGCTTCAAATATATTTGATAAACTTACTCTATTATCTCCATGTTCTCCCGGAAGCATAGCTCCTCCGCTTATAACTATTCCAGGTATATTCATTCTCAAAAGACCCATTATCATACCAGGAACTATTTTGTCGCAGTTAGGAACAAGCACAACTCCGTCTAATCCATGTGCTATAACCATACTTTCAACAGAATCAGCTATTAACTCTCTTGAAGGAAGTGAATATCTCATTCCCAAGTGTCCCATAGCTATTCCATCGCAAACACCTATAGAAGGTATAAGTATAGGTGTACCTCCGCCTATTAATACTCCAGCCTTAACAGCCTGAGAAAGTTTATCAAGATGTATATGTCCAGGTACAATTTCACTATATGCAGAAATAATTCCAATCAGAGGTCTTTTTAATTCTTCATCAGTATACCCCATAGAGTAGAATAATGATCTGTTTGGTGCTCTTTCATCACCCTTTAATACTCTGTCGCTTCTTAAAGAACTATTTTCTCTGAAACTCATAATTATATTTCTCCATTTTTAATAAAATTGTAATGCATACATTCTATTAGTAGAATGATAAAAAATCAAGTATTTTTTATGTTTATTATAAAATTTATTTGTAAAAAATAAATTTTATATTTTTGTGATATTGTATTGTTTTTATAATACATGCACTTGCAATAAATGTTAGAATAGCATAAAATAATATTAATGATTTCTAACAAAAAGGAGCGTATTATGCCTATAATCAAAGAAGAAACAGTAAAATTATTGAATGAACATCTAAACGAGGAGCATTATTCAGCAAATCTTTATTTCAATATGGCTGGCTGGTGCGAGAAGCAGGGATTAAAAGGATGCAGCAGCTTTCTATATAATCATTCAGCGGAAGAGCATACACATTTAGAGAAGTTTAGAGAGTATATCAACAAAGCTGGCGGGCAGGCTATAATGGGAGAGATGAAAGCCCCTGAATGTAATTTTAATTCTGTTGCAGAGCTATTTGAAAAAGTGATTAAACATGAGGAATATATTACTAATTGTATTAATAAATTAGTAGGTAAGGCAATGGATGATAAAGATTATGTTACATTAAAGTTTTTGGAATGGTTTGTTGAGGAGCAGCTTGAAGAAGAGGAATTGTTTAATGACATTATTAAAAGAATAAAGATTTTAGGTGATTTGGAGGGCAGAAATTTGCATACTTTTGATAAGTTTGTAGGTAATTTAGATAAAGAAGAGCATAATTCATAAATTATAAGTGTTTAGGGTAGCTGTTATTTAAAAAATAATGGCTACTCTTTTTTTATCAAAAATTGCATTTATTAAATTTATTAATATAAAAATAATTATTAGTTATTGCAATAAAGAAATATTTATTATATTATAATCTCATGTCAAAAGATATTGCTGTGCTTTATAAAAGTAAATATGGTTCTTCTAAAACATATTCTAAATGGATTTCAGATAAATTGCATGCTGATATATTTGAAATAGGGCATGTTTCTTTAAATACTTTAAATGATTATAATAAAATAATATTTGTAAGTGCATTATATGCTGGTAAATTATCTGCTATTAAAACAATTAGAAAGCTTTATAATTGTTTACATAATAATAAAAAAATATATTGTGTTGTTATAGGTATAGGCGACCCTAATGACAAGGATATTTATAATGCTTCATTAGATAAAAATTTTAAACCTAATGAAAAAGAGAATATAAAGTTTTATTTTTTGAGAGGATGCATAGACTTTGATAAATTAAAAATTCATCATGCTTTAATGATGCATATGCTAAAAACTATAATATCAAGTAAAGCAGTTAAAACAGAAGATGAAGAGATGCTTTTAAAAAATTACGGCAAGAAAATAGACTTTCTTAATAAAAACTCTGTAGATAATATAATCTCTGATATAAAAAAGAAGAGTAAATAATATCAAAAATAATCTTTTTTATTATGTATTTATTTTATAATAAATTCTATTCTATGTAAAAAATACCATAGTAAATATATGAATACTTTTTATAATTTATATTTAATTTGTAGTAAAATAAAAATTATAAGTTTTTTATTGTGTATTTTATAAAAACTGTAAAAAGAACAATAAATAACATAATAAAGCCAGTATTTTTCACATAAAATAATAAAATAATCTTTATTTTTAAATAAAAATATCAAAGCATCATAATATTTTACGCTACGTTTTATACAAATATTGTAAAAATTGTAAAAAAAACTTAAAAAAGTCTTTATATATACGCATTTTTATAAAAAACGCTTGTATTTTTATAATTTTATATTATTATTTATATATAAGCAAAAACAATTAAAAACGCTTATAAGTATTCTTTTTATAAGGAGATAAAAATGGAAAATAATAAATATGATATAGTAATTATAGGTTCTGGTTTAGGAGGATTAACTTCAGGTGCCTATTTAGCAAAACAAGGAAAAAAAGTATTAGTTTTAGAAAGTCATAATATAGTAGGCGGTTGTGCTACAGTATATAAAAGAAAAAATGTTAAGTTTGAAGTTGGGCTTCATGAGATGGATATGGCTAAAAAAAGCAGAGATATGAAGCATGTAATATTTAAAAAACTAGGGCTTTATGACAGAATTAATTTGGTAAAGCTTCCTCAAACTTGGAGAATAAAAACAGAAGATACTGATTTAGTTATACCAGAGGGTTATGAGAATGTTATAAATACTTTAGAAAAAGAGTTTCCAGAAGAAAAACAAGGCATAAGAAAATATTTTGCTGGGCTTTCACGAATGATGTATATGATAAGAAGAGTGCCTTATGATTTGAAGTTTTTTGATTTATTCTTCTATCCTATAACAACATTCCCTATGAACTTGTATCATTTATTTACACAAAAGAAATTGGGTAATGTGTTGGATTCTATGATAAAAAGTGATAAATTAAAAAGAATATTAAACATTAACATTACTTATTATCATGATAACCCTTATGAGTTTAGCTGGTATTATCATGCTTGTGCTCAGGGAGCTTATTATAATTCTGCTTATTTTATTAAAGGCGGAAGTCAGAACTTATCAAATGCTTTAGCTGATATAATAAGAGAGAATGGGGGAGAGGTGAGAGTTTCTTCTGAGGTAAAAAAGATAAATGTAAAAGGCAATATTGCTGAGGGAGTAACTTATTTTGATAAGAGGGCAAAAGAGGAAGTAACAGTTTATGGAGATTATATAATAGCAAATGCTGCTCCTAAAGTAGTTTATGATGAATTGCTTCCAAAAGGATATGAAGACAAAAGAATAAATAAACTTAAAAACTCTGTATCATTATACACAGTTTACATAATATTTAAGAAAAAGTTCTCAGAGCTTTACCCTAATAATGCATACTCTACATTTATAAGTACAGAGAAAACATTGAACACTACATTTAAAGAAGATGCTAAAGGACAAAAAGATATACCAGTAGCTGATAGAAACTTTGTATTTGTAGATTATTCGGCAATAGACAGCGGACTTGTGGAAGAGGGAGATGAGCGTTCATTTGCTGTACTAACAGGACCTTCATTCTTAGATGAGTGGAAAGATTTAAGCGATGAGGAATATAAAGCTAAAAAGAAAGAGTTGGCAGAAAAATTGATAGAGAGAGCAGAAAAACATTACCCTGGATTTAGAGATAATATTGAATATTATGAAGTGGCAACACCAAAAACAATAAAGAGATATATCAAAACTCCAGACGGTACAGCTTATGGTTTTGCTCAAGATGGATATTTGAAAAAAAGCCGCAGTGTGAGGGTATCTCCTACAGTTAAAAATCTTCATTTTGCTAGTGCTTGGGGATTTCCTGGCGGCGGATTTACAGGTGCTTTATTAAACGGATATTTGGCAGCAAGAAATATATTGTTCCCTATAAAGGCTTATGTAGCTTTAAGATTACTTATTTGTACAGCATTCGGCACAGCACTTGGAACAATACATCATTGGCTTCCTGCTATAATTAATCTTTTTAAGTAATATAAATCTCAAACAAATATCTTGTTGGTATTATACAAAAATAATGCCAGCAAGATAATGAAAAACAAATTAAAAGGAGTATTTAATATGAAAAGAAATTTAATAATAAAAGTATTAGCTTTTACTATGTTATTTAATATAATAGCTTTGGCACAAAACTCAGATGATATAGTTGGTTTATGGTATAGTCATGCTGATGCTAAAAATAGAATTGCCGTTATAGAGATATTCAAAGAAAATAATAAATATTACGCTTATTCATTTGCTTATACTAATTCTAATGATGTTGTATATGATGTTAATAATCCAAAGAAAGAATTAAAAAACTTACCATTAAAAGGATTAGTATATTTATATGATTTAGAGTTTAAAAATGGCGAATGGAAAAATGGTAAAATATACAATCCAGAGCAAGGAAAAGTGTATAATGCTAAAATAGATTTATCTAGTAATAAACAAGAGATAAAATTAAAAGCTAGTGTAGATGGTGCGGGGCTTTTTGGAAAAACACTTACTTGGAGAAAAGTACCTGCTAATGAAGTTTCTAAATATACGCCATTAAATAAAAATGAGTTAAGAAGGTTAAACTAAGTATTATGAGAAAATATATTTTTATAGGTGATAAGGAGGATTTTTATGAAGAAAGTATTAATCATTATGCTTAGTTTAATTATAAGTTTGCCGTTAATAGCACAAGACAATGCAAAGCCTCAAAGAGATTTAACAGATACTTCTGATGAGGGCTGGTATTTTTCCAATCACTTTTTAGGAAGATGGAATCACTTTGGGGCATTGTATCAAGGTCAGGTGTTTTATAAAAAAGCTTTATTTAGAGAAAGAAACAATTTCTTCTTTGCTGATTCTTACCTAATCGCTGGGATAGAACAAGAGTTCAGCAGCTTTTCAAGAACATCAGCTTATGTTGAGTTTCAGCCTCTAATAGCATTAAAGTTCTTATTTAAGTTTACATATGAGGCAGGTTTAGCAGAGCCTGGAAGACCTACTTTGGTGGATAGTAATACAAAAGAGTTTAATCATGCACTTCCGCCTTTTACAGGTCTTAATCCAATGACTAAAAAACCTCAGTATGTAGGCGGAAATACAATATATTTTCAAATGGCTCCTACACTTACAATGGGTGGACCAGCAGGACCTGGTTTAATAGCTTTAATATACACACCATATATAAGCTATATAAGAGCATTTGGAGTTGATAAAGATAATTTTGTATATTTGCCTAGAGAGGCTATAGTTGTAAAGGCTGAAGATTGGTACTTTAATCATGATATAAAATTAGGCTATAGTATGAGAGAGTGGGGTATGTCTTTTGCTCTCAATACCACAATAGAGCATATGATTTCAAGTAAAGATTTATTTAGAGTTGGACTCTTTGCTGCTTATAGCTATAAGAAGCCTATAGAAAAAGTTCCTAGTCTTACTCCTTTTGCTAATGTAAAATTGGGTACTTGGCTTGTAGAAAAACATATACAATATAAGTTTGCCATTCAAATGGATATAGGGCTTGAATGGAAGTTCTTATAATAATAATAATTTAGACAACATGAAGAATATATAAAAATACATTTTGGCTTGTAAAAAAAAGAGAGATTTTTTGCAGGCCTATCTTAATTTTATTATAATGTCTACTCTTCTATTTTTTTGTCTTCCATCAGGATTATCATTTGAAGCTATAGGTTCTTTATCGCCAAAACCTCTATAAGATAATTTATCATGCTCAAGTTTTGGAAGTATATAATCTGCTACAGTTTTTGCTCTTTTTTCTGATAGGGCTTGATTGTAATTTGCTTCTCCTGTATTATCAGTATGCCCCTCAACTATTATTTCTCTGTCTGGATAAGTTTGTTTAATAGCATTTATAATATTATCAACAGTGTCTTTGGCATCTTCTTTTAGTGTATAAGAATCTGTATCAAATAAAATCTCTCCAAGTCTAATTACTAACCCTTCAGGAACAGTATCAACTACAACATCATAATTAAGATTATCTTCTAATTTTTTTCTGTTTATCTCATTTTCTTCTTCTGTAATAGTGCTGTAAATTTTATAAGTGCTTATAATATTCATCTTATATTGCAAGCTAAGATAAGATAAGTTTTTACCATATCCGAATAATATTTGATATCTCTCGGTTTGTGATACTGGTATATTTTTATTCATATCCCATAAAAAAGTTCCATAATTAAAACCATATATTCTCTCAGGATAACCATTTCTAGAAAGCCCAGCTTGAAGCAAATCTTTATCAGTCATAATATGATATTGTATAACGGCAAGAGGGTCATTATTTTCATTTGTTTCAATGTTTGCAAATAAATAATCAGCAGATAATGCCATAGCAAGATTAGGAGCATTATTGACTTTTACTATCTCCATAGCTTCACTATTCCAAGAATGTGTGAGAGATATTTCTTTATCTGGAAAAGTAGGAATATGCCTTACATTCGGCATAAAATAATTATAAGGCACTTCAAATTTACCATTAGTGTGTATTATAAAATCGCTTGAATACTCTTCTTCCAAATGAAAAACACTGTTTCCATCATAGAGCCTAAAAATTTTAAATACACCGCTAACTCTATATCCGCCTTTAGGAGCTATCGCTATAACTGTTAAATCTACAATGTTTCTTTCTTTATAAGTTTTTTTTAATAATCCGTTTTCATAATATTCTACATCAGCAGTTTTTACAGATTCAATTCTCTCACCAACTTTGAGATTCCAAAAGAACTTATGAGATATTGTTTGAGTATAAGAAATATTAAAAATAAATATTGTTAAAATTAATATAAATTTTATTTTACTCATATTAACCTTTATTTTTCATTCTCTTTTTCTCTTCTTTCATTTTCTGTTTTTTAGCTATCTGTTCTAATTTTAATTTTAATTTATCAAAAGCCTTAGATTCTTTCTTAATATCTTCTTCAGTTTTTTCTGTCTTAAATGAAATAACAGATTTATATAATTGTAAGAATATATATTGTAACTCTTTAATTCTCTTATCCATAGTCTCCATACTAGCACTGCTCGCATTAGACAATTCACTTACATTTTCTATAGAGCTAACAAGCCTTTTAATATCATTCTCAGTAGCATTAACAACATTAACTACATCTTCAGCCAATTTATCAACGCTTGTTATGTTCTGTCCAACAGTAGAACTCATCTGCATCTGTTTTATAGATAATTCCTGAATATATTCAGTAATGCTATTTAAGTTTGAAATATTGGATAATATATCCCTTCTTCCAATATCAAGTTCATCATTAGCATTAGATATATTAGCAATTAAGTCAGCAATAGTGTTAGAACCCTCAAGTATTTTCTCCATAGATTCAGAACTCTTAAATGCTAAAGATACAGTATGGTCAATAGCTTGTGTAGTCTCTTCAATAATGTCATCAATTATTTTAGAGTTTTCATCGGTATCTTCAGCCAATTTTCTAATTTTATCAGCAACAACTGTAAAACCTCTACCATGTTCACCAGCATGAGCAGCCTCGATAGCAGCGTTCATTGCAAGTAGGTTAGTTTGTTCTGCTATGTTATGAATAACCTGTGTGATGTTTGTAATCTGTTTTGAATATTCTTTAATACTTTGAATAGACTCTGTAACAGATTCACCTATATTACTTCCATCTTGTGCTTCTGTGTATAATACTTTAGCATAAGTGTTTGCTTTATTTGCTCCTTGGCTCACTGTAACAATGTTTGCTATCATTTGCTGAACTGATGTACTTGTTTTTGATATTGCTTCAGATTGTGATTTTATTTTTTCTGTTATGTCATTAATATTATCTAATAATAATTGTATAGTTTCATTAACAGAATTAAATTTAGTTCTTTGCATGAAACTCACTCTTGCAGCATTAGATGATGATTCTGATATTTTTGAGGAGTTTTCAAATTCTCTTTCGAACTCTTTGTATATAGTATTAAAATCACTAATACTCATACTAATAGAAGCTCTCATGTTTTGTATGTTTCCAGTCATAGTATAAGCATTGTTTTTAATAGTTACAATGATGTTTTGCATTTTATCCAAGAACTTATTAAATGAATATACCAATTCTCCTGTTTCATTATTATTAACTATAGGAAGTCTTATTGTTAAATCACCTGAACCTTCACTGAGTGATTCAGATACGTTTTTAGCAGCTACTAAAGTTCTTCTTAAATTATATATTAATAATATTATAGATATTGAGAATATTAGCAGTCCTACATATATAAATAAATTTGCTATGGATAATACTTCCCTAAAAGCAGCATCTGTTTGATATGCCGGCTGATAACTCCAACTATTTATTACATATATATCATTAAATAATTGATATTTTACAAATAATAAATTCAATGCTTCATCATAAAATATTTTAGCATCTGTAATACTGTTTATTTTACTGTTATTTTGCTCATCTCTAATTTTAAGCGAACTAGTAACGTTTCCTAATATATTTTGCATATTTTGAAGTTCATGAGGATTATTAAAAGCATTAATATTATATTCTCTATCTGTAATAAATATATTTAAATTATCTTTATAAAGATTATTATTTAATAAGTCTTCATATATTGAAGTTTTTAATTCTAATAAAATAAAACCTATATTATTATTATTATAAATAATAGGATTATAAACAAAAAAAGTATCATTATATTTGATAATATTAACATAATAATTAGTTTCACTAGTTAATAGATTTAATTTATTTCTCTGTATATTAGGCGTATAATTAGTATATACTCTAGTAACACTATTATCTTTATAACCGAAATCCACATATAAGTTTCTTGCAGCAGTATCATCTATATTCATTCCTATATTACCTAGGTTTGAAAAGTATATAGCGAAAGATATTATATCAGGGTCATTTACATATTGTTTTTTTATGTAATTGTTAATTATATTTATATTATCATTAAAGTCATTATTATTTCTAGGATAATTATTTATATAGTATGATAGTGCAGTAGTAACATTAATATATTTATCTATTCTTCTTGAGAACTCATTTACGAAATCATTAGCATATTCTCTTTTTAATGAAGCATTTGAAGCAGAGTAGTGATAAGACTCAGCCCTATAATGCATACCATTAACTAATGTAATTATGAATATAACTACAGATATCAATATAGGCACCAAACTATAACCCATAGGTAAATAATATTCTTTAGAGCCAGTTTTTCTATATAAAGGTCCAACTAAGAAGTTAAAAGAAATAGAAGCAAGTCCCATAGAGAAAGTTATAAGGAATATTACCATTATGAGTCTTATATTAATTATTTCAAATAATGTTATACTTCCTTCTATTAAGTAAGTAGCATACGATACTATAGCAACTAGTACAACAGCAAAGCCCGTCTTTATGACATACAGCCTTCCAAGCATAACAGCACTTTTTCTTTCTGCCTTTATACAATCAAGAAATAAACTTATAGAAGTTGCTAATGCTATTAATACAATAAATAAATATATGTATCCTCTTAAAGAACTTCCCAACTGATATATAGTTCTTAATAGTATAGAGTATAATTCAACTGATATAACAGCAACTATTAAGAAATGTATTGGTATATAGAACTTTAATTTATTTTTTCTAGAAATTTCTTTTTTATTTAATAGCATATAAACAACCTAAAGTATTATTATTGTTTTAATTATCGGTAAGGCTGTATTAATATTTAAGCATTTATAGTTTTAGCTTTAGCAATAGCTTCTTCTATAGAGCCTACCAATCTAAATGCCTGGTCTGGTAAATCATCATAATCACCATTACAAATTCCTTTAAAACTTCTAATAGTGTCTTCCAATTTAACATATCTTCCTTGAAGCCCTGTAAATTGTTCTGCTACAAAGAAAGGCTGACTTAAGAATTGTTCTATTTTTCTAGCACGTGATACTGTTAATTTATCATCTTCAGAAAGCTCATCAGCACCCAATATAGCAATAATATCTTGTAAATCTCTATATCTTTGTAGTATATGTTGAACTTTTCTAGCTACTTCATAATGTTCTTTACCTAATACTATAGGGTCTAATATTCTGCTTGTTGAAGCTAGAGGGTCTACAGCAGGATAAATACCTTTTTCACTTACTTCCCTAGAGAGTACAGTAGTAGCGTCTAAGTGAGTGAAAGCTGTAGCAGGAGCAGGGTCTGTTAAGTCATCTGCAGGTACATATACTGCTTGTATTGAAGTAATTGAACCATGCTTAGTAGAAGTTATTCTTTCTTGCAAAGCACCCATTTCTGTAGCTAGGGTAGGCTGATAACCAACTGCTGAAGGCATACGTCCAAGCAATGCAGAAACTTCACTTCCAGCTTGAGTAAATCTAAATATATTATCTATAAATAAAAGTACATCTAAATTAGCAGAATCTCTAAAATATTCAGCCATAGTAAGAGCAGTTAATGCTACTCTAAGTCTTGCTCCAGGAGGCTCATTCATCTGACCATAAACAAGACAAGTTTTATTAATAACTCCAGACTCTTTCATCTCTGACCATAAGTCATTACCTTCTCTTGTTCTCTCTCCAACACCAGCAAATACAGAATATCCGCCATGTTCGCTTGCAATATTATGTATAAGCTCCATTATAAGAACAGTCTTACCAACTCCGGCACCTCCGAAAAGACCTGTTTTACCGCCTTTAATATATGGAGCAAGTAAGTCTATTACTTTAATACCGGTTTCAAATATTTCTAATTTTGGTTCTAATGCATCAAACTTAGGAGGGTTAGCATGTATTGAACGATATTCTTTAGCTTTTATAGGTTCGCCTTTATCAACTGTTTGACCTAATACATTAAATATTCTTCCTATAGTTTCATTACCAACAGGAACCATTATATGATTGCCTGTATCTATTATTTCATCTCCTCTAGATATACCATCAGTAGATTCTAAAGCTATAGCCCTTACTCTTCCGCTTCCCAAATGCTGCTGAACTTCGCAGACTATATGTCTTTTTATACCTTCTACTTCTTTATCTATATAAAGAGCATTTAATATTGCAGGAAGATGTCCTTCTTCAAATTCGGCGTCTAATGTTGAGCCTACTACTTGAATTACCTTTCCTTTTTTACCTTCTATCATAAATTTTTTCCTTCAAACAAAAATATTAAAAAATATTGATATATATTTTATATCTATTGAAAACTTATTCAAGTACTTTTATCATTTCTTTATGAATTTTTTTATTGCTTGCTATATATTGTTTTTTTGAGAAAATATCATATTCTTTCATGTTAATATTTGTAACTAAACCGCCAGCCTGCTTCAAAATTACACTGCCAGCACATATATCCCAAGGCGATAATCCATATTCAAAAAATCCATCAGCAATACCTTCTGCTACCATACATATATCTAATGCAGCAGAACCATCTCTTCTAACTGCTAAACTTCTTTTAACCATATTAGCAAAATCTATCATTCTGTTATTTAAAAAATCATCATCAGTGCTTGTATTATAATAAAAACCTGTAATAATTAAAGAATCTATTAATTTATTATTATTGCTTACACTAATAACTTTTTTATTTTTATAAGCTTTTGATTTTATATGTGCTTTATATACTGTGTCTGTTATAGGGTTATAAACAACGCCAAGTATAGGAATATTTTTGTATGCCAAGCCAATAGATACACAATAAAATGGGTAACCATGTATAAAATTAGTAGTGCCGTCTATAGGGTCTACTATCCAATTAAAGTCTTTATCATTATCTGTTTTTCCAGATTCTTCGCCATAAAAACCGAATTTTGGATATTTTTTAGTTAAATACTCTCTTATTGTTTTTTCATTTTTTACATCTATTTCTGTGAATAAATCTGTTTTTCCTTTATGCGATATCATCTTTGGAGAAGAAAAAAACTTAAGAGAATATTTTCCTGCTTTAATAGCAATATATTCAGCATCTTTTATACATCTATTTAAACTCGATTTTGATATTTTGTTTATTTTAGATTCTATTTCTTTTTTTTCTCTTATCTCTTCTTTTTTTTCATCACTTAATTTTTTAAATATAGGCATAATTAGATACTCCTTAAAAAATTATATTATCTATTAGTCCTAGTCTCTCTAAATAATAATGCAGAAGGATTATCCTTTAATTTTTCACTAAATACTCTCATATTATCAATAATAGCAGCTACATTTGTCTGCATATTTGTATCTTTCATTATGATTCCTGCTGTACCTTTGCCATTTTCTACATCATTAATTATGCTAGATAAATCTCTTGTTATAGAATTAATATGTATTAAGCTCTCATTGAAATTTGAAATTACATCTGTGATAGTTTTTTCATTAGTACCTACAATTTCAGTTATGCTCATAATAGTTTTAGACAAATTAGTTAATATTCCCGAAAACTGTTCAAAGTTTAAATCTTTACCAATATCTCCTATAGAACCTAATGTGCTTTCCAAACTAAAAGGCTCTACACCTTGTACAACTGTTTCTGGTTCTATGGATTTAAGCCCAGAGGTTGTAATTGTTGGAGGCGTTGCCATGATATATTTTTCACCAAGACCTAATCCTACTGTTTGTATAGTAAATCTTGTACCTTCTGGTAATATAACTTTTCTATCTGTAATAAATAAAGTTACTCTTATAGTTCCATCTGGGTTAATACTAATATCTTCTATAAATCCAATATTAATACCGCCGCCTCTATATGATACTTTACCATTTACAAGCAAATCTCCAATAAATACATAATCTACGTATATTCTGTAACCATTGCCCTTTAATTTAAACTTACCGAATACTGTTATAGCTCCAATTAATAGTACTAAAGTAACTATGAAAAATATTCCTAATTTTACCTTGTTTTTCATAAATCTTCCTTATAAATTAATCTTTTGGTCTAATACTTTCTATATCTTCACCTTTTTTTGCTATACTGCTCATAAAAAAGAATCTCAAATGAGGGTTTTCTATTTCTTTTAAATGATCAGGGTCTCCGCCTTCTATAACCTGCCCCTTATGCAGCATAACAACTCTATCTGCCATTCTAAATACACTAGTCATATCATGCGTAATAACTATACTTGTAACATTAAGTATATTTTGCATTTTTACTATTAAATCATCTATTACTCTAGACATAACAGGATCTAGTCCAGTAGTAGGTTCATCATATAATAATATTTCAGGGTCCATTGCAATAGCACGAGCAAGCCCAACACGTTTTTTCATTCCTCCAGACAATTCTGAAGGCATTTTATGTTCTATATTTGGCATGCCAACCATATCCAACACTTCAGCTACTTTTACCTTTATCTTGCTTTCTGGCATACCCTTTTTTATTCTTCTAAGCCCAAAACTTACATTCTCATAAACATTCAAAGAGTCAAATAAAGCAGCCCCCTGAAAAACCATAGCAAACTTTTTTCTAACTTCTGTAAGTTCATTATCTGATATCTGATTTATATCATTACCATCTATTATAATGCTTCCGGAATCAGGCTGTAATAAACCTATTAAGTGTTTTATAAGAACGCTTTTTCCGCAGCCGGAGTTACCTATAACCGCTAATGTTTCGCCTCTATTAACTATGAGATTAACACCATTCAAGACCTTTTGACTGCCAAAACTTTTATATACATCTTTTAATTCTATTATATTCATAAAACGAAAATTTCCCTCAAACAGTAACTCTTAATAATTTTATTCCTTTTTCACTATATATACTATATTCTCCAAGATATGCAGGTAAAAGAACAGTTTTTCCAGCCTCTAATTCAATACTATTTTCATCACTTGTTATTGTTCCATTTCCTTCCATTACTAATATTATTTCAAATGTTTTATTATTAGTTTTAGAAGTGTATTTATCTTTTATAAGATATTCTTCTGTTGTGAAATATTCATTTGAAAATATATTATTGATTTCTATATTATTTTCTTTTAATAAATTTTCTTTTTTTGATTTCAATTGAAATGCATCTATATCTTTAATAACATTAAAAGAGTCTTCTATATGAAGTTCTCTTGAATTGCCATTTTTATCTACTCTATTCCAATCATAAAGTCTGTAGGTAACATCACTTGGAGTTTGTATTTCTGCTATTAAACTATTACCCATTATAGCATGTATACAGCCATTTGGTATATAAAAAGCATCTCCTTTTTTTATATCAAAATAATTAAACATATCTTCTATGTTTTCTTTATTTTCTATAGCAGCTTTCAATTTATTTTTATCAATACCTTTTTTTAACCCTATTAAAAGTTTAGCATTTTCATCTGCTTCCATAATATACCACATTTCATTTTTGCCATGTTTATTATGTTTTTTATTAGCATATTCTTCATCGGGGTGAACTTGTATTGATAATTTATCTTTCGCATCTATAAATTTTATTAATAGAGGGAAATCTTTTTGATTTTTACAATTACTTCCCAATAGTTTTTCGCCGAGATGTTCTATTAAAAATGATATATCTTTTTCTTTAAACTCTCCATTAGAAACAATGTTTTTATCATTTTTTAAATCACATATTTCCCAGCTTTCGCCGATATTTTTATCTTTATCAAAATGTTTAGAATAAGATTTAACTAATGTGTTGCCGCCCCAGATGGACTCTTTACCAATTTCTTTAAATTCAAATATACACATAGTTACATTATATAAAATAAAAAAAATAATTCAATACAATAAAATTTAATTATTTAAATACCGCACGTTAAATTAAGCAATAAATTATTAATATGTTTTAATTATATAATTTTTATTATAAACAATAGTTATTAAAGCGTGCGTTGAATGGATTTTTAATTTAAATAAAAACTTGGGTGGGGTGCTTTTTTATTTAGTAGACAAAAAGATAATAAAATTAGAATTTTAAAATGATACAATAAAAAATAAGGGGTGGGGAATGTTATAAAAACAAAAAATAATAAAAAGGAGTATCAACTTAAAAGTTAATACCCCTCTTATTATTAATAAAAACTATTATACTATAATCATGCTTTAATTAAAACTTTACCGTCTTTTGCATATAGCTTATTAGTAAATACATCATTAATATTCTCTAAATCAACAATGTCAGTTATAATTTCTGATACATCTATTATTCCTTTAGCAAGTAAATTAGCAGCCCTTTCAAAAGCATAAGGATTAACAAAAGAAGTTTTTATCGTAAGCTCTTTTTGAAACATTTCAAAAGGTTTTATTTTTACTTCATCATCAGGAGCAGTAAGACCAAAAAGCATTATTTCAGCACCCTTGCCTGCATATTTAATAGAATATTCAGCAGTCTGTACTTTTCCAGCACAATCTATAACTTTATCAATATTAAATATATTATTATTTTTTAGTATTTCTTCAGTATTATCATTAATAGGGTCTATTACAATATTAGCACCATATTTTTTAGCTCTTTCTCTTCTTTTTTCAAACGGCTCTACTGCAATTATATTAACAGCTCCTTTATATTTTAAAAGCTGAATCATCATAAGACCAATATTTCCAGCACCAACTACCATCACAGTATCACCCTGCTTAATATCCATTAAATCTATACCATGCAAACAACAAGAAATAGGTTCAACCATAGCCGCACTCTCATAAGAAACATTATCAGCTACTTTAAATACTAAGTTCTCTTTAACTGTAACATACTCAGCAAAACCCCCGTCTAATGATACTCCAACAGCAGTCATATTGCTGCATAGGTGTTTTTTAGCATTATTACAATAGTAGCAATTATTACAATAGTCATTAGGATCAACAGCAACTTTATCTCCTATTTTTACTTTAGTAACATTCTTTCCAATTTTCTCTACACAGCCTGATAATTCATGTCCCAATATTCTAGGAGGCTTAACATCAGTGCATCCTTTCTCTCCTTCATATATATGAACATCTGTTCCGCACACTCCAGAGTATTTAACTTTTATTAAAACTTCATTGTCTTTAGGTTCTTTTATATTTACGTCTTCTACAACAATTTTTTGTTTTCCATAAAATACAGCAGCTTTCATTATTAAACTCCTATAAAAAATAATAAAATTACTATGAAATAATAATCTATTAAATATTCTTGTCAAGAAGATGAAAAAAACATTTATATTATTATGTAATTTTTATATGTGTTGTTATAAATATACCGCACGTTAAACAAAATTTAAAATATAAATTAATTATGAATGTTAATTTTTATTATAAATTATTATAATATATTTTTTACTTCCTCATATAAAGCATTGGCTATATTCAAATGAGATGCCAAAGTGAAATGTACTTGATCTTCTTCACTGGATTGTGCTACACTTCCGATATCAAAAAAGTATACATTTTCTTGTTTAGATAAAAATTGATATTTAAAAGCTAATTTTTTTGATGCGGCTATAGAATTTTTATCAAATTCAGCTAATTCTTCAGAAATATCAGCTTTATAACCCAATGGAGCTGGTGCTAATATTAAAATTTCTGGTTTATTATAACCTATACCATAATCATAATTTTTAACTGTTAAAATTAATCTTCTCATATTTTGTGCTATTACATTTTCAGAAGCAGAAAATTTTGTTTTAAGATCATTTGTACCAAGAGATATAATTATAAGATCTATGGGTTTATGACTTTCTAAACAAACCTCTAAATAAGCCTTTCCGTTTCTGCCTGCTTTTGATGGGTCTTCAAAAACTGTAGTTCTGCCATTTAACCCTTCTTCTATTATTCTATATTCATTTCCTAATAATTTTTGAAGTATTCCAGTCCATCTTTCATCTATTGAATACCTTTTACCAGAAACTGGAATGAATCCAAAAGTGTTGCTATCCCCGTAGCATAATATATTTTTCATAAGAATTCCCTTATTTATTTTTTATTTTATTATACTTAAATATTGAAAATGTGCAATATATTTACTATATTATAAATTATAAAAATATCATAAATTGTTCGCGTGAACATTTTAAATAAGGAAACAAAATGAATTGGCATTGGTTAAATTGGTTAGTAATAGCATTATATTTTTCAGTAATGTTTTTAATAGGTTTATACTTTGCTAAAAGAAATAAATCTACAGATGACTATTTCAAAGCAGGTGGTAGAGTACCTGCTATTGTTACTGCTATGAGTATATATGCGACAGCATTATCATCTATATCTTTTATAGCAATTCCAGCTTCAGTATATAATAATAGCTGGCTGCTAGGTATGTCTGGTTTGGGTATTATATTAATAATATTTTGGGTAGCTGCAGTTTTTGTTCCATTCTTTAGAAAAATAAAAGTTACAACGGCATATGAATATTTGGGCAAAAGATTTGATAATAAATTCAGATTGGTTGGAAGTTTATCATTTATAATATTTCATATAATAAGAATGGCAATAGTTCTTTATCTTCCTACTTTAGCATTAAAAGAAGCATTACCATCTATAAATCCTATTATATTAACAGTTGTAGTTGCAATATTTTGTGTTGCTTATACTTCTATGGGAGGTATAGAAGCTGTTTTATGGTCTGATGCAATTCAAACTATTGTACTGCTTTTGGGAGCATTTCTAATCATTATCATTGGATTTGCATCTTCTCCTAACGGAGTTGCAGGCGGATTTCAACTTTTAGCAAAAGATGGAAAAATAATAAGTCCTGATTTTTTCTCATTAGATCTAGCTAAAACAAGTATTTGGGCTATGATATTAGGAGGTTTTGTAAATTCTATATATCAATATATAGGAAGTCAAGATATAGTACAGAGATATGCAACCAATAAAAATGAAACTGAAGCGAAAAAAAGCTTATATATGAATATACCACTATTAATTAATGGAATATTCATATTTATAGGTATGGGGTCTGCTTTATATATATTCTTCCACACAAGAGCATCATTACCAGAAAATATTAATGGAAATGCCATTCTTCCATATTTTGTTATTAATTATACCCCTGCAGGAATATCTGGTTTAATATTAGCAGCTATATTTGCTGCAGCACAGTCAACAGTATCATCTAGCTTAAACTCTGTATCAACTTGTATAACTGCTGACTTACTTCCATATTTCAAACCAAATATGGAAGATAAATCAAAACTTAGATTTGCTCAATTATCAAGCTGGATAGTAGGTATAGTAAGCACTTTATTAGCAGTAAGATTTTTAAGAGTTGGACAAGGCGATATGTTCTTATATTTCCAAAGTATTACTGGACTTTTAGGAGGACCTATAGCAAGCGTATTTTTAGCAGGAATATTCTTCAAAAATATCAGTTCAAAAGATGTTTGGATAGGTTTTATAGTATCAGTAATAATAGCTTGTTATATTAGTGATCCTGCTCAATTACTTACTAAATTAATTCCTAATTATACTAAACCTCAAATTTTTGAATTTCTTATCTCTTTTATAATAATAGGTGCTGGAGTGATAGTTTCTATAATATCGTCAATATTCACAGCTAAACCTGCAGAGGAAAAGACAAAAGGTTTAACATATTCATCTACAAAAGATATGGCAGAATAATAATATATAAATAAAATGTGTATGTATAAAATTATTTATGCATACACATTATTTATATTTAAACTATTTTTAATTTAAAATTTAAGTCTAGAAATCATATGCAGGATATTTTTATAAATATAAATTAATTTATAATTTTCATTTTTTATTATATTTAAGGTTTAGTTAACCATGTATTAAAATATTTTTAATTATAGTAAAACTACACAAGGTATGATTTTATAATTTGTATATAAATAAAATAAAAGCAATATAACAATTATAATATAAACATAAAATTAATATTGGGAATGCAGTTAAATAATAAAGAGTACAGACTTTTTAATCCATACTCTTTAATATTTTTATAAGTAATTATATTTTACTTTACAACTATATTTACAAGTTTGCCTTTAACATAAACTACTTTAATGATATTTTTACCTTCTGTAAACTGTTTTACTTTGTCGCTTGATAATGCTTGATTTTTTGCATCATCTTCGCTTATATTAACATCAGCTTCTATTCTGTCTCTTATTTTACCATTAACTTGGAATACAAGTTCAAATGTGTCATCTTTGCAATACTGTTCATCATGCTCAACCCATCTTTCTTCAATTATCATTTTACCGAAGTTTAATATTTGATAAAGCTCTTCTGTGATATGCGGAGCTATTGGGTTAAGAAGAATTAAGTATCCTCTAATCACTTCTCTAAACATAGCATAATCATCATTGTTAGCTAATTTTATAGTAGACATATCATTCAAAAGCTCCATTAATGAAGCAATTGCTGTGTTGAAGTGAAATCTGTCTTTGATGTCTATTGTAACTTTCTTAATAGTTTTATTGTATTTTCTAAATAATTTTTGTCCGTCTTTTGAAAGATTGTTGTAGTCAAATGATTTAGCATTTTTGAAAGCTTCTTCATCTTTGTATTTTAAGAATAAGTTCCAAATTCTGTTTAAGAATCTTGCAGAACCCTTAACACCTTCATCAGACCATTCTTTATCTTTTTCTGGAGGAGCAACAAACATAACAAATATTCTCACAGCATCAGCACCGAAAAGTTCTATAATCTCAGCAGGATCAACACCATTAGCTTTTGATTTAGACATCTTTTCCATTTTTACTATAATATCTTCTTTTTTAATGCCGTCTTTTTCGTATTCTTTATTGTTCATCTGCTCTTGAGTATAGAATTTTTTCAATGATTTAGCCTCATAACTATTTGCTAAAACCATACCTTGAGTAAGAAGTCTATTGAAAGGCTCATCTCCTTTTATAAGTCCTATATCTCTCATAAACTTGTACCAGAATCTTGAATACAAAAGGTGCATACAAGCATGTTCAATACCGCCTATGTATTGGTCAACTCCAAGCCAAGCATTAGCAGAAGCAGGGTCAAAAGGCATTTTATCATTATGAGCATCAGTGTATCTTGCATAATACCAAGAACTGCATGTAAATGTGTCCATAGTATCAGTTTCTCTCTTTGCAGGAGCACCGCATTTAGGACATGTTGTATTAACAAATGATGCAGATTTTTTAAGAGGATTTTCTCCAACTGTAAACTCTATATCCATAGGAAGTGTTATAGGTAATTCACTTTCAGGTACAGGTACAACACCGCATTTCTCACAATGTACAAAAGGAAGAGGATTGCCCCAATATCTTTGTCTTGATATAAGCCAATCTCTAAGTTTATATTGAACTTTTTCTTTTCCGAAACCTTTTTCTGTTGCATACTCTATTGCTCTTTTTATAGCATCTCTTGAAGAAAGTCCGTTTAATATATCAGAATTAACAACTATTCCGTCTTCTACATAAGCTTCTGTCATAGTTTCTGCTTTTATAGAATTGTCAGCATTTTGTATAACAACTTTTACAGGAATATTATATTTTTTAGCAAATTCAAAGTCCCTCTGGTCATGAGCAGGAACAGCCATTACAGCACCGCTACCATATTCAGCTAAAACGAAATTAGCAGCATATAAAGGAGCTTTCTCACCATTAAATGGATTAACTACATATCTTCCTGTAAATACACCTTCTTTTTCGTAGTCTGTTTTTTGGTCAATCTTAGCAGACTTTTTAATAAACTCTTCTACAGCACTTTTCTGTTCAGGAGTACACATATCTAAAAGTCCGTCATAGTTCCAAGCTATAGCCATATAAGTAACACCGTAAATAGTGTCCGGACGAGTTGTAAATATAGGGAAGTCCTTGCCGTCATCTAAATTAAAATTGATATAAGCACCAACACTTCTTCCTATCCAGTTTTTCTGCATAGCTATAACATTATCAGGCCAATAACCTTCTAATAGTTTTAAATCAGCGTCTAACTGTTCAGCATAATCAGTAACTTTTATATACCATTGTTCAAGTTTCTTTTTAGTAACCTCTCCGTCACATCTCCAGCAAGTGCCTTCTGCAGTAACTTGTTCATTTGCTAATACTGTATTACAATGGTCGCACCAGTTAACATCTCCTCCTTTTCTATATAAAAGCCCTTTCTCATACATTTTTAATATAAACCACTGTCCCCATTTATAATAATCAGGCAAACAAGTAGTAACTTCTCTATCCCAGTCATATGAATATCCAAGCAAGTTTAATTGGTCTTTCATGTTAGCAATATTTTTCAAAGTCCATTCAGCAGGGTGGGTTTTGTTATCAATAGCGGCATTTTCTGCAGGCATACCGAAAGCGTCCCAGCCCATTGGGTGTAAAATATCATAGCCCAACAGTTTATAGTATCTAGCTATAGAGTCAGCTATAGTGTAGTTTGAAACGTGTCCCATATGCATTTTTCCAGATGGATATGGAAACATCTCTAATACATAATATTTTTTGTCTGTAGGTTTAGAAACTGTTTTGAAAGATTGATTGTCTTTCCAGTACTTCTGCCATTTCTTTTCAATGGTGGTAAAATTATATTCCATAATATACACTCCGTAGTTTGATACTATTTATTAATAAAAAAATTATTATTTTTATGTGTATTTTGTAAAATCTCGCTTATTTTTATTACTGTATAAAGAATTAAAATAAGATGATAACAGCAAAATATATTTACTGAAAATTTTTACAACAAAAATTATATTGCAAAATGTTATATTTTTCAAGTATTTTTTGTATATTTGTATAGATTTATGTTAATTGTAAAGAATAATAGTTTATATTTTACATAAAATTTACATAAATCTGTATGTTATGTGTGATATGTATTATATATTGCTTATAAAAAGCTTATTATTGTAAATTTATTGTAAAATATTTGTAAAATTATATTGACAAAACTATCCCTTTGACTATAATTATAATTGTAAAGATAATTTACGATACAACAATCGGAGGTTAATTTATGAATACTAAATTACAACTTTCTATAAAAATAACTCCTAGTAAATTGCCTGAAAATGCTAGAAGATTAATAGAATTCTACTTCCATAATACAAAAATAATATATATAGATAAAATTAATGATGAATATGAAGTGAAATTATCCAACGGAACTTATATTGATTTTGATAAAAATGGTAATTGGAATTATATAAGCAGTGATGATACTATAACAGATAGCATACTTCCAAAATCTATATCAAATAAAGTAAAAAATATTATAAAAAAATATAAAGATGTTCATATATATGAAATAAACAAAAGAATAAATTTTTATAGAATAAAATTAAGTAATTCCATAGATTTATGTATAAATTACAGAGGAGATTTATTAGCTTAAAGATATTTTTTATTGAGTATTAGTATGAGTTATTATATAATATGCATCATATTAATAAAAAAGGTTGTTTTATGAAAAAGAAGATATTATTTATATTGATAATTGCAATTTCATCACTTTATTCCAAGAGCAATAATGAGAAAATAAATAGTTTAGCCATTACAAGTGAAATAATAAAACCTAGCGATGAATTATTAAGCGTATTAGAAAAAAATAAAAAGAAAACAGGTGTTGCTGAAATAATAGAATTAATAAATGAGGGCGGTATAAATGCAAGCTCTAAAACTGAAATTAATATAGGCGATGTTACACACTATCCTAATTCTACTCCTTTAATGATAGCTTCATCATACGGGCATTATGATATGGCAAAAGCTTTGATTGATAATGGGGCTTTGGTTAATTTAAGAGCAGACGATGGATTTAATGCTTTAATGGAAGCTGTAAGAACTGGCAATATAGAAATAGCAAAATTATTAATAGAACATAACTCTGATATAAATATAAAAAATAAAGACGGAAAAAATATGATTATGATTGCATGCGAAAAGGGTAATGAAGAAATGTTTAATATATTAATAGAAAACAATGCAGATATAAATGAAAAATCATCTTGGGGAGCATCTGCACTTATTTATGCTTCTGAAAAAGGCAATATTAATATAATGCAATATTTAATAGATAATGGAATAGATGTTAATGGAAAAGCTGATGATAATGGGGACACTCCATTACTTTGGGCTGTTACAGGACAAAATCCTTATGAAGCTTCAAAACTTTTAATAGAAAATGGTGCTAATGTAAATGCTACAAATTATGGCGGAGTTGCTCCTGCTACTATACTTGCGGCATCTACTCCAAAAGTAGTAAAGCTTTTAAAAGATAATGGGGCTGATTTGGATACTAAATTTTTAGATTATTATCCTCCTATAGCGATTGCTGCAGGTGCGGGTAATTTAGAAATAGTTAAGGCATTGGTTGAAAATGGGGCTGATGTGAACTATTATCCTAATGATATAAACTATACTGCGATATTTCATGCTATAGACCAACATAATTATGAAGTTGCTGAATATTTATTTAAAAACGGAGTGGATTTAAATATAAAAATGAAACCTGATAATGACTATGGCAGAAGTATAAAAGAAAGCTACAATGTTTTAGAATATGCTGAGGCTATTCAGGATAAAAAAATGATTGATTTAGTAAAAAAATATTATAAGAAAAAATAAATAGTTTTAAATTTTATTTTCTACTAAATACAATCAATAAAATCTAAAATAAAATCTAAGTTGACAAAATATACCGCTACAATGTATAATCAAAAAATATAATACATAATAAAAAAGAGGTTTATGATGAAAGTATTATGGATTATTATAATTAGTTCGTACATTGCTTATGGTCAGGTAAGTGAAGATTTTAAGAATTTAGCGGCAACAAATAAAGAATCAGCATTATACAAATCAGTAGTATTAGAAAATATTGATGAGTTTAAATACATAATTGAAAATAATAAAGAATATATAATTTATTCTATAACGAACAGTGAAACATGGTATAACTATATACCTAATTTAAGCACTAATAATTTCTCTAATTTCGTAAAAGTTTTATTAGATAATGGAATGGATATTAACGAGAAAAATGAAGAGGGAAAAAGCCTTATACTTAATGTAAGTAAGTACTACAATTCATTTCATAAACCTAAATTCGGTACAAGTGAAATTATAGGAGTTCCAGATAGTAAATATAAAATTGAAACACTTATAAATCTTGGGGCAAATATTAATATACAAGATAATGACGGAAATGGTATAATTCACTATATACTTTCTAGAGATAATATAGGAACAGAAGAATATGATATTATTGAAATGCTCATAAAAAACTCAGTCAATATTAATTTACAAAATAATGATGGAGATACTGCACTTCATAAAATTTTATATAAAAAAAATAATGACTATAGAGATATTGATATGGAAAAAAAAGTTGCCTCTCTTTTGATAGAAAATAATGCAGATAAAAATATAAAAAATAATAATGGGCAAAAAGCGTATCCCGGAGCATTTATATATAATATAAAATTAACTTTTAATGGAATATTTAGTACTTTATTTAATATTTTTAAGATTGTACTTCTAATTGTAATTGGTATACCTGCATTAATATTACATTTTATAGTTTTTAATATTTCAGAATTTTTCAGATAATTTTTTATATAGCTTAAAAATAAAAATATTAAAATTGTAAAATAGATTATAATAAAAAATTAATAAGTGCTTTTGCAACTTTTGCCACGGGAAAAGTTGAAAAATATATATTATATAAAAAATTATTTGTTTAAATTAAAATATTTGCAGGGCTTTGCCCCGCACCCCAGTTCTTTTATTGGTATAAAAGAACCAAAAGAACTGCATTTTATGAAATCTACCTTTTATGTGTACGTTAAATTTTAGATGTTATATTATATTGAAGATATATTATAAAATATAAAGTTGTAGTATTTGCACTTTTTGCAACTTTGACGAAGTCCATACCGTGTAAGGCTGGAAAAGTTGAATAAAAAATCATAAATTAAAAAATTTTTAGTTTAGAATTACAATAAAGCTAATTTTATTTCAAGCCATGTTCTTTTTTAAGATTTGCAATATTGCTCTTTGCATATTCATTATCAGAATCTAATTCTAAAGCTTTTTTATAATCTTTCAAAGCTTCTTTATATAGTCCTGCATTTTTCTTAACCCAGCCTCTATCATTATGTAAATAAGCAGTATTTGGTTCTAATTCTATAGCTTTATCATAATCCTTTATAGCTTCCTTATATTGTCCTAATTCATCTTTAGCACTTCCTCTATTACCGTAAGCATTGGTATAATCAGGAGTCAATTCTATAGCCTTAGTATAGTCTTTTATAGCTTCTTTATATAACCCTAAACTATATTTAGTAAGCCCTCTATTATTATAAGTATTGCTGTCATTAGGGTTTAACTCTATAGATTTATCATAATCTTTTAAAGCCTCTTTATAAAGACCTAAATCATTTTTAGAAAGTCCTCTGTTATTATATGCTTCACTGTAAGTTGGTCTTAATTCTATAGCCTTATCATAATATTTAATTGATTCTTTTAAAAGGTCCAAATCATATTTAGCACTTCCTATATTATAATATGCTTCTGGATTATCCGCACATAAATCTATAGATTCTTCATAATCTTTGATTGCTTCTTCATACATTCCTAAATCGCTTTTAGCAAGTCCTCTATTATTATATGCATCACTATAATTAGGATTTAGATATATAGCTTTATCATAATCTTTCATAGATTCCTTATATAAACCTAACTCTCTTTTTGCATTTGCCCTGTTATAATAAGCATCTACATAATTAGTATCCAATTTTATAATTTTGTCATAATCTTTTATAGCTTCTTCATATAATTCTAAATCGTATTTAGCATTTCCTCTATTAAGATAAGTATTTATATTGTTAGGTTCCCATTTTATAGCATTATCATAATCTTTAATAGCTTCTTTAAATAAACCTAACTCTTTTTTTGAATTTCCTCTATTATAATAGGCATCTGAATAATTAGGATTTAATTTTATAGCTTTGTTAAAATCTTTTATAGCTTCTTTAGAAAATCCCAACTCATCTTCTAATAATCCTTTATTATTATAAGCATCAAATAAATTAGGATCTATTGATAAAGCTTTATCAAAATCTTTAATAGCTTCTTCTAAAAGTCCTAAATCACTTTTAAGAAGTCCTCTATTATAATAAGCATATGTATAATCAGCTCTTAACTCTATAGCCTTATCATATTCTTCTATAGCTTCTTTTAAAAGTACAAGTTTAGTTTTGGCAATAGCTTTGTTATAATAAGCATCTGCCATATTAGGGTTTAACTTTATAGCCTCATCATAATATTTTATAGCTTCTGCATATTCTCCATTAGCACTTTTATAAATACCTTTAGAATTATAATCATGATAATCAGTAAGATTGTTTAAACGATCAATATCAACTTCTTTCTCATTGTCAACTATATTTGTAAAACTGACTATAAAATGTTTTTTATCTGACATTATTTTATTTAATTCTTCATTAAAAGCTTTTGCTCTGTCATTGAAATCATCAAAATCAGAATAATTTTCTGCATCAATATTATTTAAAAAATCATTAAATTTTTCTACACATTTATTTAATTCTTTTTGCAAATTTTCTAATTTATTTTTAGATTCTTTTAAATGTTGTCCGAATAGAAAATTAGTCATTGTTGCCATTTTTAACTCCTATAACTATTTATTATTAATATATAAGTTATAATTTTCTATATGATACAATTATGTCATAGTATATACTAAAAATTTTTAAGTTTGTCAAAATAATTTTTTAAAACATTAGAAATTTCTATAGAAACCCCGCCCTATAGAGATTATAATCTATTTTAATATTTTAACTTAATTTATGTTTTTTATTTAATTAAAAAAAGCACACCCACCCAAATTTTATTTAACTTTGTAGCTTAATTAACGCACGGTAAACTAAATTTAATATATAATTAAAATTAACATTCAAAATAAATTTATGTTTTTAATTCTGCTTAACGTGCGGTGTGTTTTTTAATAAAGTAATAAATACAAAAAAGAGCAAAGATAAATATATTTTATCAATGCTCTTTTATATTAATCATGATTTTTAATTATTGCTCTTTAGAGGCATAAGTAAATTTATGCATAGATAAAGCATCATAATAAACATCTTTTAATTTAGGATTAACAAGCAAAGGTTCAGTATAAAAATACATAGGTATTATAGCAAAACTATTTACTAATAATTCCTCAGCCTTATGCATAGCTTCCATTCTCACTTTCTGATCTCCAGTAGTAAGTGCTGTTTGTATATAAGAATCATATTGAGCGTTACTATATGAGCTATAATTATTTGGAGAGTAGCTTGTGTATAATGATAAGAAATTTATAGGGTCATTAAAGTCTCCAAACCAACCTCCGCGGCACATAGTTAAGTTTTTATCATATCTAGTTTGTAAAAATACAGCCCATTCTTCCTGTACTATTTTTGTATCTATTCCTAAATTTTCTTTCCACATCTGCTGCACCGCTTCAAATATAGATATGTGAAAACCAGGGTCTGCTTTAAACTCAAATACAGGGAAGCCTTCGCCATTAGGATATCCTGCTTCAGCCATTAATTTCTTAGCCTCTTCTACATTTTTCTTATATCCTTCTTGACTTATATCAAAATATCCGCCGCCATTTTCTCTAAAACTTCCATCAGCATCATTTATACCATAAGGAACAAAAGCATCAGCAGGAGTCTCTCCGCCTTTAGTTACTTGTTCTACTATATAATTTCTGTCTATAGCAAGAGCCAATGCCTTACGAACTCTAATATCTTTTAATACTTCATTAGTAGTATTTAAACAATAAAAATATGAAGCAAGCATTGGTTTTATTTGTAATAATCCTTCTTCTTTTAATGTTGGTATATCCTGAGTTGGTAATATTCTAGAAAAATCTATAGAACCTTCTTTTATGCCGGCAACAGAAGCAGTCTCATTTTGCATAAGAACAAATTTTAATTTCTCAGGTACAACATCATTGAAAGCCCAATAATTTGTATTTTTTACCATTATTATGCTTTCATCTTGATTAATTTCAGTAGTTACAAAAGGACCATTTCCTATATAACTTTCAACATTTAAACTCCAACTATCACCATATTTTTCTATTATATCTTTTCTTACAGGATAAAAAGTTGTAAATGCTACAAGGTCTAAAAAGTATGCAGTAGGTGCTTCCAATGTAACTTCTAAAGTATAATCATCTATAGCTTTTATTCCCAAACTATCAACAGGCATTTCTCCTGCTGTTATTGCTTTAGCATTTTTTACAGGCTCATGTTGAAAACTGTATTGGCTTCCAACAGCTGGGTCTACAACTCTCCTCCAAGCATAAACAAAATCATCAGCAACTACTGCTTTACCATCACTCCATTTAGCATTTGTTCTTAAATGAAATATATATCTACTACCATCATCAAGTATTTCCCAATTCTCAGCAACGCCTCCTACTATCTTTCCTTCTTTAGATTTTGTAGTTAAACCTTCAAATGCATGTATTACATAATAGCAAGCATCTAATGCAGTATTTAACCCAGGGTCTATTGTTTTTGGCTGAGGACCTGCATTAATAACAATAGTTTTATCATCTAAACTATTTGTTTTACCGCCGCAAGATAAAACGACAAATATAATCATTGAAAAAAACAATATTAAAAATCGTTTATACATTTTAACACTCCTAAAACATTATTATTTATAGTAAAGAATTATAGAACACATATATCTTACTGTCAATAGTGTTATTATAAGAAGTAAGAAATATTTTTTGTTTTATAAAAAATATTGCTGAAATGTGTTGCAGTTATATAATTAATTAAGATTTAAGTAATATAGATTAAATAAGATTAGAAAAAAAATATTGACCCTAGAGTTTACTTTAATGATATAATATAATAAAAAATATAAAAATGGAGATTGCAAAATGAAAAAAGCTCTATTAATAATTGTGCTGTTATATGTTATATCATGTAATAATTCTTCAAATGCACAAACGCAAAATAATAATGTATTTAATAATCAAAATAATTCCTCTAATGCAATGTATAATCAGGAGTTAAAAAAAGCTCCTATTAACATACAAACCAATGCAAATGGAAGAGTAAAATCAAGAGGATTCGCTGCAGTTTCGGCTAATATGGATTTTAAATATCATGAGTTTACGAGACATGCAGTAGGAAGCAATGATGTATTAATAGAAATACTTTATGCAGGGATATGCCATAGTGATATACATATGGTTGAAGGAAAGTCAAGCAATACTCCTTTGGTGGTAGGGCATGAGATAGCTGGAAGAGTTGTACAGGTTGGAAGTTCTGTAACAAAATTCAAAGTTGGTGATTTTACCGGTGTAGGCTGTATGGTAAACTCTTGCGGAGAGTGTGAAAGCTGTTTAGATAATTTAGAACAATACTGTTTAAATAGAGCAGTTTATACTTATGGCTCAAGAGACAGATTCCATAATAATGAAATTACTCAAGGAGGTTATTCTGACAATATAGTAGTATCCGAAGATTTTGCAATACTCATACCAGACAATGCAGAGCTTGATAAAATTGCTCCTCTTCTTTGTGCAGGCATTACCACATACTCACCAATAAAGGCAATGAATGTACAAAAAGGAGAAAAAATTGGCATTGCAGGTTTTGGCGGGCTTGGCTCTATGGCTGTAAAATATGCTGTTAAATTAGGGGCAGAAGTTACTGTATTTGACATTACAGAAGATAAAAGACAAGATGCTTTAAATATGGGAGCTGTAAAATATGTTAACGTAAATAATCCAGAAGATTTAAAAAATATTAACAATACTCTTAATTATGTGATAAGCACAATTCCTGCATATTATGATGTTAATATGTATATGCGTATGCTTAAGAGGGGAGGTACTATGTGTATATTAGGTCTTCCTCGCACATCAAAAATGCCTACACTAATAGCGATGGTAGGTCAGCATGGCAGTAAAAAACTATTCGGTTCACTTATAGGCGGAATAAAAGAAACTCAGGAAATGCTTAACTATTCTATAGAAAATAATATTTATCCTACTGTTGAAATAATAAAGGCAGATGCCAAAACTATATCAGAAGCATACAGAAAAGTGATAGATGGAAAAGTTAAGTTTAGATATGTGATAGATATGCGTACTATGAAATAAAATTATTATTTTATAAATAGCATTCACAATAATTTTTTATTAATTAATTGATTTTTAATAATTGATGATATAATATATTTTTTAATTATTTATAAAAAACAAAAAGGGTATTGATTTATGAAAAATATTATGCGTTTATTTTTTATTTTTTTATTATCAATAGGTTTGATAATAACATCTTGTTCATCAAAAAATAAAAATCAAGGTGAAGGTTTATTTATAAATGTAGGTCCAGAGCCTAAAACTATAGACCCTACATTAAACATAGCCTCAGATGCTTCAGTTTACATAATACATGCATTTGAAGGACTTACAACAAGAAACAAAGAAGGTGTATTAGTAGGCGGAGCTGCTGAAAGCTGGGATATAAGCGAAGACGGACTTACATATACATTCCATTTAAGAACTAATGGAAAATGGTCTGATGGAACTCCATTAACATCTAAAGATTTTGTATATTCTTGGAAGAGAGCTGTAGACCCTAAAACAGCAAGCGAATATAGTTATCAATTTGAGCCTGTAAAAAATGCTATGGCTATTAATGCTAGTAAAATGGAATTGGATACTTTAGGAATAAGGGCTATTGATGATTATACTTTAGAGGTAACATTAGAAAAACCTACTGCATACTTTTTAGAGTTAACAGCATTTCCTACATTCTATCCTATTCGCGAGGATATTATAGAGAAGTATGGGGACACTTGGACTATTAATCCGGAAAGCTATATAGGAAATGGTTCTTATGTAATGATAGAACGCAATATAGATAATAATATAATAATGGTAAAAAATACTAATTATTGGGATTATGAGAATTTAGTTCCAGAAAAAATTACATTTGTTTTAATGGATAATCCTACAGCTTCAGTTGCTGGTATAAAAGAAGGTTCTCTACATTTTTCTGACAGAGTACCTGCTCAGGATATAGATACTCTAAAGGCAGAAGGATTACTTCAAATGGTTAAACGTCTTGGAACATATTATTATGCTGTAAACCATACTAATGAAGTTTTAAAAGATGGAAGAGTGAGAAAGGCTTTATCATTAGCTATAGACAGAAATTATATAGTTGATAATATAGTAAAAGCTGGTGTGCCTGCTGGTGCATTTGTACCTTTTGGAGCTCCTGATGTTAATGGAGATTTCAGAGAAGTAGGTGGTGATTATATAAGTGTTAAGCCTGAAGATTATCAAAAAAATATAGAAGAAGCTAAAAAGTTAATGGAAGAAGCTGGATATACTAATGGAGAAGGTTTCCCTGTACTTCAATTTTTAGTTGATTCCAATAGAGAAATTCCTACATTTGAAGCTGTTCAGCAAATGTGGAAAGAACATTTAGGAATAGATACTTCTGTAAGTCAGCAAGAATGGGCTGTATTTTTACAAACATTATATACTGATAAAAATTATGTTATGGGAAGAAGCGGCTGGACTGCTGATTATAATGACCCTATGACATTCTTAGGTATGTTTTTAAGTTATAGTCCTCAAAACCATGCTCTATTTACAAATAAAGAATATGATAATTTACTTCAAACTGCTATGAATACAATAGATCAGAATATAAGAATGGACGCTATGCATAAAGCTGAAAAAATATTTATGGATAATGATGTTATAATACCATTATATTATTATGCTACACCTACTTTAGTTAGTCCTAAGTTGAAAGGTGTTGTATATGATAATTTGGCAAAACATAAATTTAGCTATGCTTATATAGAAAATTAATTATTAGTATATTTAAAAATACTCAAGGTTGAGTAAGATGTTTAGTTATTATCTTATTCAGCCTTTTTATTTTTAAACTTTTGTATACTAGTGTTGTATATGATAAAAAGATATATAAAGAATTATTAATTTTATTTATAGTTTTAATAAAAATAGATTCAATTATTTATGATTAAATATAAAAAATTATAGTTGCAATAAATATCAAAATTTATAAATTATAATATTATTTATTTTATTAAAACTTTTGGATATGTTATGAAATTCAATATAGAAAATTTGAATGATAAAAATTTTTGGGAAAATGCTGATATAGAAGTTCCTAAGTATAATATAAATGATATTAGAAAAAATACAGCTGAAAAACCTACATGGATTCATTTTGGAGCTGGAAATATATTTAGAGGTTTTATAGCAGCAGTAGCTGATACACTTTTAAATGATAGTATAATAGATACTGGTATAATAGCAGTAGATACTCATGCTTTTGGAAGAGATGATGATTATGATATGATTAATAAAGTTTATAAGCCTTTTGATAATCTTACTCTTTTAGCTTCTATTAAAAGCAATGGCGATATAGATAAAAAAATAATAGGAAGTATAACTGATGTATTACATGCTGATTTTATTAATAATTATGATGCATTAAAAAAAATATTTATATCAAGTTCTCTTCAAGTGGTGAGTTTTACTATTACAGAAAAAGGTTATTCAATAAAAGACTTAAATGGTAATTATACTAGCATAGTAGAAGAGGATATTAATAATGAACCCAAAAAAGCAAAAAATATTATGAGTATTGTTGCTGCTTTGCTTTTAGAAAGATATAAAAACACTGCCTTTCCTATAGCTATGCTTAGTGTAGATAACTGTTCAAATAATGGAGATAAATTAAAATCCTCTATTGTTGAAATATCTAGAGAATGGGTAAAAAGGGGTTATGCTGATAATGGTTTTGTAGAATATCTTGAAGATAGCAAAAAAGTTTCTTTCCCATTAAGCATGGTTGATAAAATTACTCCAAGACCTTCTGATATTATAGAAAAAAAATTAGAGTATATAGGACTTGAAGAAATGTCATTATTTAAAGTTGGTCATAACAACATGGCTCCTTTTGTAAATGCTGAAAGTGTTGGATATTTAGTTGTAGAGGATTTATTTCCAAATGGAAGACCAAAGTTTGAAAAAGCTAATGTATATGTAACAGACAGAATAACAGTTCAAACTGCAGAGAAAATGAAAGTTACAACTTGTTTAAATCCGCTTCATACAGCTTTAGCAATATTTGGCTGTTTACTAAATTATAATTTTATTTACGAAGAGATGAGAAATCCTTCATTAAAAAAATTAGTTGAAAAAATAGGTTATGATGAAGGCATGAAAGTAGTTGCTGACCCTAAAATTTTAACCCCTAAAGATTTTATAAAAGAAGTAATTGAAGAGCGTTTGGTAAATCCTTATATACCAGATTCCCCAAAAAGAATAGCAACAGACACTTCTCAAAAAATACCTATAAGATATGGAGAGACATTAAAATCTTATGTTAAAAATAGACTTGACATTTCTTCTTTAGTAGGCATACCTTTAACTATAGCAGCTTGGCTTAGGTATTTAATGGGTATTGATGATAATGGAAAAACTATGGAAATAAGTCCAGACCCTATGTTTGAAGAATTACAAAAACATATAAAAAACATCAAGTTTAAAAATAAAGAAACTATTGGAAATAATTTAAAGCCTATACTTTCTAATAAGATTATATTTGCTGTTGATTTATATGATGAAAAGATAAATTTAGGAAAAAAAATAGAAAGTTATTTTAGTGAGATGATAAGTAAAGAAAATGCTGTAAAAGAATGTTTAGAAAAATATATAAAATAATTTAAGGAGAATTATTCATTATGATAATGACTTTAAGATGGTTTGGAAGTAGTTTTGATTCTGTAACTTTAAAACAAATTAGGCAAATACCTGGAGTAAAAGGCGTTATAACAACATTATATGGAAGTAAAGTAGGAGAGGCTTGGAGAGATGAAGAAGTAAAAAACATAAAAAAAGAAGTAGAAGATGCAGGACTTAAAATATATGGTATAGAGAGTGTAAATATACATGATGATATAAAAATAGGGCTTCCTAGCAGAGATAAATATATAGAAAATTATATAAAAACATTAGAAGTTTTAGGTAAAAATGAAATTAATTTAGTATGTTATAATTTTATGCCTGTATTTGACTGGACTAGAAGCGATTTAGCAAAAGTTCGCCCTGATGGCTCTACTGTATTATCTTATGACCAAGAAATAATAGAAAAAATAGACCCAGAGAAAATGTTTGAACAAATTGATTCTAATTCTAATGGATTTGTACTTCCAGGCTGGGAGCCTGAAAGGTTGAGCAGATTAAAAGAGCTTTTTGAAATGTATAAAAATGTTGATGATGAAAAGTTATTTGAAAACTTAAAATATTTCTTAAGTGCTGTAATGCCTACATGCGAGAAATATAATATAAAAATGGCTATACACCCAGATGACCCTGCTTGGCCTGTATTTGGACTTCCTAGAATAATAGTTAATAAAGAAAATATTTTAAGAATGGTTAATAGTGTTAATAGCTCTTGTAATGGAGTTACATTATGTGCAGGCTCTTTAGGCTCTAATCCTAAAAATGACATACCTGATATAATAAGAAGCTTAAAAGACAAAATATTCTTTGCTCACGTAAGAAACTTAGAGCATACAGCACCCGGTAAATTCCAAGAAGCAGCACACTTATCAAGCGACGGCTCAATGGATATGTTTGCTATTATGAAAGCATTTTATGATATAGGTTTTGAAGGACCATTTAGACCAGACCATGGAAGAGCTATTTGGGACGAAGTGTCTATGCCTGGTTATGGGCTTTATGATAGAGCATTGGGTGCTGTTTATTTACAAGGTTTATGGGAAGCAATAGATAAAATGAATAAGTAATTTAATAATATATTCTTTTTATTATTATTTATATATTGCATTTATTTAATTATACTATAGGATTATAAAAATAGGATAATATTATGAAAACTTTTATGGGTGAAGATTTTTTATTGGGAAGCGAAACAGCAAAAACTCTTTTTTATAATTATGCTTGCCAAACTCCTATATTTGATTATCATTGTCATCTTAATCCGAAAGAAATTTTTGAAAATAAAAAATTTAATAATCTAACAGAGATTTGGCTTTACAATGACCATTATAAATGGAGAATGATGAGAGCTAATGGTATAGATGAAAAGTTTATTACAGGTGATGGAGATGATTATGATAAGTTTATTGCTTGGGTTAAAACATTATCTAACTTAATAGGTAATCCTCTTTATCATTGGAGTCATTTGGAGCTTCAGAGGTATTTTGATATTTATGAAATTATTAACGAAGATAATGCTGATTTAATATGGAAAAAAGCAAATGAAAAATTAGAGAGTATGACTGTTAAAGATATTCTTAAAAAATTTAGAGTTCATACAATAGGCACAACCGATGACCCAATAGATAATTTAGAATATCATAAATTAATTAATGAAGGTAAATCAAAAATAGGAAAGATTGATACAAAAGTAGTACCATCTTTTAGACCGGATAAAGCTATAAATATAGAAATGTCTGATTTTTGTGATTATATAAAAAAGCTAGAAGAGGCAAGTAAAATAAATATTATAAATATAAAATCATTAGTTGAAGCTTTATATAATAGAATAGATTATTTTAAAAGTTTAGGCTGTGTGTCAAGTGATTGTTCATTATCTGTAGTACCTTTTAATTTAGATGATGAAAAAAATATTGATAATATTTTTAAAAAAGCTATGAATAAAGAAATATTATCTCATGAAGAAATAGAAAAATACAAAACATATATTCTTATAAAATTAATTAAAAAATACAGAGAATCAAATTTAGTTATGCAAATACATATATCAGCTATGAGAAACAATAATGAAGTAATGTTTAAAAAATTAGGTGTTGATACTGGATTTGATTCTATAGGAGATTATAATATTATAGAAAAATTATCATTATTATTAAAGACTGCTAACAATGAAGGTGGACTTCCAAAAATTATTTTCTATAGTCTAAACAAAAAAGATTATTATCCTCTTTCAACTCTTATGGGCTCTTTTCAAGATGGCGGCATAAAAGGTAAAATGCAGCTTGGTTCTGCTTGGTGGTTTTTAGACAATAAAGATGGAATTAAAGAGCAAATTAAAACTCTTGCTAATACTGCTTCATTAGGTTTATTTATTGGAATGCTTACAGATTCAAGAAGTTTTTTATCATATTCAAGACATGAATATTTTAGAAGGATATTGTGTGATATTATAGGAGAGTGGGCAGAGAATGGAGAAGTGCCTAATGATATTAAATATTTAGGAAGTATTGTAGAGAATATATGCTTTAATAATGCCAATATTTACTTTAACAGTTAAATATGATAGATTAAATTATTATAATATTAAACAAAAAATTAATAATATATAAATACAATTTTTATAAATAATAATAAAAATAATTTTATGGAATATATATGCTTGAAAAATATATACAAACTAAAATAATACCAGTAGTAGTTGTAGAGAATGAAGATGAGACAAGAAAAATAGCTGAACTTTGTTTGGAGTTTCTTCCTTCTATAGAATTAACTTTAAGAACAGAATACGGATATAAAGCATTAGAAATATTAGCAAAAGATTATCCAAATATTCAAAGGTCTGCTGCTACAGTTTTAAATATAGAACAAGTTAAGAGAGTAGTTGATTTAGGCACAAATATAATAATAAGTCCTGGTTTTCAGCCTGCAATGCTTGAATATGCTAGAAATAAAAATTATTATTATATACCTGGTGCTGCTACTCCTTCTGAGGTTGAGCAATGTTTAGCTTATGGGTATAAATATATAAAGTTTTTTCATGCTGCTCTTTATGGTGGGATTAATTGGATAAAAAGCATCGCTCCTGTTTACAAGCATACAGGTGTTAAATTTATGCCTTTAGGCGGAGTTAATATTGATAATGTAAAAGAATATTTGCAAAATGAATATGTATTTGCATGCGGAGGTACTTGGCTTTGTCCAAGAAATCTAATAGAAGAGAAAAATTGGAAAGAAATAAAAAGAAGATTTGAAGAGGCTAATAAATTAATAAAAGAACTTCAAAATTAATTATTTATTTTTAATTACTTTCAAACATTAAACCAATATTGACATTATTATATTAACTTAATATAATAACTTTTATTAAGGAATGTTTTATGGAATTAATTTTATATATAATAATAGGTATAATTTGGCTTATAGTTAGCCTAATACAAAAGGCAGCGAAAGGCAATTCAAAGAAGGTTAATAGAGGCAAAGCTATAAATAAAAAGGCTGCTACAAATAATAGAAAGTCTTATAATAGTGATGATGAAATATATAGAAATCTTAGAAAGAGCATAAGTGAATTAAAAAATATAAATGAAGATAAAGAAGATGACTTTTATGATGATGAGTATGAAACTAATAATGAAATATTAGAAGAGCAAAATAGATATGCTTCTAGGATAAGAGAAATAGAGTCTCAAAAGTCTAAAATTATGGAAGAAAGTCCAGTATTCAATAATGTAGTTAACAATAAAAAACATGTTAATCATATGCTTACTTCTTTGGATATAAAAAATGCTATTATATATAATGCCATATTAGAGCCTAAAAGAATAAACTATTATAGAAGATTAAAGAGAGAAACAAATAAATGAAATCTTTTGAAGAGTTAATATCTATAGTAAAAAAGCTTCGCGGGGAGAATGGTTGTGCTTGGGATAGGGTACAGACATTTGATAGTTTAATACCTTGTTTTTTGGAAGAGGCTTACGAGGTAGTTGAGGCTATTAATAATAAGGATTATGAGAATATAAAAGAAGAGCTTGGGGATATTTTGCTCCATGTGGTATTTTTTTCTGAGCTTGCTAATGATGAAAATAAATTTAATATAGATGATGTTTGTAAGAATATTAATGAAAAACTTATAAGAAGACACCCGCATGTATTTGGGGATAGCAAAGTAAAAGATGTCAATGGTATATTAAAACAGTGGGAAGAGATAAAAAAAGAAGAGAAAAAAAATAATAATAAAAGCATATTAGACGGGATACCAAAATCTTTGCCTGTAATGGAGAAATCATACAAGTTAATGAAAAAAGCTGCTAGTGTTGGTTTTGAGTATGAGAATACAGATGACTCTTTAGATAAGATAGAAGAAGAGCTTATAGAAGTTAAAGAAGCATATAATGAAAAAGACAAAGAGCATTTGGAAGAAGAGATAGGCGATTTAATAATGACTGTTTTAGATTTTGCCCGTATGAATAAAATTAATCCTGTTAATTCATTATTAAGAGTAAATGAAAAATTTAAAAGAAGATTTCAATATATAGAAGAAATGTCAAAAAAAATGAATAAAAGCTTAGAGGACATGAGCTTAGAAGAGATGGATAATCTTTGGAATGAATGTAAGGCAATAGAAAAAAATAATAGTTAGTAAAAATATTTATTTACTTCTTTGACAATATTAAATTATATAATATAATACTTGTGTATTTAAAATATATTAGGAATATAGATGAATAAATATAATATAGGTCAAATATTTTTTATTACTTTTATCTTTTTATCAATATTTATAATGTATCAGCTTTTAAAACCATTTGGTATGGTGATATTTTTTGCTTTAGTTTTTTATGTTGTTTTATCACCATTATTCAAAAAGGCTATAGGTAAAAGTTATGGTAAAGAAGATAAAATATCTATGATTAAAAGGCATACTTTGGCTTTATTATTTTCTTTAACATCTTTAATTATATTTTTAGTTCCTACTAGTTTGTTATTATATACTATAATAGTTCAGCTTATAGATATATCAAATATTGGTATAAAATATTTTATGAATTTAGATTTTAATTCTATTTTAAATAATGATAGATTAAGAGAATTATTATCAATGCTTCCTGTAGAAATATCGGCAGCAGAAATATTAAGAAGAATACAAGATAGTTTATTATCAAATTTAACTTCTGTTAGTTCATATTTAACTCAGAATGTGGCAGGCATATTAAAAGGAACAGGTAAGTTTGTAAGTTCATTTATATTTATGATGTTTTCTTTATTTTTCTTTTTTGTAGATGGAGAATATTTAAAGGAGCAAGTAAGTTCATTAATACCTATAGAAAAAAAATATTTAGATAGATTATTTAAACAAGCTTCTGAAGGTATAAGGGGAATAATATTTGGAAACTTATTTACAGGTATATTTCAAGGTATTTGTGCTTTTATAGTTTATTCTATATTTGGTGTTACTAATTCTTTAACTTTTGCACTTCTTACAATTATAGCTTCATTTATGCCTATAATAGGTACTACTATTATTTGGATACCTCTTGGAGTGCTTTTTATAATTAATGGAGAAATTTTAAGAGCTATAATATTTTTAGTAGTTTCTTGGTTCTTTATTACTATACCAGACAACTTTGTTCGTCCTTTGCTTTTGGGAAATAGAATAGAGCTTCACCCATTGTTTATATTCTTTGCTATATTGGGCGGTGTTTTGTTTTTCGGACTTTCTGGAATCATACTTGGTCCTTTAACTTTTATATTATTCTTTGAGATTATGAGAATGTATAATGAAGAGAGATTATTTTCTGATAAAGAAGAGAAAAAAAGAGCTGTCAATAATTCTGTTAGAATAAGAAGAGTCAATAATTATAAAAGACATCATAGACAAAATAGACAAAATAGAAATAATATTTAAAGGCTTTGTTTTTATCAATGAAAATATTAATAGTAGGAATGAATTATATTGGAGATACTATATTTATCACTCCAATTATAAGGGCTATAAAAAAACATTATGGAGAGAATTGCACTATTGATGTAATAAATGGAAGCAGAGGAATTGATATATTAAAAGAAAATCCATATATAAATAATATTATAGTTAGAGATGAGAATAATTTAGAGTTTATAAAAAAAGAAAATTATGATATAGGTTTTGCAGCAAACACATCATTTATTTCAGCATCTATTTTAAAAAAAGCTAATATACCAGTGAGAGTTGGTGTTAATAGTGAATGCAGAGGATTTTTACTTACACATAAAACTTCTTGGAAAAAACATAGCAGACATATTGTTGATACTATGCTTTCAATTTTAAAACCTTTAAATATAAAAGATGATGGTTTTTACACAGAATTATTTTTAAGCAAAGAAGAAGAGGCATTCGGTTATAACAAAATGAAAGATTATAAAAATGCCTTAATCGTTCATGGCGGAGCTACACGCATAAGTAAAAGATATACCCATTTTGTAGAGTTAATTAAAGAGTTCAAAAAAGAGTTTAATGATGTGCCAGTAATTATTATAGGCTCTAAAGATGATGCATCTTTTGCAAACATTATGAAAGAAAATATTAATGATATAATAGATTTTACTGATAAACTTACAATAAGAGAGCTTATATCTGTAATAAAATATTCTTATGCTTTAATTGGAGGCGATAGTGCCCCTTTACATATTGCAAATGCACTTGGAATATATTCTATAGGCATATTTGGAGATACACTTCCTTTAATATACGGAGTTCGAGGAGATAAGGCTTTTAATATAGAAGCAAGAGAAAAATATTGTAATAAGATAAAAAGTTTTCATTGTGAGTATATAAAGAGAGGCTGTAAAACTATAGATTGTTTGAATAAGTTAGATTATAGAGATATTTTGCCGTATTTAGTATCTATTTATAAAAAATTATAAAAATCAATTTTTAGTTAATTTATTATTTTTACATGTTTATTTGTTGGGACTAGCCACCTGCGAAGCGTGCCCATAGGGTACACACCCCCACTTCTTTTGCGACCGAAGGGAGTGCCGGCGGCGTGCCACAAAGAAGCAAAAAGGCTGCATTTTTTATTTTAATATTGAGAATAATTATATATTTAAAATATTAAGTTTCAGTATTTATTTTTTTTAAAATATATAATTATAAAAATCAATTTTTAGCCATTATGTTATTTTCTATATTCTTATCTAATACAAAAATATCTTTTACATTTTCGTTTGTAAGCGGTGAGTAGAAACTATTTATTAACTCATAGCCTGCTTTTATGGCATTGGTGTCATAAGCACTATAAACATAATTGCTTGATAGTGTAGGCATATTAATGCTTGGATTTTCTTTTATAGGCTTCATTACAAACTCAAAACCATTATCTCTAAAAAATGCATAATATGTTGGAACATAAGAAAAACTAATTTCTCTGTTTTCATCAATTTCTAATGAGAGAATAGTGCCTATATCTAAATACGGATATCTTCCTTTATGGTTAGCAATAAAATTACCCAAAGAATATATTATTATACCGCTATTGTTAGTGCCGTTATATACTTCTGCTGGTCTTGGTACATGAGGGTGATGACCTATTATAATATCAACTCCATTTTCTATTAATGCCCTTGCTGTTTCTATAGTTGTATCTTCTGGAGCTATTGTGTATTCATAACCAAAATGCAATGATATTATCTTTATTTCATTGTTTGTTGCTAAAGACATATCGCTTTTTACTTTTTCTACTAAATCATCTTTTTTTGGATAGAAGTTCATAAAATAAAAATGACCGTCTTTATTTGTTTTGTGGCTTAATCCATTATCAAGCATAGTGTATGCTGATATAAATATTGGTATGCCGTTTATATTTGTTATTATAGGAGAGATATACGGTGAGTTTGTTGAGCCTCCTAATGTGAGTATATTATTTTGATGAAGCATAGATACTGTTTCTGTTTCTGCTTTAGCTCCTTGGTCATATGCATGATTATTTGCTATAGAAAAAGTGTTAAAATAATTAAAGAAATATTCTAAATATTCTTTAGAGCCGTTAAACTCTGGATAAGGCATTGGAGGTTTATTAGTATTTACTACAAACTCTAAATTTGCAAATACAATATCCCCTTGAAAATAATCTTTTAAATCTATTAGTATATCATTACCTTCAAAAGCTTCTACAACTTTTGGGTGAGTCATAATGTCGCCTGTAAAAACTAATTTAGCTCTTCTTATAGTTTCTTTGTTATTCTTTTTGTTTTCTTTAGATTCGCATGAAAAAAGAAAAATCGCTATAAATAATATACTAATAATTTTTTTCATCTATTCTTCGTCCTTTTCTATATTATTTTCTGCATTAACTTCAGTATTGTTTATATTATTTACATCGGATATTCTAATGCTATTTATAGGAGTAAATTCCATCTCTATTATTCTTCTGTCTTCAACTTTCATTATCCTTACTCTATAATCATTCAATATAAGCCTTTCATTTACATCAGGTATATGGTCTAATTTATCTAATACATATCCTGCTATAGTTTGATATTCTTCATGTTCTATATTTAAGTTTAACACTTCATTTACATCTTCAATTGATGCTGTTCCATTTACTATAATTCTTTTTCCTTTTAACTTTATTAAATCCTTCTCTTTCTTATCGCTCTCATCTTCAATATCTCCCATAATCTCTTCAACAATGTCCTCCATAGTAACAAGTCCAGAAGTTCCGCCGTATTCATCTATTGTAATAGCCATCTGCAATTTTCTTTTTTGCATATCGCTAAATAAACTGCTAATAGTTTTAGTTTCAGGTACAAAATATGGAAGCATAATATAATCTATTGCTTTCTTTTTCATTTTACTTGCTTTGCCGTTATTTTTTATGTAATCTTTAAATAAAGCCCTTGTGTGAAATATTCCTATAATGTGGTCAATAGTCTCTTCATAAACAGGAAATCTTGAAAGACCAGTGTCTACTGTTAAACGCATAATTTCGTTAATATCTGTATCAGCCTCTATACATACCATATCCACACGTGGAGTCATTATCTCTTCTACTGTTTTATTTCTAAAATCCATTACCCCAGTAAGTAAATCATGTGTATAGCCTTTAATAATTCCAGCTTTATGTCCTAAATTAATTATTGTTGTTATGTCTTCTATACTTGATAATGCACTCTTTTTTTCTTTATTTCTTAATTTCTTCGGTACAAAATAATTCATTAAAAATGTAGTTATTTTATCCATTATAAAAGTAATAGGAGTAAATATAAAATAAAAAACTTTCATAAAATAGAGTAGGGAAGGTATAAGTTTTTCTGCATTTACTCTCATTATAACTTTTGGAAGTATCTCACCAAATATAATAATAAGTATTGTAATTAAAGTTGTTGATATAGTAACCATTACGCTTCCGGATATATGAGGCAGAGCATCGGCTAATCTTATAGCAAATACAGTTATTATTGAGCTTGCTGTAATATTAACTATATTATTTCCTACAAGAAGAGTGGGTATCATAGAATTACTTTTACCCCAATATTTTGTATCATCTTCTTTAATTTTGTTTTCTCTCACAAGACGCATTAATGTTACTTCGTCTATGCTGGTGTATGCTGTTTCGCTTCCAGAAAAAAGTCCTGATAGCATTATTAATATTAATATGCTAAATATTTCAAATAAATAAATTAATATAACTTCCATAATAGTAATAAAAAATTAATGTATCCTTTGTTTTATTTCTTGCATAAAATCATATCCAGGGTCTGTTTTTATTGTAAATCTGTATGTTGGGTCTATTTCTCTAAAAAGATGATAATGAGGTGAATTGGTATTTCTATATTCATAATGCCCTATGACATATTTTATGCTTTTATAATGATTTTTTAAATATTTAATTAGTTTGATATTTGCATTAAGCTGTTCTTTTGTAAGTTTACCAGCAAAACCTATATTTTCTATGCTTATTGCCGTATAATTTAGACCTATAGTGTGTCTTGCCATATATTCTAAAGGAGTGCTTGCGTATATAGTGCCGTTTGTATCAACTAAAAAATGAGTGCCTACATTAACATCTCCGCCTGAATCTATATCTTTTCTTCCTACAAGAAAATCATTTTGAAAAACATTTAGAGCTATTTGCAAATTTCTTGTTTCTGTAGAATGCACAACTATTATTTGCGGATTGACCAAACTATAATTTGGATAACCATAATGTTTTTGGCTGTATTCAGACATCAAACTTAGTTTTAATGTGCTTGGATATATTTTATATATATTGTGTATTTCTATAGTATTGTTTTCTTTATTTGATATAATATTTTTATTACTACTACATGATATTAGAGTTATAAAAAAGAATAATATAACAATATTTTTCATACAGCAATTATATAATAATTAAGCATCCATAGCTATATTAACGCTAACGAAGCCAATATTAGATTGAAAAGGTATTATAATAGTTTGTAAGTTTTTCGGGATAATTTGAATTTCTTTACCATAATAAAGTATAGGAGGAGTGATATCGCAGCTTATACCTTCTTCAGATAATTTAGTAATAGCAAGTCCGCTTATAGTGTTACCCATTTCGTTTATAACACTTCTCATCATATCTTCAAACTCGTCTTCAGAGTCATAATCGCTGCGTTTTTTATCTGTAAGACTTTCTGTTAGAAGCTGAGAAAAATTTTCAGGGAATTCATATAAAACTTGACCATTAACATCGCCAACTATTCCTATAGCAACACCATAACCTGAAAATAATTTACGTCCTTGTCCTTTTACTAAAGTGCCTTTTTCCATAGGGATACCAGCCATTTCTTTAAATATAGAAACTAGAGATACTATGAAAGGATTTATAAATCTTACATCCATAAATTTTATAGGAGTAGTAGCCATATAATTTTCCTCTTAAACATCAAATATTAATCACAATACCTTTAGTATAGCATATATATATCTTTATTTCAATAACTTTTTTAATGCTATATAATTTTGAAGTATGTACTTATAATATAATAAAAAAATAAAACTTTTATTAATAAAAATACATTGCACAGGAGCCAGACATATTGCAGTTAGGAATTCCTTAATTTCTTAAAGTATAGCATAGGTGTATCATAATTTAAAGCAGAGTGTATTCGTTTACGCATCTGCGGGCATTCGCCTAATTCCAAAAATGATTATATTTTTGTAGCTTTTTATTTGCTTTCTCTAAAGTTAATTCTTGTGTACAAAAGTCATAGAATTCTT
>OARM01000013.1_pt1 | contig 165214 bp, 153 predicted proteins | sample 1475591 | NCBI WGS metagenome assembly OARM01 (sample SAMEA3360676, study PRJEB22359) | human gut metagenome | biome: ENVO:urban biome; feature: ENVO:human-associated habitat; material: ENVO:feces | place: Bangladesh | collected 2011
CAAACAAACAAACAAACAAACAAACAAACAAACAAACAAACAAACAAACAAACAAACAATAATTCTTATATACTTTTTAGTTCTATTTGTCAAAATAGTTCTATTTCTATTGCAAAAATATTTCAATCAATCTAAATACTATCTTTGTATTTTATGGAGCAGTTTATGAAAAATAAAAAAATTCTGTTAAAAATATATATTATTTTTGCTTCTGTAATAATGGCTTCAATAATTATATTAGCATTATTAGGCAAAAAAGAGAGAATAGGATATTTATCAGAGTTTAAAATTAATATTGAAAAGACTATTGAATTAAATGACTATATTGATATAGAAGAATTCACAATAGATAATAAATTAAATTATGACGCAATTACTAATTATATATTAACAAATGAATCAATCTCAATTTATAGCTATGATTTTAGAATAAAGTATTATGACAAAGTATTTAGAAATAGCGATATATATGATGTTTATCCAATTTTAAATAATTTACCAGACTATGTACAATCAGCTAAAATGGGTAATAATCAAGGTACTCCTTTTGGTAATTTGATTTCTACTAAAATTATAGATATAGAAAAAATTGATAATATAAAATATGTTTTAAAAATAAAAAATAAACTAATATTCTATATAATCAATATTACTCTAGGTATCATTTTAATATATCTTATTATTAATTTTAATGATTTTATTTCTTTTATCAAAGGGAAAAATATAAAAAAAGAATCAATAATATATTTCTATGCTTTATTAATATTAATATTTTCAATTTCAATTAGAATATATTGGGCAACACAAAAAGACATATTTCATCAAGATGAATATTATACTGTATCATTTGTAAATTACCCAAAATGGTTAAAAATGGATCTTAGCAGCATAAAAAATATTTCTGGATATGAAATATTAGATTCTATATTAAAATCAGATAATAGTATAAAAGATTGTATTAATGATATTAAAGAACTATATAAAAATACTAATGACCCTCAAATATCAAATTTATATTATACTATTTTAAGATTATTTTTTATAGGAACAGACACTATAGAAATGAAAGAATTAATGATAAGAGGTGCTGTTTTAAATTGTATATTTTTTATAATAGGTTATATATTCTTATATAAACTTTTAAAATTATTATTTACAGATAAGAATGAATATATATTATTTTTTCTTTTCATTATGAGTCTATCTCCAATATCTATTACTTTTTCTCATTTTTTAAGACCATATCAAATGCAAGAAATGTTTTTTGTAGTAATTACTTATATAACTATATATACTATTTATTATAATAAATATTCTTTTGGTAATTTAATTTTAACTTCTATTATTACAGGTCTAGGTTATCTTATTTTAACATCTTCTATGATTTTTGTATTTATTCTATCTGCAATGCTTTTTATAAATTATATGCTAACATTAATAAAAACAAAAACTAAAATCAATTTTTTTATGTTACAACCTTTAATAGAAATTAAAAGTTATAAAATAATTTTATATTATGCTGCAGCTTTTATTTCAGCTTTATTAGTTTCAAGAATATTTTATGCTAATTTTTTTGGAATGTTGTTTAATAATACAGATAGAGCTTTAGGTACAATAATGATTTCTAATAATTTATTTAATTTTATAAATAATTATGCTTTTAATGGTCTATTAATATTATTATTAATTTTTATGATAGAAGGAGCTATTATAAAATTATTAGAAAAAAGAAAGCATATTAATAATATATGTAATTTTAAATTAATATGTTTTATTATTATATTATCATTTATATATGTTTTATTATCTGATTTAATTGCACCGTATAAATTTGAAATAAGATATACTGGTACTGCCTACATGTTATTATTACTCCTATATATTATAATATTTTTATTTATTCAAGATAACAATAAATTGAAATATTTTATTTTAATATCAATATCATTATTTTATATTTATAATATTACAGACTATAAATTATTTAGTTATTTTTATAAAAAAGATGAAAAATTAGATGTTTTAAAAGAGAATATGCATGTTTATGGATATAAAGTTTTTTATAATGAAAGTTTTTATGGTTATTATTCTTTAGGATATTTGAATACTAATTTATATTATACATATATAGATGATAAAACTAAATTAAATGATATTATTGATAATAAATTTTATTTTATAGTAAAAGATTTATATAATAAAGACTATGATTTAATATTTTCTTCTTACAAAAAAGAAAAAATATCATCATATAACGGTATATCGATTTTTAAATTAATGAAAACTAATTTAAATAATTAATATTTATAAGTAAAAACTATTTTTTATAATTTAGCAAAATCAAAACATAGTTATAATATATCCTTGATTTTTTAATGCATAGCATATAATATAAAATTACAAATAATATAAAATAATAATAAGGAATATTGATGAAATACCCTGAATTTTTTACTCCGTTTGTATTTCCAGAAAACATACCATTGCTTGGTGCTATTAGATGGTATGGACTTATGTATATAGTAGGAATTGCAGTTTCTTGTTTAATACTTAATCATTTAGAAAAAAAAGGCTGGATTAAATTTAACAACTCAAAAGAAGGCGGTGCTTATGATATGGTTTTTTATGCTGCTGTTGGTGCTATAGTTGGAGCAAGAATTGGATATTTTTTACTTTACTCACCTTCATCTTTTTTAAGACCTTGGGAGATATTAGGATTTAATCTTGATAATGGAATAACTTTCTTAGGTTTTGCGGGAATGTCTTTTCATGGCGGACTTATAGGAATGATTATTGGAGGATATATATTCAGCAAAAAATATAAATACGAATTTTTAACTATAGCAGACCATGCCACACTTCCTTCAAGTTTTGCTTTATTCTTTGGAAGAATAGGTAATTTCATGAATGCAGAGCTTTACGGAAGAGTTACTGATTCGCCTCTTGGAATGATATTTCCAAATTATGATGCAGTTGGAGGATACGAAAATTGGAAGGCTATGATACCTGCAATTAGACCATATACAGAATTAAGATACCCTTCACAATTATATGAAGCATTTCTTGAAGGTATAGTGCTTGCTTTGGTGTCTTATATAATATTAGCATTAAGTCAAAAAAATAAAAATATAAGAAAAGGTACGAGATTATTTGTGTGGATATTTTTATACGGACTTTTTAGAGCTGTAATAGAGCAGTTTTTTAGAGATGTTACAGAATGGACTATAGGACCTATCACATCTGGAGCAATATATTCTATGATAATGATGGTAGTATCTTTAATAATGCTTATATATATTTACACAAAAAATCCAAATACAAAAACATTAAAACAAAAAAATAAATAAAGGTTTATTATGTCATTTTCTTTTGAAGTATTAAAAAACTCTAGTCAGACACATGCTAGACTTGGTAAAATAGAAGTTAATGGTGTTGTAATAGATACACCTGTTTTTATGCCTGTAGGAACTAAGGCTACAGTAAAAGCATTAACGCCTGCTATGATAGAAGAAACTGAAAGTAAGATTATACTTGCTAATACTTATCATTTAGTTTTAAGACCGGGCTTAGAGGTAATAAAAAAATTCGGCGGAGTTAAAAAGTTTATGAATTGGAAAGGGGCAATACTTACAGATTCCGGCGGTTTTCAGGTATTCTCACTTGCTCAATTAAGAAAAATTACTGATGAAGGAGTTGAGTTTAGGTCTCATATAGACGGCTCAAAATATTTCTTTACACCAAAAAGCGTAATGGAAGCAGAGCATATTATAGGTGCTGACTTTATAATGAGTTTCGATGAATGCTGTAAGGCAGATGCTGATTACAATTATGCTAAAGAGGCAATGCTTAGAACTCATAAATGGGCTAAAGAATGTAAAGAATATCATGACAGTACCCCTAACAGCGAATATCAGTATTTAGGCGGTATAATACAGGGCGGAATGTTTGATGATTTGAGAAAAGAAAGTGCTGAAACTTTGGTTAATATGGATTTTCCTTTTTATTCTATAGGCGGGCTTTCTGTTGGAGAGACTCCAGAGAAGATGCATGAGGTGCTTTCTAAAGTTATGCTATATACAAACAAGCAAAAACCTCGTTATTTGATGGGGGTTAGTGAGCCTCGTGATATACTTAATGCTGTAATGGAAGGCATTGATATGTTTGACTGCGTTATGCCTACTAGAAATGCTAGAAATGGTGAAGCTTTTACTATGAATGGGGTTGTGAGGATTAGAAACTCAAAATATAGAATAGACGATACTGTGTTAGAAGAAGGCTGCGACTGCTATACTTGTAAAAATTTCTCTAAGGCTTATCTTAATCATCTTGACAAATCTCATGAAATACTATTTTCTATACTTATGACTATACATAATATAAGATTTATGCAGAGATTTATGAAAGATTTAAGAAATAGTATAGAAAATGATAATTTTAGCGAATATAGAAATACTATGATGAGAAAATTTTACGATAATGAACAATAATGATTTTTTAAAGGAGGAGGAAATAAAAATTATTAGTAATATTTTAATATAATAATTTTTATTGTTATATATTATGGCAAAAGATTATAGCGAACAGATAAAAAAATATAATGAAATATTAAATAATAACCCTAATGATATTAACGCCCTCACTTCTTTAGCAAGAATATATATAAAAGAAAACAAATTAAATGAGGCTGAAAAATATTATAATAAAATATTAGAAAACAATTCTGATAATACTGAAGCTTTGTATATTATAGGTTTTATTAATATGCAAAGAAATAATTATAAAAAAGCAATAGAGAATTTTATTAAATTAATAGAACTTGGCATAGATAATTCTTTTATATATGAATATTTATCTATAATGGATAAAAACAACAGAGAAACATTTTTAAATAAAGCAATAGAAAAGCATAATACAGACAAATTAAGAAAAAAAGATTATGAAAGAATATCATATATGGCTTATCAAAGCTACAAATGGAGAATGTATGACTTTGCTTTGCATTATGCTGAGCTTGCCTATTCAATAAAGCAAACTAATGATATTATAAACCTTCTTGGCTGTATTTGTTTTTATAAAGGAGAATATGACAAAGCACTTTCATATTTTCATGAGCTTAATTTTAATTGCAATAAAACAAATATATATGCATTATGCAATATTGCTTCTTGTTACAGAAAGAAAAACAGCAATAATATGGCTATAAAATATTTAGATAAAGCAAAAGAATTAGATGATAGTAATAAATTAATATATTTTAACATAGGAACTATATACGATAAACTTGGAAATAGAAAATCAGCATTAGAAAACTTCAATAAAGCTATAGAGATAGATTCTAATTATACTGAAGCAATAGATGCCAAAAACTTAATATCTATATAATTTTTTTATAAAAATTTAATAAAAAAACATAAAAATATATATAATATCTATTGACATTTTTGTAAATAGTATTACAATTAATAGTAAGAAAATCAAATTAGGAGATAAAAATGAATAAGATGTATTTTTCTACACTTCAATTATCACAATTCTCTTCTCCTAAACATCACCATCATCATAAATAATCATTTCTTTGATAAACAAATATAAAAAACAATTTTAAAAACATTATTTTTTTATTACGTTTATATAGATTAATTTTAAAAAAAATTATTTAACTTAGGAGGAAAAAACTATGAAACGTATATTAATTTTATTTTCTATGATTATTTTTGCTATATCTTGTTCAAAAACAGAAACGCAAAACACTCAAGCAGGAGCTGATAACTCTCTACAAAAAGTAAAAGAAAAAGGCAAATTGGTATTAGGATTAGATGATACTTTTGCACCTATGGGTTTTAGAGATGAGGCTGGAAATGTAGTTGGTTTTGATATAGATTTAGCTCAAGAAGTAGCTAATCGTTTGGGAGTAAAATTAGAAGTTAAGCCTATAGATTGGGCAAGCGGTATATTAAGCTTAAACAAGGGTGATGTTGATATGCTATGGAATGGTTTTACAATAAATGAAACTAGAAAACAGCAAATTAATTTCTCTAAGCCATATCTTAATAACAGACTTATAATAGTAAAATCTTCTGACAGAAAAGATATTAACAGCAAAGAAGATTTGAAAGGAAAAGTTTTAGGTGTACAGGTTGGAAGCAATCAGGAAGCATTAGAAGCTGACCCTATTAGCAAAGAGGCTAAAGAGGTTAGACCTTATGATGTTAATGTTAATGCTTTCTTAGATTTACAAGCTAAGAGAATAGATGTTGTTGTAATAGATGAAGTAGCAGCACGTTATTATATAGCTGAAGAAAATGTTAATTTTGAGGTTGTAGAAAATAGCCCATTAACTGAAGAGCTTTATGGTATAGGTTTTAGAAAAAATGATGTAGAATTATTAAATGCTGTTGACAAAGCTTTAGATGATATGAGAGCTGATGGAAAAGCAGCAGAGATTTCTACTAAATGGTTTGGTAAAGACATCGTTGTAAAATAACAAAAAATTAATGGGGGCTAAAAAACAATATAAAGCCTCCATTAAATAAATAATAAAAAAACAAATAATTCAAAAAAATAGGAGATAAAAAAATGAATAACAGCAAATGCTTTTTCAAAGTTCAATTCTTAAAACAATATTCTCCTAAACATCATCATCATTAATAATTTCTTTTTGCTTTATAAACATCAATTTTAAAACAATATTATATTTATTAACTTAAGAAAAAAATTTATTTAAAAATTATAATTTATGAATTTAAAAATTTAAAAAATAGGAGAAAACTATGAAACGTATAATAACTTTATTCTTTATATTTATTTTTGCTATATCTTGCTCAAAAACACAAAATGAATCACAAGCATCTTCTGCCGCAGATAATTCTTTACAAAAAGTGAAAGAAAGCGGAAAACTTGTATTAGGTTTAGATGACACTTTTGCACCTATGGGTTTTAGAGATGAAGAAGGAAATATAGTTGGTTTTGATATAGACTTAGCCAAAGAAGTTGCAAACCGCCTCGGGGTGGAGTTGGTGGCTAAACCTGTAGATTGGTCTAGCGTTGTATTGAGTCTAAAAAAAGGCGATGTTGATGTGGTATGGAATGGATTTGCTATTAATGAAACTAGAAAAGAGCAAGTTAATTTTACTAAACCATATCTTAATAACAGACTTATGATAGTGAAAAATGCAGATAGGGCTGATATTAAAACTAAATATGATTTAAAAGGAAAAATATTAGGAGTACAAACAGGAAGCAGCAATTATGAATCATTAGAAGCTGACCCTATAAGCAAAGAAACTAAAGAAATTAGACAATATGATATTTATGCTAATGCTTTTTTAGATTTAGAGGCTAAGAGAATAGATGCTGTGATAGTAGATGAGATTGTTGCTCGTTATTATATATCTAAAGAGAATGCTGATTTTGAACTTTTAGAAGAATACCCAATTACAGCTAAATCATTTGGAGTTGGAGTTAGAAAGACAGATACAGAATTATTGAATGCTATTGATAAAGCTTTAGATGATATGAGAGATGATGGAAAAGCTGCCGAAATATCTACTAAATGGTTTGGTAAAGATATATTTGTAAAATAATAAAAGATTAATGGGGGCTAATAAAGCCTCCATTAAACAAATAATGTCAAATTATTAAAATATAAATTTGTCATTATTTTTTATATTATACAATATTAATATAATTTAGCTTTATCAACACAATTCAATAAACCTAATTTATGTATTAATACTTTTTTAGCAGAATTAATACCATCTGGAAAAATACTTAATGGCTCTAATGCCAATTCATTAGCATTCAAATATTTTCTTACTTCATTAAATAATGCTAATTTTATATCAGAAGATATATTAACTTTACAAACACCTAAAGCAACAGCCTCAGATATTTCTGAATCAGGGTTAGATGAACCGCCATGTAATACTAATGGTATAGACACATTTTTAGTTATTTCTTTAATAATATCAGTTCTTATATGTGGATCCATATGTTTTGGATATATACCATGCGAAGTACCAACAGCTACAGCCAAAGTATCAATATTAGTTTTCTCTACGAATTCTCCAGCTTTAACAGGGTCTGTATATATAATAGTTGGAGTTCCGCCTTCTAAAGTTTCACCCAAATCCCCTATAGTACCTAATTCTGCTTCTACAGAAACATTATAATTTTTAGCATAATCGACTACTTCTTTAGTAATTTTAATATTTTCTTCAAAACTTTTACTTGATGCATCTATCATAACAGAAGTAAAACCGCATCCTATAGCTCTTTTAATTTGTTCCAATGAAGCTCCATGATCCAAGTGTATGACAACAGGAACATTAACTCTTTTAGCCTCATATTTAGCATATTCTATAAATCCGTCCGTTAAATAATTTAGTTCATTCGGATGTATAGCTAAAATAAAAGGGGCATTATTTTCACAACATGCATCCACTGCTATTCTTAATAATTCGCTGGAACCTATATTATATGCTCCTAGTGCAAACTTATTTTTTTGTGCTACTTTGAGAGCATCTTTCATCGTATATAACATATCATTTCTCCTTAAATATAATTTATTATTGTTTATTTATTTTTATTGAATTCAAATCTAAAACATCTTCTTTTACTTCTTCTGGAAGCTCTTTAGCAACAGGTTTTACTATAGTTAAAAGAATGCCGGTTACAAAACTACCAACTAATAATGCTATAACAAAATATAAAGGTTTATTAACAAATGGAATAATAAATACTCCTCCAGATGGAATTGATGAACCAACTCCCCAAGTTAAACTTAATGCTCCAGCTATAGCACAACCTACAGTAGTACAAGCTATTACTCTTATAGGGTCTCTTGCTGCTATGGGTATGACACCTTCTGTAATCATACATAAACCCATTGGGAAAGCTACTTTAATTTCAGCTATCTCTTCAGAATTCCATTTTTTTCTGCCCAAAACAGCTGCTATACCAACACCTATAGGAGGAACCATACTAGCAATAATTTTTATAGCTTCAGGCTCATAAACTTTTTCTATCAACATACCATCTGCAAATAATGACATAGTTTTATTAACAGGTCCTCCAAAGTCAAATCCTGCCATAGCTCCCATTATAGCACCAGTTATTATTCTGCTGCTTTGATCCATATTTTGTAAAAAAGAAGTTAAAGCACTTTGTAAATATACTAAAGGAACTCCTATAACATAAACACATACAAGCCCGCATATTAAAATAGATAATAATGGAATTAACATCATTGGCACAAGACTTTCAAAAGATTTTGGCACTTTAATTGTTTTTTTCAATAGGTTAACAACGATACCTACAAAGAATCCAAACAATATACCGCCTAAAAATCCTGCTTTTATTTCATTTGCCAATACACCTAAAACCAAGCCAGGAGCTATTCCTGGTTTATCAGCTATACTGTAAGCAATAGAAGCACTGAAAACAGGAACCATTAATCTCATTCCATATACTCCTAAATTTACAATATTTTTTGACAATTCAGCACTTAAGCCAAATCTTTCAAATATTTGTCCTAATGCTATTACTATACCTGAACCTACTACTAATGGCAGCATAAAAGATATACCTGTAAGAATATGTTTTTTAATTTCTTGCAAACCCATTACTCCCTCCTAAAAAAATTATCCAAGTTGTTTTTCTATTTGTTCGTACAATTGATTTGTACTTTTAATAGCAACTGATGTTCCTATTTCCACTATCGTTTTAGACTTAAATCTATCTTTAGTAATTTTCACATCTGCAGCTATAATAACTACATCAGCTTCTTTAATTTGTTCTTGGGTAAGAACACTTTCAGCACCCATAGATCCTTGAGTTTCTATATGAACTTCATGACCTCTTGCCTCCCCTACAGAAATTAATTTTTTTTGTGCCATATATGTATGTGCTAAACCAGCTGTGCATGCACATACTCCAACTATTTTCATTGTTGCATCCTCCTAAAATTTAAGATAATAATTTATTAATAATGGCAATTTTATCATTACTTGTCTTTAGAAATTCTATTGTATCTTCCTCAACTAAATTTCCTGCCACCTTTGCTAATAAATCTAAATGTTCATCATTTGTATTTTGACCATCATATACAGCAAACATAACAACAATACTTACCAAACAATCATCTAATGTTTCCCATTCTATTGGATTATTTAATCTTGCAACCGATAAAGAATTTATTAGTACAAATTTTGATTTACCATGAGGTATAGCAAGACCCATTTCAACACCGGTTTCCCCTAATGCCTCTCTCTCATACAAACTTTTAATAAATTCCTCTTTAGATGATATTCTATTAAGTTTATATAGATTATTAGACATAATATCAAATACTTCATCTTTACTTGAGGCTTCTATATCCAATAATATAGATTCTTCTGAAATAACATTGTTATTATAGCTTTTCATAACTTTCCTCTATAATTTATTATTAAAAATAAAAATTTATTTAACAAAACGCTATATCCTGAGCTATAACATTTTATTATCAGAAAAATTGATGCAACACCAAAAGAAAAGGGGTTAATTATAAAGTGTAATTTTTTAAGAGTGTAGAGTGTAGAGTGTAGAGTGTAGAGTGTAGAGTGTAGAGTGTAGAGTGTCTACAATAATTTGTACTAATCTACTAATTTTCATAAAGGATAGTTTATCATAATTTAAAATTATGTCAATAAAATTTATAATTAAAAATAAAAAATTTTTATATATTTTATTATACCGGCAATGAGGACAAAACTCACTATTTTTAAATCTTATACCTTTTAAGCGGTTCAAATAATTTCTTAATTTTTTATGATATTCTAAAAAATCGATCAAATTATTAAAATATTTAATCATACTTTATTACTTCTTATATTAAGAATATAATATATATGGGTAAGTCTAATATTTTTTTATTAGTTATATTTTGTATATAATACCAAATAATAATATAGAAAATCCACCTTAATAAAAGATGGGTTTTCTATTATAAATTTTATATAATATCAATTATGGAAAAAAGTAAGAAATATACCAACAGTTATAGCTCCAGAAATGATACCAGAAATATTAACTGCCATAGCATGAAGAAGCAAACAGTTTGAAGAGCTATTTTCCTGTCCATATATATGAGCACCCCAAGCAGGCACTGGGAAAGCACTAAGCCCTGCAGAACCTATTATAGGATTAACCTTGCCGCCTGTAAGTACATTAATAATCTTAGCAACTATAACACCTATTACAGTATTTAATATTAATGATACAAAACCAAATACAAATATTAATATAGTGCTTAAAGATATAAAAGTATCAGCAGAAGCAGAAGAACCTATAGCTATACCAATAAGCATAGTAAGAATACCTGTTAAAGATTTCTGTAAAGTAACAGAGAAGTTCTTAATAATATCAGATTCTCTTAAAATACTTCCAAAAAGAAGTGCAGCTATAAGCGGGAATGAGTTAGCTAAAAATATACCGCAAAGACTCATAGCGATTACCGCAAATATAATCTTCTCTCCCCTTGAAACATGTCTTAAATATGACATAGATATAGTTCTTTCTTTTTTTGTAGTTAAAAACTTAGTAACACCAATCTGTAATATAGGTAAAAGCTCCATATAAAGATATGATGCCATCACAATAGGAGCAAAATATCTAGCATCAGTTACCAAAGTAGTCATATACATAGCTAAAGAACCGTCAGCAGCACCTATAATAGAAGTAGCAGCAGCCACATCAGAACCCATTAAATTGCTAATCATAAAAAACACAACAAATATACCAATCTGAGAACTAGCACCTATAAAAAAGTTTTTAGGGTCAGCAAGCACAAGACCTAAATCTATCATAGTTCCAACTGCGAAAAACACAAGCACAGAATAAACACCGCTGCTAGCACCATTATATATCATACCCAAAAAACCATTAATAACATCTTCAGTTATTTTTGGCAAAGGCATATTAGCAGCTAGTATAGCAACACCCATAGGCAAAAGAAGTAAAGGTTTCTTATTATAATATATAGACATATAAATTAAATAAGCACCTATCAATATCATTATTATTTGAGAAAAAGACGGCGGATAAAAACCAGCAAATAAATAGTTAAAATCCAACCCTAAAGCATTATTCATATTCACCTCTCAAAACTACATTACTTAATCTGCAATATCACTTGACCTTCTACAACAGATGAACCTTTCTCAACATGTATAGATATAACCTCTCCAGAAGCAGGAGCAGTAAGTTCATTTTCCATCTTCATAGCTTCTAATACAGCAACAACCTGACCCTCTGTTACCTTATCTCCTATAGCAACATTAAATGATAATATAGTTCCAGGCATAGTAGCTTTTACAGATATAGCATTCTCATCTATAGCAGGAGCTTTTACAGCAGAAGCTGCTGGTTTTGCAACTGGTGCAGAAGCTTTTGTATTTACTGCCTGATTACTTACAGCATTATTAACAGCAGTAGATAAAACTTTATTTGAAGCAACAGACTCATTTCTTATCTCTTCAACAGATACATCATAACTTTTTCCATTAACAGTTACTTTATAATTTTTAATCATCATTTATCTCCTAAATTATTTTTTATTTTCTCTTTTTTTATTTTATTCTGTCAGCCATACCCCATACAGGAGTTTTAGACTCTTTTATTGAAGTTATTACAAATTTAGAATTACCGCTATAAGCAGTGATAGAAGCAGTAATAGCCGCTACAAGCTCGCTGTCATCTAATAAATCTTCTTCTTTAGTTTTACTCTCTTCTACAACCTTGCTAATCTCTTCTTCTTTTTTTGTGTTTCTTGACTTAAAAATGATACCCAAAAATAAAGCCAAAACATAAAAAACTAAAGCGACAATTAAAACAGATATTATACCAAATATTGTAATAGCAGCATTATGATCCATAATTTATTTACTCCTTTTATTATAATTACAATATAAAATTACAAAGGTATATTACCATGTTTGCGAGGAAGTCTAGTCTCTCTCTTACTTACTAATAAATGAAGTGCATTAATAAGATAGCTTCTAGTATATTCAGGCTCTATTACATCATCAACATATCCTCTAACAGCAGCTCTATAAGGATTAGCAAACTCTTTTTTGTATTCTTCTATCTTTTCAGCTCTCATTTTCTTAGGGTCTTCAGCTTTATCTATTTCTTTTTTAAATATAATGTTCGCAGCACCATCAGGTCCCATAACAGCAATCTCAGCAGAAGGCCAAGCATAAACCATATCAGCACCTAAATGTTTAGAACACATAGCTATATAAGCTCCACCGTAAGACTTTCTTATAATAAGAGTAATCTTTGGAGCAGTAGCCTCAGAATAAGCATATAAAAGTTTAGCACCATGTCTAATAACTCCATTATGCTCCTGACCTACACCAGGTAAATATCCTGCAGTATCAACCAATGTAACCAATGGAATATTAAAACTATCGCAGAAACGAATGAAACGAGCAGCTTTATCTGCAGCATTAATATCAAGTACGCCTGCCATAGAATTAGGCTGATTAGCTATTATACCAACAGATTTACCGTCAAGACGAGCAAAACATATAACTATATTAGTAGCGAATAAAGGCTGAAGCTCAAAAAACTCACCATTATCAACTACTCTTTTTATAATCTCTTTTATATCATAAGGCTTATTAGGACTGTCTGGAAGTATGTTTGATAACTCCTCATCATTTCTATTAGGGTCATCATTAGTATTTTCTAAAGGCACATCTTCCAAATTATTTTGAGGTATATAAGAAAGTAATTTTTTAACACCTTCTAAAGTAGATATCTCATCAGGGAACATTAAAGAAGCAACACCAGAAGTTTTGCTATGAACAAAAGCTCCTCCAAGCTCTTCTGCAGAAACCTGTTCGCCTGTTACAGCCTTTACAACCTGAGGACCAGTAATAAACATATTAGCAGTTTTATCAGTCATAAGTATAAAGTCCATCAAAGCAGGAGAATAAACAGCTCCTCCCGCACAAGGTCCCATTATTACACATATTTGAGGAATTACACCAGAAGCCTGTACATTTCTATAGAAAATATCACCATAACCTCTTAATGAATCAATACCCTCTTGTATTCTAGCTCCGCCTGAATCGTTAATACCAATACAAGGGCAGCCTAATTTTATTGCCATATCTTGTACTTTACAAATTTTAGCAGCATGCATTTGTCCTAATGAACCGCCTATTACTGTAAAATCTTGAGCATATACACATACTTGTCTACCGTTAATTTTACCGTATCCTGTAACTACACCTTCGCCTGCTACTTTATTTTTTTCCATACCAAAATCACTGCATCTATGTTCTATAAAAGCATCAATCTCGCAAAAAGTGCCTTCGTCTAAAAGATGCAATATACGTTCTCTTGCTGTTAATTTACCTTTAGCATGACGTTCTTCTATTTTATCTTTACCGCCAGCCTCTTCTATCTTTTCTTTTCTTTTCTTAAGTTCATTTATTTTTTCTTGCATATTTGAAACCTTTTATTTAATTATATTTTTTATTAAAAGTTAATTCTGCTAAATTAAAAAATACAACTAATTACCATTTATTGCAATCATATTTTATCATTTTTGTACTTTTTAACAATTTAGTCGAAAGTTAAAAAATACAAAAAATAACTTGCAAAAAAGTTAGAACAGTCTTACAATATGAAAAATTAATAATTCAAATAACATTATAGCATAGAGAATAAATAAACAAATTATTATATAGTTTATTTTTCTTAATGACTATAATTTAGTATATAGATACAAATTTTTTAGGAGAAAGAATAAAATGAAAAAATTAATTATAATAACAAGTATATTAGCAATGAGCATAAGCAGCGGACTTATGGCTAAAACAGGATTTGGTTTAGGGTTAATGATACCTCTTGGAGCAAGCTTCAGCAGTTTCAGCGGAAATGAGGCTCAACATGTAAAATCTGATACAGGATTTGAATTTGGTATTCATTTACAGCCTGCATATTATTTTGGGTTTGATAATTTATCATTCGGTTTAGGATTAGATTTAGGATATAACAGAGATGTGTTTGCTTTCAAAGCAGTTATTGATGAAAAATCAAAAGGCGGATTAACTTTCGATAGCTTAATGGTAGGAATACTTCCTAGAATAGATGTTTGGTTTGTATCAATAGGTGTTGGTGCTGGTGTAAAAATACCTTTAGCAGGAAGCAGTTACTTTAGAGAAAGTGACGGAGGATACACTTCTCAAGGATATGATTATAAAAGACTTAAAGATACTTTTAAAAATCCTTATATACCTTATGTAAAAGGGGTTGTTGATTTCTTATTGCCTTATAACCTAGTTTTAGGTATATATGCTTCTTATGATATACCTTTGGTAGAATATAAAGACCCTAATAATAATATTAAAATGTCTTCATTTGATTTAGGCGGAGAAATTGGATTAAGATTCTAATAAAAATTAATTAAAAATAATATTTAAGGAATGCATATTTAATAATATGTATTCCTTTTTTTAATAGTTTTTTTATTATAAATAGATTATCACTATTGCCGACTATAAAAAATAGTACATACAATATAAAGGACTATACAAAATGAAAAAAATAGTGATAATTGCGAGCTTACTAGTAATTGGATTAAGCGGAAATTTGATGGCAAAGACAGGTTTTGAAGTAAATGTTCTTCTTCCTTTTGGATTTAGTTTGGGTACTTATACTGGTACTGATGCTTCAAAATATACTAAAGCTGATGCTGGTTTTGAATTTGGAATACATGTTATACCTGGATATTATTTTGGAATCAGCAATATAGGTTTAGGAATTGGTTTTGATATTGGGTATCAGAAAGATGTATTTGCTTTTGGGTTAAAATCTCAAAGCGGAAGATATGGAGCTTCTTTTGATAGTTTTAATTTAGGATTATTGCCTAGAATTGATATTGGATTTGTATCTTTAGGAGTTGGAGGAGGATTCAAGTTTCCTATAGCAGGTCTTATGTATCAAAGAGACGGTGCTGACGGCATAGGTCAGGCGAGTATGTATGATACAAAGAATATTTATAAAGAGTTTAATAAGCCTTTTATACCTTATGTAAAAGTTATGCTCGATTTTATATTACCGCTTAATTTAACAGCAGGTATTTATATTGCTTATGATATACCATTTATGGAAAGTAAAAGTCATAATTTCAAACTTTCTAGTGTAGGTTTGGGAGCACAATTAGGTGTGAGATTCTAAAAAAGAGTAAAAAATAAAAAGAGCTTATAGAAATACTATATGCTCTTTTTTATTTATCATTTATTTATTATAAAGAACTCTCGTCAACCTCTGTTGCCTGAAGACGGGTTTTTAATTTATCTATCATATTACCTTCTACTGCCTTTTGAAACTGTATGGCTACATCTTTGTTTTTTGTAAATCTTGGTATCGCACTTGCTATTAATGCTGATATTCTTTTATCAGATTGAACCATATCGTAAATATGTTCTGGAATAGCTACTATTAATGTTGCACCTTTACTTTCTATTGGATTTCCTTGAGATAACAAAGAATATATTGTTGGGCTTTCTGTTTCAACATATGAAAGAATTTTATTGTAGAATATATGCCTTTTGTCATTCTGACTAAGAGGAACATCATATGCTGGTTTAGGAGCATTATTAATTTCTTTAGGTTTTTGAATATTATCATTACTAAGCCCATAGTCTTTATTAGTGTCAGAAACAGTTTGAACATTGCTTGAAGATATAATGTCTACAGGGCGAATCAAATTATCTGTATCAAGAAGCAAAAGCATACGCATCTCAAATATCACTCTCGCATTAGAAGCATTTCTTATACGCTCTTCTACATTTAATATATAATCAAGTATACGCTCAATCTCATCATCGCTGTAATTGTTAGCAAAAGTTTTTAAATCATCTCTCTCATTTTCTGTTATCTCTAATAATTTAATATCATCAATACCGCTTTTTATCATTAGCACAACACGCATATATTCAATTAAATTATTAATGAATGTTCTTTGGTCTACAGACTCTTCAAAAAGCTTTTTAACAAATTGAAAATAATTTTTTTTGTCTTTTGAAATCATTACATCAAAAAAATCTTTAACAAAAGAAAAATTATTACCCCCAACCACAGCTATAACATCACCACTAGTAATATGCTTCTTGTCTGCAGTATAGGCTATCATCTTTTCTAATATCGTTTCACTATCACGAACAGAACCTCTAGCCTGTTTTGCTATCAAAAATATAGCCTCATCATCATATGCAATATTTTCTTTGTCTAAAATACCCTTAAGAATCTTCTCTAAATCTTCTATACCCAAAGACTTAAAAATATACTGCTGACATCGGCTTCTTATTGTAGGAAGTACTCTGTCTGCTTCGGTAGTAGCAAGTATAAATACAACATGAGCAGGCGGCTCTTCTAATGTTTTAAGTAAAGCATTAAAAGCTTCATTAGTAATCTGGTGAACCTCATCTATAATATATACTTTATATTTACCAGCAACAGGCGATATTCGTACATTTTCTATTATTGTTCTTATATTTTCTATACCCCTATTGCTTGCACCGTCTATTTCAATAACATCTAAAGGAGTACCGTTTTCTATTTGAGTACAAGAAGGACAAACTCCGCATGGTTTATCTGTAGGACCATTAACACAGTTTAAGGCTTTTGCTATAATTCTTGCAAGAGAAGTTTTACCTACACCATGAGCACCAGAAAAAAGATAGGCATGTGCTATTTTTTTTTGTGCTATACTTTTAGATATTGTTTTTGTGATATGTTCCTGCCCTATTACCTCTTCAAAAGTTTGCGGACGATATTTTCTTGCTATTACTTTATAATTTTTATCCATCAAAAAATCCAAATTAATGTATGTTTTTATATTTTAACAAAATAGAGTTAGTTTGTCAATTTATTAGTATATACCTAAACAACTATATTTTGTCAATTTATATATTTTTATAAAAGTTTTATCAACTTTTTCACGCCGCTACGCGGTGTGGACTTCGTCAAAGTTTTCTCCCTTCGGGCACGCTTCGCAAAAGTGCAAGTGCTATATCTAATATCCTAGGAATATATAAAAAGATAATACCAATATTTTTAGCTAAAAAATTGCAGTCTTTTTGGTTCTTTTGGCCACAAAAAGAACTGGGGTGCGGGGCAAAGCCCTGCAAATAACTAAAATAAAAGAGTCAAAATTTTTAATATATATTAGAATAATAATTTTTTATCCACTTTTTTGTTGTTCTTTTTCCCGCAGCAAAAAGAACCAAAAAGTGCAAGTTTTTTGGTTTTATATATTAGAGATATATATTAAATGTAGTATAAAACCTGAATTTAGTATTAGATGCTGTGGACTTCATCAAATGCAGTTCTTTTGCTTCTTTTATACAAATAAAAGAAGTGGGGTGTGGGGGCAAAGCCACCACAAATAAAAACATAAAAACAATATTTTGACAAATTTAAAAATTTTCAGTATATAGTCCATATAATTATAAATTTAAATAAATTAATTTAGCACCAGAGCCTCCTAATTCTCTCGGAGCATCTGAAGCATATTTTATATAAGGCTTTCCCTCTGTAGCAATATAATATTCAACTGTGTTCTTTAATACTGGTATTTTATTTTCGCTTCCAAATCCTTTTCCATGTATTATAAGTATTGGGCTTATTTTATTTTTTTTGCATTCACCAATAAAATGCTTTACCTCAATTAATGCCCTATCAGCTGTAAGACCATGCAAATCTATTCTTTCTTTTGGAACGGCATTTTTTACTTTTGGCTTAAATTTGATATTCTTTTTTGGAAGCTCTTTTTTTGAATGATTGCTGCAATCAAGGTTTTTAATAGCATTTATAAATAAAAGTCTTTCTTCTTCACTTACAGTATAATTATTCGTTATATTATCTTTAAGGGTTTCTTTATGTTCTTCGTTTTTAGCTGAATGATTAAGAGTATTTTTATTTGATGTTTCAATATCTTTTTTTAGCACTTTATTTTCTTCATAATCTCTAGGAAAATATCCATGCTCTACAAAAAATTTAAATAGCCTCTCATCATCATATTTGTCAGACATTTATATTAAAACCTCATGAGTTTAATAACTTTAAAAACTCAGAATTATCTTTAGTATTTTTCATTTTAGCTATCATCTTCTCAATAAAGTCATATTCATCAATATTGATACCCTGACCCTGAACGCTTCTAACAAGATTCATCTTAGCAAGCTCTTCCTCATTAAGAAGTAAATCATCTCTTCTAGTAGAAGAAGAATCAATATCAATAGCAGGGAATATTCTTCTATTAGCAAACTTCCTCTCTAAATGAAGCTCCATATTACCAGTACCCTTAAACTCTTCATAAATATAATCGTCCATCTTACTTCCAGTATCAACTAAAGCAGAAGCGATTATTGTAAGAGAGCCGCCCTCTTCTATATTACGTGCAGCACCGAAGAATTTTTTAGGTTTATGAAGTGCATTAGAATCTACACCTCCTGTTAATACCTTACCGCTTGCAGGTACAACCAAGTTATAAGCCCTTGAAAGTCTTGTTATAGAATCTAATATAATTACAACATCATGTTTATTTTCAACTAATCTCTTAGCCTTCTCTAATACCATCTCTGAAACTTGACAATGCTTCTCTGGAAGTTCATCAAAAGTAGAAGCTATAACTTCAGCCTCTGGAACTTGTCTTTTCATGTCAGTAACCTCTTCAGGACGCTCATCTATAAGAAGAATGAAAAGTTTAATATCAGGATAGTTTTTACATATAGCATTAGCAATCTCTTGAAGCATCATAGTTTTACCAGCTTTAGGAGGTGCTACTATTAATCCCCTCTGGCCTTTACCTATAGGAGATACTAAGTTTATAATACGAGTAGAAATTTTATTTGGAGCAAACTCTAAATTAATTCTTTCATTAGGAAATATTGGTGTGAGTTTATCAAATAAAGGTCTTCTATGCAAATTATCAGGTTTTTCGCCATTAACAGATTCTATTCTAAGTAAAGCAAAAAACTTTTCACCTGCATTATCTTTAGGAGGTCTTACTTCTCCGCTAATAACGTCTCCTGTTCTAAGTCCGAAAAGTCTAATTTGTGCAGGAGAGATATATATGTCATCAGAACCTACTAAGTAATTTGTGTTTTTAGAACGTAAGAAACCAAATCCGTCTTGCAAAGTTTCTAAAGTACCCTCTGCAACAACTTTACCTTCTAAATTAATATGAGATTTTACTATTAAATGCATTAATTCCTGTCTTCTTAAATTGCTGTTAGTATCTTTCTTAATGCCGTAGTTTTCAGCAAAATCTATTAATTCGTCAAAAGTTAAAACGCTTAATTGGCTAATATAAAGTACATCAAAAGGTCTTTGAATTTTATTACTATTCTCTTCCTCTTTATTATTATCTTCATCATTAGTAGTAGGAATTTCTTCTTTTTCTTCTTCTTGAACTTTAGCAACAACCTTTCTAACAACTTTTCTTACTTTTCTTACCTTCTTCAAAGGCACAACATTTTCATCAGCAGAAAACTCTAAATTGTTATCTTCAGACATAAGGAACCTCCATAAACTTTATATGTAAGTTATAGTCTATAAAAACTATAACCAACACATAAAATTTACTTTTGTTTATATATAATTAGATTAATAAACGATTATTATTTTAAATTATTAAAATTATTTTTTATTTTGCTTCAGTTTTATTAGCAGATGAGCTATCAGAATCGCATAACATCACAATACACATATCAGCTCCGTCACCAAATCTTTTGTATGATAAGATTTTTCTTACAAATCCTCCATTTTTGTTAACATATTTAGGAGCGATATCTTTGAAAAGTTTAGCAAGTATTGCTTTATCTTTTACATATTTAGAAACTAATCTTCTATTATGAACATTATCAACTTTAGCTCTATAAATTAACTTATCAGCTAATTGTTTTAAAGCTCTACCTTTCTCTTTAGTAGTTTCAATTTTCTCATATTTGAAAAGAGAAGTTATCATATTGTTAAACATAGCCTTTTTGTGGGCACTAGTTTTATTAAATTTTTTAACAGTAACTCTATGTCTCATACATTATCCTTAATTTTATTAGCCTCTCATACCAAGATGAGCATTATATTCTGCAAGCTTTTCTTTAATCTCTTCTATAATCATTTCATTAGCACCAATTAATCTTAACAAATCAGCATCAGTTTTAAGAGCAACTTTATCTAAAGTTTTAAGATCAGAAGATATCAAGAAATTAGCAGTTCTAACAGAAAACTCAACTTCTTCAACATGTTTATCTTTTAAAGAATCAAGTACAGAATCTTTAGGAGTTTCTTCTATTTTTTCATCATCACCATTAGCCTCTTCAGGAAGCATAAAAGGAGTGAGATTATCTCTAAGTAATTTAGCTGCCCAAGATAGAGCTTTTTCAGGGGCAATATTACCTTTAGTTTCTATTTCTAAAGTAAGTTTACCATAATAATTTATACGCTGACCCACTCTAACATCATCAACAGCAAATTTAACACTTACTATAGGAGAATATATAGCATCTATAGCTATAGCATTCACATCTTCAAGCAACTCCATATTAACTTCAGCAGGCACATAGTTATAACCTGATTCTATCTGAACATCCATTTCAAAAGTATAACCTTCAGCTATAGTAGCAATATGATGTTCAGGATTAAATACAGATACATCAGCATCAGCAGAAGCGAAATCAGCAGCAGTAACTGTACAAGGACCTTCTTTTTTAATATGTATAGTTTTAGTATCAACATTTTCAGGAAGAGCTACCACAACATTTTTAAGATGCATAATCATCACTATTGTGTCTTCTTTCATACCAGGAACATTTTCAAATTCATTAGTAACGCCATCTATTTTGATGGCAGTGATAGCATATCCAGGTATAGATGATAATAATACTCTTCTTAGAGCATTTCCAATAGTAGTGGCATATCCTCTTTCAAAAGGCTGTGCTACAAATTTACCATAATTAGGAGTTAAATCTCTAGCTTCAAATGTAACTCTATGCGGATGTCTAATAGATTCTAATATTTCTTTTAATGCCATTCTTTCAATACCCCTTATCAAAGAGTTCCATTACTTAGAATAATACTCAATAATGAGCTGTTCATTAATAGGATACTCTATATGCTCTCTTATTGGTAATGTTACTATTTCACCTTGTTTAGCAGACAAATCTAAACTTAACCAAGCAGGAACATATTCACTTTTTAAACCATCAAGCAATTCTTTTACTTGAGTAATAGAATTTCCTCTCTGAGAGAAAGAAACCTTATCTCCAACTTTCATACTATAAGAAGGTACAGACATAGTTTTTCCATTAACATTAATGAAACCATGTTGTACGAATTGTCTAGCCTGAGCTCTGCTTTTAGCAAGCCCAAGTCTATAAACAACATTATCAAGGCGAAGCTCTAATAATCTGAGCAAGTTTTCACCAGTAACACCAGCTACACGGTTAGCCTCATGATAATAGTTTCTGAATTGTTTTTCTAATATTCCATAAATACGTTTAACTTTTTGTTTTTCTCTCATCTGAATACCGTATTCTGACAATTGTTTCATTTTACGGTTAGTAGGACCTGGAACTTCTCTCTTTTTTGTTATAGCACATTTAGCCGTAAGACATCTCTCGCCTTTAAGCATAAGTTTCATTTTTTCACGACGGCATAATCTGCAGCTTGCATCTCTATATCTAGCCATAATTATTTATCTCCCAATTAATTATATTCTTCTTCTTTTTTGAGGACGGCAACCATTATGAGGCATTGGTGTAACATCCTTAATAAGTTTTACTTTTAATCCTGCAGCTTCTACAGCTCTGATTGAGCTTTCTCTACCCATACCAGGACCTTTTACATAAACTTCAACTTCTCTTACACCCATCTCATAAGCTTTTTTAGATGCCTTCTCACTAGCAACCTGTGCAGCAAATGGAGTAGATTTTTTACTACTTTTATATTCTCCATCTAAGCCAGCACTAGCCCAAGATAAAGTATCACCGTTTCTATCAGTGATAGTAACTATTGTATTATTAAAGCTAGCTTTTATATGCACTATACCAAAAGCTTCTACTTTTCTATCTTTTTTTATTTTTTTATCTTTTAGTGTTTTTTTACCTTTTTGAGTAGCCACTATTCTCCCCCATTATTTATTTTTACTTCTTACCTGGTGCTTTTTTCTTACCAGCTATAGCTTTTCTAGCTCCGCCACCTCTAGCGTTACGAGAGTTAGTTCTTGTTCTTTGTCCGCGTACTGGAAGTCTTTTTATATGACGCATTCCGCGATATGAGTGAATATCTTTTAAACGTTTAATATTATTAAAAAGCTCTGTACGCAAATCTCCTTCCACTTTAGTTGTGGCTTCTATTGCATCTCTTAAAGCTGTAATTTGAGCATCTGTAAGGTCTTTAGCTTTAATAGAATAATCTATATTAGCCTTATCACAAATTACATGTGCTAAAGTACGTCCTATACCATATATATCTGTTAGGGCGATTTCTATTCTTTTATTATTTCTTATTTCAACACCCATTAAACGTGCCATACTAATTATCTCCTTAAATTAATTACTTCTGTTTTTGTTTATGTCTTGGGTTTTTCTTACATATGACTCTAACTACGCCTTTTCTTCTTACTATTTGACAGTCATTACAACGTTTTTTTACCGAACTTTTTACTTTCATATTAAATGTTCTCCATTATTTTACTTATAACGATAAATTATTCTACCCTTTGTTAAATCGTAGGGCGACATTTCTATAGTTACCTTATCTCCGGGAAGTATACGAATAAAGTTCATACGCATCTTTCCAGAAATATGTGCCAATATCTTATGACCATTCTCTAATTCTACTCTAAAAGTAGCATTAGGAAGAGGCTCTACTACTGTACCTTCTACCTCTATATTTTCTTTTTCTGCCATATTAATTACCTTCTAACTTTAGACTTCTTCAATATACCATCATAGTTATGCATCTGCAAGTAAGACTCTATTTGTTTTAATAATTCAACAGCAACACTTACACTAATCATTACAGATGTACCGCCCATCAAATAAACCAAAGAATTGTTAGTTCCTTTGAAAGGAGCAAATACAGGAATCTTAGACATTAAATCTGGGAACACAGCAATAGCAGCCAAGAATAATGAACCACCTATTGTTATTCTGCTTAATACTGTTTTAAGATATTCAGCAGTTTGTGTACCAGGTCTGTAACCAGGAATAAATCCGCCTTGTTTTTTAAGATTCTCTGCTATATCATCTGGATTAAATTGTACAGATGTATAAACATAGGCAAACATAATAACCAAAAGACAATAAAGAATTATATAAGCCCAGCTTCCATAAGAGAAAAATCTAAGCAAAGCGTCCAACCATCTCCATTGAACACCTCTTGTTAAACTAGCAATCTGTGCTGGAATAGCCATCAAAGCAGATGCGAATATTATAGGTATAACACCAGACGGGTTAATCTTGAAAGGTATATGAGTAGATTGTGCACCAAAAACCTTTCTTCCTACAACTCTCTTAGCATATTGAACAGGTATTCTTCTTTGTCCGCTCTCTTCATAAACTACACAGAATATCACTATAGCAAATATTATAAAGAAAAGAACTATTACTAATGAGTTTAAGTAATCAGTATCTTTTTTCTGTATAACATCATAGAATCCTGCAGGAATACGAGCAACAATACCAGCGAAAATTATTACAGATATACCATTACCAAGGCCGCGTTCTGTAATTTGGTCACCTAGCCACATTAAGAACATGGTACCAGTAGTAGCTGTAATCACTACGAGAAGTATAAAACCTAAACCAGGTCTCATAAATATCATAGCACCTTCATTTATACTTTGAATCCAGCTAGCCATAGCTGCAGATTGAACCACACAAAGACCAAGTGTTAGATATCTAACATATTGGTTAATTTTTTTACGACCGCTTTCACCTTCTTTTTGCATTCTCTCAAGTGCTGGTATAACAACACCTAAAAGCTGCATGATGATAGAAGCGGATATATAAGGCATAATTCCAAGTGCTAATATAGAAAATCTAAACAAAGCACCGCCAGAAAATAAATCCATAATAGTTAAAAGACCGCCGCCGCCTTGAGCTGATGATAAAAAGCCCAAAAGAGCAGTTGGGTCTATACCTGGAGTTGGAATATGACTGCCTATTCTATATACCAAAATAGCAAGAACTGTAAACAGTATCCTGCTTCTTAATTCTGGTACTCTAAATATATTAGTTAATGACTTAAACATTTATAAACAACCTTATTTCTTTTCTCTAATATATTTTTTACGTTCATGTATTATAACTTTACCGCCAGATTTTTCAATCTTTTCTATAGCTTTTTTGCTAGCAAGATCAACGGTAATAGTAATAGCACTTTTTACTTCACCCATAGAAAGAAGTTTTATATAATCTTTAGTAGAAGATAAATAACCTAATTTAACTAAAGCTTCTCTAGATATTTCGTTAGAACCTAATGAATCTAAGTCTCCAACATTGATAATATCTACAGACTTTTTGAAAGCAGCATTAGTGAAACCGCTTTTAGGAATCCTTCTATGTAAAGGCATCTGTCCGCCTTCAAAACCAGCTCTTCTGCTGTAACCTGCACGAGACTGAGCACCTTTATCACCTCTTCCTGCAGTACAACCCCAACCAGAACCTTGTCCGCGTCCTACTCTATGACGATTTTTGCTCGATCCTTTTGGAGCTCTTAATATTTTTGTATTTTCCTGTGCCATTCTCTAGCCCTCACTTATACTCTACTTTTAAAAGATGTGATATTTTATTAATCATTCCATTTATTTGAGGAGTTGCTTCATGTTCTACAACTCTTCTTCTCTTCTTGAAACCTAAAGCTACAACAGTATCTCTTTGAGACTTTTCATAGCCTATAGGAGATTTAACTAATGTTATTACAACTTTAGCCATTATTCAGCCCTCCCATAAATCTGGTCAACACTAATTCCTCTTTTATTAGCCATATCTTGAACAGTTTGTAAAGATTTTAAACCTTCAAAAGTAGCTTTAGCTAAGTTCATAGAATTGTTATTACCTAAAGATTTTGAAAGAATATTTTTTACACCTGCTAACTCTAATACAGCACGTGCAGGACCGCCTGAAATAACTCCAGTACCTTTAGAAGCTGGTTTCATTATTATTCTGCTGCTTCTAAATACACCAACTGTATTATGAGGAATAGTTTCACCTTTAAGGTTAACTTCTATCATATTCTTTTTAGCCTGTTCTATAGCTTTTCTTATAGCATCAGGTACTTCATTAGCTTTACCGTAACCTAAACCAACATGTCCGTTCTTATCACCTAAAACCATTAAAGCTGCAAATCTAAAACGTCTTCCACCTTTCATAACTTTAGCTACTCTGTTTAAAGTTATTAGACGCTCTTCAAACATACTTTTTTCTTCGTTATTATCGTGTGCCAAGGTTATACTCCTTAAAATTTCAATCCTGCTTCACGAGCACCGTCAGCTAAGGATTTTATTTTTCCATGATATATATAGCCGTTTCTATCAAACACTACTTCACTAATATTTTTTTCTTTTGCTCTAGTAGCTAATACTTTACCTATCTCTTTAGCTATATCTACATTTTTACCGCTTTTTAAATCTTTCTCTTGAGAAGATGCTGATACTAAAGTTAATCCTTTACTATCATCTATTATTTGAGCAGATACATATTTAAGACTTTTATAAACTGTAAGTCTAGGACGCTTTGAACTTCCTTCTATTTTTATACGTATACTTCTCTTTCTTCTTTCACGTTGAGCTTTAATTTTTTCTCTTAAACTCATATAGCTTACCCCTTACTTAGCAGCTTTTTTACTTTCTTTCATTTTAACATACTCGCCTTCAAATCTTACACCTTTACCTTTATAAGGCTCAACAGGTCTTTTCTTTTTAATATTCATAGCGAGTTCGCCTACTTTCTCTTTATCATTACCTTCTATAATGATTTTAGTGTCTTTTTCTACTGTTACTTTGATACCCTCCGGGATTTTCATTTTTACATCACTAGAGAAACCTAATTGTAATGTTAAAGTATCTCCCTGAACATTAGAACGGTAACCTGTACCTTCTAATTGTAATACTTTTTTATAACCAGTATTAACACCTTCTATCATGTTAGAAATAAGTTTCCAAACTAAACCTAATTTAGCAGAATACTTAGCTTTATTTTCTTTTATAGCTTCTTCATCAGTGCTATCAATCTTAGGAGGTTTAACCCAAAGAGAATTATTTTCAAGTTCAAGTATTATATAATCAAAAAACTCTCTTGTCAACTCCCCTCTTTTACCTTTTACGACTACTTTGTGGCCGTCAATTTTTACTTCAACGCCTTGAGGAATCGCTATAGGCTTATTTGATAATCTACTCATTATAAATACCCTCTCTCAATTTATATTACCATACATAACATAAAACTTCGCCGCCAACTTTCTCTTTTCTAGCTTCTTTATCAGTCATTACACCTTTACTAGTAGAGATTACAGATATACCGAAACCATTTTTTACTTGAGGAATAGTATCTACTGATGTATAAACTCTAAGACCTGGAGTTGATACTCTTTGAATACCTTCTATAACAGAATTTCCCTCATAATATTTCAAATCTATTTCTATGCGGAAGAAATTTTTATCTTTTACTTCTACTTTTTTGAAGTCATTAATATACCCTTCTTTTTTCAAAATTGCAAGTATATTTTCCATTTTTGTAGAAAAAGGTATAGTTACATTCTCTTTTTTTGCTCTACAACCATTTCTAATCACAGTTAAAGCATCTGCTATTGGATCATGTACGCTCATTTATATACTCTCCTTAAATTACCAACTAGACTTAGTTACGCCCGGAATTAAACCTTTATTTGCTAAATCTCTAAAACAGATTCTACACATTTTATACTGTCTTATATAAGCACGAGGTCTTCCACATATAGGGCAGCGATTATATTGTCTTGTTTTATATTTTTGTTTTTTTGTAGCTTTAACTTTAAGTGCCAATCTAGCCATTATTTATTCTCCTGACTTTTAGGTGCAGCACGAAATGGCAAACCTATACGTTCTAATAAAGTGCGAGCCATATCGTCATTATCTGCAGTTGTTACTATTGTTATATTTAATCCCTTAACAGCATCTGTTTTGTCGAAACTTATTTCTGGGAATATAATATGCTCTTTTATACCTAAATTGTAATTACCTCTTCCGTCAAAACCTCTTCTAGGAATACCTTGGAAGTCTCTTACTCTTGGTAAAGCTATAAATATTAACCTTTCCAAGAAGTCATACATTCTTTCTCCTCTCAAAGTTACTCTACAACCTATAGGCATACCTTGTCTTAATTTGAAGTTAGCTATAGACTTTTTAGCTCTAGTGATAACAGCTCTCTGACCTGCTATTTGACTTAGTTCTTCTACAGCAGAGTCAACATATTTTTTATCTGTTACAGCTTGAGTAATACCCATATTGATAATAATTTTCTCTATTTTAGGTATAGCCATAGAGGAGCTTAAATTCATATCTTTTAATAAAGATTGTCTTATTTCTTTTTCATATCTATCTTTCAATACTGACATATTTAATAACTCCTACTTACTTATCAAGAACTTCGCCTGATTTTTTAGCATATCTTTTTAATTTTCCATCAACTTCTTTTCTTCCAACCCTAGTAGTTTTACCGCCTTTGTCAACCAACATAAGATTAGATATATGTATAGAAGCTTCTTTCTCAACTATACCGCCTTTTTGATTCTCTTGACTTTTAGGCATAGTTTTTTTAATCATGTTAATATTCTTTACGAAAGCTCTTCCCTTTGCTCTGTCTATAGACAATACTTCACCGCGTTCTCCGCTCTGTTCTCCAGCTATCACTTCAACAGTATCGCCTTTTTTTATTTTATATTTTGTATTACTAAAATCTTTTTTCTTTATCATAATTATATTACCTCTGGTGCAAGTGATACGATTTTCATAAAGCCTTTATCCCTAAGTTCACGAGCTACAGGTCCGAATATACGTTTACCACGAGGCTCTCTTTTATCGTCTACTATAACAGCAGCATTCTCATCAAAACGTATGTATGAACCATCAGGGCGTCTAACTTCTTTTTTTACTCTTACTATTACAGCTTTTACAACTTTACCTTTTTCTATAGAGCAAGTAGGGATTATATCAGTTACAGAACAAACTATAACATCTCCTAAAGTAGCATATCTGCGTCTACTTCCTCCTAATACCTTAATACATTTCAACTTCTTTACGCCTGTGTTGTCGGCTACATTAAGAGTAGTTGGTACTTGTATCATAATTCTTACTCTCCTTCAACCTGTGAAGAAACTGCTGCTTCTGGAGCATGCTTCTCACGTTTTAATACGCTTTCTACATCGCTATCCATAGAATCTTTCTCTACACGCTCAGACTTCTTAACGATTTTTACTAATCTAAATTTTTTATCTTTACTAATAGGTCTGCACTCTATTATTCTTACTAAATCGCCTTCAAAACATTCATTTTTTTCATCATGAGCTTTATAGCGTTTATTCTTACTTATAGTCTTACCATAAAGGTGGTGTTTCTGTTTACTTTCAACTTTTACAACTATAGTTTTATCCATTTTATCAGAAACTACAATTCCTTCAAGTACTCTTTTATATTTTTTTGCTTTGTTTTCCACAGTAATACCTCACACTATTTTTTTATGCCAAGTTCATGCTGACGTATAAATGTCTTAACTCTAGCTATATCTTTGCGAGCTTTTTTTAATTGATGAGTTTGTCTTGCATCACCAACTACTTTTTCAAATCTATGCTCTTGATATTCTTTTTCTAATTTTAGAAGTTCACCCTTAAGCTCTTCTAAACCTAATGACTTATAATCTTTATTATTCTTAGCCATTATATAGCCTCCCTCTTAATGAACTTAGTTTTAATAGGAAGCTTGAAACCAGCTAATCTGAAAGCAGACTGTGCTAATTCTTCTGGTACACCTGCTATTTCAAATATAACTTTACCTGGCTTTACAACTGCTACCCAATATTCAACGTTACCTTTACCTTTACCCATTCTTGTTTCTGCTGGCTTTTTAGTATAAGGTTTGTCTGGAAATACTTTTATCCACATTTTACCTACACGCTTAACATGTCTTGATATAGCAATACGTGCAGCTTCAATTTGTCTATCTGTAAGCCATACAGGCTCTAATGCCATTAAACCATAATCTCCAAAAGTTAAGTTACTTCCTCTTTTGGACTTACCTTTCATTCTACCTCTATGCTGTTTACGATACTTAGTTCTTGATGGTTGTAACATTATCTATCTCCTTTAGCACTGATAACTTTACCCGCATCATCTTGTTTGCTTTCTTTCTTATCAAGAATCTCGCCTTTATATATCCACACTTTTACCCCGATGATACCAAATGTAGTAGAAGCTTCAGCAGTACCATAATCTATATTTGCTCTTATTGTATGAAGAGGTACTGAACCATTTTTGTACTGTTCTGTTCTAGCGATATCAGCACCTGCTAAACGACCAGAACACATAACTTTTATACCTTTAGCACCTTTCTTCATAGCTTGAGTGATAACACTCTTCATAGCTCTTCTGAAAGCAACACGCATTTCTAATTGACGAGCTACGCTTTGTGCTGCCAATGTAGCATCTAATTCAGCCTCTTTGATTTCTGATATAGAAACATTAATAGGCTTTTTTACTAACTTTTGTACAGCAGCCTTAACAGCCTCAACTCTCTGACCCTTAGGACCTACAACTACTCCTACTCTTGCAGTAGAAATAAATACATTGATTCTATCTGGGAAACGCACTATTTGTATGTCAGATATAGCAGGATCAAAAGACTCTTTCTTTCCGCCAATTTTTTTCTGTTCTTCTTTTAATGTCTTATAATAATAGTTCATTATATAGCGTCTTATAGATAAATCTTCATGCAAACTATCTGCATAAGTTCTGCCATCTTCGAACCATTTACTAGACCAAGTTTTATTAACTCCGAGTCTTAAACCTATTGGACTAACCTTTTGACCCATAGTTTATACCTCCGCTACTTTAGCTGCTTCTTCTTTTTTTGCAACTCTCTTAATTTTTTTCTTCTCAGGTTTTTTTTCATCACTTAATACTATAGTAATATGTGAATTTCTTTTTAATATAGGATCAGCACTACCACGACTTGCTGCTCTTATGCGTTTCAATGATGGTGCTTTATCAACAAAAGCTGTCTTAACCCATAAAGTGTCTGGGTTAATAGTTCTAGTCTGAGAAATAGCATTTGCTATACCGCTTTTTATAGCTTTTCTAAGTACAACTGATGACATTTGCGGCATAGTTGTAAGATTAGCGATAGCATGGTTAACATACTCACCTTTAACGAAAGGAAGTAATCTTGCTACTTTCCTGCGACCTATGCGTAAATAACGTACCTTTACCTTATATTCCATAGTCCAATTCCTTATTTCTTAGCTACCTTAGCTGCACCTGCATGTGAACGAAAAGTTCTAGTAGGAGCAAATTCACCTAATTTATGACCTATCATATTCTCTTGTACATAAACTGCTACAAATGTTTTACCATTATGTACATTGATTGTAAAACCTATCATCTCTGGAATAATTGTTGAAGCACGGCTATAAGTTTTTATTTGGTGCTTGTTATCTCCAGCTTGTATCTTCTTGAAAAGATTTTTATCTACAAAAGGTCCTTTCTTAATAGAGCGAGACATTATTTCTTACCCCCTCTTCTCTTAATTATTAATCTGTCAGAATATTTGTTTTTCTTTCTAGTCTTATATCCCTTAGTAGGTACACCTGTAGGAGATACTGGATGTGGGTTACCCTGTCCACTCTTACCTTCACCACCACCGTGTGGGTGATCTACTGGGTTCATTACAACACCTCTTACTTTTGGTCTTCTACCTTTATGCCTAGTAGTACCTGCTTTACCGTCTGTAGTGTTGAAATGATCTAAGTTACCGATTTGTCCTATAGTAGCATAACAATCTTCTAATATTCTTCTCTCTTCACCAGAGCGAAGTCTTATTACACAATAACCGCCAGATTTTGCTGTTATCTGAGCACCACCGCCTGCTGCTCTAACAAGCTGACCACCTTTTCCTGGTGTTATTTCTATGTTATGTATTATAGTACCTAAAGGTATCTTTCTTAAAGGTAAAGTGCAACCTACTTTTACTTTAACATTTTCTCCGCTAACAACTCTGTCGCCTACATTAAGTCCCAATGGCCATATTATATATCTTTTTTCACCATCTGTGTAATGTAAAAGAGCTATACGAGCTGTTCTGTTAGGATCATACTCTATAGAAACTACTTTAGCTTCTATATCATGCTTATCTCTTCTAAAATCTACTAATCTAAATAATTTCTTGTGTCCACCACCGCGACGACGCATAGTGATACGACCGTTTGAACCTCTTCCGCTTATGCGTTTTTTACCGCATACTAATGATTTACAAGGCTCATTTGTTGTTATATCCGAAAAATCAACTACTGTACGATAACGTAAACTTGGTGTTGTCGGTTTAAATTTCTTAATAGCCATCGGTATCCCTCAACTTATTTTACTATATCTATTGATTCTTTGCCATCGAGAACTATTATCGCTTTTTTATAACTGCGTGTATAACCGCGTCTGCTCATTCTGCGATTTTTCTTCTTAGGCTTTACATTTATTATCTTACAATCTAGCGGATGTACATTAAATATTTTTTCAACCGCTTTCTTCAACTCTTGCTTATTAGCGTCCTGTCTTACTCTAAATACATAATAACGCTTCTCTGTTCCTTTAGGCTCAGTTCTAAGGATATTACTCTTTTCTGTAAGTATAGGCTCAATTAAAAGTGAATACATGCTCATATTTCTTATCCCTTAATTCTAGCATTTAATTTAGATAAAGCTGTTTTAGTAAAGTATACTTCATCAGCATAATATAAAGGATGTATAGACATACTGTCTGCATTTACAAGCTTTAAATCTTTGATGTTTCTTAAAGATAATAATAACTTATTGTAATTATCACCTAATGACTCATCTTTACCTACTACAAATGCTACTTTTCTGCTATTTGGCTCTTTAACCTTACTTATAAAACTTGCCATTCTTTTTGTCTTTGGAGCATCAAAAGTGAAATCCTCAAAAACTTTAAGAACATTGTTACCATATTTCAAAGATAAAACAGACAATAGAGCCTTACGTTTCATCTTTTTAGGCAATCTATAACTATAATCTCTAGGCTTAGGAGTATGTGTTTTACCACCGCCTACCCAAATTGGTGAACGTGTAGAACCTGCTCTTGCTCTACCTGTACCTTTTTGTCTCCAAGGCTTTTTACCGCCTCCTGAAACTTCTGCTCTTGTCTTAGTAGAGTGAGTTCCTTGACGTCTGTTCGCCAACTCATTTTTGATTGCTTCGTAAAGTAGATTGTTGTTAACTTCTGATTTGAATATCTCGTCAACTACCTCTAAATTACCTACGCTATCTCCATTTTCATTTAGTATTACTACTTCCATTTTATCATCCTGCTTTTATTATTTAGTCATTGAGTTCTTCTTCTTATTTTTCTTCTTAGCTGCTTGAGTGATTTTTACTATACCGTTTATAGCTCCAGGTATAGAACCTTTAATCATAATCAAGTTATCTTCTGGTCTTATTTCAACTACTTTTAAGTTTTGTATAGTAGTTAAAGTATTACCCATATGACCAGGCATACCTTTGCCTTTCCATACTCTTGCAGGGTAACTGTTACAACCTATAGAACCTGCTCTTCTTCTGAAATTAGAACCATGACTCATAGGACCACCATCGTAATTATGTCTTTTCATTACGCCGGCAAATCCTCTACCTTTGCTCAAAGAACTAACATCTATAAAATCGCCCGCTTGAAATATATCTACTTTAAGTTCCTGACCAACTGTATAAGCACTTGAATCATCTAACCTAAATTCTTTTAAATATTTCTTAGGCTCTAAATTTGCTTTTTTAAATTGCCCTATTTGTGGCTTTTTTAAATGCTTTTCTTTTACAGCACCATAACCTAATTGAATAGCATTATAGCCATCTTTCTCATTATCTCTAACCTGCATAACTGTGCATGGCCCAGCCTCTACAACTGTTACTGCTATAGCATTGCCAGTTTCATCGAAAACTGTTGTCATACCCAATTTTCTGCCAATTATTCCTACCATCGGCTAATCCTCTATAATGATTTTACTACTTCTTTTTTTACCAATTTTTAAGTCAAACTATTAAAATTATAACCATACAAACAAAACGTAGTAAAGTTTTATTCACACGGTTTAAAAAACCTTTCTTACTTCAACTGTACATCTACGCCAGCTGGAAGTGCCAACTTCTTCAAAGACTCAGTTGTTTGAGGTGTTACATCAAAGATATCTATTAATCTCTTGTAAACTCTCATCTCGAACTGCTCTCTTGACTTAATGTTTACATGCGGACTTCTTATTACTGTTACCTTTCTTATGCTTGTAGGTAGCGGTATAGGTCCTGATACTCTTGCACCTGTCTTCTTTACACTAGCAACTATTGACTGAGCTGATTGATCAATTAATTCTATATCAAAGGCTTTTAATTTAACTCTTATTTTCTGTTCTTTCATAGTTTGAATTACTCGCTTTTATTCTTTATATTAAGGGATACATTTATTAAAACATATCCCTTTTATTTTCTTTCCTTAAATTATTCTAATATTTTTGTTACAACACCGTTACCTACTGTCTTACCGCCTTCACGTATAGCGAATCTTTGTTTCTCTTCCATAGCTATTGGAGTGATAAGCTCGATTGTTAAGTTAGCGTTATCACCTGGCATTATCATTGGAGAGCCTTCTGGTAAGTTGATAACTCCTGTTACGTCTGTTGTTCTGAAGTACATTTGTGGTCTGTAACCGCTTACGAAACCGCTATGTCTTCCGCCTTCTTCTTTTTTCAAGATATATACTTCTGCTTCGAATTTTTTATGAGGTGTGATTGTACCTGGTTTAGCTAATACCTGTCCTCTTTCTACTTCTTTACGTTCAATACCTCTTAAAAGACATCCAACGTTATAACCAGCTATACCAACAACTTCTTTCTTGAACATTTCTACACCTGTACAAGTAGTTTTCTTAGTAGGTCTTATTCCAACGATTTCTACTTCATCACCTTTTTTAATTTGTCCTCTTTCTATTCTACCTGTAACGACTGTACCTCTTCCAGGAATTGAGTATACGTCTTCGATAGACATTAAGAAGTCTTTATCTGTTTCACGTACTGGATCTGGAATATAAGTATCAAGTGCGTTTAATAGGTCTATTATACATTTACAATCTGGATCAGTTCTTGGATCTTTACCTGCTTCAATTGCTTGAATAGCTTTGATTGCAGAACCTCTAATAATAGGAGTTTTAGAGCCATCGAAACCATAGTGGTCTAATACGTCTACTACTTCTGCTTCTACTATTTCTGCCATTTCTGGGTCATCTAATTTATCACATTTGTTTAAGAATACTACGATGTAGTTTACACCTACTTGTCTTGAAAGAAGTACGTGTTCTTTTGTTTGCGGCATTACACCGTCTTCTGCTGATACTACTAAGATAGCACCGTCCATCTGAGCAGCACCTGTAATCATGTTTTTAATATAGTCAGCGTGACCTGGACAGTCTACGTGAGCATAGTGTCTGTTATCTGATTCATATTCTACGTGTGAAGTAGCGATTGTTAAAATTTTTGTAGGGTCTCTTCTACCTTGACTCTCAGAAGCTTTTGCTACTGAATCGTATGCAACTTTCTGTACTGTTGCTGGAAACATTGCAGATGATACTGCTGTGATTGCTGATGTTAATGTTGTTTTACCGTGGTCAACGTGACCGATAGTACCAACGTTTACGTGTGTTTTTGTACCTTCATAAGTTCCTTTAGCCATTTTTATCCTCCAATTATTTATCCCTATTCTCTAGGAAATTGTTTTTTTATTTATTTTTATTTTTTGTTATTTAGCGTTACCCATTCTAGCACCTATTATCTCTTCTGCTACGTTCTTAGGTACTTCCTCGTAGTGTGAGAACTGCATTGTGTAGCTTGCTCTACCTTGTGATACGTTTCTTATACTTGTTGTATAACCAAACATCTCTGCAAGAGGCACTGTAGCATTAATAGATTTGTAACCAGACTTATCAGTAAATCCGTGAACCTGTCCTCTTCTTGAAGCTAAGTCACCGATAATATCACCCATATAATCTTCTGGTGTTACAACTTCTACGCTCATCATAGGCTCTAACAAGTAAGGATCTGCTTTTTTACATCCATCTTTGAAACCCATTGAAGCAGCAATTTTGAATGCCATTTCTGATGAGTCTACTGGGTGGAATGAACCATCAAATGCTGATACTATAACGTCAAGCATAGGATAGTTAGCAAGAACACCTGTATTCATAGCCTCAACACAACCTTTCTCTACAGCTGGTATATATTCTTTTGGAACAACACCACCAACGATTTCATTGTTAAACTTGAATCCTGCATTAGGCTCATTAGGTCCAATTCTCAACCATACATCACCGTACTGACCTTTACCGCCTGACTGACGTACGAATTTACCTTCAACTTCAACTGTCTTCTTAATACCTTCTCTGTAAGATACTTGAGGACGACCTACATTTGCCTCAACTTTGTATTCTCTTTTCATTCTATCACAGATAATCTCTAAGTGAAGCTCACCCATACCTGCGATGATTGTTTGACCTGTTTCTTCATCAAAACTAACTCTGAATGTTGGGTCTTCTTCAGCAAGTCTTGATAAAGCTATAGACATTTTATCTCTATCGCCTTTTGTTTTAGGCTCTATAGCAACGTTAATTACTGGCTCTGGGAAGTTGATTGATTCTAAGATGATAGGAGCATTTTCTGGACATAATGTATCACCTGTTGTAGTTTCTTTAAGTCCTACTGCTGCTGCTATATCACCGCAATATACTTGTTCAATCTCTTCTCTTTTGTTAGCGTGCATCTGAAGTATTCTTCCGATACGCTCTCTTTTTCCTTTTGTAGCATTATAAACATAAGAACCAGCTTCTAATATTCCAGAGTAAACTCTTAAGAATGCTATTTTTCCAACGTGTGGGTCTGTCATTATTTTGAATGCTAAAGCACTGAATTTCTCATCATCTGCTACTTTTCTTTTTATAACATTACCATCTAAATCTGTACCTTCTATTTCAGGTTTATCTATAGGAGATGGCAAATAATCAACTACAGCATCTATTAATACTTGAATACCTTTATTTTTGAAAGCTGTACCGCAGAACATTGGGAAGAAGTCAGCTGTTAATGTAGCTGTTCTTATAAGTCTTTTGATTGTAGGAATATCTATTTCCTCACCTTCAAAGAACTTATTCATAGCATCATCATCATATTCAACGATTGCTTCTAATAATTCATTTCTATATTTTTCTGCTTGTTCCTTTAGTTCGGCTCTGATTTCTCTCTCTTCCATCTTCATACCATCTTCAGATACCCAAACTATCTCTTTCATTTTTACTAAGTCAACAACACCCTCGAAGTTACTTTCTGCACCTATAGGTATAACTACTGGGTGACTGTTTGCTTTTAATCTATCTCTTGTTTGATCTAAAACAGCGTAGAAGTTAGCACCAATCCTGTCCATTTTATTAACAAAAATAGCTCTTGGGATTTTATAGTTACTTGCTTGTCTCCATACTGTTTCACTTTGAGGCTGAACACCGCCTACAGAACAAAAAACTCCTACAGCACTATCTAATACTCTTAAAGACCTTTCTACCTCAGCAGTAAAGTCAACGTGCCCTGGAGTATCTATTAAGTTAATTCTATGACCATTCCAAAAACAAGTAGTTGCAGCAGAAGTAATTGTAATACCTCTTTCTCTCTCCTGCTCCATCCAGTCCATTTCAGCTGCACCTTCATGAACCTCACCTAATCTATGTGTCTTACCTGTAAAGAATAATATACGCTCACTTAAAGTAGTTTTACCAGCATCAATGTGAGCCATAATACCAATATTACGTGTATTTTCTAACGAAATTTGACGTGCCACTTATTCTCTCTCCTTAAACCTTACCACCTAAAGTGTGCAAATGCTTTGTTACCTTCAGCCATTCTATGTACTGTATCTCTCTTAGCAACTGCCTGACCTTTACCTTCTATTGCATCAGCTATCTCATTTGATAAACGCTCTATCATGCTTCTTCCGCCTCTTTTTCTTGAAGCATCTATAAGCCATGTAAAAGCTAATGAGTTTTGTCTGTCTGGTCTAACTTCAACAGGTACTTGATAAGTAGAACCGCCAACTCTTTTTGATTTTACTTCTACTTGCGGTTTTATATTATTAATAGCTTCATTAAAAGCCTCTAAACCATCTTTTCCTGTTTTCTCTTTTACCAAATCCATAGCTTTATAAAAAATGTTTTCAGCTTTACTTTTTTTGCCGTCATACATTAATTTGTTTATAAATTTACTTATAACAACACTGCCATAAATTGGGTCAGCATTTATCTTCCTTGTTTGTGCTCTTCTTCTTCTTGCCATATTAATTCACTCCATTAAGCCTTAGGTTTTTTAGTACCATATTTACTTCTAGCTTTCATTCTCTTTTCTACACCTGTAGCTTCACGGCTTCCGCGAACTATGTGATAACGACAACCAGGTAAGTCTTTAACTCTTCCGCCTCTTATTAATACACGGTTGTGTTCCTGTAATGTATGGTCTATACCAGGAATATATGCTGTTACTTCCATACCGTTTGTTATTCTTACACGAGCTATTTTACGCATAGCTGAGTTAGGTTTTTTTGGTGTAGTTGTTGTTACACGAGTACAAACACCTTCTCTTTGCGGACATTTCATTAATGCAGGTGATTTAGTCTTATTTACTATACGTTTACGACCTTTTCTTACTAATTGATTAATTGTAGGCATACAATACAAAACCTCTAATCTTTATTTTTTTTATTTTTACCCTTTATTAAAAAGGATTTATATATATTAAAATTTTATCTTCAAACGAAACAGCTTGTAACAGCCGAGCTTTTATAGTATTTATCTACACAAATGTAAAGAAAACTAATACTAAACGCTTTAATCGCTTCTCTGAAAGTTAGAAAATTATAAAACAATAAAATAAAAAAATCAATAGTTTTTTAACGAATTTTAGAATTTTTTTAAAAAATATAAGAACTAAAAAGAACCAGCAGTGCATATCATAATAAAAAACTGTTATATTTTAACTTACAACAAACTTTATTCAAACAAAATTACTTGACTTTATATCAATTATTCATATACTTTAAATATGAAAAAAACATGCCTCAAAAATATAGCCGACATCAAAATCGGAAGCCAAATACAAAGATTAACCGCAAAAAAACAATCTCCCCCCATAAACATTAAACTCATTAACCTAAAAGCATTCGATAATTTCTCTGCAGAATTCAAACCTAACTCCATAAACAATGAACCAATAACAATATATCAACAAAATTATAACATCATCGAAAATAATGACATACTCATAAGACTAAGAGAACCTTTTAAAGCAATAATCATAAAAAATAACGCCCAAGATTATATAATAAGCTCATTAATAGCCAACATCAAACTAAAAGAAAAAGCCCAAAATATATGTATGCCTGAATTTTTAGCCATCTACATAAACTCAAGCAGAAAAATACAAAATTTCCTACAAAAACAATCCCGAGGCACAGGAATAATATCCGTAGGCGTATCAAACCTATATGAAATACAAATAAATATTCCAAATATAGAAGAGCAAAAGAAGATAATAGAAGCCAACCGCCTATTTGAACGGTCATTGGAGGTAGAAAGAAGCATTTTAGAGCAGAAAGAAAAGTTTTATATAGGAGTGCTGAAAGAGTTTTTTTATTAACATAAAAAGGAGGTTATCATTATGGATAAAGTAAAAAGAATTATATTTTCAATAATCAGTATTGCTATATTTATTACCGTTACTTGTCTTAATATAAAAACTAAAGACAATATACTTTTTTTACTTATTACATCATTTTCATTTAATATATTGGCTATTTTTGTAACTGAAAATTTTTTCACTAAACCTACAGATGTTATCGCAACTTCTTTTTCTATTATTCTTATGATTTTTCCAATATTATTTGAAGAACAAAATGATATTTTTATATGGTTATTTTTAATAGAATCTATAATTTGTTGTGCTTTAATAATTATTTCATTAATATCATTATTAATATCTAATCAAAACAAATCTCCAGAAACAAGGTGTAATAAAATAGCAGCAAATTGCAAATCTATAGCATGCACTTTAGGAAAAACTAAATGGTTATACACAATAACATATTCAATTTTTATAATTCGTTATTTTAATGAAATAGAAAAAAATCCTTATATTTTATTAATACTATTAATTATTTTAATGATAATGAATACTATAAATTTTAATAATTTAAAATTATTAAAAAATAAAAAAATATTATGCTCCATTGGAACTATAAAATCTTTAGAAAAAGACAGAATTATTATTGCTGAATTATATAAAGATAAGAATATAGATATAAAAGATATAGTAAAATACATAGATATAGATAATAACAAAATAATTAATTATGGTATAGTATTAGAAAAATTTAATGATTTAGAAAAACAATTAATCAAAATAATAAATATTAAAACTGAAACTTTAGATAATAATAATAAATTAAAATTAGGGTATATATATAATTGTAATGACGAAACTAATAATGAAGAAATAAATGATATAATAAGTAGAATAGTTGGTATAGTTACATCTGGAACATCAATTGATACTATAAAATTTAGATATATTAATATAAATAATCTCGATTTAGAAGAAGGTAACTTGTTAGAATTAAAAATAAATGACAACAACAATAAAGTATATTATCAAATAATAAATGCTGTTGATAATATTGAAAAATTAGAAAATGATAATACACATGGTTATATTATAGGAGAAGCTATACAGTTAGGAAAATTAGAAGAAAAAGAAATGATATTTGAAAAATATGGCTGGGTTCCAAATATAAATACTGTAGTTTGTAAAGTAGAAAAAGATGTATTAAATGATAATGACAATAGTCAGAATAGCAATTCTGATGATATTCAAAATAATAATGAATTCAAAATATTAAATGATGCTGCTGAAAAAACTCAATCTAATGAATGTAATATAGGTAATATATTAAATACAAATATACCAATAAACTTAGACTTAGAAAATTCATTAAATCATCATATAGCAATACTTGGAGTAACAGGAACAGGAAAAACAACCTTAGTAACAAAAATATTAATACCAGAAATGGAAAAAATAGAAGAACATTATACTATTATTTTTGATATAACAGGAGAGTATGAAAAAAAAATAGATAATGACAAAATATATAATTTAGAAATATACAATTTATTTATAAATGTTTGTATAAAAGAAAAAAACTATAATTTAAATATTAGCGATTTAATTAATTATTTATATAATTTGAATGTTGGAGAATATGGTAGAAAAGACTATAAAGAAATTAATAGAATAAAAAATATTATAATAAATAATTTAAAAAATAAGATATCATGTTTTTTAGATAGTAATAAAAAAATCATGCTTATAGGTTTTGATTTTATATCCAACTCAGAAGATAGTCTATCTTATTTTTCATTTTTATTTGATGCTATTTTTAAAGAAATGAAAGATAGACATTCAAAGTTAAGTAATAAAAAATTAACCATTATATTAGAAGAAGCTCATACACTTATACCTGAATGGAATTTGATAGGAGGTACTAATGATACAAAAATCTCACAAGCTATAGTAAATAAAGTAGGTCAAATATCATTACAAGGAAGAAAATATAATACAGGATTAATTGTTATAAGTCAAAGAACTGCTTCAGTATCAAAAACTATATTAACACAATGTAACACTATAATAACATTTAAATCTTTTGATAAAACAAGCGAAGATTTTTTATCTTCACATTTACCAGAACATTTAATTAAAATTATACCAAATTTAGGATTTAGACAAGCTTTAGTAACTGGTAAAGGTTTAAAAAACAATACACCATTAATATGCGAAATCAAAAATATGAAAAAGGAGAAACAAAAATGAACCACCCCCTCCCCCGCGGCTGGCAAGAATTTGCATTAAAAGATATAGGTAATTTTTTAAGAGGTTCTGGAATATCAAAAAAAGATTTGTCAGATACAGGAATACCAGCTATAAGATACGGAGATATATATACCAAATATGATTTTGTAATAAAAAATGTATCATCTTTTACAAATTCTAAAGGAACTGAATTAAAAAAAGGAGATATATTATTTGCAGGCTCTGGTGAAACAGCTGAAGAAATAGGAAAATCTGTTGCTTTTATAGATGACTATAAGGCTTTTGCTGGAGGTGATATAATAATTTTTAGACCCAATATTGATTTGAATAGCCTATTTTTATCATATATTTTAAATTCTGGAAAATGCAGAAAAGATATTAGCATAATGGGACAAGGACACACAGTTGTACATATATATGCCTCATATTTAGAAATACTAAAAGTTATTTTACCACCCCTCGACGAGCAAAAACGAATAGCCGACATACTCTCAACTTTCGATGATTTGATAGAAAACCTCAACAAGCTCATAGAGAAAAAAGAGCTATACAAGAAAGGCGTAATGCAAAGGGTATTAACAGGCGAGGTGCGTTTTAATGGTTTTAAAGATGAGTGGAGAGAAATAAACTTACGAGATATTGTAGAAGAATATTCAATTCCTAATACTAATAAATTAAAACAATATACTATTGGAAAAAATGGAATAAAGGAATTAGATGATTTTAGACATAGTATAGATAAACATAAAGTTTTTAAAAAAAATGATTTAATTGTAGGTATTGGAATAGATGAAATTAATGTAAATATTAATTTAGATTATGGATGCTGTAGTCCAGTATATAGAGTATATTCTATAAATACAAATTTATTAAATCCTAAATTTGGATATTTTTATATTAGAAAAGCTATAGATAGGATAAAAAATAAAATAACTAGAAAATCAACAAGAAGAGAATTTGAGTTTGACCATAAAGAATTTATAAAATATAGTATCCTATTACCAAGCCTCGAAGAGCAAAACAAGATTGCTGAACTGCTTACGCTCATTGACAAAGATATAGAAATTCTTAAACAGCTTTTACATCTGCGTAAACTGCAAAAAAAGGGGCTTATGCAAAAGTTATTAACTGGGGAGGTAAGGATTTAAGAAATATTTATTAAAAATGCAGCCTTTTTGGTTCTTTGTGGCAACAAAAGAACTGGGGGGTGCGGGGGCTAGCCCCCGTAAATAATAAAAAAGATAATAACCCGCACGCATAAAAGATATGTGTTAATAAGAGGCTATACCGTGCGGAAAGGTGCCGCGAAGCGTACCCGAAGGGTAAGGCTCGTAGGGCAAAGCCACCACTAATAATAAAATCTATAAAAGGTAAACAAAAAGGAGACTAAAAATGAACAAAACTACTAAAGAAACTATTCAAAATATCGTTTGGAAAGCTTGCGACACTTTTAGAGGGTCCATCGACTCATCGCTATACAAAGACTATATTTTAAGTATGCTATTCGTCAAATATTTATCTGACTTCAATAAAGAAAAAGCACAAGAACTTGAAAAGAAATATGGCTCAGATAAAGATAGACTTAAAAGAAATTTAGATAGAATGGAATATATAATATCTGAAGATGCAAGCTTTGATTATTTGGTATCTCAAAAAGAAGACCCTAAAATTGGGGAGATTATTAATAAAGCATTATTAAAAATAGAAGATTTAAACCGCAGTAAATTTACAGGCATATTTAATAATATAGATTTTAATGATAAAGTTAAATTAGGTTCTACAAGCACAAGAAATACAGTATTAAAAAACTTGTTAGAAGATTTTAATGACCCTTCTTTAAATCTCAATCCGAGTGCTTTAGAAAATAATGATGTGATGGGCGATGCTTATGAATATTTAATAAAGAACTTTGCAGGCGATGCCGGAAAAAAGGGAGGCGAGTTCTTTACACCGCCTGAGGTTTCTATACTTATATCCAAACTTGTAAGCGGCAGAAAAGGCGTAAGAATATATGACCCCACTTGCGGAAGCGGTTCTCTGCTTATAAAAGTATTTAAAGAAATAGGAAAAGATAATTGCAGTATATACGGCCAAGAAAAAAATGCTCAAACCTATTCGCTATGCAGAATGAATATGTATTTGCATGAAATAGGCGATATAGCAAAAATTGAATGGGGCGATACTATAAAAGAGCCTAAATTCTTGGAAGATGATAAATTAATGAAATTCGATATAGTAGTAGCAAATCCGCCTTTTAGTTTGGATAAATGGGGCGATAAAAATGATGATAAGTATAATAGATTTGAATATGGTGTTCCGCCTAAGAGTAAAGGAGATTACGCTTTTGTGCTTCATATGATAAGCAGTATGTCAGATAATGCAATTGCTGCTGTTGTAATGCCTCATGGTGTATTATTTAGAGGTTCTTCTGAAGGCATAATACGCGAAAATATAATAAAAGATAATTTACTTGATGCGGTTATAGGTCTTCCAAATAATTTATTTTATGGTACTTCTATACCAGCATGTATATTGATATTTAAGAAAGACAGAAAAGAGAAAGATGTTTTATTTATAGATGCGAGCAAGGAATGCGAGAAAGGCAAGAATCAAAACCGTTTAAGAGATGAAGATGTAGAGAAAATATACAAAGCTTATAAAGATAGAAAAGATATAGAAAAATATTCTAAAGTTGTAAGCCTTAAAGAAATAGAGGATAATGAATATAATTTGAATATACCTCGCTATATAGATTCTTTTGAAGATGAGGATAATATAGATTTAAAAAGTATAAGGGAAGAGATAAGAAAATTAGAAGCGGAGCGAGACAGTTTAGATTCAAGCATAGCAAAGATATTGAAAGATATAAAGCTATAAAGTTATGAAGTTGCTGAAATGAAAATTTTATAATAGAATATGCTGGAGTGATTGCCTTTTGTCAAAGGAATATTTTTTAAGTTTTTTATCTGTGGTGGCTTTGCACCCTGCGAAGCGTGCCCTAAGGGTACACGCCCCCAGTTCTTTTATTGGTATAAAAGAAGCAAAAGAACTGCATTTTTGATTAGTAATATTTATAAATTATAAGGAGCATAATTATGAAAGCACTTTTAGATACAAATATTATTATTCATAGAGAAAGTAGTAATAAAATAATCAATAGAGAAATAGGTAGTCTATTTAAATGGCTAGAAAGGACTAAATATGAAAAATGTATACATAAAATTAATCTTGAAGAATTAAATAAAAACTCAAATTCTGATACTGTAAATGTTATGAATATAAAATCCAAAAATTATACAGTACTTATGACTCAAGCTCCATTAGATAAAAAACTAATAGAAATATATGAAAAATTTGATAAAACAGAAAATGATAAAAATGATACTTTATTATTAAATGAACTTGTAAATGATAGAGTTGATATATTTATTACAGAAGATAAAAAAATACATCAAAAAGCTAAATTAATAAATATAGATAATAAAGTATTTACCATAGACTCTTTTCTAGAAAAAGTTATTGCAGAAAATCCTGAACTAATTGATTATAAAGTTTTATCTGTACAAAAAAAATATTTTGGAGATATAGATTTAGAAGATAGTTTTTTTGATTCTTTAAAAGAAGATTATATTGGATTTGATAAATGGTTTAATAAAAAATCTAATGAAATAGCTTATGTTACTTACAGAGATAAAAAATTATTATCTTTTTTATATTTAAAAGTTGAAGATAAAGATGAAAACTATACTGATATCACTCCTGCATTTTCTCCTAAAAAAAGATTAAAGATAGGAACTTTTAAAGTAGAACATAACGGAGTTAAATTAGGTGAGAGGTTTATAAAAATAATATTTGATAATGCGATAGCTAATAAAGTTGATGAAATATATGTTACAATATTTGATAAAAGAGAGGGACAAAAGAGATTAATTAACCTATTTGAAGAATATGGATTTGTTAAATGGGGAAAAAAAGGAGAGAATGGAGAATTAGTTTATATCAGAGATTTTTCAAAGAACTTTAATATAGAAGAACCAAAATACACTTATCCATTTTTTTCTATCGATACAAATATCTTTTTAGTACCAATATATCCAGATTATCATACAAATTTATTGCCAGATTCTTATTTAAAAACAGAATCTGCAGACAATTTTAAAGATGATTTACCTCATAGAAATGCAATCAGTAAAGTTTACATATCTCGTTCATTAAATAAAAATATAAAAAGAGGTGATATTATAATATTTTATAGAACCAAAGAAGAAGGTAAGCCAGCAAAATATTCATCTGTGATAACTACTATAGGAATAGTTGAAGAAAAAATTGATAACATACAAAATGAAAAAGAATTTATAATAAATTCTAGGAAAAGAAGTATTTTTACAGATAAAGAATTATCTAGTTTTTGGAATTTTAGCAATACTAAACCATTTTTAATTAATTTTTTATATGTGTATTCATTTCAAATTGGCGATAGAATGAATAGAGATAAATTATTACAATTAGGAATTTTAACGGGAGCTGATAATGAGATTAGAGGATTAAAACAAATAACAAAAGAACAATTTTTATTAATATTAAAAGAGTGTAAAGTAAATGAAAGTTTTATTGTCTATTAAACCTGAATATGTTGAAAAAATATTCAATGGTAGTAAAAAATATGAAATTAGAAAATCTATTTTTAAAAGGAAGAATATAAAAAAAATTATAATATATTCTTCATCTCCTATTTCTAAAGTAGTAGGTGAATTTGAAATAGAAGATATAATATCTGATGATTTAGATAATGTATGGAATATAATAAAATATGAATCTGGTGTTTCTGTAGATTTTTTTTATAAATATCTTGAAAATAAAGAAACAGCATATGCAATAAAAATAGGTAAAATAAAAAAATATAGTAAACCTAAAAAATTGGAAGATTTTAATATACATTATGCCCCTCAATCATTTATATATTTATAAAAAGGAGACATAGTAATGAGCAAACAACTCCCACGCGGCTGGCAAGAAAAAACAATAGTAGAGATATTTCAATTTATAAAAAATTACACTAATTCGAGAGCTGAATTAAATGATTATGATGAAATATCATATATACATTATGGTGATATACATAAATATTATAGACATAGAATAGAATGTGATAAAGTAGATTTTCCTAAAATATCAGCTGAAAAACTATCTAAAGATATTAACAAAATATCATATGTTGAAAATGGTGATTTAATAGTTGTTGATGCATCAGAAGATTATGAAGGTACTTGCTTAAGTGCTGAAATAAAAAATTTAAATTATAAATTAGTATCTGGGTTACATACTTTTTTATTAAGAGATGAAAATAAAATTTTTGCTGATGGATACAGAGGATATATTTTTTATAATCATGATGTTCATATACAATGCTGTAAGGTTGCAACAGGTATATCTGTATATGGTATTTCACAAGAAAATTTAAAAAATATAAAAGTTATGATTCCACCCCTCGACGAGCAAAAACGTATAGCCGACATACTCTCAACTTTCGATGATTTGATAGAAAACCTCAACAAGCTAATAGAGAAAAAAGAGATTTATAAGAAAGGCGTTATGCAAAGGGTATTAACAGGCGAGGTGCGTTTTAACGGATTTAAAGATGAGTGGGAAACTATGAGGATTGGTGATATATGTGAATATAAAAATGGAAATTCTTTTGAAAATTATATTGATGAAAATGGTAAACTATTTTTAATAACATTGGATAGTATAACAATTGATGGAAGATTAAAAAATAATCATAAAAAAATTAATATAGATACAAAAGAACTATTGTCTAAAAATGATATAGTTATGATTTTAAGCGATATAGCTCATGGATACTTTTTAGGTTTGACTGCTGTTATAGATAAAGATAACTGTTATGTACTTAATCAAAGAGTTGCACTTTTGAAGCCTAATAATATTATAGTTAATAGTTATTTCTTATCAAAATTAATAAACATAAATCAAAAATATTTTAAAAAATACGGACAAGGTTCATCTCAACAAAACCTACAAAAAAAATCTGTAGAAAATTTTATTGTAAAAATACCAAGCCTCGAGGAGCAAAACAAGATTGCTGAACTGCTTACGCTAATTGACAAAGACATTGACAACCTTAAACAGATTTTACAGCTTCGCAAGCTTCAGAAAAAAGGCGTGATGCAAAAACTGCTAACTGGGGAGGTAAGAATCTAAAAAATATTTATTGTGTACTAAAAAATAACAACCCGCACGCATAAAAGATATTTATTAATAAAAGGCTATACCGTGCGGAAAGGTGCCGCAAAGCGTACCCGAAGGGTAAGGCTCGTAGGGCTAGCCACCGCAAATATACAAAAACTAAAATAAATTTAATTTTATTCATTACTGTTTAAGGAGCTAACATGACTAAACAACACAGCGAAAGATTTTTACAAGATAAAGTTATTGAACTCTTTAAAAAACTTGGATACCAATATTTAATTAAAGAAGAAGCACTAAAAGAAAGAGATAATAATCTTAATAATGTGCTGCTTAAAAATATTTTAGAAGAGCAAATGAAAAAGTTTAATTATTTTTTATTTAGGGATAAGAAATATGCATTTTCTATAAATAATATAAAAAAGGCTATAGAAGATTTAGATTTTACCTTAATAAAAGGTAGTTCAACTGCAAATGAAAAAATAACTTCAAAACTTATAGAAGGTGAATCATACGTAGAAAAAATAGGAGATAAACAAGACAGCTTTTCTATAAATTATATAGATTTTAAAAACATAGAAAACAATGTATTTCACATTACAGAAGAGTTTGAAGTAAATAGAAATGCAATAGATGAAAAAATAAAAACAAGAAGACCCGATTTAGTTGTATTTATTAACGGCATACCAATAGCGGTGATAGAATTAAAAAATGCTGTTGTTAATGTTGAAGAAGCAATTACTCAGATGATTAGAAATCAGGAGCAAAACGAAATACCTAATTTATTTAAGTTCACACAATTATTAATATGTGCTAATGATGATAAAGTAAAGTACGGCACCTTAGGAACAACATCAAAGTTTTATGCTGTATGGAAAGATAAAGAGCAGTATGATTACAATAAATCAAAAGATGCTTTAATAAAAAATGAAGAAAGTAGAATACAAAAAGAAATAAAAGAAATTATAAAAGACAGAGTTATAAACGACATAGATATAACATTATATTCATTTTTTCAAAAAGAAAGATTTTTAGACATATTAGAATATTTTATAATTTTTGATAATGGAATAAAAAAAGTAGCTCGATACAATCAATATTTTGCCATAAAAAAGATAATGGAAAGAATAGAGCAAACTAATGATGAAGGCAAAAGAGAAGGCGGCGTTGTATGGCATACACAGGGAAGCGGAAAGAGCCTTATAATGTCTATGCTTACAAAAATAATATCAAGAAAAATTAAAGGCTCAAAAATAGTAGTAGTTACCGACAGAATAGAATTAGACAAACAAATAGAAAAAACTTTCAATGACACAGGCATATCAGTAAAAAGAGCAAAAACAGGTACTGGTTTAATAAATCTAATAAAAGAAGGAGCAACAATAATAACTACAATAATAAATAAATTTGAAAATGTATTTGATAAAAGAGTGGTAGTAGATTCTCCAGATATATTTATATTGGTTGATGAAAGTCATAGAACACAATACGGAGATTTTGCAGATAAGATGAGAAAAGTATTTCCTAATGCATGTTATATAGGTTTTACTGGAACACCGCTTTACAAATCAGAAAAAAGCACTGCAAAGAAATTCGGAGGATTTATAGACACATATACAATAAGAGATGCTTTAAAAGATGAAGTAATAGTTCCTTTATATTATGAAAGCAGGCTTCCAAAGATAATGATAAAAGATAAAGAAGCTATGGATAATGAATATGATGCTATATTAGAAGAATGTGCAGATACCGATGAAGAAAAAAAAATATTCAAAAGAAATATTAGAGGCGGCAGAATATTAATTAGTTATGAAGTATTAGAAAATATTGTAGATGATATTATAGAACATTATAATAAAAACTTAAAAAACACAAAATTTAATGCTATGTTTGCTGTAGGTTCTAAATTTGAAGCTATGAGGGTAAAAGAAATATTTGATAAAAAAAATGCTCTTACTACAGCAGTGATAATATCAGAAGATGATGACAGAAATGCAAATACTGAGCAGAAAAAATATGTTATAAACGAAGCTAAAAAATTATACAAAGATTATAAAGATGATAAAAATTATCAAGAAAAAATGATAGCTAAATTCAAAAGAGGAGATTTAGATATATTAATAGTAGTAGACAAACTTCTTACAGGATTTGATGCCCCTACTGCACAAGTTTTATATATAGATAAATACTTAAAAGATCATGGTCTTCTTCAGGCAATAGCGAGAGTAAATAGAACTCATGAAGGTAAAGGTTTTGGAGTGTTAATAGATTATAGAGGGCTATTTCAAAATTTGGGCGAGGCTTTTAATGCTTATGACAGGCTTGCTAATTATGATTTAGAAGATATTGAAGATACAGTTTTTGATATAAAAGAACAAATTGAAGAATTAGAAAACTCATACAATGAATTAACAGCTTTCTTACCTCAGCTTTTAGATGAGAATGAGTCTGTAAATAAATGTATCAGTGTTTTAATAGAAAAAACAGAAAGAGAAAAATTCACAAAATTATTTTTAAATTATTCAAAAGTATTGAATATATGTCAGTTTAGCGAGCAATTTGTTAATGGTCTTGATAGTGAAGAAATATCAAAATATAAAAACTTATTTAAATTATGCGTAATATTAAGAAATCGCTTAAGAAATAAATATAATGAAGATATTAATTTTGCAGAATATGAATCTAAAATGCAAAAATTATATGATGAATTTATAGGAGTAGAAGATAACGTAAAAGTTTTAACAAAGATTCCAAATATATTTGATTATAATTTTGATGAAGAGATAAATAGTTTAGAATTAGAAGATAAAGCAGATGCAATATTAAATGCTTCAAAAAATACTTTAAAAGAAATATTAGAAGAAAATCCAGAGCTATATAAAAGATTATCTGAAAGAATAGATGAAATAATAAATGATTATAAAAACAACAGAATAACCTCAGAAGAAAAATTAGAATTAGCTCAAGAAATAGCACTTACAATTAAAGGCAAAAACGAAAAAGAAAATATTAAATATGATGAATCTATAAGAGATAATAAATGTGCTAGAAGCGTTTATGACAATTCTAAGAAATATATTGAAGATGAAAATATATTAATAGATTTCTCTTTGTTTGTAGACAAATTATTTAAAGATAAAAGCAGTATTCCAGATTGGCAAAACATGGAACATATAAGAATAAATATAGAGAGTAATATAGATGATAAATTATTTGAATTAGAAAATGATAAAAAAATAGAAAAAATAACAGGTCAAGAAATGAGAGAGTTTTTATATATTTTAGTTCATATAGGTTTAAATATATACTCTAATTACAGCGATAAAAAAATAAAGTAGATTATAAATGAGCGATATAATAATAGAACATAAAAAAATAAAAAATATTTATATAAGAGTGAAAGAAGATTTTAATATATATGTAACTGCTCCTAAAAGAGTGAGTAAAGAATACATATATGAGCTTATAGAAAAAAGAAAAGATTGGATAGAAGAGAAGAAAAAAGAATTAAGAGAAAAAAACATTTATGATATAAGCAAAAAAGAATTAGTAAGCGGCGATGAAATTTATTATTTAGGTAGAAGATATATATTAAGAGTATTACAAAATAGAAAAGAAGATATTATATTGGATAGAAATATAATATATATGCATGCCAATCTAAAAGAAAAAGATGAGTTCAAAAATATTGATATACGAAGAAAACATAATTTGCTTGATATATGGTATAAAAAAGAAGCTTTAAAATTATTTGAAGAATTATTAAAAAAATATTGCAGTATCATGGATTTAGAAATAAATTCATTTAGTGTAAAAAAACTTAAGAGCAAATGGGGTTCATGCGATGTTTCAAAAAGGCATATAACTTTTAATTTAGAGCTTATGAAATACCCAGTTCATTCATTAGAATATATAGTAGTTCATGAATTAGCACATTTAATAGAAGCCAATCATAGTAAAAGATTTTATAATATTGTTAGTCTTTATATTCCTAATTGGATTAAAGAAAAAGAAATTTTAAATAATTTTTTTAAAAACAAATAGAAAACTAAAAATTTTAAGTATATACTGAAGTAATTATGTTTTTAAAAAACCTGATAATGTTTTAAATATCTATGATTTCTATATTATTTTTATTATTTATTAATTTTATTAAATCTCTATACTCAAGAAAAACAGTAGCAGTGTTATCGCATGGATGAATTCCTATTATATTATTAGTTTCCGGAAGCACTAACTCTCTATCTGCCACTAAATTAACTATTCCCTCTTTATCATATAAAATACCTAAAGGTGATACTGCTCCCTTACTTAAATTAAGATATTTATTCAAATCTTCTTCACTTGCAAATGTAAGCTTTGCCTGCAATTTTGAACTTAAATCCTTCAAATTAAGTCTTTTAGATTCTTCCATTATTACTAAAAAATATCTCTTTGTTTTTCTGCAAAACAAAAAAATATTTTTTATTATTCTTCCTTTTTTATCAAGTTCAAGCTCAAGCATATCTTCCATAGTATAAACTGCTTTATGCTCAACTGCTTCATAATGGATATTATTCTCTTTCAAAATATTATAAATTTCTTCTTTAGAACCCATATTTAAACCTAACTTTTTATACATGAAACCAAATGATTATTTCCAATATCTCTTAATTTTACATTATCATACAAACAGCTATCTTCAGCATAAGGACATCTATTATAAAATCTGCATCCTTTTTTAGGATTTATAGGAGAAGTAACTTCCCCCCTAAGCAATATCCTATCCTTTTTCTTATTTACATCAACAGTTGGAATGGCTGAAAGCAATGCTTTAGTGTATGGGTGTTTAGGATTTTCAAACAAAGTTTTTTTATCGCAGCTTTCTATTATCTCACCCAAATACATAACCGATATATTATTTGATATATGTTTTATAACAGATAAATCATGAGATATAAACATATAAGTTAATTTTAATTCTTTTTGCAAGTCCATAAGTAAATTAATTATTTGTGCCTGTATTGAAACATCTAAAGCACTAACCGGCTCATCGCAAACTATAAACTTTGGATTAATAGATAAAGTTCTTGCTATAACTATTCTCTGTCTTCTTCCGCCATCAAACTCATGCGGATACATATTATAGCTTCTCTTACTAAGCCCTACTATATCCATAATCTCTTCAACCCTTGCTTTTCTATCTCTCGCATTATCATATATCTTAAAAAAACTTAAAGGCTCAGAAATTATCTCTGCTACTGTATATCTTGGATTTAAAGATGAATAAGGGTCTTGAAATATTATCTGCATGAATCTTCGCATTTTTCTCATATCATCATTATTTAATTTAGTTATATCCATGCCGTTATAATATATATTACCGCTGTCAGCCTCATGCAATCTCAAAATCACCCTTCCCAAAGTGCTTTTTCCGCAGCCGGACTCTCCCACAACTCCAAGCGTCTCACCCTCTTTTATGCTCAAATTAACATTATCAACAGCATGCAATTTACCCTTCGGCGTATCAAAATATTTATATAGATTCTTAGTTTCAATAAACATAAATAACTTCCCTTAAAAATTAAAATGACATTTATATTGATGCTCATTGCCCATTATATTAGGCTTCTTCTCTATACATATATCTTTTTTATATTTACACCTAGGATTAAAATAACATCCGCTTGGCAAATCGGCAGGATTAACCATATCACCCTCTATAGGTATGAGCCTCTCGTTATCAACATCAAGCCTTGGTATAGAATTGAATAATCCTTTAGTATATGGGTGCTTTGTATTTAAATAAACTTCTTTAACAGAACCGCTTTCAACAATCTCCCCTGCATACATTATAAAAACTCTATCACAAACTTCTGCCACAACACCCAAATCATGCGTAATAAGAATAAGAGACATGTCAAATTTTTCTTTAAGATTATTTATTATATTTAACACCTGTGCCTGTATGGTTACATCTAAAGCAGTAGTAGGCTCATCAGCTATTAGTATTTTAGGTTTTAAAAGCAAAGACATAGCAATAACAACTCTCTGCTTCATACCGCCGGAAAATTGATGAGGATATTCTTTTAATCTATCTCTTTGAACGCCCACCAATTCAAGAAGTTCTATAATGGTATCAAGCTTCTCACCCTTACTCATATTACTTTTATGACTATCCAAAACTTCCATTAACTGTTTTTCAACTGTCATAGCAGGATTTAATGCAGTCATAGGGTCTTGAAATATCATAGAGATTCCGTTTCCCCTTATTTGCTGATACTCTTTTGCACTGCATTTTATTATATTTTTATCTTCATAAATTATCTCTCCATCCATAATAATACCCGGAGGATATGGAATTAAACCCATTACAGATAAAGCCATAGTAGTTTTTCCAGCACCAGTTTCTCCAACTATTCCTATACTCTCCCCTTTTTTGAGAGATAAGTTTATGCCATTTACCGCCTTTACTGTTTCATCTTCTTTAATGTAATGTACATGCAAATTTTTTATTTCTAATATATCTTTCATAATAGGCAACTCTTAATTTAATTTTTATTTGTTTTGTTATTTCATTTTAGGGTCTAATGCATCTCTAAGTCCATCACCCAAAAAGTTAAAAGCAAGAACCATAAATATAATTGCTAAACCTGGAAATATGGCTATATAAGGATTAGTTTCCAAATAAACACTTCCTATCTTCAATATATTTCCCCATTCCGGTATATGAGGCTCTATTCCTAAACCCAAAAAGCTTAAACCGCTTGTAGATAACACGGCAGAACCTATATCCAAAGACATTCTAACAATTACAGGAGAAAGTACATTAGGCACTATATGCTTATAAATAATAACAAAATTATTAGCCCCCAATGCCTTAGCCGCTTCTATAAACTCCATATTAGATACCGATATTACACTAGCTCTCACAGTTCTCGCATAACTCGGTATAGCACTAATACTAAGAGCTATTATCAATACAAAAACATTAGCACCAAAAACAGCAATAATGGCTATAGCAAGAAGTATGCTTGGTACAGAATATAATATATCCAATACTCTCATTATAATGTTATCAGCCTTTCCCTTATAATATCCAGACAAAGCTCCTAAAACTCCGCCGACTACTATAGGTATGAGTGTGGATATCACACCTATTATAAGAGATATTCTGGCTCCAAATACTATTCTGCTGAAAACATCTCTTCCATAATTATCCGTACCAAATGGATATATTAAAGAAGGTGTTTGAAGCAAAGCAGTATAATTGTTTTCTATAGCATCAGCATAATTAAAAGTAAATGTACTCATTATTGATAAGGCAAATAAAAATATTACAAAAAACATTCCTATTACAGCCATTTCATTTCTAAAAACTCTATATAATATATCAACAAACTCTATAGATATATCATCATCTTTATGAATAATTTTTAATATCATAGTAATGCCTGCTAAAAATGAAAATATATTTCCAATGAGTATAGTTAAAATACATATTGCAGAAATAAAATAAAAAAGCTTCTTATTTTGTTTTATTTCTTTTATTGAAATTAAATACATTGATAATATAAAAAATAATGAAACTAATATTAAAATTATTATGCCAAAATAAAAATTGTCAGGCAAAACTTCTTTAAATAAATTAATGCTTGATACAAATATAATAGCTATATTAACCAAAAAAGCCTCGAATATAAGTATATACTCAAGCTTTTTTTTCTTTGTTATCAAATGAAAACCAGAAGAAGCTACAAAAATATTTGCAGATACTAAAAAAGCTATAAGAAGAAAACCAAATTTTCTTGTAGAAGAAGATATATCATTATTAGCTTTTACATCTTTTTTTAATTTTATCAATACCAAGTATGAAATTAAAGCTGAAATAAAATATAATAATGCCGCTGAAATAGTGTAAATATTAAAACTCTTTTTAGTAAAATCTACAGAAAATAATAGTATAACAACTCCTACAAATAAAGAAGCCCCTACTGCAAAATTAAGAGAACTGTACTCTCTAAATTTAATAAACTTACTCTCTTCTAATTGTTTCTTATAATCCATATTCAGTTCCTATTTTTATCTGTTAATAATTTTTCATATTAGATTTTATTCTAGGGTCTAAGAAAGCATATAATATATCAACTGCCAAATTAACAACGCTTACAACCACAGATACATAAACAACCCCCGCTAAAACCGCAGGTATATCTGGAATAAATTGCTTATCAACTATATAGCTTCCTATACCACTTATGTTAAACACCTTTTCCGTAACAGCAGCACCGCCAAGTACAGCCCCTAACTGCATGCCGGCAGCAGTTATTATTGGTATTAAAGCGTTTTTTAAAATATGCCTAAATATAACTACATTCTCATTTAAACCTTTGCTTCTTGCCGTAAGTACAAAATCTGCATTCTTTATCTCAAGCATAGAAGCCCTAGTCATTCTTGCTATACTCGCTGAAAAACCTGTACCCAATACTATAACAGGCATTATATATGATTTTAAATCACCTATAGAAAAAGTAGATGGAAGTAAATTTAAATTAATAGAGAAATTCAATATAAGTATTAACCCTATCCAGAAATTTGGTATAGATAATCCTATTAAAGCAAAAAGCATAAAAATATAATCAAATAATGAATACTGCTTTATAGAAGAAATTATACCGGCAGGTATTGCTATAATTATCGCAAGCAAAAGAGATAAAAATGATATTGACAAAGTTACAGGAAATTTTCTCGCTATTGCTGAAAATATATCCTCATTGCCTACATAAGATTTTCCTAAGTTAAAAGTAATAATATTTTTAAAAGCATTAAATAATTGTTCTATATAAGGTTTATCAAGACCATAAGATTTATTGAAAGCTTCTATCTGTTCTTTTGTTGCATCCTGACCCAATATATTTAAAGCACTATCCATAGGCGAAATATAAAGTATAGTAAATACTAAGAAAATTACACCAAGCATTACAAATATCATCATCATAAGTCTTTCAAATATATACTTCATATACCAATGAGAATATATATATATTAAAATATACATAGGAAAAGAAAATATTATAGAATATACAAAAAATATTTTATTCTCAAGCATACTGCTTAATACAGCAGAATTGGTAAAGCTCTCTTTAAACTTTTTATATTTATTTTTATTTCTTTCTTTTTTTAATTGTTCTATATATTTTTTTACCCTTTCTTTTTTATCTTCTTCGCTTATTTTTTTACCTAATATTTCTATCTCTTTTTCTATATGCAAATAATATTCTTTTTCTTTAATCTCTATTTCATCATCTGCATAATCATAAATAGCCTTATAAGAATTAGATTTTTTGTATTTGCTGTAGATAAAAAACTTTCTTATCCACAAAGCAATATAAGTAAATATTCCAAGTATTATTAATGCAGCTTTATAAAGAAATATTTTCTGCATTTTTTCAAAATTGCTGCTGATAGAAAAAACAATATTATTCATCTTAACGTCTCTATATTTTTTTAAATTAAACAATAAAAAATAATAGTTTTGTAAGTAAATAAATATATACACCTACAAAACTATTTTTTTATTAATAATTATTTAGAAGCCCCATTACTTTCTTCATAAGCTTTTAAATATTCTTTAGCCTTATCTTTATCTGCTACTAAAACATTACCAGTATCAACCAATGGTGTAAGAGTAGTATAAGCCTTATAAGCATAGCCATCATTAACAGCTATAAAAGCATTTTGGTCTATAGAATATAAAATAGCCTTTCTTACATTAACATCTTTAGTAACATGTCCGTCTGACATATTAATAAAAGTAAATATTAAAGCATTACTTGGTACAGTTTGAAGAACTAAGTTGCTGTCACTTTCTATTACTTTTAATTTATCAGCTACTATATCATATAATATATAAAGGTCTACGCTTCTCAAAGAAGATACAGCAGCATCTAAATCTTTTATAAATTTTATATTTATTGTTTTTATTTTAGGGAATTTATCAGTATCTGCCATAAATCCAGGATTTCTTTCTAAAACTACTTCATAATCATTTTTATAAATAGCAATATACTGTCCGCTAGTACATAAAGTATTGTTATAGCTATTTCCTTCTGTTATTGTTGATTCATCGCCATAACAAATATCTTTCTGAGGGTCATAATTAGCAACATTATAAGTGTTTACTTTTTTAATTTGCTTTTCACTTACTATACCGGCAGATTGATGTGCCAAATAATTAAGCACTTGAGGGAATGGGTTTATTGTTGTAATTTTTACTACTTGATATACTCCATTTTTATTATCAGCCTGAGCAGTAGAAGAAGTAAGAGAACTTATAGGAGCAGGCAAGTTTTTAGAAAGTTCTGTATAAACATCACTTGCAGCTGTTTTAGTATTTTTAAGTTCATTTATATCAGTTACTATAGAAATTTTATCCATACTGCTGTGAAGACTGTATGTTCTGTGATTAGGAACGCTATTTCTATCTTTAGCTCTGTTTAATGAAAATACTACATCGCTAGCACCAACTCTCCCACCTGTATTAACTGCTTTTCTATCTTCTACTTTAGCAAAATATATATCATCTCTCAAAATAAAATAATAATCTTTATTTCCGCTTGCTATAGCATAATTGTATGATAAAGAATTCTCAGTGCTTATTTGGTCATTAGTAGTCAAAGTTACTATTTTTACATACATTTGATTATTGATGAAATTAATAGAACCGTCATTTCCTTTTATTGGGTCTAAAGAAGTTAATGAAGATAGAGATTGGCTTATATATAAAGGCTCAGTTTCATTTTTTGCTTTATCTACAAATGATATTGCCCCTGCATTAATAGAAGCTGCTTTGTATATCTGAACTGTATTTTCATCTAATATAGTTTTATTGAAAGCTTGAGTTTTTACTCTGTTGTATAATGGTATAATATATGCATTTTCATCTATAATAACTTTTTCTATTTCAGAATATGTAGCTTTAGAATCTTCAAAAGACTCTGCTGCTGCTTTTTTTATAAGTTCATCTAACTTAGCATTTGATATTTTAGAAGCGTTATAATCTCCATCGCTTATAAATAATGATCTTACAGCATAATCTGGGTTTCCTGTTACAGTATTCCAGCTGGTAATTGCTATATCATAATTATTAGCTTCCAACTGACCCATAAAACTCGCATAATCTGGGAGCATACTGATAGTAGGATTAAATCCGCTTTTTGAAAGTATATCTCTCATTACATTTAAAGATTTCTCATCAAAAGATTGAGCAATAATCTTGATGTTTACTTTATTTTCTGTGGTTTCTGAAGATTTTCCACATGAAATTGTTAATAACAATAAAAATAAAAAAACTAAAAATTGTTTATGCATTTGCATACCCCTTTAAAATATTATAATTATTTTAATTTAGATAATGAAATTTATTTATAGACTAACTGTCTACTTAAAAGATATTTTATAGATGCGGAAAATAATAAATTATAGGGAAAAACATATTTGTATACCTTATACCAATAATTTTTGAGTATATATTAAAATATAAAAAAAGCAATTTATTTTTTGTTAGTTTTAATAAAAAATACTATTTATAATAGTTTTTTAAAATAAAAAAATCCGTAAGAGCATAATTACAACTCCTACGGATTTTATTTATTTCACTTTTATTAATCAATAATTATTAAGCACCTAAAACACCGCTGATTAAGAATGCTGTAGCGAAAGAAACAATAGCATAAAGTTCTGGGAATACAGCAACGATGATAGTGTTACCAAATACATCATAACCATTACCTATAGCTTCAACACCGTTAGCACAAACTTTACCTTGGAATATAGCTGAAACCATACAAGCTAAACCAACAGCAATACCAGCACCCAATATAGCAGCACCTTGGAAGATAGTGATATCAGCAGTCAAATAAGGCTGCATAATGAAGAAAGCAGCAAAACCGTAAAGACCTTGAGTACCAGGCAAAGCACTTAAAACAAGACAGCTACCGAAAGCATCTTTATTTTTTTTCAAAGCTCCAACAGTAGTCATAGCAGAAATAGAAGTACCAACCGCACTACCAATACCAGACATACCTACCATTATACCCGCTCCTATATATCCTAATAAAAGCGCTGTGTTCATTGTAAAACCCATAATAAAATCTCCTTTTTAGATTATTTTCTTTTTTAATTATTAAATTATTTATATATATAAAAACTAATTAAGCAGCCTTTTTAAGCGGCTTATATTCCTTACCGCCGCCCTCAAAACCAACGTTATTGTAGAACTCTACAAATGTAAGTCTCAAAGGGTGTACCAAAGCACCAAGTATGTTTAATGCAAATATAGCTATGTGTCCGAATACTAAGAACACTACCATTATAACAACACCAACACCCGGTATAGCTTTGAAACTCATACCTATTTGGTTTATTACTAATGCCAATATAGAACCAGAAGCACCTAATGCAAACAAACGTATATAAGAAAGTGTATCACCCATTATACCAGTTGCCGCAAAATAAACACCAAGTATAGAGTTTAATACATCCGGCTTTTTACCAACATTAGAAAGTATTACTAAAAATACCAAACCAACAATCATAGCTACATAATATATAGAGCTGAATTGTTTGATAACTTGCATCTTTTGCATATCGCCCAAGAACCATAAAACAAGGCTTGGTATAAATAAAAGTTTACCAACAGCTGCAAATATATCACCTATAGAACTAGTTTTTATTCTGTCTATAACTCCAACTACTAAAGCAAAACATATATGAAGTACACCTATAAGTAATGCTGTATTAAATGGAGTTAAGAACCAATTTTCTTTAAGGTCTGTAATTATTAAATACTTACTTAAAGCAGCAAATATAGGTATTTGAGTATTTGAAGGTATGCTTACACCAAAGAAACTTCCTCCATTTATAACACCCATAATAGTAGTACATATTCCAAGTGTTAAAGCAAGTATACCAATACCTCTTAATTGTCCTTTTAACACAGTAAATAATCCTACCAAAGCTACTATAGTTAATACTATACCATAACCAGAGTCCCCAAAACAATAAGCGAAAAATAACGGATAGAAAACTGCTATCATAGGAGTTAAATCTATCTCGAAATAATTAGGCAATTGGAACAATTTTGTAATAAGCTCATAAGCAGAAGAATACTTATTGTTTTTAAGCTCAACAGGTACATTATCATCTTTTGTAGGCTCTTCCATTATGTAAGCTATTTTCTCTCTATCTAGTACTGTTTTTACCTCAGACTCTTTGTCTTTAGGTACATAAGCTTCAACATAAAGTATCTTGCCTTCAGTAACCTCACTAGCTACAAAACTCTCTTTAGCCTCTTCAAAATGATTCTGTATATTAAGACTATCAACTTCTTTATTAATAGCTTCTATATATGCCTGATTTTTTATTATATCATTTTCAATATCTTCTATTCTTTTATCAAGTTCAGATATTTGAGTTTTTAATTCATCATAAGATTTATTAGGCATATTGATAATGTCAAAAGGAATAACCTCTTCGCTGCCTTCTTTCTTGAAAGCAACAAAATAAACCTTACCAGCCTCTTCTTTTACAGCATAAGTAAATATCTCTCCAAAATTATAAGCTTGATACTCTTTTATAGGAGCATTAAAAAATGATACATCATAAGAAGTCTTTTCTTTTAAGTTATTAATCTTATCAAAACTAAAACTTCCAAAAGGAGCTATAATAGATAATTCTTTTTTAAGGTTATCTCTTTCAGCTTTTAATTTATCAGAAGATTGAGATAACTGTAAAATATTGTCTATTACATCAGATGCTTTTTTGCTAGTGTCAGCTGCTTTTATGCTAGATACATCTTTTTTAGCTTTTTTAGCATCAGACAAAGCATTATTTATAATAGTTTTAGCTCTATTAGCATCATTCTTTTGAGCTGCAATGTTTTCTATATTTTCACTAGAAACACCATTAGCAATTTCTATATGCACAACTCCAAGAGAAGCTAAGTCATTTAGAGTTTTTTCCCTATCCTCATGAAAGACAAAGAGAGAGAGTTTCTTCATTTTTCTAATCATAAAGACGCCTCCTTAGCTCTGTTTCTTTCTTTTACTATCTTTTGAGAAGACTTACTTAAATTTTCTTCATCTTCCATATACCTTTTAATTTTGATTATAGCTGTTTTATACTCAGGAATTTGTACTTTCTCATAAAGGTTAACTTTCTGAGTAGTTTTTTTCCTAGCATAAGCCAAAGCATTAAGTCTATTTTCTGTCATTTCAATTTTTATTTGTAATGTCATAAGTAGCTCAAACATATTAATGGCAAGCCTAATCCAAGAAGGCATATTAAACATGCTGACATTTTCAATATCAAAATCTATACCTGTTAATATAGAAACTTTAACACCGGCAATATTTTTTTGCTCAGAGTTTACATTTCTAATCTTAACAATCTCAGGAAACTCAGTCCAAAAACCATTATAGTTTTGATTTTGTTTCACAAGTTTTTGATACTCATCTTTAAGTAATTCAATCTCAGCGGTAATCTTTCTCACCTCAAGACGAAGTGCTGCCTCTTTACTTTTCAAAGTAGGCAAAGCTTTCTCACGAATAGAAAGCTGGCGTCTTAGGTTTTGAAGAGCCGTTTTATTGTATTGAAACTTTAATGCCATATTTTTTAACCTACTTTATTAATTATTTGTCCATTTACCGTATTGTTCTACCAAAGATTCTTTTATACCAACTTCTGCTTTACTAAAGTATTTGGACATTAATTCCCAGCCTGTTTCTAACATTTCATCAATTTTAATGTTAATGTCTATTGCTAATAATCTTTCAGAATATTCAGCAGCATATTTCAAACATCTTTCATCATATTCAGTTAAGTCGAAACCGTTTTCTTTTTTCATTTTAGCATTAGCAGCATCTGAATAAAGACGAACCAAAGTGTTCATTACAGCAGGGTGGTCTTCTCTAGTTTTCTTACCTATAACCAACTGTTTCAAACGTGAAAGACTTCTGAATGGGTCGATGATTGTTTTACCTATATCAGAGTCACGTCTTAAATAAAGCTGACCTTCAGTGATGTAACCAGTGTTGTCTGGTACAGCGTGAGTAATATCACCTTCGTTAAGAGTAGTAACAGCGATAATAGTAATAGAACCGCCATCAGGGAACTGAGCTGCTTTTTCGTAAATTTTAGCAAGGTCAGAATATAATGAACCAGGCATAGAGTCTTTAGAAGGAATCTGGTCCATTTTGTTTGATACTATAGCTAAAGCGTCTGCATAAAGAGTCATGTCTGTAAGAAGTACAAGAACTTTTTGCTTATGCTCAACTGCGAAATATTCTGCAGCTGTACAAGCCATATCAGGTATCAAAAGTCTTTCTACTGGAGGGTCATCAGTAGTGTTGATGAAACATATAATTTTGTCTAATGCTCCAGCTTCAGTAAATGTATTTTTAAATGATAAATAGTCATCGTTAGAAAGTCCCATACCGCCAAGGATAATCTTGTCAGCTTCAGCTCTCAAAGCAACCTGTGCAAGTACTGCGTTATAAGGTTGGTCTGGGTCTGCGAAGAATGGGATTTTTTGTCCTGTAACAAGTGTGTTGTTAAGGTCAATACCAGCAATACCAGTAGCAATAAGCTCTGAAGGCTGTTTTCTTCTAACAGGGTTTACAGAAGGTCCTCCGATTTCTACCTCTTTACCTTCAACTTCAGCACCTCCGTCTATAGGCTCACCATAAGCATTAAAGAATCTTCCTGCAAGAAGTTCGCTTACTTTAAGTCTAGGAGGTCTGCCTAAAAATACAACTTCAGCGTTTGTAGGTATACCTTCAGTACCTTGGAAAACCTGAAGCGTAACAATATCTCCAATCATTTTTACAACCTGAGCAGGTCTGCCAGCTACTAGAGCCATCTCATCGTTACCAACATTTTCTGCTCTTAAAGATACAGTTGCTTTAGTAATTTGTACTAATTTTGTATATACTTTTTGAAATGCTTTAGGCATGTGTTATACTCCTTTCAGCAAATATTGATTCCATCTCAGCTGTGTATTTTTTATGTTCTTCAGACTGATATACAGAATAGTTCATCTGTTTGAATGCGTTAATAAGTCTTTTGAAATAAGTACCTACTTCGCTGTAATCATCAAATCTGTAATCAGCTTCTACAACTTTCATAACTTGATTTAATAATTCTTTTTGTCTCTCTATTGGGCAGTTTTTATCTACTTTATCGAAAGCATCTTGCTGTAAGATTACGAAGTCTATAAGCTCAGCTTTCCATAAACGCTGATGGTATTCAAGAGGTACTGCGTCGTCACCAAGAATACTTATCTGGTCGCTTGCTTCCTGACCTCTTCTAGCTATATCTTTTGCTCTAATAACTTTCTCAGACCAGCCTTTTTCTATATAAGTGTCTGAAAACTCTACGAACTCTGGATATTCTATGTATTTAGAATAAGAATCTAATGGGTCAACAGCAGGGTATCTTTTACTGTCAGCACGTTTTTGTGATAATGCGTAGAAACATCTAGCTGCTTTACGAGTAGATTCTGTTACAGGCTCTTTCAAGTTACCGCCTGCAGGTGATACTGTACCTATAAATGTAATAGAACCAGTCTCTCCGTTATTTAAGTATACGAAACCTGCTCTCGCATAGAAACTAGAAATAATAGCAGGCAAGTCGATAGGGAACGCATCTGGTCCAGGTAATTCTTCAAGTCTGTTAGACATCTCTCTCAAAGCTTGTGCCCAACGAGAAGTAGAGTCAGCAAGAAGAAGAACTTTAAGTCCCATTGACCTATAATATTCAGCTACTGTCATACCTACATAAACTGAAGCTTCACGAGCAGCAACAGGCATGTTTGAAGTGTTACAGATGATTGTTGTTCTTTCCATTAAGCTTCTTCCAGTTCTAGGGTCTATAAGCTCTGGGAACTCTGTAAATATTTCTACTACCTCATTAGCTCTCTCACCGCAAGCTGTCATTATAATCAAGTCAGCATTTGCGTTAGTAGCCAAAGCGTGCTGTAATACTGTTTTACCTGCACCGAATGGTCCTGGAATAAATCCTGTACCGCCTTCAGTGATAGGGTTAAATGTATCTATAGTTCTAACACCAGTTTCTAACAATTTGAATGGTCTTGGCTTTTCTTTGTAAGCTTTAATAGTAAGTTTTACAGGCCAAGTTTGTACCATTGTTACATTAACTTTTTCGCCTTTAGAATCTTTTATAACAGCAAGTGTGTCTTCTAAACCATAATTTCCAGCAGAAACTACACTTTCAACAACACCTTTACCTTCAAATTTGAAAGGAACCATTATTTTGTGGTCAATCCAACCCTCTTTAACAGCACCAATCCAATCTCCTGCCTCAACTTCATCACCAACTTTAGCTATAGGTGTAAAGTCGTATCTCGCATCTTTATCTTCAGTAAGATTGTTATATTTACCTCTCTCTAAGAATACACCTTTTAATTTATCAAGGTCATTTTGAAGTCCGTCAAAGTTTTTACCTAAAAGTCCAGGTCCTAATTCAATCTCTAACATTGAACCAGTAAACTCTACGGCATCGCCTAATTTCATTCCCCTTGTAGATTCAAATACCTGAGCACTAGCACTAGTACCAGATATTTTAATAACCTCTGCCATTAGTTTAGCTTCCCCGCAAGATACAAAACATATCTCGTTTTGTGAAACGGGTCCGTCTACCTCTATTGAAATTAGGTTTGATATAATAGCAGTTACTTTACCTTTAGTCATTTCTATCTCCTAATTAATTTACATTTTATAATGACGCTTTGCTTTTTAATGTTTCTACAAGCGTCTCTAAATGTTTCTTACCTTCCTCTTCATCTCTTCCGTTGATACTAACGGCATAGTTAAGATTTATATAATAAGCAAAAATATTATCTGTTGTGAAAGATTTTATAGATGTTAACTTATCCAAAAACTCCCCTACCAAAGAACATTCTATATTTTCCATATTATATGGATCAGCTTTATCTGATGAGTTAAATGTCTCTATAATAGTGTTAATATAAGGTATTTCCCTACCTACACCAAAATCGGAAGCTGTAGATTTGCTTAATGCAGATATTAAAGAATAATCTCCTATAAGCTCTTTAGCTATCTTATCGCCATTAAAACCTAAAGCTCTTCCATTTAAAGCTGCTAAAACATTCTTCATGTCTCTCATAAATAATGCATAATTCTTTATGAAATTATTGCCACTATTTATCATTTCTTCATAATACAAATTCAATAAACTATTTTCTATATGCCTAACACTTTCCCATTCAACATTCTTATTATCTTCTAAAAATTTGCTCATATAAGTAGGTAAATTAGAGATATTACTGTATTTTTGTATCTCTTCTTTGCTAAATATACAAGGCTCTAAATGCTTTGTATAAGGGCTAAATAAACCCTTTTGTTTTGCTATAGCATTTACTAAATTTTTATTGTCATTTTGATAAATAAGATATTTAAAAAACTTAGCATCTTTAGCACTTAAACTAGATAATATGCTTTGAGTAATTTCATTAATATCATACTTAGCCTTAGCATCAGATAATTTCACTTCGGGAAGACCTGAGATAAGATAATAATATGATCCCATACTCGCCCCTCTTATTTACTAAATATTACTTCTTCTGTTTTAGCTTTGATATAATCACTGAAGAACTCTACAAAATCCTCATCTGTAAATTGTAATTGATAATTGCCATTATTTGGTACTATTTTGAAGCCGTTTGATAATTTCTTATCAAAATTAATAGTAGCATTATTAATAGCTGATTTTATAGACTTCTCAAATGCAGCATCTATATCTGCTTTTTTTGATTCTGGGAAATATACTGTTACATCAGAGTTACCTGAAGCTATATCCCATTTTTTTACTACCTCTAAAATTAAATCTTTTAAGAATGCAGTATCAGCAAAAGCTCCTTTTAAGCCTTCTTCCAATACTTTAGAGGTTACTAAATCTTTTACTCTTTGCTTTAAAGCACTTATTGACTGCTCACCTGCCATACGAACATCAGTTATGGTGTTCTTTTTTAGCTCTTCTGATTTTCTTTGAGCTTCTTTGATGATTTCTTCTGATTTTGATTCTGCTTCTTTAATAATTCTATCTGCTTCATTTTTAGCATTAGAAATTATTTCATCAGCTTTCTTATTAGATTTTTCAACACCGTCTTGATATATACGTTCTAGAAGAGAGTCAAGTTTTTTATCTTCAGCCATGATATCTCCTTAACTTATAAATTATGTAATTATAAACATTATACGATATTAAACTATTTTAAGCAATTATGAAAAAAAATGCAAGCAAAATATAAATTTTAAAACAATCTACATATATATATATTTAAATAACACTATTTTTTAATACATAATAATTAAGTAATTATTAAATACAATATATTTTATTCAAATACATTTTTAGGTCAAATATTAAACAAAAAGTTATTTTTATCACATTATGAATTGATTTTTAGAAAAAAATCCACTATAATTAACATATAGTTAATTTAATTATTTTTTAAAAGATGTTCTCTTACTAGTATAACAAATTAAGCATAATACAAATTAAGTATAGTATTTAAAGTTCTTGCTCTTAATAAAGAACAAGTTTTATAAAATCTTATACTAATATATACAATATATAAACAATAGTTATAATTTGTATTATACTTATTAGCTTTGTTGTTGTATGATATAAAACATTAAATTGTATTGGCAAAATATGTAAAAGTATTTTTGGCCAATATTTTTTTAAATATTTGATTTATATTTTACACTAATAAGATATTTTTTAAAAAATAAAAAATAATTAGGAGAGATTATTATGAAATTTGAAGAGTTAAAAGTTGGAATGAAGGCTGAAATTTCCAAAACTATAACCGAAACCGATGTAATTCTATATGCAGGAATTACGCTTGACACAAACCCAGCCCACTTAAACGAAGTTCATGCACAGCAAACTATGTTTAAGCATAGAATAGCTCATGGAATGCTTACTGCAGGACTTATATCGGCAGTATTAGGAACAAAACTTCCAGGAGAAGGAACTATCTATATGGGACAAGAATTAAAATTCTTAGCTCCAGTATATTTCGGAGATACAATTACAGCTACTGCTGAAATTATAGAGCTTATCCCTGAAAAAAACAGAGTAATACTTTCAACTACTTGTACTAATCAAGATGGAAAAGTAGTTTTAAGCGGAAAAGCAACTGTAATGAAACAATGAAAAAATTAATTATATATTAAAAAAAATTGATAAAGTAATTATCAGGAGGACTAGAATGGAATTTAATTTGTCTAAAACACATGAACTTTTCAGACAAATGATTAGAGAATTTGCTGAAAAAGAGGTAAAACCTTTAGCAACAGAAGTTGACGAGGAAGAGAGATTCCCTGTTGAAACTGTTAAGAAAATGGCTGAAATTGGACTTATGGGTATACCTATTCCTAAAGAATATGGCGGAGCTGGCGGAGATAACTTAATGTACGCTATGGCTGTTGAAGAATTATCAAGAGTTTGCGGTACTACTGGTGTTATTCTTTCTGCTCATACTTCTCTTGGAACTTGGCCTATATTACAATTCGGTACAGACGCTCAAAAACAAAAATATGTTCCTAAAATGGCTAGCGGTGAATGGCTTGGAGCATTCGGACTTACAGAGCCAAATGCAGGTACAGATGCTGCAGGTCAGCAAACTACTGCTGTACTAGATGAAGCTACTCAGGAATGGGTAATTAATGGTTCTAAAATCTTCATAACAAATTCTGGATATGCTGATGTATATGTAATATTTGCTATGACAGATAAATCACAAGGTTTAAAAGGAATTTCTTCATTTATAGTAAAAAAAGACACTCCAGGATTTACTGTTGGTAAAAAAGAGAAAAAATTAGGTATTAGAGGTTCTGCTACTTGCGAATTAATATTTGAAAATGCAAGAATACCTAAAGAAAACCTATTAGGAGAATTAGGAAAAGGATTTAAAATTGCTATGATGACTCTTGACGGAGGAAGAATAGGAATTGCTTCTCAGGCATTAGGAATTGCACAAGGAGCTCTTGATGAAACTGTAGCTTATGTAAAAGAAAGAAAACAGTTCGGAAGAACAATAGCTAATTTCCAAAACACTCAATTCCAATTAGCTAACCTTGAAGTAAAAGTAGAAGCTGCTAGACTTTTAGTTTACAAAGCAGCTTGGAGAGAAAGCAATCATCTTCCATATTCAGTAGATGCAGCAAGAGCTAAGCTATTTGCTTCTGAAACTGCAATGGAAGTTACAACTAAAGCCGTTCAGCTTCATGGCGGATATGGATATACTAGAGAATATCCTGTTGAAAGAATGATGAGAGATGCAAAAATCACAGAAATTTATGAAGGTACATCAGAAGTTCAAAGAATGGTAATAGCAGGAAACCTTTTAAAATAATCCAATTAGTAAATAAAACATTTATGGAGGAATAGAAATGAAAATAGTAGTTTGTATAAAACAGGTTCCAGATACAACTGAAATTAAACTAGACCCTGTAAAAGGTACATTAATAAGAGATGGAGTTCCTAGTATAATGAACCCTGATGATAAAGGCGGATTAGAAGAGGCTCTAAAATTAAAAGATAAATATGGTGCTCATGTAACTGTAGTAACTATGGGACCTCCTCAAGCTGAAGCTATATTAAGAGAAGCTTATGCTATGGGAGCTGACAGAGCTATACTTATAACAGATAGAAAATTCGGCGGTGCTGATACTTTAGCTACTTCCAACACATTAGCTGCTGCTTTAAGAACTTTAGAATATGATATTATTATTTCAGGAAGACAAGCTATAGACGGCGATACTGCTCAAGTTGGTCCTCAAATTGCTGAGCATTTACAAATACCTCAAGTTTCTTATGCTAAAGAAATTCAATACAATGAAGCTGATAAATCATTAACTATAAAAAGAGTAATAGAAGATGGATACTACTTGCTAAACGTTCAATTACCAGCTTTAGTAACAGTATTATCAGAAGCTAATAGCCCTAGATACATGAGAGTTAAAGGAATTGTTGAAGCTTATGATAAAGAAGTTGAAATTTGGTCTTCTGAAACTATAAAAATTGACCCTTCTTTAATAGGTCTTACTGGCTCTCCTACAAAAGTAAAAAAATCATTTACTAAAGGAGCTAAACAAGCTGGTAAAGTATTTGAAGTTGATACAAAAGAAGCTGTTAATATCATAATTGAAAAATTAAAAGAAAAATTTGTTATTTAATTTTAATTAACAAAGAACCTTATAAAAGGAGATAGATAATGAATTTAAGTGATTATAAAGGAATATTAGTATTTGCTGAGCAAAGAGACTGTATAATTCAAAATGTAGGTTTAGAATTAATAGGAGAGGCAAAAAAACTTGCAGCTAAATTAAATGTAACTGTTACAGCAGCTTTGATAGGATATAAAGTAGAAGGTTTAGCTCAAAATTTGATTGAGTATGGTGCTGATAAAGTTGTAGTTGTTGATAATGAACTATTAAAACAATATGATACAGAAGCTTATGCTCAGGCATTAAAAGCAATAATAGATGATAAAAAACCTGAAATAGTATTATTAGGTGCAACTACTTTGGGAAGAGATTTGGCTCCTAGAGTATCTTCAAGACTTGCTACAGGGCTTACTGCTGACTGTACAAAACTAGAAATAGATGATGAGACAAAAGTTTTCGGAATGACAAGACCTGCATTCGGCGGAAACTTAATGGCTACTATTGTTTGTCCTAATCATAGACCTCAAATGGCTACTGTAAGACCTGGCGTAATGCAAAAACTTCCTAAAGAAGAAGGAAAGAAAGGTGAAATTGAAGTATTGCCTGTAACAATAGATACTTCCAAAATAAAAGTAAAAATCTTAGATGTAGTAAAAGAAACTGCTAAAAAGGTTGATATTACAGAAGCTAAAATATTGGTATCTGGCGGCAGAGGTGTAGGTTCTAAAGAAAACTTTAAAAATCTTGAGGCTGTAGCTTCTAAAATTGGTGCAACTGTTTCTGCTTCAAGGGCTGCTGTAGATGCTGGATTTATAGAGCAATCTAGACAAGTAGGTCAAACAGGTAAAACAGTAAGACCTAATATATATTTCGCTTGCGGTATATCTGGTGCTATTCAGCATATGGCTGGTATGGAAGAATCTGAATATATTATTGCTATAAACAAAGATAAAGATGCTCCTATGTTTGGAATCGCTGATTTGGGTATAGTAGGTGATGTAAACAAAGTGCTTCCGTTATTAGCTGAAGAGTTAGCTAAAGCAATAGAGGCTAAAAAAGCTAATTAATTCAATTTAAACTTTTAATTAAAAAAACAAAGCCAATAGATAGAATAAACTTTTTTATCTATTGGCTATTTTTAATAATATAACTAATTTCAATTTTTATTAAAACTTCATATACATACTATAAAAAATTATAATTAATATGTTATAATATATTTTTAATTTAATTATTATCTATATACGATAATATATAACACAAAATTATTAATAAAAGATTTTAAGGAATAATTTATGAGAAAAGATGAGAATATATCAAAGATACTTATATCTGAAGAGAATATAAATAAAAAAGTTAAAGAATTAGCACAAAAAATAAACAATGATTATAAAGATAAAACTCCTTGTTTAATAGGGCTTCTTAAGGGTTCTTTTGTATTTATTGCAGATTTAGCAAGAGAAATTGATACTAATATAGAAGTTGATTTTATGATAGTATCTAGTTATGGAAATGAGAAGATAGGCTCTGAAATTAAAATACTTAAAGATGTTGATATACCTTTAACAGGCAAAGATGTTATTATAGTAGAAGATATTATTGACACAGGATACACTTTAGAGAAAATTTGCGAAATATTACAAACTAGAAATGTTGCTTCGCTTAAAATATGTACACTTCTTAATAAGCCTTCAAGAAGAAAAGTTGATATAAAAATTGATTATAATGGTTTTGATATAGAAGATGAGTTTGTTGTAGGATACGGCATTGACTATGCACAGAAATACAGGAACTTACCTTATATTGGAGTTGTAGAATAATAATATAAAAGTTATTATCTACCTACCGCACGCAGAGTAAATTTTATAATTATAACAAATTTATAATTCTCATTTTATTATATATTAATACGTATTAACCGTGCGTTTAGTGTATTTTAAATCTAATTAAAACTTGGGCGGGGGCAAAAAATATAATTTAAACCTTTGAATGTAATTAAACATTTAAATAAAAATGAGTTATCAATACTAAAGGGCGGGGTACGTAAGTAAAATTCAATTTTTTTGTTGTTCTTTTTCCCGCCGCTCGCACCCATACCCACAGGTACTTCTTACGGTCGCAGGCACTTCCTTCGGTCGCGGTGCGGACTTCGTCAAAAGAACCAAAAAGTGCAAGTTAAGAAAGTAATACTAATTATGTTTTACATACTAAATATTAAAACAAGATAAATATTTATTTTATTAAATTTTTTTAACCATAAAAACGGCAAGTACTTTATTCTTATAAAATACAATACAATAAATTTTATTTGAAAATGTATACACTCTGCTTACATATAATGCATCACTTCTCTTATAAACAAATTATTTGATTTTGAAAGGTCTAAAACCTCAAGATAATTAGCATCGCTTCCGTCTTCATTTTTTTCAATAGAGAGTATTGGTCTTAAAGGTAAATTGGTGTTTTGTTGTATTACTCTAGCAGTTTGTCCGTTAGATAATTTTACTTTTGTATTGTTAGGATAAAAACCTATAGCCTTTTGAAAATGTTTTACTATATCCATATCAAAGTCTTTTTTTGAAAGTGATATAATAATTTTCATTGCCTTATCTGCAGAGCAAATTAAACCGTCATTTCCATTAACAATGAGATTATTAAACTTATTTGCTATAGAAACCACTTTACTGTAAATCCCTATATCTCTGTTTCCCTTACCAAAAGGATAACCGCTTCCGTCATATTTCTCATGATGTTCTAATATTATATCTGCAATATTGTCTTCTAAATTATCTCTCTTAGCAAGTTTGTATCCGTGTGTTGTATGTTTTTTTAATATATTAATTTCATCTGCAGTTAAATTTTTTTTGTTTAATAAATATTCTTGAACTAATACTTTTCCTATATCATGAAGCAAAGCACCAAGCATAATATTAGATATATCAGCCTTTGTTAAATTCATTTCTATTGCAGTAATGGCAGATAATGCAGCAACGTCTACTGCATGTTTATATATAGATTCATCTTTTCTTTTTAATATAGCTAAATAAGAATGAGCTTCTCTATTTTCTAATATAGAATTAAGCATAATATCAACATCTTTTTTTAATTCTATAAAATCAACAGTACCATTATTTTTTGCTATGTTGTAAGCATTTTTAGTTTTTTCCATTGTTGTATTATTTACGTCCAACGCTTTTTGGCTGTCAATTTTTAGTATCTCTTTGCCGTCTTCTTCTATTATTACTTTTTTATTTAATTGATTTTTTATGCTGTTATCAAAATTATTTTGATATTTATTGTCTATTAATTCAACAACAGATACTGTAGTAATATATTTTCTTTTTAATAATTCTATGGTACTTTTTGTTACAATAGAACCCATATCTATTATAATATTATCATCGCTGTCATATACATTAGAAGCTATTTTCATTCCTTCTTTAAGCTCTATTGTTGGTATAGTAAACATATTCTCTCCGTTTTTTTATATATATTTTTCGGAATTAAATATTGTTTAATGCAATTATATTATTTTATTACTAATACAAACTCTCTTTTTTTGTTTTCAGCATATTTAGAACAAAGAACTCCAATTTCATCTATTATAATATCTTCTGTAGGCAGAGTTAAATCCATACATAAAGCAACTATTTTATTTTTTGAATATATTTTTTTAACAGCATTAAGCACTTTTGAAAGCCTATAAGGAGTATCCAAAACTATAACAGGAACATTTAATTTTTTTAATTCTATAAGCTTTCTCTCTCTTTCTCTGTCATCTCTAGGCAAAAGACCTGCATAATAAAACTCTCTAAAATTAAAAGGTAAACACATAATAGCCGCTGTAACACTGCTTACACCGGGTATGGGTTTTACTTTTATATTATAAGAATAACAATATTCAAGAAGCTCTCTTCCTGGGTCTTCCAAAGCCGGTGTTCCGCAATCACTGATGAGAGAGACAATCTTACAATTTAATATTTTTATCATTATATCATCAATGTCTTTACCTTTTTTTGTATGCTCGCTAAACTCTATTAATTTTGATTTATCTATATTAAGGTTAAGATTTTTAAAAAGCGTAGTAGCCTCTCTAAAACTTTCAACCAATATAATGTCGCTTTCAGTTAATATTTCTTTAAGCCTCTCTGTGTTATCTTTGTAATTACCAATATCTCTCGAAGCTATATAAACTACAGGCATCAAATTATTTTCTCCTCATTATAATATTTTTATTAGTATGCATATAATCCCAATTATTATTTACTATATTATTGCTTATAAATATATTTGTAAAGAATGTATTTGTAAGGAAGTTATTAGCTTTAGAGCGTTCATAAGCTTCATTAAGTTTTTTAACTTTTAGGTTCAAAGCTCTTGCTATACTGTATGTTTCTTTGTCTATGTTGCCGTCTATATCATTAGTTCTAAACCTGCATTGAAAAGCATACAGCACTTTTCTTGATTCATAATCCCACACATTATTAGTAGGCATACTTGTATATCCATATTTTATAAACTCATTTTTTATATCCATTACAGTAGCCTTTCTATAATCATTACTCATCATAAAGTTACTATAATCTTCTTCATCATACCATATACCCAAATCATATTCATCGTATAATCTTTTCCAAGGGAATTTTGGTCCTGGGTCTTTTTTTCTGTATGGTGCTATATCTGAATGCCCTAATATATTATAAGGTCTCACTCCGTATTTATCTACAAGCTCTCTAAGAAGATATGCTACTTTCTCTATTTGTGATTCATCATACTCTAAATATTCATCATATGGAGTAAAGTATAAATTTTCAAGCTGTCTTTTATTCATTCTTGCAAGCTGCTGCGGGGTGTTTGTTACTTTTTGTATATATCCCAAATTTACAATTTCTATTCCAACAGAACTATCATTAATGCTGTATCTGTTTTGGTACATTGTAATTCCAGCATGCCAAGCTCTGTTTGTGTCATCTACAAGTTTATATATAGGTTCATTAGCTCTTGTTGTTATTAAATAATGCGAAGATACACCAGGGTCTGTTAATACTTTTAGAGACATATCATCATCTAATGCTGTGTAGTGAAGTATTATATAATTAATTCTTAAATTGTATGAACCAGATTTATAAAGTGTTGATATTCTAGGGGCTTTTTTTCTTTTGTTTATGGCAGGGGCAGTAATTTCTTCTGTGTTGTTTGAGCAAGAAATAACTATACTTACAATCAGCAACATAAAAATATTTTTAAACATAACAAGCTACTCCATTAAATCTATAACGCATAAAACCATTATAATTGTCTTTTATCTCTATATGTGCAAAATGAAATGCTTGAGCCGTATTTATTCTAGAATGCTTATGAAGTAAATTTGAATAAAAACTCATAACAAAATCATTATATATATTATCGGATAAACTTCCAATTCCAGAAACTACAGTGTTTACACCGCATGATAAAAATGATTTTACTATATTGCTGTCATTCATATTGCATGCATTAATAAAAATCAATTTAGGCGGATTCTCTAATGCAGAAATATTATTCAATATATAATCTTTACTTAAAGATAAACCATTCGAATGACCATGCGTAATAATATGCACTATATCATAATTTTCTAAAACTTTTATAAACTCAAAATAATTATGTTCTTTTTTATACACATCAATATTTAAATTGTTATTAGCAGATAATTTTTTTAATAAATCAATTTCTTTTTCATCATTTATATCATCATATGGTATTGATACTACAGCTATTTTTTTACTATTTGTAATTTTTTTATGCATCACATTAACAGCACTAATATAAGAAAATATTATTTTTTCGGATAAGAATTTATTATTGTATGATAATATATCCCAAGGTATTGAAGAAGTTGTTTCATCAAGATTTAAATAAACTATTCTAAATCCTTCAAACAAATGCTCTCTAAAATCCTTTTCTGGTATAAGCATATTCATTAAATAATTTCCAATTTCTAAATACTTGCTTATATTATCATTTTCGCTATTTGCTTTTTTTAATAATCTTAAATATTCTTTATATATGCTGTTGTATGCATCAAAATCAAAAGGCTTTTTATATTCTGCAATATATAATGACGGATAAGTTTCTATTGCTTTATAATGAAATATATATTCTTTTTTATTATGTTTTTCTTTATGCTTTTCTATAGAGCAGCTTAAAAACGTTTGAGAGATATTTTCATTTAATAAAATTAATCTCTCTTTTAACTTTGAAAAAATATTTTCATCTATATTATAAATTGAAAAGTCATTATATTTTTCTTTGAGATTGTAATATATTCCTCTTCTTTTTTTGTAAGTGTCTGTTATGTTTAAATACAAAAAATTATCTTCTTCAGTTTTAGTATTTAAATCTATTTCATATGTGCCGTATAATTTATTTTTTTCATTGTCGTATAAAAAGATATTTATTTTTTCTTTCTTGTTCATTTTTTTAAATTGAGTTTTTTTTATTTTGATGCATTCAAAATTTGAAGAGTCAAAAAAGTTTTTATTTTGCGTTATAATATAATTACTCATAAAGTTTTTTACATAAATTATTGTTTTTAAGGATTCTTAATATAAAAACTCTAAATAATTTTTTAATTCAGAGAGCAATAATAAAAAGTTATTATTTAATATTAATTCCTATCAAGTATTTGTATTATATATTAAACATTTATAAAATAAAAGTTTATATTTATAATTTTTATATAAAAGTAGCTCTTAATTGCCCCATAGTACTAGTAAATATTACAAATAATGTTAATGATATTAAAAACCATATTATTCTAAATACTTTACTTTTTTCAGATTTTATTCCAATGAATGCATATGCTGCTAAAGCTACCATAGGAAGTCTTGTTAAAGACCAAGTACTGTTTGTAGTTAAAGGCATTAGCACTGTAAATATTGAATAGAAAGAAAAATATATAGGCATTTTTTTAACTGAAAGTATAGAGAATATAAGCATAGTAATTGGGCATAAAAATTCTAAAGTAGTTCTTAAAGCAGGGTATTGAAATATTCTAATAAAAAGTTTTATTATAAATGGTATAATAAGAGGACTTGGAGTTTCTCTTGACCATGTTTTTTGAGCTTCCAAAAAATATAAAGCATTATCTGTTTTAGCATACATATATACAAGCCACAAACCATATAGTGCCATCACTACTACTAAAAAGCTAATTCCATTTTTAATTAATTGTGAAGTTGATTTTATATTATAATTTTTTTGTTTTATATAGTTTACAAGCATATCAAGACCATAGGCAGCAAGCAATGCAATACCGTTTATTCTTGTAAGTATAGATAGTCCGCAAAAAATTGCAGCTATCATATAATCTTTATTTTTATAGGATATTATTGATATTAAAATCATTAAAAAATATAAAGCTTCACTATATGGTACAGAATTATAATGTGAGGCAGGATATATTATCAATGCTATAGTTGCATACATAGAAGCAGTTTTTCCAATATATTCTATTAAATAATAAAATAGAAGCAGTATAACAATGATGAATGATATATTTGATATTGTAAAAGCAGCCCATTCATATGAACCAAAAAATATTGGAGATAATAATTTTATCATTACAGGGTATAGAGGAGCAAATGCATATAAAGAGCCATTATATCCATTTTGTGCTATATATAAAAAATTAGAAATATCATTAAATTGAAATATTATATCTAATGGTTTATGAACATTATCATATACATCATAACCTTTTGGAAGATAATAGTATCCTATATTAAGCATCAAAGCAAATATTATTCTTGTTGCAATAAAAAATAAAAATATAGTTGTTAATTCTTTTTTATATGTTTTAAAAAATGATGATATATTGTTCATTAGTATACCTTTTATTTTATTGCTTTATTTTATAGGATTATACAATATATTTGATAAAATAAAATATATTGTATAAAATAAAAAATATAATAGTATATATTACAAAAAATTATTTTAATAAGGAAAGAAAAATGAAAGTATTTATTAGTGCCGATATAGAAGGTGTAACAACTACTACACAATGGCCAGATACAGATGTTGGTTCATTGACTTATAAAGAGCATGCATTACAAATGACTAAAGAAGTTAATGCTGCTTGCGAGGGGGCAATACTTGCAGGAGCTAAAGAGATATTTGTTAAAGATGCTCATGATTCTGCCATGAACATAGACCAAACTGCTTTGCCTGATATTGTAAAAGTGCATAGAAGATGGAGCGGAGACCCTTATTCTATGGTTGAGGGTATAGATGAGAGTTTTGATGCTGCTATGTTTATAGGCTATCATAGTCCTGCTACAAGCGGAAGCAATCCTTTATCGCATACTATGAGCAATGCTAAAGTTTTTAGTATAAAATTAAATGATGTTGTAGCAAGCGAGTTTATGTTTTTTAGTTATGCTGCAGCTTATAGAAATGTGCCTTCAGTATTTTTGTCTGGGGATAAAGGTCTTTGCGATGATGCTAACAATATGGACCCTAATCACCCTAGTTTAATAACAGTTGCTGTAAAAGAGGGTGCTGGTTATGCTACTATTAACTATTCGCCTAATCTTATGATTAAAACTATTAAAGAAAAAACTGAAGAAGCTTTAAAGCAAGATTTGAAATGTTTAAAACTTCCAAAGACTTTTAAGCTTGAAGTAACTTATAAAGAACATGGCTATGCTTACAAGATGTCATTTTATCCTAATGCTAAAAAGGTTAATGATAATACTATTGTTTATGAGAGCAATGATTATTATGAGATACTTAGAGCTATTAAGTTTGTTTTATAATTTTTATTAATTTTATTGAATAAGCATTATGTAATTGAATATAATAATATTGCTTTTAAAAAATTATATTATATAATATTACTACAAAAAATAATTTAATATATGGACTAATTTATGAAAAAAGTAAATGTTTGTTTATTGGGTGCTTCTGGTGCCGTTGGTAAAGAGATGCTCAAGATATTGCAAGAGAGAAAATTTCCTGTTAATGAATTAAGATTATTAGGTAATAAGACAGCAGGTCAAAAGGTTATTTTTAATAATAAAGAATACACCATAGAAAAGCCTACTAAAGATTCTTTTAAAGATATGGATATTACTTTGGTTGCTGTAGGAAGCGATGAGAGTAAAAAGTTAAGTCCTTTGGCTGCAAAAGCTGGAAGTGTTGTTATTGATAACAGCAGTGCTTTTAGAATGGATAAAAATGTTCCTTTAGTAGTTCCAGAGGTTAACCCTGAAGATGTTAAGCTTCATAAAGGTATTATAGCTAACCCTAATTGCAGTACTATTATTGCTTTGGTGGCATTAGCTCCATTACATAAATTTGCTAAAATTAAAAGAGTAATAGCTTCTACATATCAGGCAGTATCTGGTGCTGGTAAAGAGGGTATGGAAGAACTTCAGCAGCAAGTTTATGATTATGCAGAGCAAAAAAAGTTAAATATTAAAGCTTTCAAATATCAAATATTATTTAACTTAATTCCTCAAATAGATGCTTTCGACAGTAAAACAGGATATACTAAAGAAGAATTAAAAATGACTAATGAGGGCAGAAAAATATTACATGCTCCAGATTTACAAGTAAGCTGCACTTGTGTTAGAGTGCCTGTTTTAAGAAGCCACAGTGAATCTATAACAATAGAAACAGAAAAGAAATTAACAGCTAAAAAAGCTAAAGAATTATTATCAAAAGCTAAAGGTGTAAAAGTGGTAGACAATCCTTCACAATTTAAATATCCTATGCCTTTAGATACAACAGACCAAGATAATATATTTGTTGGAAGAATAAGAGAAGATATCAGTGCTAAAAACTCTTTAACTTTCTGGTGTGCAGGCGACCAAATAAGAAAAGGTGCTGCTACAAATGCTGTGCAAATTGCTGAGTTGGTGTTGCCTTTATTAGATAAAGAATCTAAAAAAGAAGAAGCTCCAAAAAAGAGAGTTTGCAAGCCAAAAAAAGCTGCAGCAAAAAAAGAAGTAAAAAAGACTGATAAATAATAATATTATTTAGTAAAAATTATAAGGCATTCAATTATATTGAGTGCCTTTTTTATTTATATTGTTTTAATTTTACTGCTTATAAATATATATAAAATAATGCTATATGTTTGTGACCATATTCTGTAAAAATGCAGTTCTTTTGGTTCTTTTATACCAATAAAAGAACTGGGGTGCGGGGCAAAGCCCTGCAAATAATAAAAAAATAACTATATTTTATTATATGAGTTTTATTTTATTTCATTGACTTTTAATTTATTTATATTAGACTAAAATATATTAAAAAACTTAAAAGTGATTAATTTATGATTAAAAATATTTTTGCCGTTTTAATTTGTATGCTTTTGTTTTCTTGCAATAATGTTAATGCTTTAAATAATAATTTATCTTCTAACAATTCCCAATTATATTTTGACTCTAAAAAGGCCTATGATTATGTGAAAGCTCAAACAGATTTAGGACCTCGCGTTTATGGAAGTGAAGCACATAAAAAGGTGAGAGAATATTTTAAAAAAGAAATTTCTAACATGGGCTATGAAGTATTTAGTCATAAATTTGAAGCTCCATACATTAAAGGAAGAGAAGGCGAGAACATATATGCATTTTTAAATGGCAAAACAGATAAATATATTATAATAGCTAGTCATTATGACAGCAGAAGCGTTGCAGAAAAAGACCCTGTAGCAGAAAACAGAAATAAACCAATAGATGGTGCTAATGATGGGGCAAGCAGTTCTGGGGTTTTGCTTGAACTTATGAATGCTTTGAAAAATTATGAGCTTGATTATAGTATATGTTTTGTATTGTTTGACCTTGAAGATGATGGCAATTTATTTGGTGTGGAAGGCGCTTCACCTATTGAAACTGATTGGATACAGGGAAGCATTGCTTTTGTAAATGATAATGTAGTAGATAAAAGTAAAATTAAGTTCGGCATACTTCTTGATATGGTTGGAAGCGGTGAGGCTTTATTTAAATACGAAAACTTTGCTTATACTTATTATTCTGATATTTATAAAAATGTATGGTCTAATGCTAGATATTTAGGTTATGAAAAGTTTTTTGTGAATGATTTTTACGGCGGCATAATAGATGACCATACTCCTTTTATTTTTAACAACATACCTTTTATAGATGTTATAGATATGAGCTATAAATATCATCATACTCAAAATGATACAATAGACAAAATAGATATTAATACTTTGGAAGCTGTTGGAAAAACTATAGAGTATACAATAGTTAATACTATTAAATAATAAAAAAATATTATTTATTCTAAACAAAATAATCAAAAATATCTTTAAAAGTTTATTATTATTGTTATAATATTTTATATTTTTATATTATTTATTATACAACAATTTAGAAGGAAATATAAGGAAATATATGGTCAATTTTTTTAAGAGTCAATCTACAGAGGCAAGAAGGGATTTAATACTTCATGGCTCTATAACAAACACATTAATAATGCTTTCTATCCCTACATTGATGATGACTTTAGTACAATCAATGATACCTCTAATGGACGGACTTTTTCTTAATAATGTTACTAATACTATTATAGCAAGCAGTGTAAACTTTGCAGAGCCTATAATCATGATGATGACAGCATTATCTCAAGGTTTGGGTGTTGCTGCTATGGCTATAGTGGGTCAATATAATGGATTGGGTGACTTTAAAAATGCCAAAAGAATATCTACACAAATAGTAGTTACAGGTGTTTTATTTGGTATTGCTATGGGACCTACGCTATATTTGGTAAGCATACTTGTTTCTATGAATTTACATTCAGGCATTAAGGAAAATGTATATCAATATTTATCATTATACAGCTTTGTTATGCCTATGACTTTTTTGGCTGCTTTATACAATGGTATAAAAAATGCTAATGGTAAGCCTGAAGCTACTTTTATAAGAAGTGTTATATTGCTTTTATTAAAGATTGTTTTCAATTTTGTATATGTTTATTTCTTGCATTTAGAGGTAGTAGGAAGCGTATTAGCATCTTTTTCTACTTATGCTATAGTTACAGCTTGGATGTATTATGATTTATTTATAAAAGAAGGTGATGATAGATTATCTTTAAAAGAGTTCAAATTTGATTCAAGCATTTTAAAAGAACTTATGATAATAGGTGTTCCTTCAATGCTTACCACATTTTTAAGCAATTTAGGATTCTTTTTAATAAATAGCGAAGTTGAAAAATATGGTGCTACAGTGTTAAACGGTCAGGGTATAGCTAACAACATTACAGCAGTATGTTTTAATTTGCCTGCAGCATTTGGTTCTGCGGTTACTACAATGGTTAGTATGAATATAGGAGCTAAATATGCAGATAAGGCAAAAAAATCATGTTATACAGGAATGTTATTAAGTGCTATTACAGCTATTATTCTCATAGCAATTGTAGTGCCTTTAACACCGCATATGACTATACTTTTTACAAGAAACCCAGAAGATTTATATGTTGCTAATGGGGCTTTGCCTATATTTGCTTTAGGAGTTTTAGGGTTTGGTATAACGATGGTGGCACAGGGTGCTTTGATAGGTCTTGGGCGTACGCGGGTGCCTCTCATAATCAGTATACTTAGGATATGGTTCTTGAGGTTTATATTTATAATAGTTACTACAAAATATTTATCATATTGGTCAGTATTTTGGGGCAATTTATTCTCAAACACTATGGCTGGTGTTATAGCATTCATCATTATCACTAGAATTCCTTGGGTATCTGTTATTAATATGCAGACACAGAATATATTTATGCTTAGGGCGAAATTATTTGTTGATGGGCTTGGGGCAAGGTTCTTCCCTAAAAATATTGGAAAAAGAAAAGATTATACATTAAAATTAAAAAATAAAATTAAAAATATTACAGACCCTATTAAATTATCAAAGTTTGAAAAAAGAGAAGAAGAAAGATTAAAAAGAATGGAAGAGCGTGAAGAGAGAATAAGAGAGAGAGAAGAAAAGAGGGCAAAAGATGTTGCTGAGTGGAAAAGACAGATTGAAGAGATAAAGCAAAATAGAGAGAAAATGAATGAAGAGCGCAGAAAATACAATGAAGAGAGAAAAAAAGAAAAAGAAGCTAAAAGACAGCAGGTATCAGAAAATGTAAGATTAAGAAGAGAGGCAAGGCATAAGCTTAGAGAAGAGAGAAAAATTGAAAAAGAAAAACAAATTGAAGAGAGAAAAAATTTGAGAAATAATAAAAATGAAGAACTATAATACATTAATTTTACTTATAGCAGGACAGTCAAAAAGATTTGGCGGAAAAGTTAAAAAGCAGTTTATTAAAGTTGATAATAAGCCTATATTTATACATACTCTAATCAATATACTAAAGTTTAAATTTGATAATATTGTTTTAGTAAGTTCAAAAGATGAAATAAATAATATAAAAAAGTATATAGAAAAAGAAAATGCTATAAATAACAGTAATAAGAAAATAATGCATTATATAGAAGGCGGAAGCGAGAGAGTTTATTCTGTTTATAATGCCATTAAATATTTAAATGATAATAATATAAAAACTGATTATGTATTTATTCATGACGGAGTAAGACCATTAGTAACAAAAAAAGAAATATTAAGTCTTTATAATTACATATTAAAAAATGATGCTGCAATATTAGCCTCTAAAGTAACAGATACTATAAAAAAAGTTGATGATAATAAAAATATTACAGAAACTATAGACAGAACTTATCTATACAGAGCAGCTACTCCTCAGGCTTTTAATTTTAATAAATACTTAAAATCTATAAATAAATATATGAAAGCCAAAAGCAAAAAGTTAGCAACAGATGATGCTGAAATATACAGTAAATATTCTGGAAATGTAGGCATTATAGAATGTTCTTCAAATAACATAAAAATAACAAATAAAGAAGATTTATCTATTTTTAAAAAACTAAAAGGTATATAATTTTGTATATTTAATATATATATATGTATTTTTGTATATATATAAGATATATTTTAATAAGTATATATCCGAAAATTTTATATAACAATTTTTATTTAAATAGGTTATTATAGTAGTTACTTATAGCCTTTGGAGGTATATGAGTGCGTACTAAAAAGCACTCACGTTTTAAACTTTATTTAGCTACTACCTTGATAGCTTTTTTAATACCTACTTTGTTTAGTGTGTCTTTTGTTTTTTCTAATAAACAGAAGTATTTGGATAATATTATATCTTACGTAAATAAAGTATCTCCTATTAATATTTATATAGAGGATATAAGTTTATCATTTAGCTTGGAAATAATTCTTGATAATGTAAAGCTTTATTCTAAGGGCAATGATAATGAATTTGCTAGTATGGATAGGGCTTTTTTGAAGTTTAATCCATTGAGGCTTCTTATAAAAAAAGATGTATTTTATATGCTTAGTGATGTTGATGTTACTAAGGCTGATTTTTACCCTGAGTTTTTAGATACTTCTATTTTTCAATCGAATACTAATGCCAATACAGATTATAGAGAGATTATTAAAAATGTTACAGATATATTATTAGATAAAAACATTCTTGTTAGGAATTTTAATACAAAAATAGAAGATAAAGAAGGAAATACAACACAGGTTTCTATTACATCTCTCAATGGAAACTTTAGGTCATATAAATATTTTCTTACTTATGATTTAAATCTCCCTGATGAAACAATTGTAAACTTTTCTACAGAAGTAAATCCTGATTTATCTTATTTGACATGTTTAATTAATGCTAAAGACAGCGAGAGAGAGTTATTTAAATATGATATAAATGCTACAAATAACAATGATTTTGTAAAGTTAAATTTAAAAAACACAGAAAAAAAAGATTTATTAAATCTTAATTATGATTATAACAACAAGAAGCTTAACTTTGAGCTTTTAGATGCTAATATAGATAAAAATACAGTTTATAAGTTTGTAAATATAGCATTAGATACTCCGTTAATATACAGTACTATAAAGCCAGATGATGATAATATAAAAATGATTAGTAATGCTATTAATCGTTTTGACTATTTAAAAATTAATGCTTATGGTGATTATGAGGTTAATAAAGACATATATGTAGATTTTGATATTAGAGCTAGTGACAAATTATTTAATTTATATGCTGATGCAGAAATTACAAATAATAATCTAATACTTTCAAATCTCAATGTAAATACTTTAGATGGAAATATCATACTTAGCGGTATAGTTCCATTGAATGACCCTGTTTCAAGCGTATTGAGTTTGAATATTAATGATATATCAGCTGGAGTTAATAGATTATCTGCTTCATTATCATTAACACCTATAAGAGTTAATGATGAAGAATTATCTTCTAGTTTTACAATATCAGAATTATCTTATGAGAATGCTTTGAAACACCCTTTAAAATGGGTTGTAAGGTACATGAAAAAAGAAAAGTATATAGATATGAATTTGAGTGCTAATGAGTATATTGAGCCTTTTGATGTTAATATATCATTAGACAATACTAGACCGGTATTAATAGATGCTAATGGTATTATACCGCAAGAGTTGTTTGTTGTATTTTTGGGCGGCAATCCTATTGATAATTTATCTTCTTTAAATGTTAAATATAGTTTGAGTAATGCTTCATATACAGATGGAAAGGGAAATGTTCATGTATTAAATTTATCATCTAGAAAGATTTATACAGAGGAATATTTAATTAGGGTAGGTGCTTTAGCTTACAGCAACAAGGTAGAAATTAATGATATATTTTACAGGCTTTCTGAAGACGGCGGTATTAATGCTAATGCTGTTGTAGAATATGACAAAAATTTCAATGTAAAAGCTAATGGAACTGTAAAGACTCCTATTGGTGATTATAGTGTAAACGGATTTACTCTTACAGCTACTAATGGAAGCAGAATATTATATGCTTCTACTGAAAACTCAGAAATAGTTGCAAATGGTTCTATAAAAACTAATGGAGATTTTGAGCTAAACATATCAACACCAAATGAGTTAAAAGTTAAAGACATATCTTTTAATGCTGATGTATCTATAGATAATTATAGAAATAAACCTATATATTTATATGGAGATGTTAAATTTAATAAGAATCTATCTCCTGTTGTTGCTTTAGATACTCAATTTGAGCTTTCAAATACTAGTATAGTATTTACAAATATAATAGTAGATTATGGTGATAATAGGGTATATGGAGAGGGTATTCTTTCTTCTTCTGACGGAGTTAATAAGTTTACAGCTTTGCTTAAAGATGCTGATAATACAGGAGTTGTTGCTTTAGATGCTTCTATTAATCAGAATAATTTATTTGGAAATCTTACTATATCTGATTTGCCTTTTAATCTTACTACTGCAGGCGGAATGTATGGAATAATTACAGCAAAAGCTACTGTAATAGGTCTTCTTAATGACCCTGTTGTATATTTAGATAAGTTTAATATAAAAGATTTTGAGATTCTTGGCGACAGGTATGATGTTTCTTTAACTGGTTATTATAAAACAGATGAGCTTGAAATAAAAGATGTGCTTATGAGTAAAACAGGCTCTATTGGTATTGTAAAATCAAGAACATTTAAAAAGACAGGCGAGCAGTTAAAAATACCTTATGCTTATTTTTCAAAAGATTTGCATAATATGACTATAGAAGTTGATAAGTTATTTTATTTAAGCACTTATTCAGGCACTATTAATTATAATATGCGTTCTTTGGCAGATGGAAGTAAAGAGTTTAGAATACAAACAACCCCTATTACAATTAATAAAAGAAAGCTTCCAGAGTTTGGCACTGTAGTAAATTATAAAAAAGATTATATTACTTTTGAAAACAATAAAAGTCATGGTATATCAGGAACTATTTCTAATAAAGATGGAGTTAGCGAAACAGCATTAAAGTATGTTTATGATAATTATAATATTCTTAATATTGACGGAAATATAAAAGATACTGGTAAAGACCAAGTTGATTTGCTTCTTACATCAGATAGACTTAATGTAGAGATATTTGAGATATTTAATGTATTATTTACAGAGATACAATCAGCACCTACTAACTTTATGGTTGACAATAAGCCTTATACTTTATATGCAAAGGTTCATGGACCTAAAGATGATATTGCAATTAATGGAAGATTTTTAGGACATGGTAAGAAGGTAAAGATAGCATATTTCTCTGATGTATTTGACAGTACAGTTGTAGATTTTAATTTTGATGGAAATATGTTTAATGTAAATAATCTTACATTTACTTATAAGGGTAAGAAGAATTTAGCCATTACAGGCGAAGCTGAGATATTTAAAAACAATATAAATTATATGGCTTTTGATTTACTTTCATCAGACGAGCAATTAGGTCTTTTAAATGGTTCATTAGACCTTAATGTTGTAAAAATAAGAGGACCTTTACACGTAGATTTACAAGTTGGAGGAAATATAGCAGAACCAAGAATAGGCGGAACATTAACATTAATGAAAAGTGATGTTCAATTATCTATCAATCCTCAAAACACATATAAAGAGCATGTTTATGGAATGGCTAGTAAAATTTATTGGGACTTTGTTATAGAAGCTTGGCAGCAGGTGAGGGTAGCACACAATTTGGTTGGAGATGTTTATCTTGAAGACGGCTCTAAAATGAGTGTATACAGCACATTGAGAGACGGATTAGAATTAGAAGGTACTATTAATTTTGACAGAGGAAGTATATATTATTTACAAAATGTTTATCAAATAGAAAATGGTACTTTAACTTTCCCAGATGTTAATAGCTATGACCCTATAATAGAGGCAACTGCTTTTACATACAAAAAATATTATTCTCCAAATACTACAGTTTCTGCTGATTCTTTGGAATATCAAAACTCTGGTGAGAGTGTTACGCTTTATATGGAGATGAATGCCCGTGTTTCTCAATTATTAACCGATAGTACAGGCGGCGTTTCTCCTGTAAGGTTCTACACTATTCCTTCGCTTGGACAGTATCAGGTTAATCAGTTGGCAGGCATACCTCAGGGTACTTTTGGTAATAGAGAAAATCAAGTTTATGCCGAGAATTTCAACAGTATAAACTCTGCTAACAATATGAATAATGCTCAATTGCAGCAGCTTACTATGAATTATAGTGATTTGATATTGAGAAGTACAGTATTAAGACCAGTAGAGCGTTGGGTAAGGCAGTTTTTGGGTATAGATTATATTAACTTAAGCCCTACGGTGGTGAATAACTTATTGTTTGTTACAAATAACAATAATCTTAGTGCTTCTTCCGTTTGGGACAACACTAGCGTAGGGATAGGAAAATATATTTCTAAATATTTGTATTTGAAATATGATGTTACTTATAGAGTTAATGATGCTTCAAGACCTAGTGAGTTAGGAAGACCGGTTGATGCTTATTATTTTGACCATCAATTTGGATTTGAGGTGTCTTTACTAAAAAATTACAGACTTGCAAATTTTGTATTTGAGTATAAAATTAACCCTTTCAATATAAAAGGAACAGGACAAGACTTTAACATAGTTACGCGTTGGAGATTTTAGTGAAATTTATAAAGAATCGTTTTATTGTTTTTATTACTATACTTTTAACTGCTTTTTTATTTTTAAGGGCGGCTGAAAGTGATTTTGACAATTTACAAACTTCACAAAATATTGCAGTCTATGAAGGTCTTACTATTAAAGATATAATAGTTACAGGCGAAGTAAGACTTACTGAGGATCAGATAAAAAATAATTTCCCAATTAAAAAAGGAAGTAAATTTGCTAGAGCCGAAATTAATAATGCAATCAAAAGTTTATTTAATACAGAATCTTTTGATAGAGTTGCTATAGATGTTACTAGAGAAGATGACGGTATTATACTTAATATAGTGGTAGCAGAGAGATTCATTATTAAAGATATAATATACAATGGAAATAAGCGTTTAAGCAGAACAGCTTTAAATGATGCTATAAAACCAATAATGCGTGTGGGAGACCCTTATATACCTCAGAAGTTGAATGATGCTGTTAATGCTATAATTACAAACTATCAAGACAAAGGATATTTAAAGGCTTATGTTGAGCCTAAGGTTACAGAAGATAAAGAGGCTTCTGATGTTGTTATAGAGATGAATATTGTAGAGGGTAATGAGGTTAAGGTATCAAGCATTCGTTTTCATGGTAATACACACTTCTCTCCTAATGAATTAAAAAGACAAATGTCTACAAAAGAAAATGGTTTCTTATCTTTGGGTAAGTTTAATGAGTTTAAGTTTGAAGAAGATAAGTCTAAAATAGTAAAGTATTATGCTGATAGAGGTTATTATAAGGCTAAGGTTAATAATGTTCAATATACTTATCAGTGGAGAGACCCTCAAGTAAAAAATGAGCAGGACTTGATTATAGATATTTATATAACAGAGGGTGATAAATATTATTTTGGAGATATTGGCTTTAAGGGTAATTTTGTTATACCTTCAGATGTTATACAGGCAGATATAAAATCAAAAAAAGGTGCTTTATATAATTATACTTATCATATGTCTGATTATCAGGGCATACAAAATAAATATTCTGAAAAGGGTTATATATTCAGACAAGTTATACCTGTTATATCAGTTAATGAAGAAAATAAAATAGTTAATATAATGTATGATATAGTTGAAAACGATAAAGCACACATAGAAAATATTACAATAGCAGGAAACACTAAAACTAAAGACTTTGTTATACAGAGATATATTGATATAAAACCTGGTGAAGTATTCAACTCTGCTAAAATACAGCGTGTACAAGAGAGATTATATAATACGCAATTCTTTGACAATATTAATATTAACGTAAAACCTGGTTCTGCTGAAGGACTTATGGAGCTTGGACTTAATGTTACTGATGGTAAGTCTGCTATGGTGTCTGGAGGAGGCGGTTTTTCTACTGGTTCTGGTTTTAAGATATTTATGTCTATTAGAGAGAATAACTTTTTAGGAAGAGGTTTGCAATTAGGTTTAAGCGGTGAGTTGGGTCAAACTCAAAAGAGAATAGCAGTTAACTTTGCAGAGCCTTATTTGCTTAATTTGCCTATATATTTAGGTATTGATTTATCTTACTTTAATGAAAGTGTTAATACAGGCGACCAGATAGGTACTGATCAATTTGGACTTCCTAAATATTCTTATTATACAAGACATGGTTTTGAAGGTATTGCTAGAGTTGGTTATTATTTCTTTGACTACTATTCAACTTTCTTAACATTTGACACTATTGTACAGCAGTATCAGCAGTGGTATGACCAAGGTGCAAGTGCAGCAGGTCCAGACCACGTATTGAATGATATTAGAAAATATTTAGTTCATAGAATAAATAAAAAAGACGGAAGCTTCCAAAGATGGCAGAGTGATTGGTTTACTACTTTTATAGTGTCATACTCACTTCTTAGAGACAGCAGAAACGATTATCTTAACCCTACAAAGGGAAGTTTCTTAAGAGGTACAGTGGACTTCTACTTTAACCACACTCAATTAATGAGATTAAATGCTACAGGATTCTTAGCTATACCTGCTACAAAATGGTTATCATTTGCATTCTATGGAGAGATTGGTCAGATTGTTGCTATTCCTGGTCTTCCTATTCAAAACGATGCCGATGTACTTTATTATCTTAACCCATTTGAAGATGTTAGAGGTTGGGATACTTCTAAATATACTATATTTAAACATAATAGAGGCTTGAGTACTTATGACTTGCCAAATGAAAATGGTCAAAAAGATTCTTGGAGTTATGGTAGAGCTAAAGTAAGATTCTTTGCAGAGCTTCGTATACCTATTATACCTAAAACTTTGGGATTTGTTGGTTTTCTTGATGCTGGTCAATTATGGCTTCCTCATTCTACTGGTCTTAATTTTGACGGAGATGCTTATAATTATCCTTCACAGTTTATGGATATTAAAGATATATTTGATCCTTCACAATATATGTATTCTGTAGGTTTTGGTTTGAGACTTACTATACCTATATTTAATATTAGATTTTATTTTGCTAAAAGATTTGTTTATAATAAAGAGGATATTGGATTTGGTAAGGGCTTCCAAGACTTTGAGGGTGATACTTATTCTCCTCTTGGTAAGTGGCTTGGAAGAGGTTGGGGAATTGCCTTTACAATGAACCACCCATTCTATTAAAAAATTATATTGCTATTTTGCAGTTTTTATTATAATTTTTAGTATATAAATAATTTGTCAGTAATAAAAAAGGAGAAAATAAATTATGAAAAAATATTATATTTTTGCTTTGATGTTTTTATCTTTTTTAAGTTTATCTATAATAAGCCCAAGAGTTTTTACTCAATCATATAGGCTTACTAAAGTTGGTTATGTTGATTTGGATAGGGTTGTAAAAGAAGTTACTAAAGACGAAGTTTTTGTTGAGAATTTAAAATTAAAAATGGAAGAGCAAAATAATAGAGACATGGCGGCAGAAACTAATAATACAGAAATAAATACTAACCCTAGAGATAATTCTTTGAGAGGACAAGTTAAAAGACAGGTTGCTTCATCACTTATTGGTATTGTAAAAAAAGAAGGATACACTTTAATACTTGAAAGAACAGAGTACGCTATCCTTTATGCAGATAGAAATTTTGATATTACAGATGCTGTTATTAAAGATGTAAAAGAATCTGTTATGAGAAAGTAATTATTAAAAAATAGTATTATTTCTTTAAAAATACATACTATTGACAAATAATCAAAAAAACTTTATATTAATATTACTCTGCTTAGTACGTGAAGCGATGACATTCTTGCACCACTATAATTTAATGCTAACGGGATCTGGAGCGAAGCATCAATGATAGGCTCGCCATTATCGCGATATGGTATAGAGAAATCAAGGTCATGTTTCTGAAGAGCCCACCTAACTATAAAGTTAGGTGCATTTATGTCGCATACGGCTAAAGCGGAGCTTTTTTATATTATGATTTATAAATATATTATTCACTACTATATCAAATAAAAACCCAACACATAAAACAATTAGAGAGTAAATATGGACAATAAGACAAATAAAGAAAATGTAAGACTTGTTAAAGTAATATTAGAATCTGGTTTTGCAAGCAGAAGAAATTGTGAGAAGGCTATAATGTCTGGAAGGGTGAGAGTAAATAATCAGGTGATATTAGACCCTGCTTATAGGGTTAAAGAAAGCGACTCTGTTTCAATAGATAGAAATATTATAGAAAGGCAAACTAAAAGGTATATGGCTTTATATAAACCTTTAGGCGTTGTAAGCACTACTAAATATTTGCCTGGAAGAAGAATTATTACAGAGTTTTTTAAGGGCATTAAAGAAAGGCTTTTTTATGCTGGAAGGCTTGACTCTGAATCACGCGGTATTATGATTATTACAAATGACGGTGAGTTTGCAAATATTATTACGCACCCATCTTATGAAATATTAAAAGTTTATGATGTTACTGTTAATGGCAAAATAGATTCTGAAGCTTTATTAAAGGCAAGTGCCGGCATTACTATAAAAAATGTTACTTATTCTCCATTTAAATTTAAAATTCTTTCAAAAGGAAGAGTGCAAAGTAAGATTCGCCTTACAATAAATGAAGGTAAAAACAGAGAGATAAGAAAGATATTTGATTATTTGGGTTATAAGGTAATTGATTTGGAGAGAATATCTGTAGGCTGTGTTAGCAAATATGATGATATATCTGGTACTTTAGAGGCTGGGCATATTAGAGATTTAACAAAAAAAGAGATAGAGTTTTTCTTTAAGCAAAAAGATAAAAAACTAAAAGAGATAGAATCTTTATTTTCTAATAATGCTATTGTTGATGAAGAGTTTAATGAAGAAGAGTTCTTAAAAGAAAATGAAGATAAAAAAGAAGAGAAAAAACAGCATGATAAATCTAAATGGGCTAAAGCTAAGCCTAAGAAAAAAAGATTATCTCCTAAAAAATCTACTATTAACAAAAAAATGACTGCTAAAAAGAGTTCCGCTTCTGTTAAAGAAAAGAAATTAAAACAAGTAAAAAAATCTGTTAAAAAGTCATTAAAAAAGAATTCAAAATCTTTAAGTAAGAGAAGTAAATAATTAGCCCTATAAAAGCTATAGGGCTATCACTTTATTAATATATTAAAATCATAGAAGTATATACATATTATTGCTCTTAATAATACACTATAGAACAAAAAAAATCAATAAAAATACTATGTTTTTTATTTTATTTTTGTTATATTTTAAAAAAAATATGTATAAAAATAAATTACAAAGTTAGATTATATTGGTTTTATATAAAAAGGGGGTTGTATGTTTAAGAAGGCAATATATTTACTTATAATATTTATTTTAGTCATATCTTGCAGAAGGGCTGTAACGCGTCCTACTCTAGATTCCTTGGGAAGTACTCCTCCATAAGAACCAGATTCTCCTATTATTGATGAAAAACCAGAACAGCCAGACCCAACTCCAGAACCAAAACCTGAATCTGAGTTTATTATAGTAGCTACTGATACTGAAGATATAATACAAAGTAAGATTCAAAAATATTATGAAAAAAATCAGAAATATCTAGCTTTTGTTGAAGGTACTGAAGCAGACATAAAACAAAATAATACCATATCAAAAATTAATTCTGTTATAAATAAAAATGCTTATACTGAAGGAATATCATTAGATTTAAGCTACACTACAATGACAGAAATAGTTGATAATTCATTTTATGGAAATAAATATTTATATTCTGTAAAACTTCCAGATACTTTAACTAGTATAGGAAATAATGCTTTTGCAGATGCTAAAAAATTAATATCAATTAATTTCCCTGCTTCATTAAGCAAAATAGGTGAAGGTGCATTTTTAAGTTGCACGAGTTTAGAAAATGTTGATTTAAAAGATACAAAAATAACTGTATTAAATAAACAAGTTTTTAGTGATTGTAGTAGTTTAACTAAAATAGTGCTTCCTGATTCATTATTAATTATGGAAAATAGTGTTTTTAGTTATTGTATATCATTAGAAGAGATTACTTTACCAGACAAATTTCAGGCTATAGGAACATTTGTATTTGCTGGATGTAGTAAATTAAAAAAAGTTAATTTTAATAATCAAATTCAATCTATTTATCACTATGCTTTTTATAAATGTACTTCTCTTTCAAGTATATCTTTGCCAAGCAGTTTAACACAATTGGGAGTAGTAGGAATAGAGATATTTCCAGATTGTACTTCATTATCAGATGTTGAGTATTTAGGTACAAATCCTGAAGCTATAAATTGTTTAGGTAATATATTTGATAATTCTATGCCTAATAATTTATATTTACCTTATGTAGAAGAACCAACAGATCCGACAATTAAAGATAAATGGAATAAATTTTTGGGTTATTCTTGGTCTGGCAAGATAAGATATAAAACCCCTATGCCTGTAAATTAAAACAAAATAATAGAGAACTTATAATATATATAGGTTCTCTTTTTTTATATAAATAATATTAAACATTTACTTGATTATATGCTTTTTATATAATATACTTTAAACATATAATATTAAAATTAGAAAAACAAATTAGAGGTGTAATAACTTATGGAAAAAAATGTACAAGATAGAATTAATTCTTGGCTTAATGGTCCTTATGATGAAGAGACAAAAAAAGAGATTAAGGCATTATTAGATTCTGGTAATGAAAAAGAATTAACAGATGCTTTTTATAGAGATTTAGAGTTTGGTACAGGCGGACTTAGAGGGATAATGGGTGTTGGTACTAACAGAATGAATAAATATACTGTTGGTGTTGCTACTCAAGGTTTAGCTAACTATATACTTAAACAAGGCGGAAGTGATTATAAAGTTGCTATAGGTTATGATTCAAGAAATAATTCTGATGTATTTTCAAAGGCTGCTGCCGAGATACTTTCTTCAAATGGTATAAGCGTTTATTTGTATGATGATATTCACCCTATATCATTACTCTCTTATGCTGTTAGAAGTTTAGGCTGTATTGCCGGAGTAGTTGTTACTGCTAGTCATAACCCTAAAGAATATAATGGTTATAAAGTATATTGGACTGATGGTGCTCAAGTTATTCCTCCTCATGATAAAAACATAATAGAAGAAGTATTAAAAGTTAAGCCTGAAGAGGTAAAAACTGGAGATGCTTCAAGAGTTACGCTTATAGGAAAAGATATTGAAGATAAATATATGAATGATTTAATGGGTTATTTGGTTAATCCTGATATTATAAAAAAACATCATGATATAAAGATAGTTTATACACCTATTCATGGTTCTGGATATAAAATGGTTCCTATGGCTTTAAGAAAGGCTGGATTTACTAATTTAACAACTTTAGAAGGTGCTCAGCCTCCTAATGGAAACTTCCCTACAGTTGAATCACCTAACCCAGAAAATCCAGAGGCATTACAAATAGCTGTTAATAAGGCTAAAGAGATAGGTGCTGAACTTGTTATGGGTACTGACCCTGACTGTGATAGAATGGGTTGTGCTTTGCTTACTAAAGACGGAAGCTATATGTATCTTACTGGTAACCAAATAGGCTCTATTATTTCTTATTATCTTATAACAAATAAAAAGAATGTTAAAGACCCTTATATAGTAAAAACTATAGTTACTACTGAGCTTGCTAGGGCTATTGCTGATGCTAATAATATTAAGCTTTATGATGTGCTTACTGGATTCAAATGGATTGCTAACATTATAGAGACAACAAAAGAGGGTACATACTTATTTGGTTTTGAAGAGAGCTTTGGATACTGTATTAACTCAAATGTACGCGATAAAGACGGTGTTAGTTCTTGTTTGATGCTTGCTGAAGTGCTTGCTTATTGTAAAGATAATAACATGACATTAGCTGACTACTTAGAGAGCATTTATGAAAAATATGGTTACTTCTATGAAGAGACTATATCTATCACTAAAAAAGGTGCTGACGGAGCTAAGGCTATAGCTGATTTAATGACTTATTATAGAAACAATTTACCTAAAGAGATTTCTGGTGTTGAAGTTGTAAGCATAAGCGATTATGAGAAAAAAGAAGTTTATGACAACAGCGGTAAAAAAATAAGCGATATTGCTCTTCCAAAATCTAATGTTCTTCAGTATATACTTGCTGATAAAACTAAAATTACAGTAAGACCTTCTGGTACTGAACCAAAAATAAAGTTCTATTTTGAAGTTTGCGTAAAAGAAAGCAAAGATAAGAGAGTAAATATAGCCAAAGAAAAAGTAGCTAATTTCAAGAAGTTTATAAAAGAATAATTTTAATTTAAGTATTAATAAAAAAGAAGAAGCTCTTAATAATAGGGTTTCTTCTTTTTTTGTTTTATTAGAATTCCCGCCCTTTAAGTTTTATTGCGTAAACTAAAATATAATTTCTATTTATTTTAAAGCCCAATTATAAAAAGCACACCCACCCAAGATTTTGTTTATTTTCTGGTTTTAAAATCACGCGGTAAATAAATTTATATTTATTGTTTTAGTGTAATTATTAATTAATTTTATTTTTATAATTGTTTTATCGCGTGCTTAAGAAATTACATTATAATATTCCAATTTATCACTAGCAACAATGTGAAAAATATTATATAATATATCATCTTTACATAAAGGAAATATATAAATGAAAGCATTAATTATTACAGATAATTTATTTGAAGATTCAGAATTATTTTATCCATATTTTAGATTATTAGAGGAAGGTATTGATGTTGATATAGCAGCTCTAAATAAAGGAGAAATTAAAGGAGAATACTTTTTCAAAGTTGAGGCTAAATTAGATTTTTCAGAAGTAGAGCCTTCAAATTATAAAGCATTGATAATACCTGGAGGAAGAGCACCTGAGGCTATAAGAGGCAATGAGAATGTTAAAAAAATAATAAAATATTTTATTGATAATAATCTTACTATAGGAGCTATTTGTCATGGACAGCAAACTTTAATATCTGCAAAAGTATTAGAAGGAAAAGATGCTACATGTTATATAGCTATAAAAGATGATTTAATCAATGCTAAAGCTAATTACAAAGATGAAAAAGTGGTTGTATGCGGAAATATCATAACTTCAAGATGTCCTGATGATTTGCCATATTTTGCTAAAGAGATAATAAAGAAATTGAAATAATAATATATAAATAATAAAAGAGGCTCTAATACAGGGCTTCTTTTTTTGTTTTATTAGAATTCCAGCCCTCAAAGTTTTATAGTTTAAACTAAAAAATATAATTTATATTTATTTTAAAGACCAATTATAAAAAGCACACCCGCCCTAAGTTTTATTATTTTTTTAATCTATTTAACCGCACGGTGAATAAGTTTATCTATATAAAAAATTTGTTATTTATAGCTTATTTATATTTTTTGTTTAGCTTAACGTGCGATATAAATATCTATTATTATTTATTTAAATAATCTTTCCATTCTTCTGGAAATCCTATATGAATGAAATCTATATAATTTTTATATTCATCGATAAGTTTAATGAAATTTGGAAGTATTTCATCATTCCATTTATTTTTAAAAGGATATAATTCTTTCACAGTTAAAATAGTACCCCATAATTTTCTTTTTGAATCATTATCTAAATTATTCATTTCTTTTGGAATAGATGAAAAAATTCTATAATAAAGTCTTCCATAATGTGCACATATATTTCTTAAATCTGTACAGCAATGTAGCCAACTCTCTAATTTTTTAGCAGTGATATTATACATATCTTTTGCTAATATTTTTTGATCTTCTAATTTTAAGTTAGCAAAAAAGTGGATAACATTCCAAATGTAAATATTTCAGTTGCAACCCATATTGGGAATTTAGAATCATATTTATCTATATGGTGTTTAACAAATAGAACTTTTTTGTTATTTTTAATTTCTCTTTTAAGATTATCCATAAATTTTCTATGATAATTTATCTTTTTATTTATATGTTTTTGATTAGTATCTTCATTATAGAAATTTTTTTCATTTAAATATCCTAATGGACCATATTTATGAGCATGATAATATGCAATTTTTGCACGAATAAAAATTTCAATTTCTTCTAATGCATTAAATAATATAGCATGCAATTTTCTATCAAATTCATAAATATTAAAAACTTTTTCAAATGAAGTTCCGCTAATATAGAGATTATCACTTTGTTTAAATGGTAGAAAATAAGCACTAAAACGATAGTAATTTATTGATTCAAGTATAGATATACATTTTTTATCATCATTTATGATACAGCCTCTATCTTTTAATTTTTGAAGCTGCTCTTCATATTTATAAGGACGTTTTATATCCATAAAATTATCCAAATAAAAAAATGTCCCCCATGGTCCACGCCATAAAATGGCATGCTGGGGGTCCTGTTATTTATATTATAAATAAGATAATCTTTTTGTCAATTAAATTATTTCTCTAAATATGCATAGTGAAATCTGTATCTTCCAAGAGGATTGAATATTGCTCCTTTTAGTTTTGGATTAATCATAAATGGGTCCATTCTATATATTATTGGTATTATAGGCATATAGTCAAATATTAAATCTTCTGCTTTATGTAATGCTTTGGTTCTTTCATCAGCGTTAGTTGTACTTGAAGCAAATTTCAATAAATCATTAAACTCTTTGCTGCTAAATCCGCTATGATTAACAGCACTTACTTCTGAAAAGAAACTAATCATAGCTAAAGGGTCGCTATAGTCTGCAGTCCAGCCAGTACGGGCTAAATCATAATTCTTCTCAACCATAGCTTGAAATGTTTCATTATATTCTTCAGACTTTATTGCAACATCTATTCCTAAATTCTCTTTATACATCTCCTGCATAGCTTCGCATATTAAAGTAAAATATCCTGGAGTTGTTCTTATCTCAAGTACAGGAAAGTTATCCCCGTTTGTATATCCTGATAACTCCATAAGTCTTTTAGCTTCTTTTATGTTTGCATCATAGCTTCCAAGGTCAAGATAATTGCTTCCATTTTCTCTAAAGTCTTTGCCATCGCCATCTTTCATTCCATAAGGCACAAATGCATATGCCGGAGTTTGATTCATCTTTGTAATGTTTGATATTATATAGTTTTTGTCAAATGCTAATGCGAATGCTTTTCTTATGTTTTTATTTGTAAGCACTCCTTTTTTAGAATTAATCTCTAAGAAATATATTCCATAAGCAGGCTCTTGTAATATATAATTTTCTTTTATAAGAGAAGATATCTCTCCAAGCGGAGCTTCTATTACAGAAAATTGTATGTCTCCTCTTTTTATAGCGGCAAGAGAAGTGTTTGAATCACTCATTATAATAACATTAATTTTTTTAGCAACAATGCTTTCTTTATCATAATAATTAGTGTTTACTTCCATAACAATTTTTTCATCGGTTTTTCTCTCTGTCATCACATAAGCACCATTCACAATATACGTTTCTGGATTTCTTGACCAATCATCGCCGTATTTTTCAACAATATCTTTTCTAACAGGAAAATAAGCACTGCTCACAGATAAATATTCTAGAAAATATGGAGTAGGGTTTTCTAATACAATCTCTAAAGTGCTGTCATCAATAGCCTTTACACCTAAAGCATCAACATTAGTTTTACCGCTTATAACCAAACTTCCATTTTTAACAACATTAAGCATATGAGAATAGGCTGCTGCTGTTTTAGGGTCTGCTGCTCTCTTTAGAGCATATTCAAAATCTTGAGCTTTTACTTTTTCACCGTCAGACCATTTAGCATCATCTCTTAAATAAAAAGTGTATGTAAGAGCGTCTTCAGATATATTCCAACTTTTAGCCATACCAGCAGTAACTTCATCATTTTTGTCTTTTTTAGTAAGCCCTTCAAAGAAATGTATCATATATATTGAGCCGAAACTAAGCGAGTTTAATGTAGGGTCTAGAGTTTTAGGCTCTCCGCCAAGAGATATAGATATTTCATTATTTGATGTAGTTTTATTGTTATTATTGCATGAAATTATTGATAATATTAAAAAAATGATATATATAGTTTTTTTCATTTTTCTTCTCTCTTTAAAATTATTAGAATGCGTAATTCTATTAATTAATGCTTATAAAGTCAATAGTTATTATTGATATAATGCTATAATAAAAATATTTTTTAGAGATAAAAAATGTAATTGTGAAAAAGAGTATAATTGTTTATAATGATTGAGTTATGAGTAAGTTAGAAGAGCTTTTAAAAAAACACTGTCCCAACGGTGCGGAATATAAAGCATTATCAGACCTTGGAAGTTTTTATGCAGGTTTAAATGGAAAAAATAAAGATGATTTCAAAGATGGTAATGCAAAATATATAACTTATATGAATGTATTTTCAAATTTATCTGTAAACATAAATATAAATGATACTGTACAAATAGGAGAAAAAGAAAAACAAAACATTGTTAAATATGGAGATGTAATATTTACAGGTTCATCAGAAACAATAGAAGAATGTGGAATGTCTTCAGTTGTTACTAATGAACTAAATGAAAAATTATATTTAAATAGTTTCTGCTTTGGTTTTAGATTTAATGAGCCAGAAATAATGCTTCCAGATTTTTCAAAATATCTTTTTCGTTCAACAGAATTAAGAAAAAAAATAATAAAAACAGCAAGCGGAGTAACGAGGTTTAATGTATCTAAAAAGAAAATGGAAAAAATTTTAATACCATTACCTCCAATAGAAGTACAAAAAGAGATAGTACGTATATTAGATGAGTTTACAGATAAGACAACAAAATTACAAGAGCTTTTGCATAGAGAAACTATTTTAAGAAAAAAGCAGTATGAGTATTATAGGGACAAGCTTCTTACTTTTAATGATGATATTGAATGGAAAAACTTATCTGAAATTGCTGAAATAGGCACAGGTAGTAGCAATACAAATGAAGAAATTGAAAATGGTAAATATCCATTCTTTGTACGTTCTCAAGAAGTTCGCAGTAAAAATGAATATGAATATGATGAAACAGCTATTATAACTTCAGGTGATGGTGTAGGTGTTGGAAAAATATTTCATTATATTGAAGGAAAATATGCTTTACATCAAAGAGCTTACAGAATTCATATTATTGATGAGAATGTAATACCAAAATATTATTTTTATTATATGAAAACAACTTTCTTATCATATATAGAAAAAACTTCTTTCCATTCTTCTGTGACTTCAATTAGAAGACCAATGCTAGATAATTATCCTGTTCCAGTACCGCCGTTAGAGGAGCAGAAACGTATCGTAAACATATTAGACAAGTTTGATGCATTGTGTAATGATATCACTAAAGGGCTTCCTGCTGAGATTGAGTTGCGTAAAAAACAATATGAATACTACATAGATAAATTACTAACTTTTAAAGAAAAGAAAAAATAATTGTTAATAAAAAAGCACTCCCCCGCACGCGTAGAAGGCTATGATTAAGATATAGATTTACCGTGCGGAAAGCCGCTACGGCGAGTAGTGAATTAAAAAGCACTCCCCCGCACGTCTAAAGGGCTATGATTAAAACAGAGCATTAACGTGCGGTAAGCCCATACGGCGAGTATTGGTACAGCTAGTACAAAAAAGGTCATACATATTAAATGCATGACCTTTTCTATTTCAGCGTTTATTTTTACTCTTGTGTTTGAGCATTATTATTATTTTGCTGTCTTAATTGCATAACCTCATCATAAGTTAAATACTCTAAATCAGGATTATATTCACCGCTTCTCTCTTCACCGTTAAGACTAGGTATTACTAATCTTTGTCCAGGAAGTATCAAGTCAGGGTTATCAGGATCTCTAAGTATGTTTCTATTAGCTTCATATATTCTGTACCATTCTATAGGGTTGTTGTATATGTAGCTATATCCAGCAATTCTCCATAAAGCATCAGTTAGAGGTACTCTTCTCACTACAACATAATATTGAGGCAATACAGTAACTTTTCCTTCTGTATTTACTTCTTGACCAGTAGTAGCATCAATTATTTGACCAGTTTCGTTACCGCCCATTTCACCAGGTATAACTTGTCCGTCAATAGGTCCTCTCTCTTCAATAGCATTCATGTTAAGATTAGCTTCCTGCATTTTTTGGTCAGCTAAAACATAATCATTGTTATTTAAAGCATCTTCAGCTTCTTTAATAGTTTGAGATAACTTTTGTTCTTCTTCGCTGTCTTTAGTTAAATAACCTTCGCTTATAAGTCTGTCTCTTCTTGCCTTTAATTGCTCTAAATTTTTAACAGCTTCTTCTTTTTTCAATTGATTAGCAGTGTTTAATATATTATCCATAGTTTTAGAAGCTTCTAAAGCTTTATCGCTTGCAGTTTTAGGAGTGTTTTGTAAAGCATTGTTGGCATCAGTTAAAAGCTTTGATACGTTTTTATCATTATCATCGCCTTTAGCTATTACTTGATCATTAACTAAATTATTATATTTATTTTGTGCATCTTCTATGTCTTTCTTAGCTTTTGCTATTGCATCAGCTTTTGCTTTAGCCTCTGCTTCAGCTTTTGCTTTAGCAGCAGCTTCAGCTTTCGCTTTAGCCTCTGCTTCTGCTCTTGCCTTAGCTTCAGCAGCAGCTTTTGCTTTAGCTTCTGCCTCAGCTTTCGCCTTAGCATCTGCTATAGCTTTATTTATACCAGCTAATGCAGTAGATACATTCTGCTGAACGCTTGCAAAATTGTCATTGCTAAGTGCTTCATCAGCTCTAGTTAAAGCACCATTAATATTTCTATCATTAGCATCGCCTGCTTTTACACTCTTGCCTAATTCTGCTTTATATTTGTTTCTAGCATCATTAATAGATTTTGAAGCTATTGCTCTTTCTCTATTAAGATAACCTTCTTTTACACTGTTAGCAGATTGTAAAGCATTGTTGAAAGAATTATATACTGTAGTGAATGTGTTTGAAGAAGCAGTAAACTCTTCATCTGTAGGAGGAGTTTGCGGTTCTGGAGGTAAGTTAGTAATACTATTGTTTCCTTCTTCAAAGAATTTTAGAGCTTCTTGATATTTTGTTTTAAATTCATTATCAGTAGAAGCACCTAATTGTTCTATTTCATTAATAGTCTTATTTGCATCATTTTTTGCTTTAGCTATTCTTAAGTTCATTAATCTATAAAATAATGATACAGTAGTTTTATCTATAGAGTCAGAAGCCTCTTGAGATTTATCATAAGACTTTTGGTATTCTCCGTCATTTTGTAAAGTCTCAGCTTCTCCAGTAATTCTAGCCGCATCATCATAAGTTTGAGCAGGTAATATGCTAAAACTAAAAGAGATTAAAGCTATATAAGCTACGATTTTCTTTATTAAAGTACTCATTTTTCTTTTATACTCCTTAAAATATTAAAATATTAGCTTTGTTGCTCTTGCTCTAAAGTTTCAAGCTCTTTTACCATAGCTTCAAGTTCAGCTAAACGCTCTTTTACTTTAGTTAAAGCTTCATCACTTTTATCAAATTGTTCTTTAGTTTTATTATATAAAGCTAAATAAGCCTCTTTTGCTGTATAAAGTTTATCTACTAATACTCTATAATCTTTAGTTTCAGCAGTATACATAGCATTTGCTTCATTGTATATTGTTTCAGCTTGAGCATATTCTTCACCATACATAACATTAGCTTTAATTTGACTAGCATTAGTGTAATTTTCATCAGTTTGTTTTTTTAGTATTTCAGAATAAGGTGCTAAACCTTTATCTAAAACTAAATTATAATTAGTTTCAGCTGTAAGAAGAAGCTCTTTAGCTTTTTCAGCTTCATCTTTGTTTTCTGCCTTCATAATGATATCAGCCTCTGCGTATCCTTTCTCAGCGATATCATAATCATCTTGAGCAAAAGTTTTAATTTCAGTATACTTGTTTACAGTTTCTCTTAATGCAGTAACTCTCTCATAATCTTTTGTAGGAAGCCCTCCGCAAGACATTACAAAGAAAGATAATGCTACTATTAGAGCTGTCTTTTCTTTTAAACTCATATTAATACAATTCCTCCTGTTTTTTAATATATGTAAAAAATATAAAAAAATAATATGTTAACAACATTATCGCTTAAATAATTAAAAAGTCAAGTTATTTTAATTATAGAAGGTATACAATAAAAATTAGACTAATACTAAAATCTACTATTAATTTAAATTGTTTAAAAGGAAAAAAGTAAAATTAATTAAGCTATAAATTATTAAAAATATTAAATGTTTTAAAAATACTACTTGCAATTTTTTTATTATATAGTATAATGATTAAATCATTTTGCTGGTGTAGCTCAATTGGCAGAGCAGCTGATTTGTAATCAGCCGGTTGCGGGTTCAAGTCCCATCACCAGCTCATTTCTTTACTTATCTTTTTTCATATTAATAAATCTATTTTTCTTTTCGATAATGATTCTATATATTTTTAATATCTTCTTGGGATAACATTATGGCAAATCTTAAATTAAAAGATTTAATTAAAAAAAATAACTTTTTTGTAATCGCAGAATCGGGTTCTAATCATGAAGGCTCTATAGATGATGCTGTTCAATTAATTAGAGAAGCTTCTAAAGCCGGAGCTAATGCTGTGAAGTTTCAAAGCTTTACTTCAAAAACTCTATTTGCACATAAAGAATATACTAAAATACTTAAAATACCAGAAAATGCATTAGATAATGTTGATGATATAGTATTAAAAAAAGAGTGGTATGAAACTCTATATAAAGAAGCTAACAAAAATAAAATTATTTTAATGAGCACTCCATTTTCTGTTGAGGCTGTTGATGATATGGATAAATATGTTCCTATATACAAAATAGCTTCTTGTGATATAGATAATATTCCTCTTTTGAGAAAAGTTGCTTCTACTAAAAAACCTGTGATACTATCTACTGGTTTGGCTACAAATAAAGATATAAAAAATGCTTTAAATATTTTGAAAAATAATGAGGTAGCTTTACTTCATTGTTCTGTTGAGTATCCTACACCTTTAGAGAATGCAAGATTAAATAGAATAGTTGTTATGAATAAACTTTTCAAAAAAAATATTATAGGCTATTCTGACCATACTATAGGAATAGATGCACCTATTATAGCATATACTCTTGGTGCTAAAATCATAGAAAAGCATTTTACAATAACTCCAGAAAAAAAATCGGGCGACCATATAATAAGTTTAGATACTAATTCTATGAAAGAAATGATTTCAAAATTAAAAGATACTAATAAGATGCTTGGCGGAAATGATGCTTTAAAGAATGAAAAGAAAATGAGCAAGCAAGAGAAAAAAGAACTTGTTTATGCTAAGAGGGGTATATATCTTAATCATAGCATGCTTAAAAATGAAGTGATAACAGAAAAAGATTTAATAACTTTAAGACCATGTGTTGGTATACCTGCCAAAGATTATGATAAAGTTGTTGGAAAAAAGTTAAAACTTGATAAAAAATCTTTTACAGCTTTGAGTACTAGCGATTTAAAAAAATAGCAATTAATAAAATTTATTTTATTTAAAAATAGTATTAAAGTAAACATAATCTATTTGATTTAATTCTTCAATATAGTATAATAAAACAAAGTTATAATAATAAAAATTTGGAGAATGAAAAAATGAAAAAATTGCTAGCAATATCTTTGTTTATATCCATGAGTATTGCCCTTCATGCTTATGAAACTATACCTTATATGTTTAATAATATCGTTCCTTATGGTGTATCTCCTGATGAAGTAAATGAAATACTTATGTCTAATAGTTTTATAACAACAGAAGGACAGGCTGTAAGTGGTACTTTTTATATATCTTCATATCCTGATCCAGATTTAGCTTGGTATAATCCTCAAACTTTAAAATGGGTTAATATAAAATTTACTACTAATGAGATGTCTGATTTATTTAAGAGAGATTTAAGTCTTTTATATTTTAATTATACATTAGATGATGAGTTTAAATGTATGACTATAACTGCTGAAAATTTATCTGAAGATAGTACTTTAGCAGGAAAAAATACTAAATGGGTTTATAAATTCTTCTTCCATAATGATAAATTATTTGCTGTAAGTTCTCGTTATCAAGGCGACGGTGCTTTAGAACAATATAAGCAAAGAAATCCTGATAATGAATATGCAAATCCTGGATATGTTATGTCTTCAGGTTTATTCAATAGAACTTTAAATGGTTTCATAACAAAATACGGCGGATTTGATAATAGTCTTGTAAGAACTTTAGATGATTTTGCTTCTATGTATTATGGAAACTATATTAATGGACAGGCTGATACTTCTTTATCTGTATTCTATGCTAAATATGCTATGAAAAATATTAACTTCGTTGCTTCTTATGTTGATAACTATAGAATGAGACCTATTTATTATAGATTCCAAAATAAAATTTATGAAGATGTAAATGATATAGCTGATGTACCAGTTGGAATACCACCTGAGGTAAAAAAATTAAATAAAGATAAAAATAATAATCAAACAACTGCTGAAAATAATCAGTAATAAAATTAAGTTGTATAAATATAATAAAGAGAGGCTATATTTTAGTCTCTCTTTTTTTTGCAAAAAAATATATATATGATATAATGAAACTTAAAATTTATTATTTATTTAAGAGGTTTCCTACAATGGATTTAAATGAATTGAGCATAATTCAAATTAGAGAGAAATTAAAAAATAAAGAAATAGACGCTGTTAGTTTAACAGAATCTATTATAAAGAAAATAGAAGAAGATGATAAAAGAGAAGATAAAATATATGCTTATTTAGAAATTTTTAAAGATGAGGCAATAGAGCAAGCAAAAAAAGCACAAGAGAGAATTAACAAAGGTGAATATTTGCCTCTTCTTGGAGTTCCTTTAGCTATTAAAGACAATTTATGTTATAAAGACCATTTAATGACAGCTTCTTCAAAAATGCTTGAAGGCTACAAAGCTCCATATACAGCTCCTACAGTTCAGAGATTAATAGACAATGGTGCTATTATAATTGGAAGAACTAATATGGACGAGTTTGCTATGGGCGGTACTACAGAAACTTCTAATTATGGAATAACTAGAAACCCTGTTAATAGAGCACATGTTCCTGGAGGTTCTTCAGGCGGTTCTGCTGCTGCTGTTTCTGCTAACTTTGCTTTTGGTGCATTGGGAAGTGATACTGGCGGTTCTATCAGACAGCCTGCTTCTTTCTGCGGTATAGTTGGTGTTAAGCCTACTTATGGAAGAGTTCCTAGACTTGGATGTGTGGCTATGGCTAGCAGTTTAGACCAAGTTGGTCCTCTTGCTAAAGATGTTAAAGATGCTGCTTTGATGACTAAAATTATTGCTGGTTTTGACCCTAAAGAATCTACTACTTTAAACATACCTGTGCCTGATTATAATTCTTTATTAGATGGAAATGTTAAGGGCATGAAAATTGGACTTGCTAAAGAGTATTATGAAACTGATTTATTAAATAATGAAGTGAGAGAAAATGTAATGAAGGCCATAGATAATCTTAAAGCTCAGGGTGCTGAGATAGTAGATATATCTTTGCCTAATGCTAAATATGGTTCTAGGGTTTATACTGCTGTTATGGCGGTTGAGGTTGCTTCTAATATGGGAAGGTATGACGGTATAAGATATGGTTATCACCCTAAAGGCGATTTTAATTTAGATGAATATTATTATGCTTCAAGAAGTGCTGGGCTTGCTTTTGAAACTAGAGCTAGAATATTATTTGGTACTTTAATGACTGGTAAAAAATTCTTCTACAGCCATTATCAGCATGCTCTAAAAGTGAGAAAACTAATGCAAATGGACTTTGATAATGCATTCAAAAATGTTGATATCATAATATCTCCAACTTCTCCTATAACTGCAGGTCTTTTAGGTACAAGAGACCAAACAGACAGTGCTTTAGGTTTCTTAGCAGATAGTTATGCTTCTAATATTAACTTGGTAGGTCTTCCTGCTATGAGCGTGCCTTGCGGAGTTGATAAAAACAATATGCCTATAGGTATACAGTTTATAGCTAAGCAGTTTGATGAGGCTTCTATGTTTAAAATGGCTTATGCTCATGAAATAAATTACAAATAATTATAGTTTTAATAAAAATATAAAGGGCTTTTACTATTATTAATAGTTTAAGCTCTTTATTTTTATATTAATAAATTTTTTCATATTATTAAATAAAAATATTGATTTGCTATATCTTTTTTAAAAATAATTTATATATTATTATATTATTTTGTTGAGGGAAAATAAAATGATATTATTGGTTTATTCAATGCCTTTTTTGGTTTATTTATGTTCCAGTATATTTTCAACAGTTTTAGTTATTAATTCATCAGAAATGGGTGCTAGTGCTTTTTTTATTTCTCTTTTAGCAGTATTTTATGGTATGGGTATGATGGTTTCTGCTAGTACTTTTTCTAAGTTTAAAATACCAAAGAGAATATATCCTAAATTATTATATATACAATCTTGTATTCAGGCATTATTGAGTATACTTTGCGTAATATATTTAAATAATGAGTTATCTCTTTTATATTCATTTTTATATGGTTCAAACACAACTATATTTTTTGTATGTTTTCAATCATTGCTTGACAGCGTATCAAAAGATTTGCCTGTGAGGATAAGCAGCGGGCTTTTTATATTTTCTTGGACTTTAGGATTATCTGTTGGACCTATAGTTACAGGTTTTGTTTATAATTTTAGTTCTGATATTGGATTTTTTATTGTAATAGCTATGAGTGTTTTGATGTTTATATTATTTTATTTATCAAGACATTTGCATTTCAAGCCTAAAAGACATAAATGGGAAGAGCCTTTTATGAGAGCTCCAAGATATAAAGTTTATATAGGCTGGCTTATAATATTTGTCGGTGCTTTAGTGCTTCATACATTAAGGTTTATGTTTTTGGATTATGGCATAAAAGAAGTTGGGCTTCCAAAAAGCAGTGCTACATTTTTAGTTGGTGTATTATCTGGGGTTATGTCTTTGGGGGCACTTTTTTCTGCATTCTATTTTAGAATATTAGAAAGAAAGAGGGTATTTACTGTTGTTGGTTTGCTTACTCCTATTGCTTTAACTTTACTTTTAATTTCAAATAATTTTTGGGTATTTTTTGTATCATTTGTATTTTTAGGTTTTGTGAGCGGATTTGGATATTTCTTTGGTCTTTATTATGCTTTGGCTGACCAGGAGAGAGACAGTGCTAATGTGGCTGTCAATGAAGCTTTAACAGGTGTTGCTGCTTTGGTGATACCTTTTATAGTTGGATATTTAGCTTCAAATTTCTCATATTTTATAGCTTTTTTATTTATGATGATAATATCTTTAATATGTTATAGTATAGCTATATATTTAATGTGGCAGAGAAAGAGAACTGCCATCATAAAAGAAAAATTTGACAGATTAATAGAAGAAGCAGATAAAAAATATAAAGCTTAAAAGTTTAATGGAGCATATTCATTTTTTTTAGCATATTCTATTAAATGCTCTATTTTTTCTTTGCATCCTCCGCAGCCTGTACCTGCTTGAGTTTTTTCAGATACACTTTCTACAGTTGTGAGTTTATCTGCTGCTATTGCGGAATATGCTTGCCTATATGATACATTTTTGCAATTGCAAAGCATTTTATCATAATTTATAGATGTTTGACACTTTAAGTCTTCTATATTTAAATCCATAATAGTTTATCCAAAAACATTTTTTTTTATTTTAACATTTTTATGAGAAAATTCAAGAATATATGTGTAATTATTTATTTCTTAAATAGTTATCAAAATATTCTATTGTTTTCTTCAAACCTTCTTCCAACTTATAATTCGGCTGCCAATTTAGTTTTTCTTTAGCCAAACTAATATCAGGCTGTCTTTTTACAGGGTCATCTTTAGGAAGTTCTTTAAAAATTATTTTTGATTTTGAATTAGTCATTTCTATTATTTTTTTAGCGAATTCTAAAACAGTCATTTCATGAGGATTGCCTAGATTAACAGGACCAATAAAGTTTTCACTATTCATCATTCTTACAGCACCGTCAATTAAATCATCGCAGTAACAAAAACTTCTAGTCTGACTTCCGTCTCCATAAACAGTTATATCAATATTTTGCAGTGCCTGTATAATAAAGTTTGAAACAACTCTTCCGTCATTTTCATTCATTCTAGGTCCGTATGTATTAAATATTCTTATGATTTTTATATCAGTATTATATTGTCTATGATAATCCATCATTAAAGTTTCAGCACTTCTTTTACCTTCATCATAGCAGCTTCTCACTCCGTCTGGATTTACATGTCCCCAGTAGGTTTCTTTTTGAGGATGTTCTAATGGGTCTCCATAAACTTCGCTTGTAGAAGCTTGAAGTATTCTAGCATTACAATCTCTAGCTAAATCAAGCATATTTATTATACCAAGTACATTAGTTTTAAAAGTTGCAACAGGGTTTTTTTGATAATGTATTGGAGAAGCAGGACAAGCAAAATTGTATATTTCATCGCATTCTATATGTATTGGTTCTGTTATATCATGTCTCACACTTTCAAAGTTTTTGTTGTCTAATAAATGTTTAATGTTTTCTTTAGATGCTGTATAAAAATTATCAACAGATATTAAATAATTTCCTTCTTTTAATAATCTTTCGCATAGATGAGAACCTAAAAAACCAGCTCCGCCTGTTACAATTATTCTTTTCATAGATTTTTATTCCTTAAAGAAAATTTTTATATATGATACATAATATTTATATATTTTTCAATATGTTTTATAAGTTTACAATATTTATTTGCTTTATATTAAATCCCGCCCAATTAAGCTTTTTGTATTAATTAAAATATTATTGCTTTTATTTTTTATTATGCTTAATTAAAAAAGCACGCCCGCCCAAGTATTTATTATATAAACAAATTTTTTAACGCACGGTAAATTATTTTAATAAAATTATTTAAATTTTAATTTCAATATAATTTATATTTTTTGTTTTGCTTACCGTGCGTTGAGTAGATTTTAAATTTTAAAAAAGCTAGGGTGGGTGCTAAAATTAGAGTATTAAACAAAAATAAAAAATAATTTAAAAATAACAGAAAATATAAAAAGCCTATAGGGTGGGGAGTGTAAATAAATTTTTTTAAGTTATTAAATACTTAGAGTCCAATTTTCATCATTATGATATATCATTAGCTTTGTCATTCCGCCATCTACTGTAATATTTTGAGCATTTATAAAGTTATTATTGCAAATAAACCAAGCTGTAGCAGCTATATCTGACACATCGCCTATTTTAGCAGATGGATGCTGAAGTATATCCTCTTTGCTAAAGTTAGAATCATTAGAAGTATTTATCCAACCTGGGCTGATTGAGTTTACACGCACTTTATGAGATAAGCTTATAGCCATAGAATGTGTAAGAGCTATAATAGCACCTTTTGAAGCACTGTAGCTTTCACTGTCTTTTTGAGACATAAAAGCCCTTGTGGAAGCTATATTTATTATGCATGCATTTTTATTAAAATTATTCATTAAGTTTTTTGTTATTTGATAAGCGGATGCAACTGATACTTTAAAAATCTCTAAAAAGTCATCATAACTGCAATTACTTAATAATCCATTATTTGAATAGCAGGCATTATTAATTAAATAGTCAACATTGCCAAATTTTTTTATTATTTCATTTGTAAAATTATTGACAGATTTTTCATTGTCTATATTATCATTAATAAATAGACATTCTTTTTTAATATTTTTTATTTCTTCTATTAGTTTTAAACCATTTTCTTTGTCTTTATCAATAAAAGCTATATCGCAATTATTTTTAGCAAAATGCAATGCTATTTCTTTTCCTATTCCGTTAGCAGCACCTGTTATAACGCAAACTTTATTTTTCATTTTTAAAATCCTATATTACTATAAAATTGTATGTAATTAAAAATTATCTCTAAATCTATCTCTTAATTTTTTTGAAGGTATCCACCATGCTATTTTATTGAAAACTTCTTTTAGCGGTTTATATTTTTTTGTAAAGAATTGTCTATCATTAATAGCTATTGATAATAAGTTATCAAAATATTTGTCCATATTTTCTTTGAACCAAGGTGTATATCTAAAATATTTCCAATATTCATATTTTAATATACTGTTTATAGCAGGAGGATTAAGCGGTTTATTTGAACCTATATAATGTATTATAGCAGCATTTTTTAAATCTTCAGGATCAAATTCATGATATGATTTATCAGCAAAATATGACCATTTTTTTTCTAAATACTTTATTTTATTTTTTGGTAAAACGCTATTTAGTATTCCTTGATCATTATAGCAAGTTTGATAATTTTTTTCATAATAGTCTGTGCATATTTTTTCTATATTATCTTTAATCCATAATTTATTATTTATTAGCATAATTCCTGAACAGAATATACTTTTTGGTCTATGTACTTCTTCAACAGCTGCTATATAATAATTTTCTAAATTTGTTTGAAATAATTCTTTTAAGCTTGAAGTTACTATAATATCACAATCTAAATATAGTATTTTTTCTACTTCATTAATTAAGCTTGGTATTGAAATTCTGTAAAACATAGCAGGAGAAAAATGATATTTATAATTAGATTTATTAAACCAATCTTCATACTTTTTTATATCTGGTATATAATATTTTATATTGAAATCTTTTATTTGTTTTAATTTTAATATTCTATTTTTATTATCATCATCAATACCGCCATCTATAATGTGAAATGTGAATTCTTCATCTTCTGAACTATTTTTTAGTATAGAAGTTATAACAGTGCCCATATATAATGTATAATTATTGTCAGAAGAAAAGCATATATCAATTTTCATATAAAATCCTTATTTTGATATTAATTATCAACACTAAAGTAGATATTATATTTATATAATAATATTTGCAAATATATTTTTATAAAAATAAAAAATTCATTTTATTTATTAACAAAATTATTTATATTGATTTTAAATAGAATAATAATATAATAAGCAAAATCTATTTTTTAAATAACTCATATGAAAAAAATTATCAAAAATGAGCTTCAAAATTGGAAATCTATAGAAGTGATATGGATTATAATAGCATGCAGTATAATATTATCACTTTCTATATATTGGAAGGAAAATATTATTGGAATAGTGTCATCAATAAGTGGTATATTATGTGTGATACTTACAGGGAAAGGAAAATTATCTTCATATATATTTGGAATGATTAATACTATTCTTTATTCTATTATAGCTTTTAATGCAAAATACTATGGCGAGTTTATGCTCAATGTATTTTATTATATACCTATGAATATAGTGGGTTTTATATTATGGAGCAGAAACATGAATAGTGAAAATAAAGAAGTAATAAAGACAAAATTAAATAATAAATATAAAATTATAATATTTGCTTTATCTTTTATATCAATATTTATTTATGGTTTTATACTAAAAAAATTAGGAGGTTCTCTTCCTTTTGTAGATAGTGCAAGTACAGTGTTTGCTATAACTGCACAAATACTATGCGTAAAGAGATGTACTGAACAATGGATAATGTGGATACTTGTAAACATTTTAAATATTTCTATATGGTATATTAATTTTGCAAGCGGGGGAGATAATATAGCTACTTTGCTTATGTGGAGTGTTTATTTAGTTAATGCTGTGTTTATGTTTATCAAGTGGTATAGAGAGGCAAATAATAAAAATCAGCAGATAAACTAAAAAAATAATTCGGAGGCCTTATGTATAATGTATGAATGTACGGCGGTTCTTTTAATCCTCTTCATATTGGTCATGTAAGATGCATAATAGAAGCTGCTAATCAATGTAAAAAGCTTTATATTGTTTTAGCTGTTGGAAATAATAGAAATGAAATTGATAAAAAAGTAAGATACCGTTGGCTTTATCAATTAACAAAGCATATTGGAAATGTAAAGATTATATTTATAGAAGATAATGCAAACACAAAAGAAGAATATACTGAAGATTTATGGGAAGAGGATTCTATAAAAATAAAAAATGCTATAGGAGAAAAAATTGACGCAGTATTTTGCGGAGATGATTATAAAAATAAACATTCTTTTTATACAAGACACTATAAAGATTCAGAGTTAATATTTATAGAGAGAGATGAAATAAGCTCTTCAAAAATTAGAGAGAATGTTTATAAGTATTGGGATTATTTGCCTAATATAGTAAAGCCTTATTATACAAAAAAGGTTTTGCTTTTAGGAAGTGAAAGCACAGGAAAATCCACTCTCACAATTAATTTAGCAAATTATTATAATACCAATTATATAGAAGAAGCAGGAAGAGAATTATCAGAAAAGTCTGGAACTGATTTGCTTATGCTTTCAGAAGATTTTACAGAGATACTTCTTACTCATAAATTAAATGAAATAAAAGCAATAGAGCATAGCAATAAAATATTATTTGTAGATACTGATGCAATAATTACAAACTTTTATATGCATTTTTTGGAAGATGAAAATATTATTGATAATGAAAGACTTGCAAAGGCAATTATACATATAAACAAATATGATGCTATATTATTTTTAGAACCTGATGTTGATTTTGTTCAGGACGGAGACAGAAGTGAAGTTATAAAAAATGACAGAATAAAATATAGTAATAAAATAAAAGATATACTTAATAATATGAATATAAAATATCATTCTATAAACGGAGATTATCAAAAAAGATTTAAAGAAGCAGTTTCTATTGTAGATAGTTTGCTTCAAAAACACTTTTAATCATAAAAATCACTTTATAAAACTAATAATATAATATATAATCTATTATTATAAAAAACTCCATATAATAATGAGGTATATTCAATGAACTATCGTATCTTTATAGAGAAGAAAGAAGGCTTTGATTTAGAAGCTAAAAGATTAGAAAGTCAATTAAAAGAAAATTTCAAAATAAAATGCAATGTAAGACTTCTTAATGTTTATGATATTTTTAATATAGATGAAAGTAAATTAAAAAACTCTATTAATGTGATATTTTCAGAGCCTCCAACAGATAGGGTAGTTGAAAAAAAAGATTTTGAGAGTTTAAAACATTTTGCTGTGGAATATTTGCCTGGACAATTCGACCAGAGAGCTGATTCTGCATTACAATGTTTGAAGCTTATTTATAATGATATAGAAGAAGTAACTATAGTAAGCGGAAAGGTTATAGTTTTTGATGGAAATATAGGTAATGTAGATGATAGTGTAATAGAGAAAATAAAAAAGTTCTATATTAACCCAGTAGAAAGCAGAGAAAAGGATTTAAGCAAATTAGAAATAGAGCCTCATCAAAAAGCTGATGATATAAAAGACGTAGAAAACTTTATTAATTTAAATACAGAAGAGATTCACAAATATAGAGATAATCTTGATTTAGCAATGACTTATAAAGATATAGAGTTTGTGCAGAATTATTTCAAAAATGAAGAGAAGAGAAATCCAACAGAAACAGAAATAAAAGTTCTTGATACATATTGGTCTGACCATTGCAGGCATACTACGTTTATGACAAAGATTAATGATGTAAAATTAGAAAATGATAAGAGTAATTTTTCAGAGGTGATACTTAATGCTATTAATAAATATTACAGCATGAGAAAAGAGCTTTACGGAGAAGATGTTGACAGCAAAAGAGATATTAATTTAATGGACATGGCAACTGTATCTGCTAAATATATAAAGAAAAAAGGAAAACTTGAAGATTTAGAGATTTCTGATGAGATAAACGCTTGTTCTATTTATATAGATGTTGATGCTGTTGATGATAATGGAAAAAACAAAACAGAAAAATATTTATTAATGTTTAAAAATGAAACTCATAATCACCCTACAGAGATTGAACCTTTCGGAGGAGCTTCTACATGTTTGGGCGGAGCTATAAGAGACCCGCTTTCTGGAAGAAGCTATGTATATCAGGCTATAAGAGTTACAGGAAGTGCTAACCCATTAGAAAGATTAGAAGACACTTTAGCTGGCAAACTTCCTCAAAAGAAAATAACAACAACTGCAGCAGCAGGATATTCTTCTTATGGTAATCAAATAGGGCTTACAACTTGTTTAGTTAATGAGATATATGATGAAGGATATAAGGCAAAAAGGCTTGAAGTAGGTGCTGTTGTTGGAGCTGTTCCTGTGGACTATGTACGCAGAGAAAAGCCAAAAGCAGGAGACATAGTTATAGTGCTTGGAGGAAGAACAGGAAGAGACGGCTGCGGCGGTGCTACTGGTTCATCAAAAAGCCACACTGATACATCTTTAAGGCTTTGCGGTGCTGAAGTACAGAAAGGTAATGCCCCAGAAGAGAGAAAGATTCAAAGACTATTTAGAAATAAAGAGGTTACGAAATTAATAAAAAAATGTAATGACTTTGGTGCGGGAGGAGTTTCTGTTGCTATAGGTGAATTATCAGACGGAATTGACATTAACCTTGATGTTTTGCCTGTTAAATATTTAGGATTAAATGGCACTGAGCTTGCAATATCAGAATCTCAGGAGAGAATGGCTGTTGTTGTTGAAAGTAAGGATACAGATAATTTTATAAAACTTGCCAACAAAGAAAATATTGAAGCTACAAAGGTTGCCACTATAACAGACACTAACAGACTTGTAATGTATTTGAAAGGCAAAAAAATTGTAGATATAAGCCGTAAGTTTCTAGACACCAACGGAGCTAAACAAGAGACTAATGCCCTTCTTAAAGATATAGATTTTGAAAATAATCCTTTCAGCACAAAGAATGCATGTTCTCTAACATCGCATTGGTTTAATATGGCAGAAAATTTAAATGTTGCTTCTCAAAAGGGACTCATTGAAATGTTTGACTCATCAATAGGGGCTACTACAGTACTCATGCCTTTCGGCGGAAAATATCAAATGACTCCAAGCGATGTAAGCATTCAAAAAATACCTATATTTGACAACAATGCCAAACAAATAAATACTGCTTCTGCTATATCTTGGGGTTATAATCCTTCTATAATGAAATGGTCAGAGTTTCATGGAGGAATATACTCTGTAATAGAATCAATGTCAAAACTTGTTTCTATTGGTGCTGATTACAAAAATATAAGATTATCATTTCAAGAGTATTTTGAGAAATTAGGTAATGATCCTAAAAAATGGGGTAAAGTTTATTCGGCATTACTCGGCACAATATATGCACAAACTGAATTTGATATACCAGCTATAGGCGGTAAGGATTCTATGAGCGGTACTTTTAATAATATATCAGTGCCTTCAACTTTAATATCATTTGCAGTGTCAACTGTTAATAGCAATGATGTTATATCTCCAGAGTTCAAATCTTCTAATAATTATGTGTATTTAATAAAGCATAATATGCTTGATAACTATATGCCTAATGTTGCAGAAATAAAAGAAAACTTTGACTTTATACATAAAAATATAAAAGACAAAAAAATATTATCAGCTTACACTATTAAATTCGGAGGCATTGCTGAAGCTTTAACTAAAATGTCTTTTGGTAACAGAATAGGAGTTGATATAAAAGATGAGCTTTATTTCTTTAATTTGATGCCTGCTTCATTTATAGTGGAGACTAAAGAAGAATTAAATTATAAAAGTGCTCTACTTATAGGAAAAACTATTAATGAATACAAAATAAAAGTATGCGGTGAAATAGTGGATTTAGAGGAGTTAGAAAAATTATGGCTTGATAAATTATCAACAGTATTCCCTTATAAAACTTATGAGGATATAGAAACTTACAAGCTAGCAGAATATAAAAGAGAAGCACCATTTATATGCAAAAATAAAACAGCTAAACCTAATGTTTTAATATCTGCATTCTTAGGCACTAACTGTGAATATGACACTCAAAAAGCTTTCTCTGATGCAGGAGCAAACACTGATATTTTTGTATTTAGAAACATTAAGCCAGAATATATAAAAGAATCAATCGAAGAGATGTCTAAAAAAATTGATAACTCTCAAATATTTATGATACCCGGAGGATTCAGTGCGGCAGATGAGCCTGATGGTTCTGGTAAGTTTATTTCTGCAATACTTACAAATGAAAAAATAAAAACATCTATACATAAACTCTTAGAACGCGACGGGCTTGTTTTGGGTATATGTAATGGTTTTCAGGCATTAATAAAATCAGGGCTTCTTCCTTATGGAAAAATAGGAAACATTACAGAAAAATCTCCTACTCTTACATTTAACAAAATAGGAAGGCACATTTCTCAAATGGTAACAACAAAAGTAGTATCAAATAATTCTCCTTGGCTATATAACATACCTTTAGGAAGCGAGTTGGTTGTACCTGTTTCTCATGGTGAGGGAAGATTCTTTGCTGATGAAGATATAATAAAAGAATTAATCAAAAAAGGTCAGGTTGCTACTCAGTATGTTAATTTTGAGTCAAAACCTACTAATGAGTTTAGATTTAATCCTAATGGTTCAGCTTATGCAATAGAAGGTATACTTTCAGAAGACGGAAAAGTATTTGGTAAAATGGGGCATAGTGAGAGATACGGAAATAATCTATACAAAAACATAATCACAAAAGATATTTACAACATATTTGAAAATGGAGTTAATTATTTCAAATAATTATTAAATTAATTATTTTAATAGGGGGATTAGTTTCCCCCTTTTTTATTATAAAAAATCAATTTACTTCTCTACATAAGCATAGAAAAATCTTGGAGGTATTACATTGCTTATCATAACATCTTTTAATTCTGGTCTAACAAGTATTACCCTATTATAAAAATATAAAGGAATAAAAGGCATATCTTCCATTAATACATCTTCTGCTTTATGTAATGTTTGCATTCTAGATATTTTATCACCATTAGTAAGTGCTGATTGAATTAATTGTTCATATTCTTTGTTGTAATAGCTTCCAGTATTTTGAGGGCTATAGCTTAAAAATGTATCTAAAAATGTCATAGGGTCATTATAATCACCCATCCAACCAGAGCGTGCTATTTCAAAATTTTTATCTCCTCTAGTTGTTTGCATAAAAACTCCCCATTCAAGCTGATTAACTCTAGTATCTATATTAAGATTTTCTTTCCACATCTGCTGAATAGCTTCAAATATATTTAATGAACTTTGAGATTCTACGCTATATTCCAACACAGGGAAATTGCTGCCATTACTATAACCTGCTTCTGCCAATAGTCTTCTAGCTTCTTGTATGTTTTTTTGATAATCATTTTCATCTACACTAAAATAATTTCCGCCTTTTTCTCTGAAAGAACCATCTATATCAAATACAGAATATGGTACTAATGCAGCAGCTGGTATTTCATTTCCTTTTGTAACTTTTTCTACTATATAATTTCTGTCTATTGCTAAAGAAAGAGCTTTTCTTACATTCTTGTTTTTTAACACTTCATTTGTTGTGTTTATAGAGAGAAAATATATTCCAAGCAAAGGTACATAATCAATATAGCCTTCTTCTGTTAATTTTGGTATGTCTTGTAATGGAGGATTGCTTCCAAATAATAATGTTCCGTCTTGTATAGATGCTACTATTGTATTTGGATTATCTAATAATGAAAATGTTATTGTTTGAGGTATTATTGTTTCTTTGTTCCAATAATTAGTATTTTTTTCCATTATTATTTTATCGTTATTTATATGTTCTTTAACAAAAAAAGGTCCATTTCCTATATATTCTTCTTGAGTCCAAGCATCGCCGTATTTCTCTATTATATCTTTTCTAAGCGGGCTATATATTGTAATAGAAAGTAAATCCAAAAAATATGCTGTAGGGCTTTCTAAGTTTACTTCTAATGTATAGTCATCAATAGCTTTTACTCCAAGTTCTGTTAGTGGCAATTCTCCTTTTATGATTTTTGATGCATTTTTTATTGGGTTTAATTGATAGCTTACAGAGCTTGCTACTTTTGGATCAACTGCTCTTTGCCATGCATATACAAAATCATTAGCTGTAACTGTTTTACCGTCAGACCATTTAGCATTTGTTCTTAAATAGAATGTATATGTTAAATAGTCTTCGCTAATATCCCAACTTTCAGCAACTGCTGGTATTAATTTATCATCTTTATCTCTTGAAGTTAATCCTTCAAATGTATGTGCTATATATGCTGAACCGTCATAGGTTTCTGTATATGTTGGGTCTAGAGTTTTTGGTTCTGGACCTATATTTACTATTAGAGAATTATTTGTATTATTTTTGCTGCAAGATATTATTATAAAAAATAATATTAAAATATATTTTTTCATATTGTGTCCTTTGATTAATTTTTGGAAATAAAATTATTATAATGATTGTTTTTATATAGACTAACTGCCTACTTTAGATTGACATGTCTGGCGGAATTTTATGCCTTTGAGTAAAGAGAAAATAAAAAAATATATTTCTTAATATAAAAAGTTCCATAAATTATCCAATATATTAATTATAAACCATATTAAAATAATGTATATATTTTTGTTAAATAATTAAATAAAATACTAAACTTTTTTATAAATTGCCGTTAATTATTATAGTTAATTAATTTAAGGAGAAATTATATGACTATAAGCGGTATATCTTCTAACAATGTTATGCAAATGAGTGCTACTTCAATTAATACTAAGCCAAATATAGTAGAAGTAAAACCTACTAATATGAATCAGCAGGCTCAAAATATGTCTCCTCTTTCTAGCAGATATACTTATGCTATGGGAAGAGATGGTAAAAGATATATACTTCAACTTAGAATAGATATAGCTTCAGTAAGAGCTTTCAGTACTTTAGCTTAAAAATATAATTACAATATGCAGGTAAACTTATCTGCATATTGTTGTTATTCTTTTATTTCTTTTACTACTATCTTATTTCCATTTACAAGTATAACTTTTAATTTGGCATCTTTTTTTATGAATTCACCTTCACTAATAGCGTCATATTTTTTATCATCAATTAAAATATTTCCTGACGGTCTAAAAGGTGTATAAGCTATTCCTTCAAGTCCAAGTAAATCATCATAAGACTCACTTGAATGATATCCTGATGTATCTGTTTCTAAGAACATTTTACTTTTAAAAACTTTAGATTTTGTCATGAATCTTGCCATTAATATAATAAGTATAATGTCTATGATAAGTGAAACAAAAATTACAAACACAGCCTGAGATATATTAGCTATACCAAAAGACATAAATATGCTTGCAAATATAGCAATTATTCCGGCAATTCCTGTAACCCCAAAACCAGGTATAACAAAAATCTCTAAAGCAAGCAATATTATACCAAGCACAAACACCGCAGGCGAAATAAATCCGCTGTCGCCAATAAGAAATTGTGCCGTAAAAAATAAAAAGAAACATACTATGGCAACCACACCGCCTACGCCAAAACCAGGTGTTTTTATCTCTAAATATATTCCAGCTATAGCAATTGATATTAATATGCTTAATACTGCAGGATTACTTAAAAATCTTAAAATAAAATCATATTGACCTTCTTCAAAATTTATTATCTCATAATCATCAATATTTTTTATTTTTAATATTTCTTCTACAGAGTTTGCTTTGCTATTTGCAATATTTATTTTTACAGCCTCATCAGCACTCAATGTAAGTAATGTTTTATTATCCAAATCAATTCCGTCATCTCTTTTAGTTAATACAATAGTTTCATCAACCATAGCCTCAGCAGCCTTTGCATTTTTTTTAGAGTTTTCAGCAGAAGCCCTCATAGCAGCACGCATAGCACTGACCTCTTTTTCGCTTGCCTTCTTTGGCTCTCCGTCTTGAAGATATATTGGTGTAGCAGCCCCTATAATACTTCCGTCAGACATATAAATCTCTGAACAACTCAAAGATATCAAAGCTCCTGCAGACAATGCATTTTTATTTATATATGCGACCACTGGTATATCGCTTTCTATCAATGCGTTTTTTATCTCTAATGCAGATGACAAAAGTCCGCCTGGTGTGTCTATTTCAAGTATTATCAAAGAAGCATCATTTTTTTTAGCCTCTTCTAATCCATTTTTTATATATGAGGAGTACCATCTATTTACCTCCTGAAACTCTAATTTTTTTATAACGTACACTTTATCTTTTGCATATATGTTTGAGAAAATAAGAGTAAAAAGAATAGCTATATAAAAAACTTTTTTCATAATTGTTCGTCCGTTTATGTTATTTATTATATTATATATTAAAACAATATTTTTTAGAATATGGTAGTTTTTGGCTATTACTTAGAGCTATATTGATAATTTATGATTTTGTTTTTATCAACTTTTTCCCGCGTACGAGCTGTACCACCTTGCCGCACGGTAATGTTATGCTTTAATTATAACTTCTTAGTCGTGCGGGGGAGTGCATTTTAATGTACAATTAAACTATAAAATTTATAATAAAAATGCAGTTCTTTTGGTTATTTTATACCAATAAATAATTAAATAAATTCTCATACATTACAAACATAAAAATTATTGATAAATAAACAATAGAATATATAATTATTTCAAAATTTTTATTTATAGGAGTTATATATATGAAAGTAGCTATTATTTTTGGAAGCAGAAGCGATACTGATAAAATGAAAAATGCTGCATTATGTTTAAAAGAGTTTGGTATTGAATATAAGGCTTTTGTATTGTCTGCTCATAGAGTGCCTGAACATCTTGAGAAAACTATTAAAGATATAGAAAATCAAAATTTCGAAGTGATAATCGCTGGTGCTGGCCTTGCTGCTCATTTACCTGGTGTTATAGCTTCTAAAACTATACTTCCTGTAATAGGAGTTCCTATTAGTGCTAGTGTACTTGACGGAATGGACGCTTTACTTTCTATAGTGCAAATGCCGAAACCTATAACTGTTGCTACGGTTGGTATAAATAATTCTTATAATGCAGGTATGCTTGCTGTTGAAATGTTGTCTTTAAAATATGATAGTGTGAGAAATAAATTAATAGAATATAGAAAGAAGATGAAAGAAGATTTTATATCAGATAACGAGAAGCCAATATATTTTGGTATTTAGTATAGCTGTTTAAAAGTATATTTATAAAAATTAATTATAAAATTTTTTGGTTTTTAATTATAGAAATGTAGTTCTTTTGCTTATTTTATACCAATACCGAGTAGGTGCCTTGCCGCAGGCACGCAGAGCGTCGGCAAAAGAACTGGGGTGCTACCCTAAGGGCACGCTTCGCAGGGGGGCTAGTCCCCGCAAATAAAAAAACATAAAAATATTTTTGACAGACTTAAAAATTTTTAGTACATAGTAAAACAATTATTTTTTGTCAACTTTTCCCGTGTACGAGCTGTACCACCTTGCCGCACGATAATGCTATGCTTTAGTTATAACTTCTTAGTTGTGCGGGGGAGTGCATTTTAATGTACAATTAAATTATAAAATTTATAATAAAATGCAGTCCTTTTGCTTTTTTTATATCAATAAAAAACTATGAGTGCCGAAGAAAAGCAAACAAAAACTTAAAATCATTTGTATTTTACTTTTACTAATTTCAAATCTACTGATATCATAAACAAGCTCGGCAAAAATATTAATGTTAAAAGCGAAGCAAATAAAAGTCCATAAGCCATAGCCATAACCATAGGTACAATTAAATCTGCATTACCGCCAATTCCATAAACTGTAGGAAGAAGCCCGAATATTGTAGTAACTGTTGTTAAAAATATTGCTCTAAATCTATCTCCTGCCCCTTCAACTACAGCATTAAATACATCTTGTTTTGATTGTATGTTTCCTTCTTCTAATATTCTGTTTATCAGGTCAACCATTATAATACCATTGTTAACAACGACTCCCGCAAGACCTACTATACCAACAGCTCCAACAAATGACATAGGCATTCTATGTGCAGCAAAACCTAATATAACTCCCACAACCCCAAAAGGTATTATTCCAAGTATCATAAGAGGCTGAATAAATTTATTGAATTGTAATAGAAGTATTAAATATATTGCTATAATTGCTACAACATATCCATATGCTATGCTTTTCATAGGCTCTTTAGTTTCTTTTACTTCTCCTCCAAACTCTATAGTTATATTAGGATAATCTTTAGAAATAGAATCAAAGAATTTTTGAACAGAGTCAGTTACTCTTATAGCAGTTGTTTTACCTAATACTATATCAGTTGTTAGTGTTATAGATTTTTTTCCGTTGTAGTGCCTTATGCTTGATTGATTATTTGTAACTTCTATTGTTGCTATATCTTTTAATTGTATGAGTCTTCCATATGTGCTTGGCATATATAAATTGTTTAATACATTAGTGTCGTAGGTGTATTTTTTATCCATTCGCACCCTAAAATCAAGTTTATTTTCAAATTGCTGAATAGAAGTAGCAACTATTCCAGAATATGCAGCTCTTAATTCTCTTGCAGCATAGGCTACATTTACACCAAGCTCGCTCATTCTGTCATAATCAAATAATACTCTAAGCTCTTCCATACCAATCTTATCATCATCATCATAGTTTACAACACCTTCTAATGTTAATAAATGTGCCTTTATTTTGTCTTTTACTTCTTTAACTTTTTCAGTATCATTTCCTATTATTTTTACATCCACAGCCTTGCCTGGTGTTATAGGAAGTTTTGTGTGTATTGTAAGAAGTGCTAATTCATCTCTAAGCCCAGCTTCTTCAACTGCTTTCTCTAAATCATCTGCTATGTCATAGGCTACTTTTTTTCTGTTGTTTGCAGGTACTAAATATATAATTGTTCCTGCGAGATTGTCCATCTCTTCAGAAATGTCAACAGTGTTTTTGTCTAATTGCTTTCCAAGTAAACTATAAACTGCAATCATATCATTAGTGTCTACTGTTTTATAAATAATGTCCTCTATTTCGCTTAAATATTTTTCTGTCTTATATAATGGAGCTCCAACACCTGCATCCATATTAATAACGACAACATCAGCACTAGTATCATAAACAAGTATAAACTGAGAAAATACTATTTTAAATATAAATATGCTTACAATAAATATACTTATAAAAAATATTAAAACTAAATATCTATGTTTAAGAGTAAGTTTCAAAAATTTAACAAAAGGTATTTTTAGCTTATCGAATAATTTATCTTTGTCAAAGTCTAGAGGATTTTTAAAATTAAATCTTTTTTTCTTTTTTATGCCTGTTAATTCTTCATTAGTTATTAAATTGTTTGGAAGTATTAATACAGCCTGAAATATACTTGCAATTAAAGCTATAATTACAACCTTAGGATATTGATTAAGAAGCCTTCCCATAGTGCCGCCCACAAAAAGAATAGGCACAAAAGAAGCAACTGTTGTGAGTGTTGATATAAGCATAGGCATAAATACTTCATGAACAGCATTCTTTGTAGCATCTAAACCTTTAAAACCTCTTTGGTGAAAGTTAAATATATTCTCTGATACAACTATAGAGTTATCTACAATCATACCAAGTACAGTGATAAGTCCGCCAAGAGATATAATATTAAATGTAATTCCAGAGTATGTCATAAATATCAAAGAAACCGATATAACAATAAGCATACCAAGCGAAGTAAATATTGCACTCTTAAAATCCAAAAATATTATTAGTATTATAAATATGATAATAAAACCAGTGATTATATTTGATGATACAGCATTAAGAAGGTCGTTAATAGTTCTTGAGTTGTCAAACATAGGAACTATTTCTATATTGCTTGGAATGGTGGATTTATTTTTTTCAAAGTAAGCATTAACATTTTCTATTGTTTTTAATATATCAGCATCTTCTTTTTTTACTATATTTATAGAGTATCCATTTTCTTTATTAACTCTCATATACACAGTTTTATCAACAAACATCTCTTCCACTCTTGCAACATCAGCTATTCTTATAGGCTTTCCGTTGAATATAGAACGAACTATAACATTTGTAATTGATAGAGGGTTTTGAAATTGTCCTGTTGTAACTAGTAATTTATTGTTAGCATCAATCCCTTCGCTTTCGTCTGGTTTCATGCTTCCGCTTGTAAGTCTCACATTTCTTAAAGATAATGCCTGTACTATTTCGCTTAATGATGTGTAGTATTCTTGAAGTTTGTATGGGTCTGCTATAATCTGAATCTCTGGGTCTGTTCTTCCGTATACTTCAACGGTGGCTACTCCATCAACATATTTAAGCTCTTTTTCAAATCTTTTTGATATATCATAAAGCTCTTTTTCTGTGCCTTCCATTCCTTCTTTGAATTTTATTCCTATATTGTATATTGGAAGTCTGTTAGCATTAGCCTCTGTAATTTTTATCTCTGTAACATCTTTAGATACATTCGGAGCATTTTGAAGCCTTCTAAATATTTCATCTTTTATAGGTCTTGTATCTTTTATTTTCATGTCTATTCTAATTGTAAGAATACCTGCATTTTCTATCATTATAGAATAAAACTCATCAATACCTGCTATAGTTTGAAGCTCATCTTCTATAGGTATCATAGCATTTTGTTCAACATCTTCCGGCGAAGCACCAGGATATATTACCTGCACTATCATTACATCAAAGTTTGTAGAAGGGAAAGCCTCTTTTTTTATGGCAGTATAAGAAAACATACCAACGGCTATGGTGATTAATATTATTACATTTACTAATAATCTGTTTTTAGCAAATAGTTCTACAATTTTATCCATAATACCTCTTTATTAATAATATCTCGAGTTTTATTATGTTTTTAGTTGTTAAGAAGCACAAGCGAATTATAATCCATCACCGTGCTTATTATCATATATTCCAAATTAAGAAGTTCTGCCCGAGCATTTACTAAATCTAATCTTGCATTAATTATCTCATCAACAGGAAGCCTTCCCTGCCTAAACCTTTCATTTTGAGTTCTCACTCTCGAAGCTAGAGCCTGTACTTCAAGTTTTTTATCTTCAAGCATTGTTTTGTAAGCTTCAAACTCATCGTAATAAGTACCAATTTGTACGTCAAAATCTCTGTTTACCCTATCAAAATCTGCAGTAACTGCTGTTAAAGCATTGTATGCATCTTCCATCTTAGCTTTAGCATCTCTTCCGCCTATAGGATAAGAAAACATTAAACCCACAAAATATTCAACATTCGTCATAGTTGAAAAAGAATTAAAATAACCGCTATCATCTAAAGTAGATAATGACACACTTCCTACTATAGATAAATCTGGAAGGGAATTGTTTTTCATTATAGATAATGCATATTCACTTCTTAATTTTAATTGATAAGCCATCTGCCCCTGAGCACTCTCCAAAAATGGCACAACATTTATTTTTGTATTAATTGAAGTTTCTAACATACTCTCCCAATCATCTTCATTAGGCTCAACATTCTCTTCTGGTATAAAAAACTGTATATTTCTAATTATCTTTTTTAAAATTAACTCTGACTTGTTTCTTGCTTCTCTATATTTAAGTGTTTGTCTTCTAGCATTTTGATAAGCGTCATTATCTATTACTCCGCTTGTGTATCTTTTGTATATTTGATTTTCAAAAGCCTTAGCCTCTCTAATCATTTCATCATAGAGTTTAATTAGTTTTTGAGACATAATCCATTGATAATATATTTTTTGATATGATGTTAATACGCTGTTATCATCTATTATTCTTTTTAGTTTTGCTATTGTAAGCTGATATTCTGCATCCTTTATTGGATACATATCTAATTTACCAAAAAAGTCTCTCAATATAGGCTGAGCTATTTGTATCTCTATGCTTGGGGCATAATATTTAAAATTGTTTGTGCTTAAATTTGGAAGTCTTCCTACAACTGTGCCGAGCGGTGTATCTACAGGTATTTCTACCTCTCCCATTTTTAAATCACCAAAGTAGCTGTCATGCTGTATTTTTACAGACCATCTTGTTCCAGAATATGGTATAAGTCCGCTGAAACCTGCACCTATTCTCATACCGTTATGCATAAAGTCTGCTGTTGGTATGATATTATATTCATCAAAGTGTTTTTGTGTGCCTATTGCACCTGCCTGCAAATCAAACTTAACATCTCCAGAGCTTTTTGCTTTGGTTAGATTATTATAGGCATTACTCTCTTGTATGGCTGTTAATTTCATCTCTGGTATTATGTTTTTTATTCTTTCAATATATTCTGCATAAGAGAGTATTTCAGCATTGGTTTGAGTGTATATTGAACTGCTTAATAAAAATAAAAATGCGGTAAAATAATATAATAATTTTTTTGACACTTTTGTACAAAACCTCATTATTATTATACTTTATATTTTATTTATGATTATTATTATATCAAGTACAGAAAAATTACTATTGTATTATAAACGACATTTTTAGATTTTTGTAAATTATTTTGATAAAAATTAAGCTTACTACCTGCTTTTTAAAGCAACAAATAAAAAATAAACTTGAAAGATTAATAAAATCTTTTAATTATAAAAGGTAATTATTAGTATTTATAAATATTAAATACAACTTTTTTAAGTTTTTTTAATTTTGACTGCTATATAAAAGTATTTCAGCTAGTATATTAGCTGTTGTATCATCTATATTATATTTATAGCTACCATTTAAAGTAGTGTATTCCATTGTTATATTTCCTTCTTTTAATGTTTGTATTATTTTATTTAAAGCATTATTATTGAAACTATGTGTTCCAAATCCAACTAAAGAAATATAAAAAGTTTCGTTTCTTATATTTTCTTCTGAAACATCGTATACTATAAACATGTAATTATTATTATAAAATCTTATATCTAATAAATCATATAAAGGTTTTTCTATATTAATGTTTATATCTACCCAATAATCTGTAGACCCAGTTTTATCCATAGCTCTAAACTCTAATGTATTATATTTATTTAGATTGTAATAATAAACATCTAAATTATCATTATATTCAGTAAAGTATTTATTAATAAAACTAGAACTAGTTTCTAAAACAGGATATAAAGTAATACTGAAAATTAAAAGTAAAGTTAATATTAATAAAATCTTTTTCATAAAATAACTCCTAATTTTCTTCTATAGTTAATTTATTATTTCTTATACTGTCTATTAAACAATACATTATATAAATTTGGGTTTTATTTATGTCCCCACCAAGTCTAATATTTTTCCATTTTATTCTACTTATTTCTATACCGTTTTTTAAGAAATCAATATCAATAATTGTATTAATTTTAAAGTTTTTTGTCTCGCTTTCAGTTTTTAATATTATTTTTTCATTTGTTATATATAAAGTTCCTGTATGCATTACTGTATATCTTTATATTCCGCTTATTTTTTTAGGTTCTGCCCACATAATATTATCATATTTGAATAAACAATATTCTTTATTCAAAGTTATATCTACATCTAAAGGCTTTATATTCCTTAAATAATTAATAGCATTTTGTTTAGCTTGTTCTTCAATTTCTCTTTCCAATTTTTCTTTTGCTATTTTCTCATCTTCTATATTTTTTTGTTCTTGTAATTTTTTTAATTTACCTTCTAATTCTAATTTTTTATTTGATAAATTAGAATTAAAAATAAAATGATACCATTCTTTTTTTTGAGGCAATTCTAATAATTGTTTCTCTATTTCTTTTATTTGTTCTTCTAAATTTGACTCATTAATATTTTCCATAAATATATCCTTTAATATGAAATCAACATTATATAGTTTATATATTTTCTTTTGCCATTACAAGTAAAATAAATATTTTTGTTTAAAAAATTCTAACATATAACATCTTTTTAAAAAATGTTCAAATATGTAGTTTATACATTTTTTTATATTTTGAAACTATTTATAAGCGGTTTTTTTAGTTTTTTTATACAAATAATAAATATATAAACAATAATAAACTAACTATAGTATAAATCTTTTTTATTTCTTTGTTTTATACTATAGTTATGCTTAGCTTATTTGATAAATAAAAAGAACCAAAAAGTACAAATATTTTAACTTTATATCTTTGAAATATACATTTAAAAAGATAATTCCAACGATATATAAAAAGCCACAAAAAACATTAAAACTAAATTTTGACAAAATATGCTTGTTTCAGTATAATCTAACTATGATAGAAGAAAAGAAAAAAGATTTAAGAATCATAAAAACTCAAAAATTATTAAAACAATCTTTACTTGAACTTTTTAAAACTCACTCTTTTAATGATATCACAGTTACAGAAATATGCGAAAAATCTATGATTAATAGAGTTACTTTTTATGACCACTACAATAATAAAGAAGAACTTTTAAATAGCATCATAGAAGATATAAAAGAAGATATTATAAAAGAATTGAGAGATGATAATTTAATTTATAATTTTAAAAAGAACTATAGAAAAATAATAGAGAAAATAATAAACTATTTTGATAACAACAAACAATATTTTAATACTTCATTAGTTAATTATAACAATACTCTTTTATTTATATCTCTTCTTCATAAGATTTTATTAGGATATTTAAATGAATGGTTAAAAGATGATGAGAATATAGTAATACAGGAGTTTATATCTGGCGGATTAGTTTCCATAATATATCATTGGATAAAGGAAGATAAGAATATAGATAAAAATATTTTAATTAATAATATATGTAAGCTATTAGAGAAGAGTTTAAAATAGTTGTTTTTTATAAAAAATCTAATTTGTAAATAATAAAAAATTATATATAATTATGTTCATAATAATTTTATTATTCTAATAAAAGTTGTTTATTATGAAGAAAAAAAATGGAATAAGAGATGTTGCTAAGATGGCTGGTGTATCCATTACAACAGTTTCTTTTGTGTACAACAATCCAGATAGAGTAAAAGAAGATACAAGAAAATTAGTTTTAGATGTTGCCAAAAAACTTAATTATACTCCAGATTTTAATGCATTAGGTTTAAGAGGTAAAACGAATCTAATTACATTAATAGTAAATTTTAATGTAGATGAACAAAGCCACCCTACAATTAGTGAAGCTATACCGCATATATCAAAATATTTAACAGAGTTTGGATATTATCTATTGCCTTTTTTTGAACCAGAAGAAAAAGAGATGGTTTATTTAAATTCAATTATAAGCAATAAACAAATTTGCGGTGCTATATTTATGGCAAGTAAAAAAAATATGAAATTGCTAGATTTGCTTATAGAAAATGGTATTCCTACAGTTGTTATAGGAGAGCTTACTGGTTATTTAGATAAAGTATTTTGTGTAGATATAGATAATTCAAATGAAATAAAAAATTTAGTAGATAAGCTATATGAAGCAGGATACAAAAAAATAGCCTATGTAAGTGGAAATGTAGATTATATTGTTTGTGAGCAAAGATTAAGAGGTTATTATGATTCTGTTATGAAGAATAATATTCATAAACCTATAGTTTTGGGGTTTACAGAAGATGTAGCTAAAATAAAAGATGATATAAAAAATCTTATTTCAAATAAAAAAAATATTCCAGATGTGATAGTTTGTAAAGATGATATTAAAGGTATTTATGTTATATCAGAATTATTAAGAAATGGTATTATTCCTGGAAGAGATATTGGTGTAGTAGGTGTAGGCGGTATATCAGCTTCTAATTATATATATCCAAATTTGTCGACATTAAGCTTTTCTATAAAAAATATATCTAAATTGGCAGTAAAAAATCTTAATGATATGATTGTTAACAATAAAATAATATCAGGTCAAAAATATGTAAAAACCAAATTCCTTCACAAAGAAAGTTTAGATTTAAAAATAAAAAAAAATTAGTTAATATATAAATATTTTTTAATATTTATTGACAAGCTATGAAAAATGAATATACTAATAGTTATACAAATTAAAACGTTTTACATAAAAATTATATAACCTAATAGTTGTTTTTTGTAATTACTATATAACAATATTTCTGTACAATTTATTTATAAATTTTATATTTTTTTAATATAAAATTAAAACGTTTTACATTATGCAGATGCTAATTAAAATATTTTATATTAAGGGGCTTATATGAAAACTATTATTTTATTTATTGATAATATTCATAAGTTTATATGTAAGTTTTTTGTTAATATTGCTACTGTTACATTAATAATAATGACTATATCTGTTGTTGTTCAAGTTGTATTGAGATATTTTTTGAAATCACCTTTAAGATGGGTTGAGGAGTTTGCTGTTTATTTGATGGTATGGATGTCATATCTTTGTTTACCTTATTTGGTTTATGCTGATAAAAATGTAGTAATGGAATTGATATATGGAAGATTTAAAAACACAAAGATAAAATATATATTTGATATAGTTTATATTTGTTTTATTGTATTTATAGCGGTTGTATATTTTCCTTTTTCAATAACTTCTTTCCAGCAAGGAATGAGCATTAATGCGAATTTGCTTCCTATAAGTTTGGCTGTAGTGAGAGTTGTAATGCCAATATCTTTATTTTTTACTATAACTGTATCATTGCAGAAATTGATAGTATCTTTATGTTATTTATTTAATGTTGATTATGCCAATTTATTTTTGCAAGATCCATTTGCATCTTCAGAAGAAGATGATAGTAATAAGAATTAATTTACGCTGTTGGTTTAATTTAGGAGTTTACAAATGAGTATAATGTTTTTTATTATATTTTTAGCTTTAATGATATTAGGTTTACCTGTTTTATTTGCCTTAGCTGCTGCTCCTTTAATAGAGGTTATGATGGCAGGACAAGTAAATATGGTATCTTCTATATTCAATAGAATTAATATATCTCTTGAGAGTTTTACACTATTAGCTTTACCATTTTTTATATTAGCTGGTGCTGTTATGGGTAAAGGAAGAATCACAGAAAAGATAATAGGTTTTTCTCAAGTTATGGTAGGGCATGTTAAAGGAAGTTTAGGTCACGTTGTTATATTATCTGCAACATTATTTTCAGCATTGACTGGTTCTGCTGTAGCTGCAACATCTGCTATAGGAAATATGTTAATACCTGAAATGTATAAAAATGGATTTACAAAAAAATATGCTGCTGCTGTTACTGCTGCTGCAACTGTTTTAGGTCCCATAATACCTCCTTCTGGAATTATGATTATATATGCATTTACAATGAATGTTTCAGTTGGTGCTATGTTTATTGCTTCTATAATACCTGGACTTTTATTTTGTGTATCTTTGATGATAGTGAATTATATATTATGTTCAAAGAAAGGTTTTAATTTTAGAAGACCTAAAGCAACATTTAAAGAGAGAGTTGTACAAACTAAACATTCATTTTTAGCATTACTCACACCTGTAATAATATTAGGCGGTATATATGGCGGTATATTTACTCCTACAGAATCTGCATCTGTAGCTGTGGCTTATGGTTTAATAATAGCTTTATTGGTATACAGATCTATACCATTAAAAGCATTATTTCCGCTATTTAGAGATGCTGCTATATCATCATCTTCAATACTTTTGATGGTTGCTTTTGCTACTGGATTTGCTGTTGTAGCTTCTTTATCACCTATATCAATGTTTGCAAGTAAAATAATATTTTCTTTAGGAGATAATCCTTATTTAGCATTCTTTATTGTTAATATGATGCTTTTTGTAATAGGTATGTTCTTAGATGCTGGTCCTGCTATATTGATATTTGCTCCAATATTTGCTCCTTCTCTAATATCTATGGGTATAGACCCTATACATTTTGGGGTTGTTATGAGTATTAACGTTACTATAGGTTTGGTTACTCCTCCTATGGGATTGGTATTATTTATGTCATCAGATATATCTAAAGTACCATTGGAAGATATAGTAAAAGAAGCTTGGCCTTTTATATTGTCAGAGATAATAGTTATATTCTTAATATCATTCTTCCCTGACTTAGTAATGGGTTTACCTTATTTACTTGGAATGTAATTTGATTTGAGAGAATATTGATAAAAAATAGATTTGGAAAATATTTATGATAAGCTACATAGTTTTAATATTAATTATTGCTTCCACTCATTTTATAAGTGCTTTAACTGGTTTTGGATGTACCATAATTGCTATGCCTTTTGTAATATCATTAATAGGTATATCTGCAGCAAAATCTGTACTTTTAGTTATGGGGTTAATACAGCCAGGATATGTACTTTTAAAAACATTCAAGCATTTGAATTTAAAAACTTGTTTAATAATAATTGGAATATCAGCATTAGGTCTTCCTTTTGGATATCTATTATATAGTAAACTTCCACAGCAGCAATTGATAATGATATTAGGTGTTCTTATGGTATTTGCCGGCGGACTTGGAATAGCAAAATTAAGAGGATTAGAAATAAACAATATACCTAAATTGGTTGGATATTTATTGTTATTTGCCGGCGGTATTATACAGGGTGCTTTTGTATCAGGAGGTCCTTTAATAGTAATCTACGCTAGTATAATGCTTACAGACAAACAGGAGTTTAGAGCTACTTTATCTCTTTTATGGATAATACTAAACTTTGCAACTTTTATACAAAGTATATTAACAGGTGCTTATACTCCTGAAGTAATAAAATATACGCTTATAAATATTCCTTTTTTGATAGCGGCAATAGTTTATGGAAACAAATTAGCAGATAGAATTTCTAAAACAACTTTTGAATATATATTGAATATAGTTCTTATAGTTGCTGGAGGAATTACAATATTTAATCAAGTTAGTCAATTAATAAAATAAAAAATATATAAAAATTTAAGGAGAGAATTATGAATATAGGTTTCATAGGATTGGGTATAATGGGTGACCCAATGTGTAAAAATATAATAAAAAAAGGTAAAGATGATAAAGTATTTGTTTATGATTTATTTGATGGTAAAAAATCAGAGTTTGAATCATTAGGAGCAACTTGGGCTTCATCATCAAAAGAGGTTGTAGAAAAGACTGATGTTATATTTTCTATAATACCAAAAAGCGAACATGTTTTATCTTTATCAAAAGAGATAATGCCTGCTTTGAAAGCTGGAAAGATATGGGTTGATATGTCTACAATAGACCCTCAAGTTTCTATAGGCGTATCAAAAGAAGTTGCAAAAACAGGAGCTATTATGCTTGACTGTCCTTTAGTAAAATCTAAGGCTGCTGCTATAGAGGGAACTTTAGGAATATATGTTGGCGGAGATAAAGCTACTTTTGAAAAAGTAAAAGATTTGCTTTTACGCATGGGTAATAATGTTATTCATTTGGGAGACAATGGAGCTGGTCTTGTAATGAAAGCATGCCACAACAACTTGGTAGCTCAAATACAAAATGGTGTAAATGAAAACATTTTATTAGCTAGTAAATTTGGAATAGACCCTGCTACATTTGAGGTTGCTATATCTTATGGCGGAGGACAGAATTTCTATTTATCAAGCAAATATAAAAATATAGCTGAGAATAAATATGATACTGCTTTCTCTGTAGAAAATATGCATAAAGATGTTTATATAGCTGATAGATTAGCTAAAGAATCTAATCTTAAATTAAATGGTATGGAAAATACAAAAAAAGTATATGACCATGCTATGGAAATGAATTTAGGAAAAGAAGACTTTTCAGCTACATATAAAGCTGTAAAAGATATGTCTAATAAATAATAACTTTTTAAAAATGGAGGATTATAAAAATGAAAGGTAAAGTAAAAATTGGTTTAGTATGTCTTTTAAGAAAAACTTTTGATTATGAGAGTGCTTGGAAAGAGTTTAAAAGCAAAGAAGCAGAATTAAAAAAAATAGAAAACGTTGATTGGGTTATCATTGATGAACCTGTAATTGAAGTAGAAGAAGCAAAAAAAGCTACTGATAAATTATCTTCAGAATTAGTAGACGGTGTTATTATTACAAGCGGAACTTTCCATCTCGGACACTTAGCTCTTATTATAGAAGAAAAACTTAAAAAACCAGTGCACTTATGGGGACTTCCTGAGGCACCATATGACGGCGGAAAAATAAGATACAACTCAGCTTGCGGTGTGCATTTAAATAAATCTAACCTTTTCAAAGCAGGTGTTAAATTTGTACATCACGTTGTTGCTCCTTTACCAGATGTTAATTGGATAGATGCTTTAAGAATGGTAAAAGCAATGGAAATAGCAAAAATAGCTTTAGTTGGTTCACGTGCACAAGGATTTTTTAACTTGGCTTTTGATGAATTAACTAGCTTCAAAAGTACTGGTGCTATGTTAGAGTACTATCAAATTGCTGATATGTATAATCAAGAGGTAAGCGATGAGGAAGCTAAAAAATATTTAGATGAGATAAAAGGTTTCTTTAACTGTGATGATGTTAATGATGAACAAGTTAAGAAAGTTGCAAAATTATGCGTATCTATAAAGAAATTTGTTGATTCTAATCATATAGATGCTTTAGCAGTAAGATGCTGGCCTGAATATGCTCAAAGTTATGGTATATCTCCATGTGCTGCTATGTCTATAATAGCTAAAGAAAAATATCTTTTAGCTTGCGAAGGCGATGCTATGTTGGCTTTAAGCATGTTAGCTTGTAAGGCTCTTGATATAGAAACTCCTTATTCTGCTGACTTCTCTCAAGTTGATTTTGAAGAGGATACTGCTTTATTATGGCACTGCGGAGTAGCTCCATACAATCTTACTAACAAAAAATGTACTCCTACTTTAGATACATATTTTGCAGGCGGAAAAGGTGTTACTACAGGATTTGTATTAAAAGAGGGTGATTTCAATATTGTTCGTATAGACAGTGCCTTAGGTAAAACTAGAATATTTGCTGAAAAAGGTAAGGCTGTATATATGGATAAACTTCTTAAAGGTACTTATGCAAAAGGCAAATTTGATAAGGGTGTTAAGGCTGTATATGACACTTTATTAGATAATGGTTTTGCTCACCACGTTGTTATGGTATATGGGGATTATATAGAGAAATTTAAATTGTTATGCAAAATCAAAGGTTGGGAGTGGATTGAAGCCTGATTAAAGCATAATCATCAATAATTTCAAAAAGCATAATACTTAAAGTAATAATAAAAAATTATTTTTAAGTATTATGCCTAATATAATGAGGATTTTAATATGCCTAAGCTTACAAAAAAAATAAATAATGATAAATTAGAAATATTTTTAGATGATGTATTAATATTAGAACATTCCAAAGATAACCCTGCTATATTTGTTGGAAACGGAAGAGAAGATATATTGATGTATAGGGGAAACTTTAGAATTACAAATTTAGAAGATTCTAAGATACCTTTAAAATTATTCAAAGAAACAAACAATGGTATAGAGTTTTATTATGGAGATGATTCTTTAACTCTCACTTTTAATGAAGAAAAAACTAAATGTGCTTTAAAATTAAATGCATCAAAAGAGTATACTAGATTTTGGATAAGAATAAAATCTGATAAAGATGAACACATGTATGGACTTGGCGAGCAGATGAGTCATTTTAATTTACGCGGAAAGTTATTCCCTATATGGTCCTCTGAACCTGGTGTTGGAAGAAATAAAAACACATATGTTACTTGGATGTCTGATTCTACTGGTATGGCAGGTGGAGATTATTGGAATACTAATTATCCTCAGCCTTCATATATGTCTAGCAAAAAATATTCTTTATTTTCTGATAGTTATGCTTATAGCGAATTTGATTTTAGAAATGAAAACTTTACTGAAATACATGTTTGGGAAGTACCTGAACAGATACTTTTATGGAAAGAAGATAGTTTCTACAAATTAATGGAATCTTTCACTGAATATTTTGGAAGGCAGCCTAATATTCCTGATTGGATGAATGATGGAATTGTAGTAGGAATTCAGGGCGGCTGGGATAAAATTAAAAGAGTATTGAATGATTTAAAATCTTATGGTGTTAGTGTTACTGGTGTTTGGATACAAGACTGGGAAGGAATAAGAATGACTAGTTTTGGACAAAGACTTATGTGGAACTGGGCACATGACCCTAAGAGATATCCTGAATTTAAAGAAAATGTAAGAAAATTAAAAGAAGAAGGCATACGTTTCTTAGCTTATTCAAATTGTTATTTAGCTATTGATGGAGCTTTATTTAAAGAGGCTAAAGATTTGGGATATTTAGCTAAAAACGATAAGGGCGAGATATACGAAGTTGATTTTGGCGAGTTCTATTGCGGAATACCTGATTTTACAAGGGAAGAGGTATGCAAATGGTTTGCTAAGAGAATACTTGTAGAAGAGATGTTGGATTATGGTATAGAAGGCTGGATGGCAGATTTTGGAGAATATTTACCTATAGATGTAAAATTATCTGAATCTGTTGCTATGAAGAAGCATAATGAATGGCCTGTATTATGGGCTAAAGTTAATGATATGGCTTTGGATATGGCAGGCAAAAAAGGCGACATATTTATATTTATGAGAGCTTCTGGAAGTCGTGCTCAGCAATATGCTCCTGTATTGTGGGCTGGAGACCAAAGTGTTGACTTTACAAAAGATGATGGTATAGCAACTGTAATACCTGCTGCTTTATCTTCTGCTGTAAGCGGATTCTGTTATCATCATAGTGATATAGGCGGATATACATCATTGTTTGGAAATGTGAGAACTCCTGAATTAAATGACAGATGGATAGAGTTTGCTGCATTCACTTCAACTATGCGTTCTCATGAAACTAATAGACCTAATGATAATGTACAGTTATATGATTCTCCAACTAGCATGGTGCTTCTTTCAAAAATGGTGAGAATATTTAAAGCATTAAAAGAATATAGAATCAATTTTATGAAAGATGCAAAAGATAAAGGCATATCACTTATGAGACCTTTATTCTTTGAATATGAAAATGATAAAGAGTCTTATTCTATAGATTATGAATATATGTTGGGAAGCGATATTTTGGTTGCTCCTGTATGGAAAGAAAAAACAGATAATTGGGAAGTTTATTTACCTAATGATAAGTGGGTTCATTTGTGGAGCGATAAAGAATATGACGGCGGACAAACTATAACTATAGAAAGCGGCGTAGGAAATATTCCTGTATTTATTAAGAAATCTTCAAAATATTTAGATTTATTTAGAAGTTTAAAATCTTTATGATTTTTTATTAAGGAGAATGTATTATGGCTGTAAATGATGCTATACAAAGATTAAGAGATTATATTCATAGCAACAATATAGATGCTGTTATATTAAATAGAAGAAGTTCATTTGCTTGGTTCTCTCAATGTGAAAGCTCTATGAATTTTTATACCGATTTTGGTTTGGGATATATTTATGTTGATAAAAACGATGTATTTTATTACACTTCAAACAATGAAGCACCTAGAATAGAGAGAGAGATTTTTAAAGGAGTTATACCTGTTAAATCTTACTCTTGGGTTGATGGACCTGCAAAAAATGTTGCTGAGCTTATTAGCGGAAAAAAAGTTAATGGTGATTTTGGTTTTAATGGTGTTAAAGAAGATTTTGCTAACATAAAAAAACTAAGATATAGTTTGTTTGATGACCAAATAGCTATTGCTAGAGAATTGGGTAAAACTTCTGCTTCTATATTAGAAAAGACAATGAAAAATATAAAACCGGGATTAACCGAATACCAAATAGAGGCAGAAATAAGATATGCTTTCGGAAAAGAAAATATAGAACTTCCTGTACTTCTTATAGCAAGCGATGATAATTTAAATGTTTATAGACACCCTTTAGCAACAAGTAAAATAGCTAATGAAAGATTTATGGCTGTTTTATGCCCTAGATATAAGGGAGTTGTTATTGCTTTATCAAGAATTCTTTATTTTAGAAAAAGAACTGAACAAGAAAAGAAAAGAGATGAAACTATTTGCAAAATAAATAATCTTTTGATGAATGAAACAAATATAGGTACAGACTCTAAAACTTTATGGGACTTTATGGTAAAAACTTATAAAGAGGAGGGAGTTGAAACAGAATATTTTAATCATCATCAAGGCGGAGCTATAGGTTTTGAATCAAGAGAATGGATATTAAGACCTACTTTGCAAGAGACTATTTATAAAAATCAAATGATTGCTTATAACCCAACTTTGATAGGAACTAAAGCTGAAGAGACTCTTTTGATGTTAGAAGGTTCTAAAGAAATACTTACTATAGGTAATGATTTCCCTACTTTAACTCATTCGGGTATGACTTCAACTTTACCTTTAGAAAAATAAAATAAATAAAAAACAAAAAAAATAAAAAATTAAGGAGTTAAATTATGTTATTTTTCTTAGACAGTGCTAAATTAGACGAAATTAAAAAGGCTTATGAATTATTTAGAATCGATGGTATTACTACAAACCCAAGACACATACAAGCAAGCGGTCAGCCATTCTACAAAGTAATAGAAGATATAGCTAAATGGGCTTCTAATACAGGTTTTAAAGATTATAAAGATTTCCCTATTTCTGTAGAAGTAAATCCTCATTTAAATGATGCTAAAGAAATGGTTACTATGGCTAAAGATATAGCTTCTATTTCAAAAAACTTTGTTATTAAATTGCCTTGTATTGAAGCAGGAATACAAAGTGCTCATGAATTAGAAGAAATGGGAATAAGAACTAATTTAACATTAGTATTTTCAGTATCACAAGCTTTATATGCTGCTCATGCAAAATCTTTATTTGTTTCACCATTTGTAGGTTGGAAAGAATCTTCTGGAGAGGATACTAGAGAATATATAGAAGGAATTATCAAAGCTTATAAAGCAGTAGGTGCTCAAACAAAAGTATTAGTTGCTGCTTTAAGAAGCGGTTCTCAAGTGGCACATGCTTTTAAACATGGTGCTGATGCTGTTACTTGCGGTCTTGCAGTATATCAAGAAGCTATGTTACACCCATTCACAGATAAAGGACTTGGTATATTTACAAATGCTTGGGACAATACCAACACAAATAAATAATTATTAAATAAAAAAGGAGTTCGGTATGAAAAAACTATTTGTTTTAATATTTATATTGTCTATGATTAATTTTAGTTCTTGTACTAAATTAGGAGAATCAAGATCAGGAGGAACTAGAACATCATCTGGACCTGATAATTTGGATTATATGCAAGCTCCAGAGAATGCAGAATTTATTTTAGTTACTTCACATGACCATAATACAGACGGTTATAACCATCAAGCTTCTTTATTATTCAAAACTATAGTTGAAAATAAATCTAACGGCAGAGTTGGCGTAAAAATTTATCCTAATGGGCAATTAGCTGCAAGCGGAAAAGAGGGTATTGATGCTTTAATGTCTGGAAATATAGATATATTTAAAGCTACTGATGACTTAGCTTCATATTGGACTCCTGCTAATGCTTTTGGTTTACCTTATTTGTTTCCTAATGACAGAGTTGCTGAGGCTGTATTATCTGACCCTGAAATAGTTGATGCTGCTAGAAAATCTATAGCTGAAAAATATCCTCAATTAAAATTAGTGATGATTGCTGCAAGCGGCGGTTGGAGAGATTTTGCTACTACTTCTAAAAAGCAAATAAAAGTTCCTAGCGATATAAAAGGATTAAAAATAAGAACTGTCCCTTCTCAAGTGCAGCAGGAATTGGTTACTATTTTGGGAGGCTCTCCTACAGCTATGCCTTATTCTGAAATATATACTTCTCTTTCTACTGGAGTTGTTGATGGTGTAAAATTAAGTATAGTTGATATTGTTAATGCTAAGCTTCATGAAACTCTACATTATATTATATTAGATAACCATGCTTATCTTTCTGCTTTTTGGTTTATAAATAGTGATAAACTTAATTCTATGCCTGAAGATTTACAAGTAATTGTATTAGATGCTTTTGAAGATATGAGAAATTATTTAAACTCTTATCCTAAACATCAGCAAATACAAGCATATAATGATTTTAGAGCTAGAGGCGGTGTTGTTTATAACCCTTCTGAAGATGAACTTAATATGTTTGTAGAACAAAGCAAACCTGTTAAAGATTGGCTTGTAGAACAATATGGTGAAGAGGTTTCTCCTTGGATTGCAAAATTAGAACAAAAAGTAAATGAACATTCAAAAAGAATTGAAGGTATTAATAATCAGTTAATCAATTAAAGTTCAAAATATAATATTCACAAAAGGATATCTTATAATAAGATATCCTTATTTTTATTCATACAAAAAAAAGTAGTAAAATAATAAAAAAGGGTATATAATAAATAATCGTTTTAATAAATAGGAGTATAGGTTATGTCCAAAGAAAAAAAAGAAATGATTTATGAAGGTAAAGCAAAGAAAGTTTATTCTACTGATAATGCTGATGAAATAATAGTTTATTACAAAGATGATGCCACAGCTTTTAACGGCGAGAAAAAAGGCTCTATAAAAGATAAAGGCGTTATGAATAATGAAATTACTACTTTACTCTTTAAAATGTTGGAGAAAAATGGTGTTAAGACGCATTTTATAGAAAAGTTATCTGACAGAGAACAGCTTTGCCAGAAAGTAAAAATATTTCCATTGGAAGTGATAGTAAGAAACTTAATAGCAGGTTCTATGGCTAAAAGACTTGGCATAGAAGAAGGTACAGTTCCTCCTAATACTATTTTTGAAATATGCTATAAAAATGATGCATACGGCGACCCTCTTATTAATGACCATCATGCTGTTGCTTTAAATCTTGCTACTTATGATGAATTAAAATATATATATGAAGTAACTTCTAAAGTAAACAATTTATTAAAAGAAGCTTTAGATAAAATAGGCATTACTTTGGTAGATTTTAAAGTAGAGTTTGGTAAGAACTCAAAAGGTGAAATACTTTTAGCAGACGAAATTACACCTGATACTTGCCGTTTCTGGGATAAGGCTACTGGAAAAAAATTAGATAAAGATAGATTTAGAAGAGATTTGGGTTCTATAGAAGAAGCTTATATAGAAGTATTAAACAGACTTAATAATATGTAAATAAATTCATATCGTTATTTTTAAGGGCTTTACTATTAGTTTAGCCCTTTCATTTTTACATATATTTATTATATTTACTTTGACAAATAATACATAATTTTGTATAATGTACTATAAAGTTTAAGGAGTTTTGTTATGTACTTAGTAAACCTAATGGAACAGAAAGTTTCTAAGTTGGCAGATGCATATTTACAAAAGAAAAATATTCCAGTTAATAGCAATATGCGTATGGATATTATTGCATATACATTAAATAGAGTAAAACCAGAATATGTTACAAGTGCTAGAGGTGTATTATACAGTTATAAAGACCCTATAGAAGATAATAAAGAAGTTTTAAATATTATATCTCAAGCTTGTGAGGTTGTTACAAAAAGAAGAGAGAGCAATGCTTCAGATACTATACCTGTTATAGAAGAAAGCGGTTATTATATTACTTATCCTAGTATAATGGGTAATTTATTTGCTTCTAATAATACTGACAGAATAGAGAGTGCTAAGGTTTATATGTTCAGCAATAATGCTTTATTAAAAGGATATGGAGTTAATTTTCCTAATCCTGCTATAGTTGCTAAAAATGTTGCTGGTAAATATATGTTTTGTTTTATGCCGCAAAAAACAGATTCTAATAAAAAGATAGATGTTAATTTGGATATAGTAGTAGAAGCTGAGAATTATCAGAAGTTTAAGAGTTCTTTAACTTTTACTGTACAGCCTGAATATTATAATGCAGGAGACATGCCATTATTTTCAGTTGAAGAAGTTAATGATATATCACTTATAGAAAATAAATAAATAAAAAATATTTGTAAATTAGTATTGTTGTAGATTAATGAGATTCGTAAAGTTTGTAGTATTAGTATGTTTTATTATATTTGGTATAATGATATTGAATATCATACAAAAAAATAAAGCCGTGTATGATAAAAAAAATATGGTTCGTCCTTTTTCTTATAATGATATACTTTATTGTGTAAATGGGGAGGTAAAATCTTTAGCTTCCCTTTCTTTCACAACATCGTTTGATGATTTATCTAATCTATTTAATATAGATAGAAATATGATTTATAATAATATTTTGAAAAAAAATATAAATATATATGATAATAATGCTGAAATTAATGTATTTATTTCTGAAAAAAAAATAGAGCAAATTACACTAAACATTACCAATAATATTGATATGTCTTTAAGCAGTATATTTAAAAACTTAGAAAATAATAATATAGCATTGGAAGATGAGAATATAGAAGCTTCTGATGGAAGTATTTTAGCTGAGATTTATAGTCATTATGGCGATAAGTATAAATTAGTTATAACAAAAACTAAAGATGAGTTATCTATAGATTATGTGAATTTGAAAATTAATTAATTGACATAAAACAAACATTATATATAATATTTAAAATATCAATTATAGAATTCTTAAAGGACTTATCGATGAAACTCAAACATACAAATAATTTTATAAAAAAAGATACAGTTGCAATCTTTGTTAAGGTTGAAAAAGAGAAGCCTAAAGTTTGTACATTTAATGATGAGTATATAAAACTATTTAACAGTTTAGTAAAAGACAAATATTATACTATATCAACTCCATTTGCATTTGCTTTTTCTAGTAATACTAGAGTAATTTATATTACTTACAAAGAAGTGAAAAATTATATTTATGAAACTTGGAAAAATGCAGGAGCTTCTTTAATAAGCATAATGAATCAGCTTCATATATCTGATATAGAAGTGGATATGGCAGAATTATTTGCTGAAATTGGTTCTCAGGAATCTTATATACAATTTTGTTTAGGAATGTTTTTAGCTTCTTATAGTTTTAATTATCATCTTGGCGAGAAAAGACTTAAAGAGAAAAACAATATTAATAATATTTTACTTGTTTCTGACCATAAAAAAGATACAGAGAATGCTATTAATATTGCTTCTAATATATCTGAGCATATTTGCTGGGCTAGGGATATGGTTAATGAGCCTAGCAATGTTATTAATTCTTTAACTTTTATAGATAGAGCAAAAAAGATTGCTGAGAAGAAAAAAATCACTGTTTCTATATTAGATGAAAAGCAATTAAAGTCATTAAAGATGAATGGAATATTAGGTGTTAATGCTGGAAGCAAGAATCCTCCAAGACTTCTTTGTATGCAATATAAAAAAGCTAAGGCTAAAAAGAATATAGTACTAGTTGGTAAGGGTATAACATTTGATACTGGCGGAATGAGTTTGAAGCCTGCTGACAGCATGCTTGGAATGAAAGATGATATGGCTGGTGCTGCTGCAGTTTCTGGAGCTTTATTTTTGGCTGCTGATATGAATCTTGATGCTAATGTTACTGCTATTTGTCCATTAACAGACAACAAAACAGGAAGCGGTGCTATTAACCCAGGAGACATATTAAAGATGTATAATGGCGTTACTGTTGAGGTTGTTAATACTGATGCTGAGGGAAGATTAATACTTGCTGATGCTCTTGCTTATGGAATAGATAAATATAAACCTGATTATATAATAGATATTGCTACATTAACAGGTGCTTGTTCTATAGCTTTAGGAAGACATGCTACAGGACTTCTTTCTACAGATGATAAATTGTCAAGAGCTATTAAAGATGCTGGTGATGATACTTATGAAAGAGTATGGGAGCTTCCTATGTTTGATGAGTATAAAGAGCAAATAAAATCTGATGTTGCAGATATTAAAAACACTGGCGGAAGAAATGCCGGCACTATCACTGCAGCACAATTTCTTTCATACTTCACTGAAGGAACTAAATGGGCTCACTTGGATATAGCTTGCACTTCTATATCTGATTCTAATGATAAATATTTAACTAAAGGTGCTACTGGTGTTGGAGTTTATTTATTAGAAAAAACAATTGAGAAGTTAATAGAAATTAATTAATAATAATTATTATTATATATTTTTTAATAGTCCTGCTAAATACTTTGTATTGGCAGGGCTTTTTTATTTTAACAAAATTACAATATTTTAAGAAAAAGTGTTTATATTTTTGATTTATTTTGATTATTTTTGACTATTTATGATTGATTTTTTATGAAAATTTTATATACTATAATTATGAAGAGGTAAGAAATTATGTTAAAAGTAAGCAGATATGAATTGATATTAGAAGTTATAAGAGAGAAGAGAAATATAAAAGTAGAAGAACTAATTGAGAGGCTAAATGTATCAGAGGCTACAATAAGACGCGATTTAAATTTTCTTGAAAAGGCAGGAAAAATAAGAAGAGTTCATGGCGGTGCAATATTAGTTGATACACAGGAAGAGAGCTTATTATACAAAAAAGAAATATACTCTGAAGAAAAGGAAAGGATAGGAAAGTTTGCTGCTTCATTAGTAAAAAGCGGAAATATTATATATTTAGATGCTGGTACAAGTGTTTCTGCTATGATTAAATATTTATCTGGAATAGAAAATATAAAAGTAGTAACTAACGGATTAAACCATATAGAAGAGCTTTGCAACAAAAAAATAGAGAGTTATTTAATTGGCGGAAAAATGAAAATGCTTACTGGGGCTTTAGTAGGTGCAAGTGCTGTTTTATATCTAAAAAGTTTTAATTTTGATTTAGCATTTATGGGGGCAAATGGAGTAGATGTGAATGGGTATTCTACTCCTGATAATGAGGAGGCTTTGATAAAAAATGAGGCTGCTTCAAAGGCAAAGAAAACTTATTTCTTATGCGATGAATCAAAATTAAATAAAAACAGTTTAATGAATTTTTTCAATTTGGAAGATTCTTATTTAATAACAAATGCTAAAGAAATAAATGAAAATATAAAAAGAAAATTAAAAGGATTATATATTGTTAATTAAAAATAGGAGGATTAATTTATGATATATACTTTAACATTAAATCCTGCTGTTGACTATTATATAGACATGGAAAGCTTTGAAGAGGGAGATTTAAACAAAGTGAATAATGCCTATACATTGGCAGGAGGTAAGGGAATAAATGTTTCTAAGGTTTTAAAAAATTTTAATATTGAATCTATTGCATTAGGTTTTTGCGGCGGATTTACTGGGGATTATATAAAAAAAGATATTAAAGAATGCGGCATTAAAGAAAATTTTATTTATTTAGAAGAAGCTACAAGAATAAATATTAAATTAAAAATAAGTAAGTCAGAAAGTGAAATAGCAGGCAAATCTCCAAATATATCAAAAGAAAAAGTTCATGAACTATTAAACTATATAAAAAATAATATAAAAGAAAATGATATATTAGTTTTATCTGGAAGCGTTCCTAATTCTATTGAAAGCAGTATATATAAAGATATTATATCAAATGCAAATAAAAATATAAAAGTGATATTAGATGCTAGAGACGAGGCATTTAAAATAGGATTAAGAGAAAAAGTATTTCTCACAAAACCTAATAAAAAAGAGTTAGGTGAATATTTTAATAAAAAAATAGAATCAACAGATGACATCATAAAATATGCTAGAGAATTAATAAAAGACGGAAGTAAAAATGTGATAGTATCTTTAGGAAAAGACGGTTCTGTATTAGTAACAGAAAATGAAGTTTATATAGGAAATGCTCCTAAAGGAAAATTAATAAGTTCTGTAGGTGCTGGAGATTCTATGGTTGCTGGTATAGTTTATGGATTAAGCAATAATTTAAGTATAGTTGATTCTTATAAATATGCTATAGCAAGCGGAAGCTCTACTGCATGTTCTGAAATGTTAACTACATTTGAAAATATGAATAAGTTTTTAGAAAAAGTTGAAATAAAAAAAATTAATTAAAGTTTATGTAATTATATAAATGGAGGAATAGGATGTTAAAAGATGTTATAACTTTAGATTGTATAAATATAGATTTAAAGGGACAAACAAAATCAGAAATTATAGATGAAATGGTAGACATTCTCTATAATAACGGAAAATTAAATGACAGAGAAGAGTATAAAAAAGAAATATTAAAGAGAGAAGCTCAAAGTTCAACAGGAATGGAAGAAGGAATAGCAATACCTCATGGTAAAACTGATGCTGTAAAGATTCCTACAGTTGCAATAGGTATTTCTAAAAAAGGTGTTGATTATGAATCATTAGACGGTAAGCCTTCACATTTATTTTTTATGATAGCAGCACCAGCAAATTCTAATAATTCTCATATTGAATTATTATCAAAAATAACAACACTTCTTCTTGAAGATGATATAAGAGAAGCACTTGTCAATGCAAAAAGTAAAGAAGAAGTATTGGATATATTAATAAAGAATGCTGAGAAAGATAATGAAAACTCATCATTAAATCAAGAAACTAATAACGATTCATATCAAGTATTAGCAGTAACAGCATGCCCTACAGGAATAGCACATACTTATATGGCAGCAGATGCCTTGCTTAAAAAAGGTAAAGAACTTGGTATTACTATCAAAGTAGAAACTAATGGTTCAAGCGGTGTAAAAAATGAACTTACAAAAGAAGAGATAAAAAATGCAAAAGGAATAATAGTAGCAGCAGATAAAAATGTTGCTATGGAGAGATTTGCTGGAAAGAATGTTGATATAGTTGGAGTAAAAGAAGCTATAAAAAATCCAGAGCAGTTAATAAAAAATGCTTTAAATCAAACAGCTCCTATATATCATAGCAGTAAAGATAACACTCAAGCTTCAAACAAATTTGCTAAGAAGCCAAAAACAGGAGTATATAAACATTTAATGTCAGGAGTATCAAATATGCTTCCATTTGTTGTAGGCGGAGGTATATTGATAGCATTTTCATTTATGTTTGGTATTAATGCAAGCAACCCTAATGATCCTTCATACAATTATTTTGCTAAGCTTTTAAATGACATTGGAGGAGGAAATGCATTCTTTCTAATGGTTCCTGTAATGGCAGGATTTATTGGTATGAGTATTGCTGACAGACCTGGCTTTGCTCCTGCTATGGTTGGAGGATTAATTTCTTTAAATAGCGGCGGCGGATTTTTGGGCGGTTTGATAGGCGGATTCTTAGGAGGATATATTACTCTTTTATTAAAAAAAGTATTTAATAAATTGCCTGAAAGTTTGGACGGAATTAAGCCTGTTTTATTATATCCTTTATTTGGTATATTTATTACTGGTGCTATAATGTATTTATTCATTGTTAATCCAATAGCTGCAATCAATACAGGAATATCAAATTTCTTGAAAAACTTAGGTACAGGAAACTTAATATTATTAGGTGCTTTGCTTGGTGCTATGATGTCTACCGATATGGGAGGCCCTATAAATAAAGCTGCTTTCACATTCGGTATAGCAATGATAGCTTCTGGTCAATATGCTCCTCATGCTGCAGTTATGGCTGGAGGTATGGTTCCTCCTTTGGGTATAGCATTAGCTACTACAATATTTAGAAATAAATTCTCTGCTGATGAAAGAGATGCTGGAAAAACTTGTTATGTTATGGGGCTTTCATTTATTACTGAAGGAGCTATACCATTTGCTGCTTCTGACCCTATAAGAGTTATTCCTTCTTGTATGATAGGTGCTGCAATTTCTGGGGCTTTATCTATGGCTTTTCATATAGAATTAAGAGCTCCTCATGGCGGTATATTTGTTTTGCCTATAGTTAATAATCCTGTAATGTATTTGCTTGCTATAGTAATAGGTTCTGTAGTTACAGCGGTACTTCTTGGATTTATTAAAAAGCCTGTTAATGATTAAAAAACATAATTTTTGAAATTTAGAATATTTGTGGGGCTTTGCCCCCTGCGAAGCGTACCCGTAGGGTAACACCCCACTTCTTTTGGTGACCCAAAGAACCAAAAGAACTGCATTTTTAATACTCAAATATAAAAAATTACAAAATATAATTGTTTAGATATATATAGAAGTATAGGAATTTCCTATACTTCTTTTTTTAAACTTAATTTACTTTTTTAACTCACTCTGTCGGTTTTCATTTTATACACTTTGTCAGCTATATTAAGAGTAGAGAGTCTATGCGATACCAAAACAACGGTTCTATCTTTACTATTATCTTTTACAGATTTTAATATAACAGCTTCATTTAAACTATCAAGATTGCTTGTAGGTTCATCAAGAAGCATGAATGGTGCCTTGTGTAAAAAACTTCTAGCTATGCCAATACGTTGTTTTTCTCCGCCAGATAAAGTGTCTCCAAGTTCTCCTACATTAGTATCATATCCATTTGGAAGACTCATTATAAAGTCATGTAATGATGCCTTTTTACATGCTTCAATAACTTCTTCTCTTGTAGCATTTTTATCTGCTATTTTTATGTTGTTTTCTATAGTGTCTTTAAATATTGAAGTCTCTTGTGTTACATAGCTTTCTAAATCTCTAAGAGAATCAGTATTAATATCTTTTATATTAGATCCAGATATTTTTAAGTTTCCTTTTTTTATATCCCAAAAACGCATGAAAAGTTTTAAAAGTGTTGATTTACCGCTTCCGCTTTTTCCGCTTATGCCTATTATCTTATTAGGCTCTATTTGTAAGTTGTAATCATTTAATATTTCTTCGCCTTCATAATCAAAGTATACGTTTTCGCATTCAAGCCCATTAAACTCTAAAATACTCTCACCATCATAAACTTCTTCAATAATTGGTTTTTCATTAAGTAAATTTAATATTCTCTCTCCGCTTGCCAATGTCATAAATAAATTGTTTGATAAATTACTCAATGCTATCACAGGGCCGAAAGAACTTGCCATTGCTATAGTAGGTATTAATATGTTAGAGAAATTTTTGTCTTTTGATATTAATACGCTTACTACAAGAATAGCCAATGTAAATAATGATACTGCTGAAGTGGTAAGTCCTGATATTATGCCTTCATAGTGTTTTAGTTTTTTATTTAAATCCATTAAGTCATCAGTTTTATTTTCTATTGCTTGTATTCTTTTTTCACCGTATCCAAATTGAAGTATCTCTTTTATTCCCCATAAACTGTCAAGAAAATAGCTGTTTAATTTACCAAAATTATTTCTGTATTCCATTCCAGCATTTTTTCCAAACTTTGATGAAAAATAAGGAATTACAAAACCTATAGTAAAATATCCTAATAATGCAATAGCCCCTAAGACAATATTAAAACTTCCTATAAATATTGTCATAATTATTGAAGTTAATACTCCTATAGCTATTGGTGAAATTGTATGAGCATAAAACACTTCAAGAAGTTCAATGTCGCTTGTGATTAGTGCTATTAAATTTCCTTTATCTCTTCCTTCAAGTTTTGCAGGTGATAATTTTCTTAAAGCCTTAAAAACTTTATCTCTAATAAGAGCAAGCAATTTAAAAGCTATAAAATGATTGCTTAGCTGTTCAACATAGTGAAGCAAACCTCTTAAGGCTGCAAGCACCAAAACAGTAATGAATATTGTTTTTATTGTAAAGAAATTATTTAACCCCAAAAAAGTTAATATTGCATATCCGCCAAGTATTGTTATAGATATAGCACACAAGAATCCCAAGACTCCTGTAGTTATTGCCAATATCATAACATGCATAAGCGGAGCAATTAGTCCGATTAATTGTGCCATAATTTTAATACCGCTTCTTCGCATCATTTAAACTCCAATTTATTGTTTTTATTAAGTAATTTATTAATTCTTTTTATTGTTCTTTTTCCCGCCTTACACGGTGTGGACTTCGTCAAAGAACCAAAAAGTGCAAATTATATTAGTTATATATTGTATAATATGAGTTTTTAATATATAAATATTGACATCTTAAATATAGTCTTTTTGCTTCTTTGGGCCACCAAAAGAAGTGGGGTGCGGGGCAAAGCCCTGCAAATATTTAAAAAACTGATTTTAAGAAAAATCAGTTTTTTAGTATATAGATATTATATAGCTATGCTTAAATTCTCTCCTTTTATTATGCTCTCTAAATTTGTTTGTTCATTAAATATTCTCGCATACTCTCCATTTATACTCATCAATTCATTATGCGTGCCTTCTTCCTCTATAATACCGTCTTTTAAGAAATATATCTTGTCTGAAGGTATGCAGTTATAAAGCCTATGAGATATTAATATAACTGTCTTCTCTTTAGCAATATCTCTTATAATCTCCATAATACTCTCTTCACTTTCAACATCAACATTAGAAGTAGCCTCATCAAATATATATATATCAGCATTAAAAAGTATAGCCCTTGCTAATGCTAATCTCTGTTTTTGTCCTCCAGATAGATTGGAAGCTTTCTCCATTATCTTTGTATTAAGTCCGTCTTCAGTTTGAAGAAAATCATAAAGCTCCACTTTTTTTAATGCTTCATTCATCTTTCTTTCTGTGATAATGCTTCCTGCCATTTTTAAGTTATCATATACAGTTCCTTCAAATAAATAACTGTTATGATCAACTACAACTATTTTTTTATATAAATCATCTTTTTCTATTGTAGAGAGTTCAATATCACCTATTTTTATAGAGCCTTTATAATTTTCATTTTTTAAAGATATGAGTCCTGCAATGGTGCTTTTTCCAGAACCAGAAACCCCTACTATAGAAACAAATGATTTTTCTTTGATATTGAGATTTATATTTTTTAATATAGTTTTATCTTCGTTGTATGCAAAACTTACATTGTTAAAAATAATCTCTTCATTATCTTTATTTATTTTATTTACTCTGTTTTTGTCTTCAGGCATATCAAGTATTTCAAACATCTTGTCGCTTGCAGATATTCCATTCATAGCTATGTGGAAGAATGAACCCAAAAGCCTTAAAGGGATAAAAAACTCTGCAGAAAGCATTATTATAGTGAATGTGCCTGCAAGGTTAATGTTTCCTTTCATATATTCAAGTATAGATATTATCACCCCCAAAGCAGCTCCGCCGTATGCGATTATGTCCATTATAGTAGTAGAGTTAAGCTGCATAAAAAGAAGATTCATAGTAGCAATTCTAAATTTTTCAGCCTCTATATTCATTTCTTCATTTTTCTTTTCATCTGCTTTATATATTTTTAAAGTTGTAAGTCCCTGTACATCTTCCAAAAATATCTCTCCCAAATCGCTATAGCTTCCCCAGTATTTTTTTAATATTTTCTTAGCAATTTGCACTATAGCTATTATTGATAAAGGTATAAGAGGAACACATATTAAAAGTATAACAGCTGATTTTATACTTATAGTAGAAAGCACACAAAAAAGCACAATAGGAGCTATCATACTATAAAAGAATTGAGGCAAGTAACGTCCAAAATAAGTTTCTAATTGATCAACACCTTCCATTGATATTTGAACAATTTCACTTGTTGAAAATTTTTCTTTGTATCTGCTTCCAAGCGTAAGAAGTTTTGAGTACATTTTCTCTCTTAAAGTTTGTTTTACTCTGCCAGAAGCATAATATGACATTTGCGATAATAAAATATTAAATCTAAATCTTAATACTATTATAACAAGAAAAGCAATGCATAATGTTATAATATCTTCTTTAGTTATATTTTTTTGATATGCTTTTTGTATAATATCTGCCATAAAAAATATTGCAGCTATATTGAGAGCTAAATTGGCAAGCTGTATTATTACATGCCAAGCTATATATTTTTTAGCTTCTCCCATTAAAGCTATAAGCCTTTTATTTATCATAAACTTTCCTTTATTTTTTAATTATTAATAAATACTTCTTTTTATTATCTCTTTTATCCCAGAACTATCATAATCCTCTCTAGTCATAGCACTTATTATAAATGATAATATTATATCTATAAACTTATCCGCAGTAAAACTTTCATTGAATGCATCTTTTCTCACATTCTTATCATTCATAAGATTTTTATATAAACCATCTCTAATATGTGTTTTTATATTATTCATCATACCAATAGCCTTGGTTTTATTTTTTCCAAATAATATAGTAGAATGCATCAAGAAAAAATTTGGATATTCTTTATTTCCTTTTTCAATACTCTTAAAAATTGTGTCTATCACTTCCATAAAACTATTAGATTGTATACATATATTTGAAGGGTGAAATATATCAAGCCATATGCTTCCTATTATAGATATAGTTAACTCCTCTTTTGAATTAAAATAATTATATATAGAACCAATAGCTATATTACAGTTTTCAGCTATTGTTCTTATATTAATTGAATTAAAACCTTTCTTTTTTATAAGTTCTCTGCTTATATTAAGTATTTCTTCTTTTGAAGTTATATTTTTATTCATAATATTTACTTCCTTTAATTTTTTAATACTTATTTTATTAATTTATTACCAAATATAATATCTTACACCCATGCTCATTCTTCCAAAACCAACCATATTCAATTTTCTAGGATATCCAAGTTTTGCCCCATTATAAATATCATGAAGTCCCCCGCCAAACTCTAACACTATACCTACATGTTTGCTTACATTTATATTAAATCCAGCACCTCCGCCAACTTCCCAATATAAAGGCTCTGAAAATAAAAATTTATGGTCTGTATCAGCACCAAATGATAAAAAAACAAAACTTGCAAAAGCAAATGCATATCTTGCTATGCTTATTTCTCCTGTATACACATCTTTGCTTCCAAAAGTAATTTTCTGAATAAAACCTAATTGATACATGTCCGGGTTATCATCATATATTTTTGAGCCTACTATAGAAGTATAACTTTTCATCTCAAAATTGTTATACTTAAATAGTTTAAAACCAAACTCTATATTAACACTTGTCTTTATAGTATCAGCACTGCTGTATAACCCTATAGAAAAAAATCTATTATCTATTCCAGATAAAACTTTATTTTTTTTATCTTCCTCCTCTGTATATGCAATATCAAAAAAACTTAAAGTTATAATATTTATTACAGCAATATATTTATATACTTTCATAATAATACCTGTTTTCTATTCATCAAATTCAATATTTGTGTTTTCTTTATATTCTTTTATGGTCTTTATACATACAAAAAAATAAAAATATTTTATTGTAAGTAATACAACTAAAGCAATTCTTGCATGCAGATTATTCACAAATATAAAAGCAATTATAAGCATAATACTTACAGGTATGAGTATGCTAAGTTTAGATTTTAATGTCATAGCTTTTGATTTGACAAAACTCTCTAAATGTTTTTTATAAAGTTTTGTTGATATAAACCAATTATGAAACTTTTGAGAGCCTTTCGCAAAGAAAAAAGCAGCAAGCAAAAGAAAAGGTGCAGTTGGAAGTATTGGGAGAGCTACTCCTATTATTCCAAGTCCCATAAATAAAAAAGCTAAAACTATGTATAATATTCTCATAAACAAAGCATTCCTAATATATTATAGTGAACAATGTTCATTATAAATTAATAGTACTTTTTAGTCAATAATAAATATGAACTTTATAGTGTTTTTTTGTAATTAAAATTCCTATCCATTGCATATTCTAATAGATAGCCGTTTGAATATATTTCTTTACTCATTTTTATATACTTAATATAGTTTTCATTATCATTTATTTTAAAATAATACTGCGACAGCCAAACATAGGCTAAATATTTCTGATATTTTTCTTTAGCATTCATTAAAGCCTTATTAAAATATTGAAAAGCTTTTTTACTGCTTCCTCCAGCTATTTTAGGAGCATGCATATATCCTACAGCTGTGCCTAAAAGAGCAAAGAAATTTTTATCATCTTTATCTAATATCGTTTTATATATATCTTTACTCTTTGAACCAAAAGAAATTTTTTCTGGAACATTGCAATAATACATTATATAATTCATTAATTCTGATACGCTAATTAAATAATCAATATCATCAGAGCTTTCATAATCATTGTTTTTATTAATTGCATCTTTTAAAAAATTGTATTTTTCTTTTTCATCTTTTATATATTTTGATTGTACTAAGAAATATAAGTTTTGATATGTTTGAGATGAATTAGCTTCTATATTTTTTATATCATAATAAGATGAATAATAATCATTATAAAAATCATTAATTTCTTTAGAATTATATGAATATAGAGAAGTGTAAAATATTGTCAACAGCAAAATTATATATTTCATAGATTATGCTCCTAAATTAAGTACTTTAACTGAACATTGTTCATTTTATATAAAAATATATTTTTGTCAATTAAAAATCAATTATTTTATAGACTAAATATGATTATTAATTTATAATATAAGAAAAAAATAAAGGTTTTGTATAATGAAAATACTAATCATAGGCTCTGGCGGAAGAGAACATGCTATAGCTTTTAGCTTATCAAAGAATGAAAGAGTAGAGAAGATATACTGTTCTGAGGGTAATGCTGGAACTTTTTATGAAAATAAATGTGAGAATGTGAAATTAAACGGAATTGATGAGTTTGTTAATTTTGCAAAAGAGAAGAGTATTGATTTAACTATAGTAGGAAGTGAGGAGCTTCTTGTTGCCGGCATAGTAGATATATTTGAAAAGAACAATTTAAAAATCTTTGGACCTGATAAAAAAGGTGCTATGCTTGAGGGCTCTAAGGCTTATGCTAAAGAGTTTATGAAAAAATACGGAATTAAAACAGCTGAGTACAAAACATTTAATGACTACAATAATGCAAAAGAATATTTAAAAAGTATAAATTATCCTATTGTTATAAAGGCTAGCGGACTTGCTTTAGGTAAGGGTGTAATTATATGTAAAGACATAAACGAAGCCAATAATGCATTAGAAGATATGATGATAAAAAAAGTATTTGGCGATGCTTGTAATGAGATTGTAATAGAAGAGTTTTTGGAAGGTTATGAGGCTTCTATTTTATCTATAACAGATGGTAACACTATAATACCTTTTATATCTGCAAAAGACCATAAAAAAGCATTGGATAATGATGGTGGATTAAACACTGGAGGAATGGGTGTAATATCACCAAACCCTTATTATACAAAAGAGGCAGAAAGTTTATTTATAAAAGATATTTTAAATCCTACTCTCGAAGGAATGAAGAGAGAAAATATAAGTTTTGCTGGTATAATATTTTTTGGGCTTATGATTACAAAAAATGGAGTGTATTTGCTTGAGTATAATGTAAGAATGGGAGACCCAGAGACACAGGCAGTTCTTATGCTCATGGAGAGTGATTATTTATCTTTAATAGAAAGTGCTATGGATAAGAAATTAAAAGATATAGATATAAAATGGAAAGGTAAGCATGCTTGCTGTGTGGTTATGGCTTCTGGCGGGTATCCTTCTAGTTATAACAAGGGATATAAAATTACTGGCATAAACAATATAAACGGAAAATGTTTTATAGCTGGTGCAAAGCTCGATGAAAATAAAAATATTATTACAAGCGGCGGAAGGGTTTTGAATGTTGTGAATATTGCTGATAGTTTGGAAGAAGCAAGAAAACTTACTTATAACGATATTGAAAAGATAGATTTTAAAGACAAATATTTTAGAAAAGATATTGGTTTAATTAAGCAGTAAAATTACATAAGTTAAATAAATTATATAATAAAAGCCTATCTTAATATTTAAGGTGGGCTTTTTATTTTAAAAAATTTATTTAAACACGTGTTAAACTAACTAAAAAAACAAATTTAATTAATAATTGCATTATAACTATAAACAAAAAGTTTGTTTACCGCGTGTATTAAAAAATATCAAACTCTCAAAGTCGTTTAATTAAAATAAACTTATTAATATTACCAAATTAATTAGTCTTTTTTGCAACTTTTTTGGGCACAAAAAAGTTGATAGATTTTTAATCACGCGTTGAACTTACTTTAAAGATATAGATACTCAATGGTTGTAAAATTTCTATAAATTAAAATTTATTTACCGCGTGGAGTTAAAACTATAAATTTAAAAAATCCTGGGTGGGTGTGCTATTTCTAATTAAACATTAAATATAATATAAATTATAATATCAAAATAAAGTTATAAAAATAAAAAGGGCGGGGAGTGTAAATGAAATTATATAAATATTTAATTAAAAATAATACCTTGCTCCAATACTCATTCTTCCAAACCCAGCTTTATTTATTTTTGCAGGATAGCCTAACTCTTTTCCATTTACAACCATATGAAGCCCACCTCCAAACTCTAATATTATACCCACATGCTCACTTACATTTATATTAAAACCAGCACCACCACCAACTTCAAAATAATATGGAGCACTAAATAAAAACTTTCCGCTTTTATCAGCATCAAAAGATAAAAATCCAAAACTTCCAAAAGCAAAACCATACCTTGATATGCTTATAGCTCCTTTGTATTCGTCATCGCCTCCAAATATAAACTTTTGCATAAGTCCTAACTGATACATCTGAGGACTGTCATCATATATCTTTGAACCAACAATAGATGTGTAGCTTTTTATTTGAAAGTTATTATATTTCATTAGCTTAAAACCGAACTCTATATTTACAGATGTTTTTATTGAATCTGCACTGCTGAATAAACCTATAGAAAAAAATCTATTATCAAGTACAGACTGAAAGCCTTTTTTTTCATTGTTATCATTTTCTTGAGAGTATAGTATATCAAACAAAGATAAAAATATTATATTTATTACAAGTATATATTTCACCATAAATTATTTCCCCTAAACAAAATTAAAGTATTTTTGTGTATGTATTTAAAAGTTATTTTTATTTGTTTTATTATTATTTATTCTTTTATTGTTTTTATTTGCGTGAAAAAATATAAATATTTGCCAATAAATAATACAACTAACAAAATCCTTGCATGCAAATTATTAACAAATATAAAAGTAGCTATAAGCATACAGCTAACAGGAAGAAGTATTGTTAATTTAGATTTTAAAGTCATAGCTCTAGAATTAACAAAACTCTCTAAATGTTTTTTATACAATTTTGTAGACATAAACCAATCATGAAACTTTTTAGAGCCTTTAGCAAAAAAGAAAGATGCTAGTAGCAAAAAAGGAGTTGTAGGAAGTATTGGCACTACTATTCCAATAGCTCCTATAGCCACACATATAAATCCTAAAACTATTAATAATGTTTTCATATAATACCTTTAAAATCTAGTTTTTTATTTTTTGTAAGATTATGCTTAATCATAACAAATACATGTTTCAATGCTATTATAGGGTGATAAATTAGCATTATTTTTCCAGAAAAAGACATAATTTGTTTTACTTTGTTTTTAATATTTGTTTTATAACATTTTTTTGGACAAGCACTGCAAAAAGTTTTTGTTTTTATAAATTTGCAATTGTCTGTTCTCTCTATTGAGTAATTGTATATTTCTTCGCACTCTTTGCATAGAGGTTTGCTTCCAAATGTTTTAGAGCAAATTTTTTGATAATCTTTATGATGATGTTTGCAGTAAAGATTAATCATATAAAACATTACTCTTTTTTCATTTTCTCTTTTTTTATATAGTTTGTTTTTTTTATAGCACATATTTATAACTCTTTTTTATATATTGGGCATCTTTTTAGACACCCAATATACCACCAAAAATCAATATATTATAATAAAATTTTAAAACTTATTAAAATTTCCAAGTAATACCAGTACTTCCATTGAATGCAAGTCCATTGTCAGCACTGTTTCCTATACCGTCAACAGTAGTAGCCCCTCCAATCTGAGCCTCAAAATACCACTCTAAATTAGGCATAGGATTAATGTATAATTCTCCATACACTAAATATCCTACAGAATAAAATATAGGAGGTATTCTTAAAGGCTTAGCACTGCTAGCATATGCATTAATTCCTCCAGTAATCATAGAGAATGATACAGCAGGCTCTAAATAAAGTGTTATTAAATCACTTTCAGCAGTAAAACCAACAGGAACAGCCACACCTACAAATTGAGGCTTAGTTATATAATACTCTGTGCCTCCTATCTCTATAGCAGCTCCTTCACCTGTAAAAGCTATGTTGTGAGCAGTAAAATCATAATAAGGTGCGGCAGGGATAGAACCTGAATTTCCTAATTCAAAAGCACCTATAGGGTTTGAAGCATCTATATTGTAAAGTCCAAATTCAGCAGCTCCCTCTTTAGCGTCCATTCCCGGAGGTGTAACTGTATATGAAGTGCCTTTAAAGTCTGCTATAGAACCCTGATATATTACTCTTATTTGAGGCTCTATTAATATAGGGTCAGTTGCCGCTATAAAATATCCTCTAATATCTACACCTATAGATTGTCCTACAGTATCTTTAGTAAATCCGTATTGACCATTTTCTCCAACTGTACCTAAATTATTTAGATTACCTCCATTAGCTAATTCGCCGCTTCTGCTTGCATTTGCTTTTAATTTGTACATTCCATATTTAATATTAACTCTTATTCTGCTGAAAACATTATTGCCAGTATAATATTCTATTCTTGTATCTGTAGAAACAGCCATATCACCATCATTAACGCTTCCGCTTCCCACTCCTATTGTAACAGGTATATTAATTCTTAAATTTTCATTAAGAAAAGTAGCTGTTAGTATAGGGGTATGTGCCTGCCAGCTTCCGCTAACATATTTAAATTGATATCCAGCACCAATAGCAAAACTTTCTGTCTTATAACCAAATCCAGCCAAAGCTGCAGGTCTAAAAGTGCTTATTCCGCCCTTGCTTCCATTATCTAAATTGTCTAACAAAACTCCAGCAGTCTCTCCATTTACCCCCACAACAAAACGTAAATTATCAGTACCCGCTAATACTCCAAATCTGTCAAGTCTTACTCTTAATTGATTCTCATCAACCAAAAAATCATTGAAATCCTCTACAACTGTGTAGCTAAATACACTATAAGCATTTATTATTAAAGCCGTTAAAATGATATATAAACGTCTCATATTTTTATCCTTTATTAATGTTTATTTATTATTCTTTTTGTATTTATATTGATACATATTTAATATTTTCATTTAAACTGATTAAACTGATTTTTTTATAAAGGTTTCTTTTTGGTTTTGTTTCTCTCTATGGCCTCCTTTAATAATATCCCATCTTGGTATACACTTCTGCTCATATCAATATATTTTTGATAGTTCTCATCATCTTTTACTTTAAAATAATATTGTGATAACCATACATAAGATAAATATTTTTGGTATTTTTCTTTAGAGTTGTTTAAAGCTCTATTGAAATATTCAAATGCTTTTTTATCGCTTCCTCCTGCTATGGCTGGAGCATGCATATAGCCTATAGCTGTGCCAAGAAGTGCAAAAAAGTTACTATTGTCAATTTTTAAAATGTTTTGATATATTTCTTTAGATTTTTTGCCGTAAGAAATTTTATCAGGAAGTGATGAATAATATATAATATAATTCATTAACTCTGATATGCTTATCAAATAATCAATGTCTTTTGATGTTATGTAATTTTTATTTTCATCTATTGCCTTTTTTAAATAATTAAATTTTTCTTTATCGCTTGATATGTTTTTTGAAGTTATTAAATAATATATATTTTGGTAAGTTTGAGAATTATTTACTTTTAATGAGTTAATATCATGGTTTTTTGAAGAGTAGTAATTATTATAAAAATTATTTATTTCTTTTGAATTATAGCCATATATTATATTTGTGATAATAGCAATTAATATTATATATTTCATAGCTTTTTCCTTTTTTATGTTAGCTAATACTTAAATATTGTTAGTATATTCTAACATTTAAAAAAAATATGTCAATATTATACTACAAATATTAACAATATATAATTATTTAAATACATTAAAATATTATACTTGCAGAAGTTATAAACTTTGATATACTATAAAGGCTATTTTCTAAATATTTTTTGTGGAGAGGGTATGCTTAAAAAAATAGTATCAGATATAATAAAAGAAGCTTTATGCAATTATTTAAAAGACACGGGGATAGATAACATAGATTCTTATATAGATATAGGATACACTGTAGATGAGAAGTTTGGAGATTATGCTTCGCCTGTAGCTATGAGGCTTTCAAAAGCACTTAAAAAAAATCCTTTTGATATAGCTAATGATATTGTAAAACTAATAGATAAAAAATATTTTGATAATGTTGAGGTTGCTAGACCTGGATTTATAAATTTAACATTATCAAAAGATTATATAAATGAATGTATAAATCAATTATTAGAAGATGATGATTATGGCAAGAACTCTGCAGAAGATAAGAAAAAAATACTAGTTGAATATGTTAGTGCCAATCCTACAGGTCCGCTTCATATTGGTCATGGTAGATGGGCTGCTATTGGAAGTGCTTTATCAAATATACTTAAATATGTTGGTCATAATGTGTATCAAGAGTTTTATGTTAATGATGCGGGAGAGCAGATAACAAAGCTTAATGAGAGTGTTAATGCTGTAAAAGAAGGAAGAGAGATTCCTGAAGATGGATATCATGGTGCTTATATTAAAGACATTGCTAAAATGGAAGGAGTGCCTAAGGATATTATATTAGAACAGCAGAGAAAACTGTTAGAGAGATTTCGCACATATATGGACAATTATGCTTCTGAACTTAAGATAAGAGAGGGCGGCGAATTAGAAAAGACTATGGATTATTTAAATGAAAAGGGTCTTTTATTTGAAGAGGATAATGCTGTTTGGTTTAGAAGCACTAAGTATGGAGATGATAAGGACAGAGTTGTTAAAAAGAGCAATGGTTCATACACTTATTTTGCACCAGACATTACATATCACAAAAATAAAATAGACAGAGGATATAAATATTTAATAGATATATTGGGTGCTGACCATCATGGTTATGTTCCAAGGATTACTGCTGCTGTGAGAGCTGTGAGCGATGATACTGCTGATTTAAAAGTTATACTAGGTCAGTTGGTTCGTTTGTACAGAGGAAATGAGCTTGTAAGAATGAGCAAGAGAACTGGGGATATGATTAGTCTTGAAGAGGTTATTGATGAGATTGGTGTTGACCCTACTAGATATTTTCTTCTTATGCGTTCATATTCTAGTTCATTAGATTTTGACTTGGAGCTTGCAAAAAAGAAGGATAATGATAACCCTGTTTATTATGTTCAATATGCTTATGCGAGAGTTTGTAATATTTTCTTCAAATTAGAAGAGAAAAACATGAAGTATGATTATAATAAAAAATTTGACATTAATAAAATATCTAATGAAAGCACTTTAAAACTTGCTAAGATGATATTAAGATTCCCAGATGAGATTTATGAGTCTGCTAAGTCTTTAGAGGTTTATACTTTATTAAATTATACTTATGATGTTGCTTCTGCTTTGCATAAGTTTTATTATGACAATATTGTATTAGAAGAAAATGATGATATAAGACAGGAAAGACTTACTTTAATAAGAGCTGTTAAAAAGATTCTTGGCATATGTTTTGATATTATAGGCATAACAAAAATAGAAAGAATGTATGACAACAATTAAAATAAGCTAAAGAATATGTTAAAAGAAGTAGAGCAGTTTTTATTAGAAGCAATAAAAGAAAATGAAGAAAATAATAAAAAGAATATTTCTAATAGTCTTTCTAATAAAGAAAAAAAAATAACTTTTGCTGTAGCATATTCCGGCGGTATTGATTCACAAGTACTTTTAAATATAGCATACAAACTTAAAGATAAACTTAACTATAATCTTGTAGCAATTCATGTTAATTATAATTTGAGAGGCGAAGAGTCTATCGGCGATGAAATGTTTGCAAGAGAAACTGCCAAAAATTATAATATAGATATTTACGTAAAACATATAGAGAAAGGAAGTTACAATAATAAAAACACTCAATTAGAAGCAAGAAAAGACAGATACTTATTTTTCAAAGAACTATACAATAAAAAAATATATGACTATTTGCTTATAGCTCATAATAAAGATGATTTAACAGAAACTATAATTTATAGAATGATTAAAGGAAGCGGCACAAATATTTATAAAGCCCTAAGCAAAAAAAGAAAATATGTATTAAGACCAATATTAAACTTCTACAGAAAAGATATTGAAGAGTATGCCAAAGAAAACAGCTTATCTCACAGAGAAGATTCATCAAACAAAACAAATAAATATTCAAGAAACAAATTAAGAAATGTTATTATACCAATGCTCGAAGAGATAAACTTACAAGCAAAAAATAATATAATAAAGTTTGCTTATAGAGTTTATGAAGAGTCAAATATACTAAGAAAAAAAGTTAATAAAACATATAAAAAAATAGAAATCAGCAGAAATAAAATAAATATAAAAAATATAAAAAACAAACTTGTATTAAAAAAAATAATTATAAAGTTTCTTTTTAAAAATAATATTGAGATAACAGAAAAAAGATTATTAGAGATATTAAAAATAATTTATTCAAAAAAACCAAATATAATATTAAGGCTTGATGATTATAATTTAGCAAAGAGTTATTGTTTATTAGAAATTATAAAAACTAACGATATTAATACAGATTCAATTACAGTTTATAATGACGGAGTTTACAACTTTGCTGGTAAAACAATAACAATAAAAACAGTTTTAAACAAGGATATTGATTATAAAAAAAATATATACATAAACAAAACTTTCCCACTTACTATACGAAAAAGAAAAGAAGGAGATTTTTTATATAGCTATCCAAATGGAAATAAAAAATATTTAAGAAACATTTTAATAGATTTAAAAGTTCCTTCTAAAGAGAGAGATTTAATTCCTATAATAGAATCAGAAAATGAAATAGCTGCAATATATTTAGAGCCTTATGGAATTAATAGAGTATCAAAAAATTATGCTTTAAAGAATAGTGATGATTATGCATTAGAAATAAAATTTTTTTAATATCGATAAAATTAATATAAAAAAATGCTTGACAAAATATAAAAATATGTTAGATTGGCGTCATTATGAGTATTATGTTGAGTTTTAAAATAGGCATCGCATCGCATCGCATCGCATCGCATCGCATCGCATCGCATCGCATCGCATC